>Ga0116151_10002870_pt1 | contig 15647 bp, 26 predicted proteins | sample AD_UKC117_MetaG_FD_89893 | JGI IMG/M metagenome (GOLD analysis project Ga0116151, IMG submission 89893) | Active sludge microbial communities of municipal wastewater-treating anaerobic digesters from Hong Kong - AD_UKC117_MetaG | ecosystem: Engineered > Bioreactor > Anaerobic > Digestate...
ATCATCGTCTTACTGACACTTGCCGCACTGGTTACACACACAACGACGATGATATCTGCGTATGAGGTAATATCGCATGGCGCGGCACTTTGGGGAACTTGTCTAAATGGACATGCACTTTCGGCCAAAGTGAACAATCCTGTGCCGGCCGGGCGGATTGGCTGCGCAAGTCCTTAAAATTCGACGAGATTCCGCCAAACTCCTGCCGCCGCGAGACCATTGCGCCCACGGGACTTAACAGGGGTCACACGCCGGCGACTCACTCGACCGCACGGGGCGGTCCGTCATTTCCGGCGTTGCAGCCTCGACCAGGCCTTGCGCAGCTCCGCCCGCTCCGGCGCGTAGGAGGTGTCGAAGATCGACGCGCGCGGTTCCCGTTGCGCCGGTTCCGGCCTGGTTTCCGGCTTCGGCGATGTACCGCTGCGGTCATTGCCGGGTTCACTTTCCAAGGGGGTGTTCTTCATCATTTGGCGTCCTTTCTGGGCAATGCTGCCGTTCCCGGATCGGCAGCGGGCCCTGAGTGGGCGCCGCACCGGTCAGCTGGTCGGTTGAAGCTGCGCGTCCGCGATCAGGGTCTCGGGCACGAAACCCGCGGAACGGGCCGCCGCGATGAAGGCGCGCCGGGCAGTGCCGACCGAGCAGATGCAGTCCATGGCGTCCTGGATCCTGCTGAGCGCGGTCTGCCGCGCGTCGTCGGCGATCGGCCACCGGTTGCGCAGCCAGTAGCGCACCTGTTCGACGGTGCTGAAGCTTTGCACGCTGCCATCAGGCGACACCACGAAGTGAAGGGGTTGCCCCCAGTTGATTTCCATCACGTCTGTTTTTTCCAAGAATGTGCGACCCGCGCAAATGCATGACGGCGCGGGCCGAATGTCCGGGACGGGCGGGGCAATGTGGCCCGCCGCCCCGGGTGGAACGCCCTCAGGCGAGTTTCAGGTTCGTCGCGGACTCGCGCCCGTTGCGGTCGGCCTCGACGTCGAAGCTGACGGGCTGATCATCCTTCAGATGCGCAATGCCCGCGCGTTCGAGCGCCGTCGCGTGAACGAACACGTCCTTGCTGCGACCCTCGGCGGCGATGAAGCCGAAACCCTTGGAAGTGTTGAACCATTTCACGGTGCCATTGGCCATCGTGGTATTCCTTGTAAGCGTGCCGCCCACGGGTTGTGACGGCCTGGCAAAGCTGAAAGTCCAAAGCTGAGCCAGAAGGAACAGGTTCGAAAAGTAGATATGCCCCTTCTACGTAGACCTTTGCGGGGCAAGTTGCGAGGGCTTGTTTCCGACAGGCCTGGCTTTGCCCTCTTACCCCTTGTTCGGGCAGCAAAGATTCTTTCGGCGCCGGCGCCGGGTCACCCCATCCATGAAACTGAAAATGGCCGCCTGAGCGCTACAACCACGCCCCGCCAAAACGGGCAGGATTAGCGCAGCGGCGATCGATCCTCTTCAGGGAGAATGGCGCCTGAAAGGCGACTACGAAGGTCAGGTCACCCTTGGCCCGCGGGGCCGCCGCACGTCCGCTTGACTTTACGAACTGACCCGTCATTTTTCTCCGCTTCGAGCCATCGGCGTAGATAATCGCGCAACACGATGGCGTTATTGTGCTTTTCGTTCTTCGATGCGTAAAGCAACGTCACAACGCCCTCGCGCGCATGTCCAGCCAGTTCTCGGATCAAATCGTCATGAGCGGCGAGTTCCGCCTGATAGCGCGTACTGAACTCGTGCCACTGATCGGGGTGGCCGTGGAACCAGTGCCGCAGGTCATCGCTCGGCGCGATCTCCTTGCTCCAGGCAGACAGCCGGGCGCGGTCCTTCGCGATGCCGCGGGGCCAGAGACGATCGACCAGTATCCGCTTGCCGTCCGAAACGCGCGCCGCGCGATAGATCCGCTTGATGCGGATGCGCTCGGCGGGGACGTCGGGGACAGGCGGTCTTTCCGGCATCAGTTGTCCCGCCTGTCCGCGCCGTCGATCACCTCCACGGCCTTTGGGGCATGGGCCGGCGGGATCTTGTGGGTAATCGGGTGGATCATGCCGGTATCCTTCGGTCCGAGCAGGGTCGGAACAGTTCGGGGCCTAGCATCCTCGACCGCCATGTGGAGAGAACGTGCGATCCGCTCTGCGCGTTGGACAACATGCGCGGCGCCCTCGGGCGGGCAGGTTTCGGCCGCGGTTTCGCGGAACAGCATCAGCCAACGCTCGAAATGATCCCATCCGATGGGCAGGTTCACATGGGCCGGCATCGGGGCGCCGTGATAGCGACCGGTCATCAGCGCGACCGAGGACCAGAAAGCCACCATGCGTTCCAGGTGCGGGCCCCAGTCGGAAATCCGGGCCGCGAAGATCGGGCCGAGAACGGCGTCGGCCCGCACCTTGCCATAGAAGCGATGCACCAAATCCGTCAGCTTGCCCTCGTTCAGCCCGGTCCGCGCCATGAGCTCGGCGGTCAACTTCGGGCGCGCGGACATGATCTGCGGTTCGGTGGACGACATGGAATCCTCAGGATTTGAACTTGTGTCTCATGCTACATCTGTTAAATAGGTATTGCAAATACCGATTTAAGATGCGCGAGACAGCATGAACCTTACATCTTTCACCGACTACGGGCTTCGCATGCTGATGCGGCTGGCGAGCGCCCCCGATCAGGCCCAGTCGACGGCCGATCTGGCGGAAGAGTTCAAGCTGTCCCGCAATCATCTTGCGAAGATCATGCAGCGGCTCGCGCGCGGTGGCATCGTCGAAACCCGGCGAGGCGTGAATGGGGGGGCGGTCCTGCGGCGCAGTCCTGCCGAGATCCGGCTTGGAGATGTCGTGCGACTGCTCGAACAGGGGCAGTCTCTGGTCGAGTGTTTCGGGCCGGGCGGCGGGAACTGCACCATTGATGGGTGTTGCCGACTGAAGTCCCGACTTCGACAGGCCGAAATCCGGTTCATCGAAGATCTGAACAGATCGACACTTGCCGATATCGCCCTTCCGGAACGAACGCTTGTGCTATGAAGAAAGGCTGGGGAAGATGACCGCAGCGCTTACCGTTGCCGAACGCCAGATTGGCCTCCTGCTTTCGATCATGCTGGCTTTGATGGGCCTTGTCATGGCAGCGACTGCTCGGCACGGGGTCATGTCTCTGCACGGATTCATGGCGCTCGGGCTTGGAATTGGTCTGACCCTGATGCTCGCTGGAGCCCTTTATGACCCCGAGCCTCCAAGCAATCGGTTGCACCGATACTATGACGAGCCGACCCGGTTCGGCATCGCCATGACGCTTGTCTGGGCCATGATCGGCATGGGGGTCGGCGTCTGGGTCGCGGCGCTCCTCTACTGGCCCGAGGCGACGCCGCCCTGGCCTGCGACCAGCTTCGGTCGGCTCAGACCTGTGCACACGACCGGAATCATCTTCGGCTTCGGCGGCAATGCCCTCATCGCGACCTCTTTCCACGTCCTGCAGCGCACCTCACGCGCCCGTCTGGCCGATTCCATCAGCCCCTGGGTGGTGCTCCTCGGTTACAACCTGTTCTGCGCCTGGGCCGTCACCGGCTACCTGATGGGTTCAACCCAATCCAAGGAATATGCCGAGGCCGAGTGGTATGCGGATCTCTGGCTGGTGGTGATCTGGCTTACTTATTTCGCCCTCTATCTGCGCACGCTCGCCCGACGGAACGAACCTCACATATACGTCGCCAACTGGTACTACCTGGCCTTCATCCTGGTCGTGGCGATGCTGCATATCGTGAACAACCTCGCCTTGCCGGTACGGTTCACTTCGGCCGAGAGCTTCCCCGTCTGGTCGGGCGTGCAGGATGCGATGGTGCAATGGTGGTACGGCCACAACGCGGTGGCCTTCTTCCTGACCGCCGGTTTCCTCGGGATGCTCTACTACTTCCTGCCGGTGCGCTCGGGGCGGCCGATCTGGTCCTATCGCTTGTCCATCGTCAGCTTCTGGGGCATCACCTTCTTCTACATCTGGGTTGGCTCTCACCACTTGCATTACACGGCGTTGCCCTATTGGGCGCAAACGCTCGGGATGACCTTTTCGGTCATGTTGCTGGTGCCAAGCTGGGCCTCGGCCGGCAATGCCATCGCGACGCTGAACGGCGCCTGGCACAAGGTTCGCGACGACGCGACCCTGCGTTTCATGTTCGTGGCTGCCGTGTTTTACGGGCTTTCCACCTTTGAAGGCTCGTTCCTGGCCATCCGCCCCGTCAACTCGCTGTCGCACTACACCGACTGGACAGTGGGCCATGTCCATTCCGGCACGCTTGGCTGGGTCGCGATGATCATTTTCGGTGCGATCTATACGCTGGTGCCACAACTCAGCGGCAAGACGGGGATGGCCTCGCCCCGCGCAGTGGAATGGCACTTCTGGCTCGCGGTCACGGGCACGCTGATCTACGTCGTCTCGATGTGGAACGCGGGTATCACGCAAGGATTGATGTGGCGCGCCTATGACGAGAACGGCGCGCTTTCCTACAGTTTTGTCCAGTCGGTCGAGGCGATGGCGCCCTACTACCTACTTCGCACCATCGGGGGCGGGCTGTTCCTGACCGGGGCGGCGTTCTGCGCCTGGAACTGCCGCGCCACCATGCGCAAGGCCACTGGCCAAGCCACCGACCGTCCGCTTGTCACGCAACCGGTGGAATGAACTCATGCTGAAGCTGCACTACAACCTCGAAAAAATCTCGATGGGGCTTGTTGCAGCCATCATCGTGGCGGCCTCGATCGGTGGCATCGTCGAAATCGCGCCGCTCTTCACCATCGACGAAACCGTCGAGCTACCCGATGACCTGCGCCCGCACACGCCGCTCGAACTGGCCGGGCGCGAGATCTATATCCGCGAAGGCTGCTATGCCTGCCACAGCCAGATGGTGCGCAGCCTTGCCGATGAGCTGGACCGATACGGCCCCTATTCGCTCGCATCCGAAAGCGCTTATGACCACCCCATGCTCTGGGGGTCGAAGCGGACCGGACCTGACCTGGCAAGGCTGGGCGGCAAATACTCGGACAACTGGCATGTGGCGCATCTGATCGATCCACGCAGTGTGGTGCCTGCCTCGATCATGCCTGCCTATCCCTGGCTTGCGCGCACGCTGGACACCGGGTTGTTACCGGATTCACTGGCTACGCTGGCGCGGCTGGGTTTGCCCTATGACGATGCCATGGTCGCCGCTGCAGAGGCGGACGCCCTCGGCCAAAGCCGACCCGATAGCGACGCGACGGACGGGTTTCGGGAGCGCTACGGCGAGCGGCCACCAGCCCGTGCCTTCGATGGCGATCCTTCGCGGCTGACGGAAATGGATGCACTGATAGCTTACCTGCAGTCGCTTGGAAGGCTGACGGACGCGCCCTATCGCATCTTGGCGGAGGCCAGCCAATGACCCATGACATCCTTGTCTATCTTGCCAAGACAGTTGGCCTGATCTGGTTGATGGGGTTCTTCCTGATCGTCGTCATTCGCGCCTACAGCCCGTCGCGGCGCAAGGCATATGACGCCGCCGCCCGGTCCATTCTGCCGGAGGAGAGGGACGGACATGAGTGATCCAACCGATCCCACACAACTGCCTGGAACCGATCCGCATTCGGGCAACAGAAAGTTCGATCCGGTCTCCGGATACGACACGACGGGCCACGACTGGAACGGCATCAAAGAGCTGAACACGCCTTTTCCCAGACTGGTAATCTGGGCGCTGGTCCTGACGTTTCTCTATTCCGTCGTGGCCTGGGTTCTGCTTCCCGCCTGGCCGACCGGGCGTGACTACACGCGTGGGCTTCTCGGGCTGGATCAGCAAGAAGAGGCCGTCCAAGGCTTTCGCGACCTCGCTGAACGCAGACAGGATTGGCTGTCGCGTTTCGAGGGTGATGACTTCGATGCGTTGCAGTCCGACAAGGCCTTGATGACCGAGGCGTTGCCGGCCGCTGCTCGACTGTTCGCCGACAATTGTGCGGCTTGCCATGGAGCAGGCGGACAAGGCGGGCCAGGCTTTCCTGTCCTCTCGGACGGCACATGGCTATGGAGCGGCGATCCACAAGAAATTGCTGCAACAATTCGTCACGGCATCAACGCCGAAGACCCCGATACACGCACTGCCGAAATGCCTGCATTCGATTGGATGGAACGACCCGACCAAGTCTCCCTCGCGCAGTTTGTTGCGGAGCTGCCCAACGGTTCCGCCGATCACGAAAGCCCGGCTGGCCAGGTCTTTGGCGAAAACTGCAGCTCTTGCCACGGTGATACCGGCGCAGGCGATCTCGGTGTCGGGGCGCCGTCACTCACAGACAAGGCGGTGATCTACGGCCAGGACCCGGAAACGGTGATGAAAACCCTGCGAAGTGGCCGCAAGGGTGTCATGCCGGCATGGTCTGGTCGCTTGTCAGGCGCCGAGATCAACCTTCTGGCCCTCTATGTCGCCCAGCTCGGCCACCACGGCGGGGACACACAATGACGCCGCGCGCTCAAAAACGTCTGGCGATCGGAACTGCTCTGATCGCTTGCATACTGTTCATTGGCGCCAATGCGCATTTGCTGTCGGTCTCCCTTCAATCGCAGCCCGAATGCCGAGAAGTCCCCGGTCTGGTTGCGGCCAAGCAGGCCTGCTGAACAGGAGAACAGGATGCTGGAACCACTACCGACCCTTCGCGATCCGGATCGACCTGCTTCACCTTTTGCACGCGACCTGAAGCCGAGTGCGGCCTTGGGCTGGGTGAAAGCTGGCTGGAGTGACCTGCGAATGTCGCCCTGGTCCAGCCTTGCCTACGGGTTGTTCCTGACCGTGGCGTCCTATGTTGTCTTGTGGGTCCTTCATGCGAGCCATCTGTTGTATCTCGCGCTTCCGGCCATCGCCGGGTTCCTTATTGTAGGCCCGTTCCTGGCGATCGGGCTCTACCAGAAAAGTCTCGGGCAGGCACAGGGTGAACGGGTCTCGTTTTCTGACATGCTGTTGTTTCGGCCTGCTTCAGGGGGACAACTGGCCTATGCAGGTCTGCTGCTCGGACTGCTTGTCCTGTTCTGGCTGAGGGCGGCAGACCTGCTTTATGCATTGTTTTTCGGCCTCAGTCCTTTCCCGGGCGCGGGGGAGGCGTTGACCAACGCCTTGACCACGCCACGGGGATGGGCGCTGATCGCGACAGGCACGCTGGTGGGCGGGCTGTTCGCAGCCTTCGCCTTCGCGATCAGCGTCTTTTCCATTCCGATGCTTGTATCACGTAAGACCGATGCACTGACCGCCATGGGGCTGAGCTTTGCCATGACTGTCCAGAACCTGCGCCCCATGCTGATCTGGGGTCTGATCGTTGCACTCGGCTTGGGGCTTTCGGTCGCCACGGGCCTCATTGGATTGATCATCGTCTTCCCGGTTCTCGGCCACGGCACTTGGCATGCTTATCAGGCGGTAACGGGTAACCGAGAATGAGCCTCCTGCTGCTTATATCGCTCTCGATCGGGCTCGGCCTGCTGGGTGTCTGCACCTTCTTCTGGGCGCTGCGAAACGGGCAGTTCGATGATCCCGACGGCGCCGCATGGCGCGTCATTTCAACTGAGCACCAACTCGAAGCGGAAGGAAGGAACGATGACAAGCTGGCTTTCGACTCTCAAGACCGCGACGCCCGAAGAGGGTTATGACCTTGCCGTCAAGCTCGCGCGGGTTGCCGTGAAGCTGACCCAACCCGATGCCGAAGTCCGCGACCGCTTACGACCGGACTATGCAGAGTCTGCTGGAAGCCTGATCGCTGTCAGCCAGGTGGTCGCTACGCATTTCGCCACCGTGGCTGCGGCAAATGATTACTGGAAGGAAAAGACATGAGCGACGTTGAGCGAGACGGCGACCAGTTTGTCGTCGACGCGCGGGTGCTTGCCAAGGCGTTTGATCTGTCTCTCGAAGAGACACGTACCCGGATGCGGGACGGTCTGATCGCGTCATCTTGCGAGTCGGGCGAGGGCGAGGATGCTGGCCGTTGGCGTTTGACATTCCGACACCAAGGCCACGTCCTGCGGTTGGTCGTGGATGCCCATGGCGAAATCCTGAGCAGGAGCACCTACCCGGTCGGTCATTCGCATGCGCCGGCGCGGACCCACTCACAGGCGATACTGACAAAACCTGCGCCGACTGGGCGCAAAGGAACCTGACGACGAACATTTCGGAGAACCTTTCTGGCTCTGGCGCATCAAAGAGACAGATGGACACCACTCTGGTGCCCTCAGAACTGGAAAGGACCCAACATGAAATCTGCCTTCATTCTCTCCGCAGCCGCCCTCATCTTCTCTGCCAGCAATGCCCTGGCTCATGATGAGCAAGCGCTGCAGGTGTCGCCTCCGGGCGCGCCCTACATCCAGGTCAGCGATGCCTTGCCCCTGCCGGAGTTCATTCCGGGCCTGGGCACTCTCTTCGTCGATCCTGCCTCTCTTCCCGCCGGCCCCTTCCTCGCCTACGACCACGATGGAAGGCTTTCGGCCACGATCTACATGACGCCTCTGGAAGATCTGCAGAACGGCACTTCTTTCGATGACCTGGGCGTTGGCAGCCATACCGTGTCGTCCGTCGACATCTACTACAATGCGGGGCACCCTGGCGTGGACAAGCCGCATGCCCATGTCGTGCTGTTCCACGACGAGGACGCGAAATCGAGGCTCGCCGAATGATCCGGGCACGCCGAAGGTTTCTGATGGTCGGGGGTGGCGTGATCGCCACCCTCGGTTTCCCGCGCGCGCCGCGGGCCGCCCAGGTCGAAACCGTGGAAATGAAAGGAACGGCGCGGGGAGAGCATGTCTGGTTCGCACCAACAGGACTTGCGGTTTCTCCCGGCACGACTGTTCGTTTCATCAATCGCGATCCCGGCAATAGCCACACGGCGACGGCCTATCATCCGGACATCTTTGATCGGCAACGGCGCATTCCGGCAGGTGCCGCGCCGTGGGACAGTGGTTTTCTGCTGCCTAACGAAAGTTTCGAGGTCACGCTGACAGCTCCTGGCGTCTATGATTACTACTGCCTCCCGCATGAGATGGTCGGTATGGCCGGTCGGGTCGTGGTCGGCCACCCCGGGATTCCGGGATGGGAAGGACCGGCACGAAACAGCGGAGATCCCGGATCCGACGTTCTTGCGGGATTGCCATCGGTAGAAGAAATCATCGCCCAAGGCCGGATTGTGGGGGAGGGAACCTGATGAGATCCCGAACCCGGCAAGCGCATGATGAAGTCCGTCCGGCGATCAATGGCACCACTTGCGAAGCAGACCTGCTTGCGGCGGCGGCAGAGCGCTCGGAAGCCGCCGTCCGGGAACTGATCAGGCGCAACAATCCTCGCCTGTTCAGAGTCGCGCGAGGGCTTGTATCGACCGATGCCGAAGCAGAGGACGTGGTGCAGGAAACCTATCTTGCCGCGTTCCGGAGTCTGGACCGCTTCCACGGCGATGCCACCTTCTCGACCTGGATCACTCGCATCGCGATCAACAACGCCTTGATGCATCAGCGCCGGATACGCCCGGAGGAGGAGTACGATACAGTGATCGAGAGCGACAATTCATCCGTCCTGCCCTTTCCCGGGTCTCTGCCGGAAGGCGCCGAGGCTCAGCTTGGGCGGCTTCAGCTTCGACGGATCCTGGAAGAGCTGGTGAACGGCTTGCCGCCCGATTTGCGCCTCGTGTTTATTCTGAGCGAAGCAGAAGGAATGACGAACAACGAGATCGCACGCGACCTCGAACTGAACCCCGTCACCGTCAAGACACGCCTCTTTCGGGCACGCCGATGGTTGAGAACTGACCTGGAGCGCCGGGTCAAGGGCGGCTTTGACGCGATCTTCCCCTTCGACGGCGCGCGTTGTGCCAACATGGCCGAGCGAGTTGTTCAGGAGTTGGGCAAGCAAGGGTATTTCTAGGATAGTCGCCCGTTGGCGAAGAGGCCCGAGGTCCGTGGCATGCCCCGGTCTGTTGGTCCGGTTTCAGAGGTCAAGACCAGGTCTTGGTGTTAGGGTCGTGGGAGCCGACGAAGCAGGTCCGGAAGACGAAACCTGCCACCGCACGGCCTCTGAGGCCAGTAGTCCACATCCAGCAGAGAATCCGTCGCAGTCTTGGATCGTCGCGAAGACTGGCAACCGATCTAATGCTTCGGGATGTCAAAATGTGCCGGTTGCCTCGCCGATCTGTCGACTAGCTGATGTTAAGAAATCAGGACACGCGTCCCATGGGTCATATGCAGCTTCTCTTGGATAGGATGAATGAGGTCGAATTGCGCGTCGCTGTCCTGCGCGCAATTCGCCCTGTATCAGCGTCTTACGCGGTCCTTCTGAGATCTGCGTAGGACGGTTCATCCATCTCTGTCTCTGGCTCGGGCTCAATCGGAACCATCCGCAGTTCCGCGCTGTCGAGACCATCAACAAAGCTTTCAATTTCGGCAGGGTGAATGCCGATATCCAGAAGAATTCGGCCATCCATAGCCTTCAGGGCGGCGATCATCTTTCGCCTTTGCCAATTTCTGATCGCGGTTGTCCACCAACGCAGAATAAGGTTTGCCATTGGTGATTTGTCGATCCGTGCAGCGACGCTACGCTGCGGTTTGTGCTTGATGCAGACGGACATGTATTTCTCCCATTCGGAAACGACTGAATCTCTCCAGACGCGCAGAAAGTGGCTCGGCGCAGGCGAGCCGGTCATGCGCTGATCAATCGAGAGAGGCTGGATCGAAAACCCCGAGGCGTCACCAAGCGTGCAAGCTCGATCCGCCCGGGGCTAACGGCGGTTCAGTAGAATCCCTGCAGATCGCAGGACCCCCTTATGGAAGCTGAACATTGTCATGCCACCGACATGGTCCTTTGCCCTCGGGCGGTCAACCGGGCCGCGTCCGGTCTTGTCATTCGATCGGCACGAAGGCGCCGATGGGGTGGGATTCCTGAAACATGCCTGTAGGCTCTCCTAAGACGTCGGCCACTCAGGTTGACTTGCATCTGCGCCATACATACCGTGATCTCATGGTGTCGAATGAAAATCTCTTTCGGTTTCATTTGCTAAACCGCCTGTATCCCCGGGCGGTTTAGGCGCATCGGCGCCGGCTGAACCTCCCGGGGTCTCCTCGCATTCCCAGAAGTCATGCGACGGCAAGCCGTCCGAGGAGAAGCCATGGTTATCAACGAAAACCCCCGATCCGATATCAACCAGCCTGTCGCCGGAGGGAGAACAAGACCGCGAGGCAGGTCGGCCCTGCCTGAGTCGGACTATTACCATCTTCTGGTCCATCTGGAGACCTGCAATAGGGACCGGGGACCGCGTTGGGCTTTGCTGACATATGTTCTGCAGAACAAGTTGATGAACACCGAGCCTACCCGTGAGCCAGTGGCGAGCGACATCGTTGTTGGCGGAAGCCATGTCTCGTACTCGGCGAATGGTGGCGCGGTCGAGACGGTCCTTCTGGTGCACGGGGCGCAGCCTGGGAAACGCAAGCAGGACATCGTCTCGGTCTCGTCACTTCTGGGCGCAACGCTTATTGGTATGCGGGTCGGGCAGCGCGCGCCACTCTTGTGCGAAGACGGTTCGGTACGGTCTCTGGTTGTCATCGATTCCGTCCCCCCAAGAAAGTGAAGCGGTGGAGGAAGACCTGCATTAGACCTGTATGAAAGGCGGTTCAGATGGAATTTCTGGTGTTGATTGCCTCCGCCTTTGGCGCCGGTGTTCTGAACACGGTTGCGGGCGGAGGAACCTTCCTGACCTTTCCGTCGCTTGTATTCACGGGAATGGCGCCTGTGATGGCTAACGCAACCAGCACGGTCGCCGTCTTTCCAGGCTATCTAGGCGGTGCGCTGGGTTTTCAGCAGGAACTGGGTGGCTTTGATCGCCGGCGGCTTTTGCGACTGGCGGGAATCACCCTGGCTGGAGGTCTGGTCGGCTCGGGTCTGTTGCTGGTTTCGTCCAACGACGCCTTTGCCATCGTGGTTCCGTTCCTTCTGCTTGGCGCGACCCTGGCTTTCCTGTTCGGCGACCGGGTTCGGATATGGGCTGCCGCAAGGGCGCGGGACGTCACGCCGGAAGGGGCCATGGGGCTGTTTGCGGTCGCACTTTATGGCGGCTACTTCAACGGTGGGCTCGGGATCATCCTGCTCGCTCTTTTCTCGCTGTGGGGGATGACCGATCTCGACCGCATGAACGCCCTGAAATCGGGACTGAGCTTCCTTTTGTCTGCGATCTCGGTGGCGGTTTTTGCAGCCGCTGGCCTGGTGGCCTGGCCGCAAGCCGTCGTCATGATGATTGCGGCGACAGCGGGGGGGTACGCGGGTGCGCCCTTGGCACGTTCGCTGCCGAAACCCGTCGTCCGGGGCGTCATTGCGATGGTGGGATTCGGAATGGCGGCGATCTTTTTCTGGCGTCTGGTCAGTCCGGGCTGAATGTCTACTTGTGATACCTCTCCAACTTGGCGAGCTTCGGGTTCGGGCCGAGCATTTGTCGACCGTGGTGCTGTGATTGCGCACAGAGCGGATCGGAATCATCTACTGGAGCTGTCGCTGGCCCAGCCCACCACCCTTGAACCCATATCGCAGGACCAACGGAGGAATCGCACGATCAAGGAGGCGATTGTCAAACGCTTCCATCGCGAATTCCACCTCGGAGTTTCGCCTCGACTTCGCCGACTTCCTCACAGCCTAATAGGCTGCGCGCGACGCCGCGCCGGAGAATTGGCATCATTGTAGGATCTTGATTGCGAGCATCAAGGCTATCAACCTACCGATTGAAACCTCCGTCGAAACGGCCATATTAGACACATGATGACGTTCAGCCTTCAGAGGAGGTTCCTGCGTTTTGCAGGATCGCTGCTGAACCGCTCCTGACCCCGGGCGGGACGCGACTTCTGCGTCCGCGCTCCGGGGAAACGAATGATCCCAAGTCATGTCGAGCACTACTCGTGTGCGCTGCCAAGTAAGTTGGTCAGGGCCAAAATCGGGTGGATCTCGCCATACGCATTCGTGCAGTCGCGACCGCGCCAAGCGCGACGCGGAGCTTCTCAATGAAGGACAATGTCAGATGTGCCAAGAGCAGACTCCTTGGAAGGCCAAAGGAATGGCCAGTGAACCTGGGAAGGATCGAAAGAACCTCTTCAGCCGGCTGTTGTGGGCACCGCAACACTACTGGCAGCGGCGCAAGGCCATTACGGCCCTGCACCTACTCAGTGATGAGATGCTCGCCGATCTCGGGATATCGCGAGGGCAGATCCCGGATGTTGTTGACGACCTGATTTCGAGCGGACTAACCGCCGCATCAGTGCGTGAGGTTCTCACAATTCGGGGCGATCTGGGCTGATAGAGTATTGGAAGTGCAACGGCACGGCCGCCGTGCTGTTGCTGGTTCAAGGCTTCTCGCGATCATCGATCGCTTCAAAAGACCGCGGGCGACCTCAGGCAGTATCTGCAGATACCATTTGTGTCGCTGGGCGGACGGACGACGCTCCCTCACGTGCGAGGGTGGCGAGAGCGGGGCTGCGCAAGCGTCTCCATCACGCACCGCGCGGAAACTGTTCCTGTTCGGCTTGCAACCGAGTCTGTAGTGGCGCCGGCTGCGACTTCGCCCGGATCAGCTCGATCCGCCTATGCGGGGCAACGGAGCCTATACGGCGCAGTGCGTCGTCCACCAGACTGTAGACCTCGTCCCTGCAGTCCACGTCCCGGTCGAAGCGGCTGAGCCAGTATCGAAGAGCATAGGTGATTCCGCCTTCCTCATAAGCGAGCACGCGGACGTCTGGGGGCGGGTCCTGCTGGATCAGCTTCGCGTCTCTGACGGCTTCGAGCATCACCTTACGCGCGCGATCGACTGGCATGGTGTGATCGAGCGTGATCGATATCTGCGCCCTGTACTGAGGTTTTGGCGCGGAATAGTTGGTGATGCGCTGGCGCGCGATCTGGCTGTTGGGCAGGATCATGTAGGTCGCGTCCCGGGTCAGCAGCCTTGTGGTACGCCAGCCGATCTCGATGATCTTGCCGCGACCCAATCCTTCGATGTCGACCCAGTCGCCGATCCGGAAGGGAGCTTCGATGCCAAGCGCAACCCCCGAGAGCGTGTCCGCCACGACGTTGCGGACGGCGAAGCCGAGCATGGCGAGAACGAGGCCTGACCCCGCCAACATACCGGTCGCGCCCTGCCCAGTGAAGAGCGCCGTCACCGCCGCCAAGGCGACCAAGAACAGTATCGCCGCGACGAGATCCTTGAGAAGCCGCGGAAAGGGCCGCCGCCGACCTGCCTGGTCGAGAGCGAGGGAGAGAACGCGGCTTGTGAACCATGCGGCGGCGAAGTAGGCCAGCGCAGTGGCTCCGAGGGCGACATCGTCGCCAAACCCGAACCGTGCCGCGAGACTCGCGCCGAAGAGAGCCAGGCCGAAACTCAGAACCATCAGGACAGTCGGCCAGATCAAGAGCAGCATATGCTGTTTCGTGCTCATTCTTGGCATCTCCTGAACTCTGCCCTCTCGGCGATATCTCGCACGGCGAAGGCGCAAGTCGGGCACTTGCCAGCGTGGGCGCCTGGTAGCGGGCGCTCGCAGCGCGGGCACGAGATGATGAATGCCTCCCCCGTGGGCACGACAGGCTTAAGGCAACTCGGGCACCTGTTGCGGGCGGCGCGAGGCAGAGCCTGATTGCAGTTGGCGCAGGTTTGGCGAAGGTAGCGCAGCGTCATGGCGCTCACTCCATTGGATGGAAGGCATGGGGACTGGCGGGCCACCGCCGTTCAAAACCGGCACCTGAAAACAGCCTGTCAGCGGGCCGTGCCCGGCCGGCGTGTTTGCACCGCCCGGGCATCATTGCATGAGGCATCGTCAGCTCCCGCCGTCGACGATCTGCTCGACCCGAATGACGGTCAGCGTCCGCCGCTGATTGTCGCGCGTGTCCCAGTAGAATGCCGCGCCCTCGGCAAGGCCCAGAAGCGCCACGCCAATCGGCGTCATCACAGAAACCCGCTGGCGGGAGATGTCGGCGGCCTCCGGATAGACCAGCGTTACGGATTTCACCCGTCCTGTGGTCTCATCGCGATAGGTCACCCTGCTGCCGATCGCAACGACGCCAGGCGGCAGTTTTTCGGCCGCGACGACATGAGCGCGGCCGAGTTCGTCCAGAAGACGGTCCGCCAGCGCAGGATTGCGCTGCATCGCGCCCTCCGCGAGTCCTTCGATGCGGGCGAGATCGTCGGCATTAATGACGATCTTCGGGTGGCGCGGGTGGCGTCTGGTTCTGGTCGAGTTCGCGATCTTGGTCATCATGGGTTCAGTTCCTTTTGGTTCGGATCGGTTGACCTGCATGGCGAAGGCGCGGTGCAGGTCGTTTTGCGGGCGCGCTGGACGCTCAGGCCGGATGGGCGACGCCGAGAACCTTCAGCCTGACGACGGTGCCATCCTCGCAAAGCATGGGTGCACACTGGCCGACCCTCAGCCCGATCAGCGTCGCACCGAGAAGCGAGGGCACCGGAATGACACCGCTGTCCTTCACCGCGATTCGCGCATTCTGCGTCACCAGACCGGTCTGAGCCTGGCCGCCATCGATCGAGTACGTCACCCGGCAGCCGCCGGTCACCGCGTCTGCAGGTGGCTCCTCCCCGGAGGGCAGGCTCGTCTCGATCTTGTATCGGATGACCGGCCCGAGGAACGGCGAGGATGGTTGCAGGGCCGCCTCGCACCAGGCCAGATGGCGCAGGAGCGTC
>Ga0116151_10002876_pt1 | contig 15638 bp, 12 predicted proteins | sample AD_UKC117_MetaG_FD_89893 | JGI IMG/M metagenome (GOLD analysis project Ga0116151, IMG submission 89893) | Active sludge microbial communities of municipal wastewater-treating anaerobic digesters from Hong Kong - AD_UKC117_MetaG | ecosystem: Engineered > Bioreactor > Anaerobic > Digestate...
CGCCGCCTCGGCCGGCTGGTGGGGACGCAGCACCCTCGACCTCCGGTTGACGGCCCTGGTGACCGTCGCGGCGCTCGTGGGGATGGCGATCGGCACCCGACTGGCGCCCCGTGTCTCGTCGGCGACGCTCAGCCGCGCGTTCGCCGGCCTGCTGTTGCTCGTCGGGGCGTTCATGCTCGTGCAGGAGCTTTGAAGAGAGAAGAGAGAAGCGAGAAGAGAGAAGCGAGAAGCGCGACGCGCTACTCCACCTCACGACTCAGGACTCACGACTCACGACTGTTTCATCGATGCCGTCCACCAAGGAGAGCCGTCCCATGCTCGTGCGCCGCTTCTATGATGACCGCCTCGCCCAGGCCGCCTACCTGATCGGCTGCCAGCGCACCGGCGATGCGCTGGTGATCGACCCGCCGCGCGACATCGCACCGATCCTCGAGGCGGCCCGTGCGGAGGGGATGCGGATCGCGAAGGTGACCGAGACGCACATCCATGCCGACTTCGTCTCGGGCGCACGCGAACTCGCGGCAGCCACCGGCGCCGAGCTGCTGCTCTCGGCGGAGGGCGGACCGGACTGGCAGTACGGCTACGCCGCGGAGGCCGGGGCCACGCTCCTGCACGATCGCGACACGATCGTCCTCGGCGGGGTTCGGATCGCGGCGTGGCACACCCCGGGTCACACCCCGGAGCATCTCGCGTTCCTCGTGACCGACACGGCGCGCAGCGAGGAGCCGGTCGCGATGGTCACCGGCGACTTCGTCTTCGTCGGGGATGTCGGCCGGCCCGACCTGCTGGAGAAGGCGGCGAAGGTCGTCGGCACGATGGAGGTCGGCGCACGCCAGCTCTTCCGGTCGTTGCAGCAACTCGCCGACCTGCCGGACCACCTGCAGATCTGGCCCGGGCACGGCGCGGGGAGCGCCTGTGGCAAGGCGCTCGGCGCGATGCCCACCTCGACTCTCGGCTACGAACGCCGCACCAACTGGGCGTTCGGCATCGCGGACGAGGCCGCCTTCGTGGCGGCGGTGCTCGAGGGGCAGCCGACGCCACCCGCGTACTTCGCGATGATGAAGCACCTGAACAAGGTCGGCGCACCGATCCTCGGTGCGCGCGGCGCTCCCGCGCCGCTGCCGTGGCGGGACCTGCCGGCGGCCCTTGCCGAAGGCGCGGTCGTCGATGTGCGGCCGGCGGGGGCGTACCGGGACGCCCATCTCCCCGGCACGCTCAACATCCCGCTCATCAAGGCGTTCACGACATGGGCCGGCTGGCTGCTCTCGTACGAGGCCCCGATCGCCCTCATCGCCGACTCGACCGCGGATGCCGTCGAGGCACAACGGGCCCTGGCCTCGATCGGCCTCGATCGCGTGACGGGAATGTTCGACGCGAACGACCTCGCCGCCCAGCCAGGAGTGGCCAGTGGGCGCGTCGGCGAGATCACCGACGCGGTCGGGCTGGCGGAAGGCGGACGGCGGATCATCGACCTGCGCGAGCCGAACGAGTGGACCGCCGGCCACATCCCCGGGGCCGAACACCACCCGCTCGGCACCGTCACGGCCACGCTCGCGGACCTGCCCCGGGACACGCCGCTCGCGATCCATTGCCAGGCGGGGACCCGATCGGCGATCGGCGCCTCGGTGCTCGAGCGGATGGGCTTCACCGACGTCGTGGACCTGACGGCCGGGTACGCCGGCTGGGCCCGCGCCACCGCGGGAGTGGAGTAGCATGCCGCGGGAGGAGATGCCGCCGGTGCTCCTCGAGCAGGTCGCGGAGCGGTTCCGCGCCCTCGGCGAACCGGTGCGACTCGCCCTGCTGGACGCCCTCCGCAAGGGCGAGCAGACGGTGGGCGAGCTGGTCGAGGCGACCGGACACGGTCAGGCGAACGTGTCGCGGCACCTCGGCGTCCTCCACGCCGCCGGGCTGGTGTCCCGGCGGCGGGAGGGAACCTTCGTGCACTACGCCGTGGCCGACCCGGGCGTGTACGACCTGTGCGACCTGGTCTGCGGCCGCCTGCAGCGCGACGCCGAGGCGATCGTCCGGGCGGTGCGCTGATCAGCCACCGGCGCGCCAGGCGTTGTTGCTGCGGTCGATGTCCACCAGTCGTGCGTCCGGGTCGAGCTCGATCCGGGTGAGCTGCTTCCCCGTGAAGCGGTAGGTCCGCAGGTAGCTGCGGCTGTTCGTGCTCCAGACCTCCGCCGGATAGGTCATCTCCTCGGTCGTGCCATCATCGAAGGTGAATCGGGCCCGGATCGGCAGCACCCCGCGCTCGCGGTTGCCGAAGCGCACCTGCACCTGCTGCACGTCGCCGGTCCGGCTCACCGCCACGGAATCGACCGACTGGTCGAACCGCGCGTTCTCGAGGAACCAGCCCCGCCAGAACCAGTCGAGCCGACGGCCCGAGACGTCCTCCATCGTGCGGAAGAAGTCGGTGGGCGTCGGGTGGCGGTACACCCAGCGGGCGATGTAGGCCCGGAAGGCGTCATCGAACGCCTCGGGCCCGAGGATCTCCTGGCGGAGCAGCTGCAGCCCGACGCTGGGCTTCAGGTACGCCGACAGGCCGAGGAAGTTCGGGGCGATCCGGTCCGGCGCGATCTCGACCGGCTGGTCGACACCGGCGCGCATCACCTGCTCGATGATGCCGCGCTCCTGGGCCGCGCGGGCCATCTGGTCGCCCGCGTCCGGGTAGCGGCGCGCCTCGGAGAAAGTGTTGATGAAGGTGTTGAATCCCTCGTCCTGCCACATGTGCCGCCGTTCGTTCGACCCCACCAGCATCGGGAACCACATGTGCCCGATCTCATGGGTGACGACGTTGTACAGGTCCTGCACGTCGCGGCTCCGGTTCTCCATCGCGATCATCGGGTACTCCATCCCGCTGATCGGCCCCTCCACCGCGGAGATGTGCGGCCACGGGTACGGGAACCAGCGTTCCGAGTATTCCTGGATCGACATCCGCGACTGGTCGGCGGCGTCGTACCAGTTCACGGCGGCGCTGGGGCGGTAGTACGCCATCGCCAGGATGCCGTTCCAGCTCGAGGCATCCCACTGGAACTCGGGCGACGCCGCCCAGACCGCGTCGCGCACGTTCTCGGCGCGGAACCGCCAGGTCAGCGTGCCGGTGCGCCCCGGGCGCGCGGCGCCGCTCGCGAGCTCCTCCGCGGTGATGATCCGGATGGTGGTGTCCGACGTCGCCGCCAGCGCGAGGCGGCGGATCTGCGTCGGCGTCAGCACCTCGCGGGGATTGACGAGCGCGCCGGTGGCGGCGACGACGTAGCCCGTCGGGACGGTCAGCGCGAGGGTGTAGGTGCCGTAGTCCAGATAGAACTCGCCCTGGCCGAGGTACGGGTCGGTGTTCCAGCCCTCGATGTCATCGTACACCGCGATGCGCGGGAACCACTGGGCGAGCTCGAAGAGCGCGCCATCGTAGCCCATCCGGTCGGCGCCGTGCTCGGGGATCGTGAAGTGCCAGGCGATCTCGAGCGTGGCGGTGCGACCCGGCGCGAGCGGCTCGGCGAGGTCGACCTTCGTGACGGTGCCCTCGTCGCGGGACGAGAGCGCGACCCGACGCGGCGCGCGCGCGGTGCCGAGCACCTGCTCCAGCCGGGTGATCACGTCGCCGCCGTCGAACCCGCGAGCGCCGAAGCGCGAGTCCTGCGCGAAGATCAGCGAGTTGAGCGAGCCGGACCGGAAGGCGTTCTGCTCGGTCTGCAGCCAGACGAACCGCAGCGTGTCCGGGGCGTTGTTGGTGTAGCGGAGGGTGAGGGTGCCGGTCAGCCGGTGGGCCGCGGTGTCGAGCGAGGCCGCGATGTCGTAGTCGGCGCGGTTCTGCCAGTAGGCGTGCCCGGGACTGCCGCCGCCGGTGCGGGTCTCGCTCGCGGGGGGGTGCGCCAGCGGCGCGAAGATCGAGGTATCGGCCACCGGCGCCTGGGGGCGCAGCGGGGGCAACGGACGCTGCGCCGCCGCCGGGACGGCAGCAAGCGCGAGCAGAATCATCGGATATCGGGTCATGAGGCCATGGTCCTGAGAGAGGAAGGAGCCAGGGCCAGTGGAGCCGAGACTCCATCAGGAACAATAGCCGCGACGCGGGACCGATCGAAGACCGGCCCCGCGTCGGGTGGGCAGCGCCCTATCCTGCTACTGGCGGTGGTAGGAGAGTCCCGCCTCCTGCGCCTGGTCGATCGCGATCACCATCCCCGGCACCAGCGTCACGCCGGGCAGGATGTTCGCCTTCATCTCCTCGTAGACCGCCTTCGGGTCGAGGCCGTGCGCCTGTGCCACCTGCCCTGCGAAGAAGGTCAGGGCGTTGTTGCACAGCAGGAAGGTGGCGCCGCGCCCCTGCAGCGTCTCGATCGACGCCTGCGGCAGGGTCATGCCCAGCGCGCGCGGTGCGGCGCGCCAGGGATTCGCCGTCGCCGGGTTGCCGTCGGCGTCGGTCTCTCCCACGACGGCGCCGAGGTTGTACTTGGCCCACATCGCGTCGTTCAGGCCGTGGAAGGTGGTCATCCCGTAGAACGTCAGCACACCGTCGAGGTCGGCGTCCTTGACCCCGTAGGCGCTGTTGTAGGTGTCGTACCAGTTCATCATGTGGACGAGGGGCACGCCACCGTTCGTGACGGGTGCATCGAACAGCATCCGGTGCTTGCCGTCGAGCTTGCGGAGCCACTCGTCATGCTGCGGCTGACCGGCGGTGCTGACGGGCCGGGTGGCGGTGAGCGAGAGCGCCCCGGCGAGGGCGACGCCCACGAGGGCGGAGACGAGGGCGGTACCGCGGCGGGACGTGGTGGTGCGAGCAGACATCTGATCCTCCCTGGATTCGGTGATGGTTGGTCCGACGGGAGGGGATGCGCGCGTCGCGGGCAGAACCCGACATCTGGGTGGCGACCGTGGCCTGCCGGCCCCGTGTTCCGGGTTGCAACGGGACAGGCGGCTCAGGCGTCCTACGGTGGAGTTCGGACAGGTCACGATTCCAAACCGGGGGGAGCGATGCGGGGCTGGCATGCGGCGTGGGTGGTGGCGGTGGCAGCGATGGCGGGCAACAGCGTCCGGCCCGTGGGCGCCCAGGTGGTCGCGGCGGCGGAGCGCGCGGAGGCGATCACCACCCTCGCCACCTCGCTCCGCGCCGAGTACGTCTTCCCGGAGCGCGGGGCCGAGACCGCCGACACGATCGAGGCGCGATTCCGTGCAGGGGCCTATGATGGGCTGCAGGACGGCGCGGCGTTCGCCGACCGACTGACGGCAGACCTCCGTGCTATCACCCATGACCTCCACCTCGGCGTGACCCACTCGGCCGAGGTGCTTGGCCACGCCGGCCCGAGGGATCCTGCGGTCGAGGCGGAATGGCTGGCACGCGCCCGGGGCGACCACTTCGGGTTTGCAGCCGCGCGCGTACTGCCCGGCGGCGTCGGGCTGCTTGAGCTGCGCTACTTCGCGCGGGTCACCCCCGAGGTCCGGGACACCGCGCTCGCGGCCATGCGCGCGCTGGCCGGGGTGGATGCCCTGCTGGTGGACCTGCGGGCGAACACCGGCGGGGATCCCGGCATGGTGGCACTGCTCAGTTCCCAATTGTTCACCGGCGACCGACCGGTCCACCTGAACGACTTGTACTACCGCCCGTCAGACCAGCGGATCGAATCGTGGACGGACCCGCGACTCGACGTGCCGCGAATCACCGGACCGGTGTTCACCGTCACCTCAGGCCAGACCTTCTCGGCGGCCGAGGAGTACACCAGCAACCTCAAGCACCTCGGACGGGCGATTCAGGTCGGCGAGACGACTGGCGGGGGGGCCCACCCCGGGGGCGCCGTGCGCCTGAGCGACCACTTCCAGGCGTTCATGCCCTCGGGTCGGGCCATCAACCCGGTGACCGGCGGGAACTGGGAAGGTGTCGGCAACGTCCCGGAGATCGCCGTGCCGGCGAGCGCGGCGCTGGACCGGGCCTACGTCGAGTCGCTGGAGCGGCTCGCCGCCGTCGCGACCGACGCGTCCCGGCAGCGGGCGCTGCGCGCACTCGCCACCCGGGCCCGAACCGACGGGATCCCCGCCGTGACTCAGTAGCCAAGCGGCCGCCCGGTGAGCAGCGCGACGGTCTCGCGCAGGTCGCGCCCAAGTCCCGGTGGATCGCTCCGCCGGGAGGCAGCCAGGCGCTCCTCCTCGGCCTCCCGCACGGAGAGCCAGCGCAGTTCGTCCTCCGCCCGGGCGAGGGCGTGGCGATGTGGTGCGGCATCGGCCGGGGAGGTGGCCTCGACATGGGCGAGGTGGGCGCGGAGGAGGGCGACGCGCCGCTCGAGGACCGGTCGCCGTGCCGCGAGTTCGCTCGGGAGGGTGGGGTGGCCGCCGATGCCACCGAAGGCGAGCAGGGAGTCGAGCATGACGCACCTCGGGCGTGCAGCGTGAGTCTCAGGGTGGGGTCCCTGAGCTACGCCGGGCCGAGGTGGTCGGATCTGCGGGGAGTTAACGCCCGACCGACTCTCGCGTCCTTCCGGGTGCAGTCCCTGACCAACGATCATCCTGGAGGACAGGACCATGACGCGATATGCCCCCTTCGCCCTGCTGGCCGCCCTGTCGGCGGCCCCGCTCACCGCGCAGGAGCCCGCCGAGGCGCCGGCCCGGCCTCGCGCCGAGGCACGCGCCGGCCGGCAGGCGATCCCGGAACTGACCGAGGCCCAGCGCACCACCCTGCGTCAGATCGAGGACCGTCACCGTGCCGCGATGCGGCAACTGGAGGATCGGCGCCTGGCGGCGGCCCGCGAGCGCGACGATGCGCTCCGGGCGGCACTCACGCCGGAGCAGTACCGCGCCATGCGGGGTCGGGTGGCCGGCGCCCGGGCCGAGCGTGGTGGACGCCGTCCCGACGGCGGGGCGATCCGCGAGCGCCGACCCGGTGGACGGATCGCCTCCCCGCCCGGCGCGGGGGAGCGCCGACAGCGGCCCGCGGCGCCACCCGAGTCCTAGGCCGCCGCCCTCGACCCTGAACGCACGCGGGGCCGCCACCGGAAGGTGACGGCCCCGCGTGGTGTCCGGGAGGACCCTCGGACGCAGCGGCATCGTAGACGCCCCGCAATCGTATCGTGGACGAATTCCACATCCGTACCGTAGACGGCCGCGCTGTTCGGTCGCCCCTCAACCAAGCTCTCCGGCGACAAAGAAGCCGAGCGCCCGGCTTGGAGGCCGGGCGCTCGTGTCATGTCGGCTCGATCCGGCCGGGACTCTTCTCAGGTGAACGCACAACGTCGGGCGAGCATTGTCCTGGGGGGCAGCCAACCACCCAGGCGCATCACCGCACGTCCCTCTCCAGGGATGACGGCTCCCCGGGCGCGGCCGGCTAGAGCGCCACCCGCCGGAGCAGCTGGGCGTTGATCGCCACGATCACGGTGCTCAGCGACATGAAGACCGCACCGAGCGCGGGTGTGAGGAGGACTCCCACGTTCGCCAGCACCCCGGCAGCCAGCGGGATGGCCACGATGTTGTAGCCAGCCGCCCACCACAGGTTCTGGACCATCTTGCGGTAGGTTGCCCGGGACAGCGACACGATTCGGGGGATGTCGCGGGGATCGGACCGGACCAGCACGATGTGGCCCGCCTCGACCGCCACGTCGGCGCCGGCTCCGATGGCGATCCCGAGGTCGGCGGTAGCGAGGGCGGGGGCGTCGTTGACCCCGTCACCGACCATCGCCACCCGCTTTCCGGCGGCCTGAAGCTCGCGGACCTTGGAGGCCTTCTCCTCGGGCAGCACCTCCGCGAAGACTGTGTCGATCCCAAGGTCCGCCGCGACGGCGTCGGCCACGGCCTGGGCGTCACCCGTGAGCATCGCGACTTCGATGCCCCGCTCGTGCAGCGCGTCCACCGCAGCGCGGCTCTCCTCCCGGAGGGCGTCGGCCACGGCAAAGACGGCGATCGACTCCCCGCCGCGCACCAGGTGAATGGCGGCCTGCCCGCGCTCGCCAGCCGCCTGGCCCACCCGTGCCAGCGCCTCTGGCACCCGGACGGCGTCCGCGCGCAGCAGCGACGGACCGCCGAGGTGGTATTCCACGCCAGCCACCGATGCGACGACACCGCGTCCGGTGAGATTGCGGAACCCGGTCGCCTCTCCCCGGGCGATGCCCCGCTCCTCGGCGGTCTTGACGATCCCCCGGGCGATCGGGTGCTCCGATTCACCCTCGATCGCCGCGGCGATGCCCAGCGCCTCCTCGGAGGACAGCCCCTCGCCGACGGCGAGGTCGACGACCCGGAATTCACCCAGCGTGAGGGTGCCGGTCTTGTCGAAGATCACTGCGTCGAGCAGCCGCGCCTCCTCGAGGCCGCGCCGGTCACGGACCAGCAGGCCGTTGCGGGCACCGAGGGTCGTGGAGATCGCCACGACGAGCGGCACGGCGAGGCCGAGTGCGTGCGGACAGGCGATGACGAGAACCGTCACCATTCTGACCACCGCGAACTCGATCGGAGCGCCGAGGAGCTTCCAGATCGCGATCGTCACGACGGCGCCCACGATGGCGACCACCGTCAGCCATCGCGCCGCGCGATCGGCCAGCGCCTGGGCCCGTGACTTGGACTGCTGCGCCTCGGCGACCAGCCGCATGATGCCCGACAGGCGGGTCTGGTCACCCGTGCCGGTGACCTCGATGCGGAGCGAGCCCTCGCCGTTGACCGTGCCGGCGATCACCTCCGCCCCTTCGTCCTTGGTCACCGGCCGCGACTCACCGGTGATCATCGCCTCGTTCACCCGGCTGGAGCCCCGGCGCACGACGCCGTCGGCCGGCACGGCCTCCCCGGGCCGGACGAGCACCACGTCACCGGAACGGAGGTCGGACACCGACACCTGAACCTGCTCCTCGCCCTCGCCTTGCAGGCGGGTGGCGATGTCCGGCAGGAGCTTAGCGAGTTCCTTCAGGGCCCCCTGGGCCTGGTTGATCGATCGCATCTCGATCCAGTGGCCCAGCAGCATGATCGTGACCAGGGTGGCGAGTTCCCACCACAGGGCCCCGGCGTCGATCAGGCCGAGCTGCACGACCCAGCTGAACACGAACGCGACGGTGATCGCCAGGGAGATCAGGGTCATCATCCCGGGCAGCCGGTCGCGGAGTTCGCTGGCGGCGCTCCGCAGGAAGACCAGGCCGCCATACCCGAAGACGGCGGTGCCGAGCACCGGGCCGATCCAGTCCGCAAGCGGGACGCCGACCGCGCGGTAGCCGAGGAGGTGCTGGACGTGATCGGCCCAGTAGACCACGGGGATGGTCATCGCCAGCGACAGCCAGAACCGGTCGCGGAACATCGCCGGTGAGTGACCGGCGTGCTTGTCGTGGTCGGTGTGCTCGTCGTGGCTGGCGGCACCGCGCTGATCGTGCCGGTGTTCGAGGTGGTGGTGCTCGTGGTGCTGGCGTCCAGCCTGGTGTGCGCCGTGCTCATCCATGGGGCTCCTCCAGGATCATGTCGGTGCGCTGCGCCACCTGCCGCCGCCGCCAGATCAGGTAGATCGCGGGGATCACCACGAGCGTCAGGATCGTGGAGGTGAGCATGCCGCCCACCATCGGGGCCGCGATCCGCTTCATCACGTCGGTACCGGTGCCGTGGCTCCAGAGGATCGGGGCCAGCCCCAGCATGATGGTCAGCACGGTCATTACCTTGGGGCGCAGGCGGTCGACGGCCCCCTCGCGTACCGCGGCGGCCACGTCGGCGGCCGACATCGTTCCCGCCACACGGCGGCGGTGGAACGCCTCGTCGAGGTAGATGAGCATCACCACCCCGGTCTCCGCGGCGACGCCGGCCAGCGCGATGAACCCGACCCAGACCGCGACGCTGGTGTTGTAGCCGGCCAGCCAGAGATACCACACCCCGCCGACCAGCGCGAACGGTACCGAGAGCATGACGATCAGCGACTCCGTCACGCCGCGGAAGTTGAGGAAGAGCAGCAGGAAGATGATCCCGAGAGTGACTGGGACGACGGTCCGCAGCCGCTCGCCGACTCGCTGCATGAACTCGTACTGCCCGCTCCACCGCATGGTGTAGCCGGCGGGGAGCCTCAACTGCGAGGACACTGCCTGTCGCGCCGTCTCGACATATCCGCCAACGTCGGACGCGCTGATGTCGACGAACACGGTGGTCACGGGAAAGGCGTTCTCGGTCTTCACGGCCATCGGCCCCTGGCGTACCGCGATCGTGGCCACCTGCCCCAGGGGGATCTGGGCGCCCGACATCGTCGGCACGATCACCTCGCGGAGCTTCTGGACGTCATCCCGGAGCTCGCGGGGATAGCGGACGTTGACGCTGTACCGCTCGCGCCCCTCAACGGTCATCGCGGCGTTCATGCCGCCCACGGTGGCCATAATGGCCGCATGGATCTCCCCGACGTTGAGTCCGTAGCGGGCCGCCTCGGCCCGCCGGATGTCGATGTCGACGTAGTACCCGGAGACGCCCCGCTCGGCGAAGGCGCTGCGCGTCCCGGGGACGGTCTGGAGGATCCGCTCCACCCGCTCCCCGAGCACCTGGAGGGTGTCGAGGTCGGGACCGAAGATCTTGACCCCCACGGCAGTCCGGATCCCGGTCGCCAGCATGTCGATCCGGCCCTTGATCGGCATCGTCCAGGCGTTGGTCACTCCGGCGAGCCGGACAGCCGAGTCCATCTCTGCCAGCAGGCGGTCGTATGTCATCCCCGGGCGCCACGCCGACTCGGGACGCAGCGTGATGGTCGTCTCGTACATGTCGAGTGGCGCCGGGTCGGTCGCGGTCTCGGCGCGCCCCGCCTTGCCGAGCACCGTCTCGACCTCGGGGAACGCGGCGAGCACGCTGTCCTGGTAGCGCATGATCTCGTTCGCCTGGGCGATGGACACGCCGGGCACGGTGGTCGGCATGAACAGCACCGCGCCCTCGTGGAGCTGGGGCATGAACTCGCTGCCGAGCCGCCGCCACGGCAGCACGCTCACCGCCAGGACGATGACGCTTGCCGCAACGATGAACCACGGCCGCCGCAGGGTGAAGTCGATCACCGGCCGGTAGACCCACTGCAGCACACGATTGACAGGGTTGGCCGATTCGGACCGGATTCGGCCGCGGATCAGGTATCCCATCAGCACCGGGACCAGGGTGATCGAGAGCAGTGCCGAGGCCGCCATCGCGAACGTCTTGGTGAAGGCGAGCGGCTTGAAGAGCCGACCCTCCTGTGCCTCCAGGGCGAAGACGGGGAGAAACGAGCAGGTGATGATGAGCAACGAGTAGAAGAGCGGCGGCCCCACCTGCCGGGCACTCTCGCGCACCACGTCCCAGTGCGGCAGGCGGTCACCGTCCCGCTCGAGATGCTTGTGCATGTTCTCGACCATCACGATCGCGCCGTCCACCATCGCGCCGATTGCGATCGCGATCCCGCCGAGGCTCATGATGTTGGCGTTGACGCCGATGGCGCGCATCACGATGAACGACATCAGGATCCCGACCGGGAGCACGATGATGGCCACCAGGGCGGACCGGACGTGGAGGAGGAAGAGCACGGTGACGAGGGCCACGATCAGCGACTCCTCGAGCAGCTTGTCGCGGAGGGTCTCGATCGCCCGGTGGATCAGGTCGCTCCGGTCGTACGCCACCCGGAGCCGCACCCCGGCCGGCAGTCCGGCCTCGATCTCGGCGAGGCGCTCCTTGATCGCGTCGATGGTCGCCAGCGCGTCGGAGCCGTAGCGCATCACCACGATCCCGGCCACCACCTCGCCCTGGCCGTTGAGGTCGGCGGCGCCGCGGCGCGGTGCCGGGCCGACCTGCACCGTCGCGACGTCGGCCACCCGGATCGGCGTGCCGTTGGCCGCCACGCCGAGCGACACGTTCTCGATGTCGGCGAGGTCCTCGAGGTAGCCGAGGCCGCGGATCATGTACTCGCGGCCGCCCATCTCGAGCACCCGCGCCCCAATGTCCATATTGTGGTCGCCGATCGCCGCGGCCACCCGGGTGACCGGGATGCCGAACGCGCGGAGGCGCTCCGGATCGACCTCGACCTGGTACTGGCGCACGAACCCGCCCAGCGACGCGACCTCGGACACCCCGGGCACCGCCGTGAGCTGGTAGCGGATGTTCCAGTCCTGCAGCGAGCGCAGCGCGGCGAGGTCGAGGGAATCGGACTCGAGGGTGTACTCGAACACCCAGCCGACGCCGGTGGCGTCCGGGCCGAGCGCCGGCTCCACGCCCGCGGGCAACTGGCGCCGGATGCCATTGAGGTACTCCAGCACCCGGGACCGTGCCCAGTAGATGTCGGTGCCGTCCTCGAAGATCACGTACACCAGCGAGAGGCCGAAGAACGAGTAGCCCCGGACGACCCGTGCGCCGGGCACCTTGAGCATCTCCGAGGTGATCGGATAGGTGACCTGGTCCTCGATGATCTGCGGCGCCTGCTCCGCGAAGTCGGTCTGGACGATGACCTGTACGTCCGAGAGGTCGGGGATCGCGTCGAGGGGCGTCGTGCGCACGGCCCAGAGGCCGGCCGCCACGAGGCCGGCGGTGCCGAGGAGCACCAGGACCCTGTTGCGGGTGGACCATTCAATCAGGCTAGTGATCATCACCTGACTCCGGGGCCGGGGCGGGAGCGGGGGCCTGGGATTCGTTGGCGCCGTGCTGCATCCCCGGCATCGAGCCGCCGGAGCTGCCCAGCCGCGACTCCGCGTCGACCAGGAAGTTGGCCGAGGCGACGATGGTCTCCCCCGGCTCGAGTCCGCCGAGCACCTGCACCCGGTCCGCCGCCCGGACGCCCAGGACGATCTCCCGGGGTTGCAGCATCCCCTCGGCGTCGCGCACGAACACGATGTTGCGCGTCCCGGTCACCACGACCGCCGCCCGCGGCACCGTGATCACGTCGCGACCGACGATCGCGTCGATGAAGATCGTGGCGAACATCCCCGGCTTGAGCAGCAACCCGGGATTCGGCACGGTGAGGCGGACCCGGTTGGTGCGGCTCACCGGGTCGACGGTGGGATGGATGAAGCTGACGCGCCCCATCAAGTGCTCGCCGGGGCGGGCCGCGACCTCGATATGCACCGGCATTCCCTCGCGGACCAGCGCGAGGTCCTGCTCGAATACCTCGCCCTCGACCCAGACCTCGCCGAGGTCAGCGATCCGGTAGAGTCGCTGTCCGGGCATGACCCGCTGGCCCTCGAGCACCGCCTTCTCCAGCACGATGCCGCCGACGGGTGCCATCAGGGTGAGCGTCTTGGTCACCTCGCCCCGCTCCTCGAGCGCGGCGACCTGGGCGTCGGTGATGTCCCAGTAGGCGAGGCGGCGCCGGGCGGCCTCGAGCGTCTGCCGTGCGGCTGCCGCCGCCTCTCCCGGCGAGTCGCCGACCCGCGCCACGAGGCGGCGCGCGGTCAGGAACTCCTCCTGCGCCGCGACCAGCATCGGCGAGTAGATCGCCAGCAGCGGCTGCCCCCGCCGCACCATCTCCCCAGTGGTGGCGACGTGCATTCGCTCCACGAAGCCGTCCACCTTCGGCACCACGTCGACCACGTTCTGCTCCGGCGCCTGGATGGTGCCGACGGTGCGGAGGGTCTTCTGGAGGGTCTCGCGCGACACGGTGGCATACACCACGCCGAGCGCCCGCTCCTGTGCGGGGGTGAGGTGCACCGCTTGCCGGACCGCCCCGGCCGAGTCCATCGCGCCCTGGGTTCCGCCGGCCTGCATCCGGGCGTGCTCCTCCGGCGTCATGTCGGCCATCCCGCCGCTCTCGGACGCACCACCGCACGCCGCGGCGAGGATCAGGATGAGGGAGGCCGTGCCGGCCTTCGAGCGCGTGATCATCTGGCATCTCCAGCTGTGCCGGTAAGGGCGTGGATTCGTGCCACCGCCTGGTGGTAGGTCGCCGTGAGCTGCACCAGCTCGACCTGGTAGCGATTGACCGTCATCTGGCTCTCGACCAGCGTCATGTAGTCGACCGACCCCACGCGGTAGGCGGAGAGGGCGGCCTCGACGGCGGCACTGGCCTGGGGCAGGATGGCCGTGGCGTACAGCTCGGTAAGGGCGCGGGCCCGTTCGGCCTCGGCACGAGCCTCCACCAGCGCGGCCCAGGTCTGGTTCGTCAATTCGGTTGTCATTGCGGCCGCCATGGCGGCCATCGCGTCCATCTCCAGTATCCGTGGCTGCTGGCGCGACCCGGGCCGAACCGGCAGGCGGATGCCAACCATCAGGGAGGCCATGTCGTCGAACGCCGGTCGATGATTCCATGCTGCGCCCAGCATCAAGGCCGGATACTGCTCCCGTCGCGCCACCGCGACGCCGGCTTCGGCGGCATCCACGCGGACCGCGGCGGCACGCAGTGCAGGGCGCCCCGCGGCGGCAAGCGCCATCAGGGAGTCGATGCCGGGGAGCGGTTCCGGGATCGAGGGGAGTTCGACGGCGGCCACGACAGCGCGGGCATCGCGACCGAGGGTGGCGTTGAGCCGTGCCACCTCGGCAACTCGGCGCTGTGCCAGCACCACCAAAGTTTCTGTCATCGAGGCAACAGCCACCTGGGCCTGCAACACGTCCTGCTGGGGCACGTCCCCGACGGCGTAGCGGGCGGTCGTGACATCGAAGTAGTCGCGAAGCAGATCGCGAGTCCGCTCATGGATCACCGCCGTGCGATCGAGGGCCGCAATGGCGAAGTATCGCTGGGCCATCTCCGCCACCAGGGATACCTCCACCTCGGCGGCCGCCAGCGCCTCGGCTCCGGCAAGCAGCCCCGCCTGGCGACGCATCGCGGCGAGCGTGCCGGGCCACGGCAACTCCTGGGAGAGCTGGACCTGATTCATGGTCATCGGCTCGTCGGCCCCGAATCCACGGAGCGGCCGGTTCATGAGACCGAGCGTCAGGGTCGGATCGGGCATCGCACCGGCCGGCGCAATGCGAGCGCGCAGCGCCTCGGCCTCGCTCCGGGCGGCCGCGAGCATCGGGCTCTGCTGCCGGACCATGGCGATCGCGTTGGCGAGTCGGAGAGTGTCCGGCGCGGCTTGCGCGATGAGCGTGGCCGGACCGAGCAGGCAGGCGATGCCCACCAGTGCCAGTCGGCGCCGCCGGTCGCGCCAGATCGCTCGCGCGACTGGGGATCGGTTTGCTACGGCGTTCATGTGTCGGACCCCGCGGAGCGGCTCCGCGATGCATCAGGTGATGTCCGACGCGGTGGCGCCGGACGTCTCAACGTCAGGGATGCAGTGGGGTCAGGACTTCGGAGGGTGGAACGGCAGGCTGTGCAGCCCAGTGGCCGGCAGCGTTGAAGCCGCGATCGGGCCAGCAGGGGCCGGCTGCTCGAGCGGAGTCAGGCCTCTCATCGACGGCCGTACGACCGCAACGACTGAGGTGCAAGCTGCCGACGCAGCACACTGGTCGGCGCTCTGCTGGTCTGGGTGGTGGGGGACCTGGGAGACGCCATGCTCGGCGTGGCCCTCGCCGGTCATGCAGGCCGCCTGCGGGACCTGATGGTGCTGCTGGCACAGGACCGCGCCGACAACCGGCTGGACCTGCAACAGCAGCATGGCGAGGACCACGGCCACCTTGGACATGGCCTGAAGGTAGCACCCGGGCGAAGCTCCGGCAATGAAGTGGCCGTTCAATCCCGACCTTCGATGTCGTCGATCAGGCGCTTCATCAGCTCGATCTCTCGTACCTGGGCAGCGATGATCGAGTCAGCGAGTTCGCGCACCCGCGGGTCGGCAATC
>Ga0116151_10002884_pt1 | contig 15624 bp, 7 predicted proteins | sample AD_UKC117_MetaG_FD_89893 | JGI IMG/M metagenome (GOLD analysis project Ga0116151, IMG submission 89893) | Active sludge microbial communities of municipal wastewater-treating anaerobic digesters from Hong Kong - AD_UKC117_MetaG | ecosystem: Engineered > Bioreactor > Anaerobic > Digestate...
ACGTTTAACAACCTGTGGTAAAGAAGGATAGTTAAACAGGGCAATCTTCAACGGTTGGCCCGTTGGTAGATACGTTTTAGCCCACTCGCCGGCCTGCTTGCCCAACAGATAGCCGGCTTTATAATCATCCAGTCCAACCACCGAGGTTTGATTTGATTGACCTAAATCTACGGTTTGAGAAACAACTTTTAACCCTTTATTCAAAGCCGCTTGCGTCACCGGAGCCACAATTGTCGGGTCAATTGGGAAAACAATAAACCCGTCTAAGTGGCTATCGATAAAGGCCTGCAAAGCGGTCACTTGCGTATTGGCATCAACTCGACCAAATTGAATGGGGACCGACAATTCGTCTTTCGTATTAGGTAACCGGGGATCGGGTTGCCATTCGAAATCGTCATAGAGATGAGAGCGACGAATGGGCGCTCCAATAGCTGCAGCTAAACCAACTACCCCATTGCCAATAGGAACCTGATGGCTTTCAAACATCATTTGCTGGCCAATTTCTCCATAGCCGGCCACCAAGGGTAGCATTTTCATTTCAGTTTCATGACGATACAGTTCAACGTGATAAAAACCGAACTGTTCTTTGATCTGGGCCACCACCTTTCGATACAAATCATCCAAATGGGTGGCTGTCGCAGTTTCCTGGGCTATTTGGGTAGCAACTCTGATCTGTCGCTCCCGACGATCAAGCGACTGCTGCACCTGTTGTTCTAACCGCTTATGATCATTAATATCGCGAGTTAACCACACAACTCTACGCGGCTCATCGTCATAAGACCGGATAGGAGAGGTCCGTCCCTCAAACCAAACTCGCCCTAAAGGTGTATCGAGTTCATACTCAACAACCTGGGGTTGGCCTGTTTCAAGCGTCGTACGAATAACTTTTAAAAATAGCTCTGCTTTGTCCGGCGGCATGACTTCATGCACATACTTACCTTTCAGTAATTCAACAGCCCCATTGTATAAGGGGTTATGTTCCGCAGCAAGAACTTCGACGTAGAGGCCATTCTCATCTTGAATAAAGGTAATATCAGGCAGAGCACCCACAAAAGTACGAAGACGCTCCTCGCTTTCTCGCAGAGCCAGTTCGGTGGTTTTTAACTCGGTGATATCAGTAGCCACCCCCAACACTTGAAAGGGCTGTCCCTTGTCGTCAAGAATAGGACGCTTAACGGTTTTACGCCACAGGCTTTGCCCTTTAATATTAACCACCTGTTCTTCTGCTATAAACAAATCCTGCCCTGACTCAATGACCTGAAAGTCATCGCGGTTGTACCGTTCAACCAATGAAGTATGCGGATTAAAATCGCTGTCGGTTTTGCCGATAACCTCGTCAACCGTGGTACCGTAAGCTTCGGCAAACGCCTTATTGGCCAGCGTAAAACGGCCCTCTCGATCTTTAGCAAAAACAAAATGGGGATTGATATCGATAATCTGCCGCAGGTAAGTCTCCTGATGTTTTAAGGCCTGCTCAGTAGACTTTAATTCGGCATAAATTTTAGCCAACTCTTGTCTATTCATCTCTAAAGCGCAGAGATCGTCGTACGCTCGTATTGCCGTAACTAGAGTGGCAAATAACCTTTCGGCTGTTAATTCGGATTTAAGTTTGTAATCATTGATTTCATACTTAACGATCACCTCTTTTGCGGGTGACTGACCCGGCTGGCCTGTGCGCAGAATAATTCGAACCAATTGATCATCCAATTCGTTACGAATAAATTCGATCAACTTCAGGCCCGAATCGTTTTCTTCCATTACAACATCTAGCAGGATCACCGCGATATTGTGCTTTTGTTGATGAAGTAATTCTTTGGCCTCTTCGGCAGAATAGACGCTTAAAAACCTAAGCCCTTTCCCTTTGAAAACAAACCTACGAAGAGCCAGTTCCGTAGCTTGATGGACATCCGGTTCATCATCAACAATCAAGACCGTCCAATCTTTCTGGCTCGATCCGTTTTGTTCAGAACTTTGGTTAGAAAAGATGGGCGCATCATTTTGCGCAAAATCCTGCAATTCATCCATCTTGTTTGGCATCAACTGCTCCTACAACTGAAATGGCCCGCATCGGTATCCATTTCATCTCTAATAACCGCTTATAATGGCCTCTCTATTTTCAGAAATCTGATAGGACGGCTGCCTGTTTAGGCTAACGGTTCTTTGCTGCGGTTTTGTTCTGGTCCTAGATAAATATAAGTAGGCCGCCCTAGAGCCTTGCCGACCTCTAACACCGTCGTGCGCAGAACCGTATCGACATCGGCCGACCCTCGAACTCGCGCCGTAATTTCACGAAGTAATTGCTCTCGATTTGCGGCCTTCCGGCTGGCTTCGTAGCGTTGCGCGCTTTCCAAAGCCACGGCGGTTTGATCAATTAATGATCTAAGCATCCGTAACCGGCTTTCTTGAACATCAGCCTTAACATTTTTGTTAAATCCCACCTCAACTAAGCCGATATTCTCTCGGCGTAAGGTAATAGGCGTAAAGATACGCATCCCCCAATTAGTCATCTGCTCGGCCTCGAAGATATCCGAATCAAACCGTGGGTCCCAACCGGTAATGACCTCCGTTTTACCACTTCTAATGATATCGGCCATAATATCATCACTATCGAGCGAGTGATTAGCCCGCCGGAGATGATCATCCGTAACATTCATCCCAGCAACGGCCTTGACGCGCAGATCTGCTTTATCGACCAAAGAGAATATGACAAAATCGAACCCCAACATTTTAGTACACGCCTTAAAAAAGGCATCGATGACTTCATCAACCCGTAGTGCGCCGGCCAAAGCCTCGATCAGTTGGCGCAGCGTCTCCATCTCCCTTAATCGGTTTTCAGCATTCGTCTGGGCCTGCCTCACAGTTTCAAATAACTGGGCATTTCTAACTGCACTGGCCACTTGACCAGCCAAAATTGTGTAGATTTGAATATCCTCTTGGCTGAAATTATTAACCTTGTCCGACTGAACATCTAAAACCCCTAATACCTGCTTGCCGACAAGCATGGGTACGGCCATTTCAGATCGTGTCTCCGGCAAAAGCGGGTTCTGCAAGAAACCTGAGGTTTGCCGGACATCATTAGCGACCACCCCTTGTTTTATTCTGGCTGCGTTCGCCACCAATGACTGTTCCTGGTTAAGCGGTATCATCCAGCCTTCCGTCATTAACTGGCGTCCAATTGCTCCGGCACCGGCGGCCAGAGTAAGCGCTTGATTACGATTATTCAGTAGGTAAATATGGGCGTGGTATAATCCAAAGCGGTCCGCGGTCAAATCGCATATGAGCTGAAGAACGGTCTGCGGCTCTAAACTAGTCCCCACAGCCGTACTAATTTCCGCAACCACCTCTAACTCAACCGCTCGTTTAGCCAAGGCAACCTGCGATTGCTTTCTATCTGAGATATCAATCAACACCCCGCTCCAAAGAATACTTCCATCAGGTTGCAGTTCCGGTTTAGACTGTCCTCGCATAAAGACAACCGTCCCTGATTGGGTATAAACTCGACCTTCCCACTGCCATATCTCTAATGTTTGAGCCGAGTGGGCCACAGATCGTTGAAATTCGGCGAGGTCATCGGGATGGATAAACCCAATAATGGGGTCTGCACTTTCATATAATGTTTCTGGGGCAAACCCAAATGTTTCCTGAGTCCAGGCGCTGACGTAGGGCAAAGAAGCCGTACCGTCCGGTTGAAGTAAAAATTGATAAATCATTCCTGGTACGTTTTCTGTAGTCTTTAATAACCGCGCTTCACTTTTACGTAAAGCTTTGGTCGTCTCTTCCAAATCAACCGTACGATGCTGCACCTGGGCTAACAGCCAACGGTTTTCAATCGTAGTAGCCAGCAGGGAGGCGAGTTGCCGAGCAATGTCTTCATCCAATTGATCAAAGCCGTTTGTCTTTTGGCTGCCGATGTTTAAAGAGCCTAAAACTTGCTTTCTGGTGATTAAGGGGGCTATGAGACTGGATTGTAATCCCTGCTCAATAAGTTTTGTATTTTCAGCAAAACCGAGCTTCTTTGAAAGGTCAGGCGTAATAAGCACTTTATTTTCGGCGATGGCTGCCTCAACTGCGGTTCCCTCGAAAGGAAATTCTATCCCTGCCGGCAAATCACCCGCCGAGCCGTGCAATCCGAATATCTTAAACGTAACGCCATTGTCGTCAGTGAGAATAAGACTCACCCGATTACCGCGAAATAATTCACCAATTTGCGCAGCGGTCACCTTGAATAGTTGAACAACATCCTCCGCAGCCACTATTTCTGTGATCAACTCATTCAGCATTGTCAACCGACGCGTCTGCTCTTTAAGCTGCCGATCCGTCTCAGGTCTACCCACGTCTGCCATCTAATTATTCTCCCGATCCATTTTGAGTCGCAGATTGATGCCCATTAGTTGCAGTTACTCCATTTCGCAATTGACCGCTGGGAAGATCAACTGCCGGATTAGAATCCGGATTGGCTGCACCGCTATCCGGCTTCGATGACGCTCCTAACTGGATGAACGTACGTTTTGATCCTAAAGCCTTGGACAACTCTTCGATGCCAACTTTCATCAACGTTTCTATATCGGGCGCTCGGCGAAGTTTATCGCTAATTTGCCCAACGAGTCGTTCTCGACTGGCCCTTTCCCGTGTTTCATCAAAGAGACGAATACTTTCGGCAATTTGAGCAAATTGGTCTAACACCGCCTCGACAACGGCGATATCATCGTCCGTCCAGGTTTGATCAGCCGTGGTAGGATGAACCTGAAAGACGCCAATCTTTTGTGACTGGAATAAAACAGGGGCGGCAATAATCTGAGGCTGGATCTCGTCGCTGTGGCTGCCGTCAACCGGGGCAACAAAAGGCCGTTCATGAGTTGAGGCCAGTTGGTTGACTTGCTCAACGACAGTCGCTTCCGGAGCCGGTGCATTATGACGGGAATAGTGGTAATATCCACCCATCGCAGCCACTTTTTGTTTCTGCCAGGTATTGTCGACGTATCGCTCTTGTGACGCCTGAGCTTCGGACAAGGCGGTTTCCACATCCTGAAAAAGACGGGCATTACGAATTGCCACGGCAACTTGATTAGCGAGCGATTGCAGCAATGTCGCATCGCTGTCGTCCAGACCGGCCAATTTGTTCTCTTGCACATCTAACACGCCAACAACTTGCTCATTCAGAATAATCGGCACGGCCATTTCAGAATAGGTATCCGGCAAAAGTGGATTAGACAGCCAATCGCTCGCTTCTCGGACATTATCAACGCTTACTATCTCACGGTTTCGGGCTGCTCTAGCCACTAAACTGGTGGGGGCATTTAGAGCAATACGATGGCCCTTGGCTAACATCTCTGCGCCGGCCAAACCCGTTCCGGCCGCAACAACGAGATTCTCTTGTTTATCATCGATCAGGTAAATGTGAACGTGATAATAATCAAACGTTGTGCCTATCTGGTTGACAATCTCGTGTACCAACCGATCAACCTCCAGGATTGACATCATAGTCTGGCTAATTTCACCCATTAATTGCAATCCGGCCACTCGGTTTTTCAACTCCAAATTCAATTTTTCTAAGACTTCGTTGTGTCGCAGTTCGGTTTGCGTCAGGTAGGTTGCTTGGGTAACAAGGCGTTGATCGATAATCGAAAGCAGTAAGGCTAGCCCTAAAATCATAAATGTTGCCAGGGCAATAACCCCGGCGCCCAATGATGAGATATTTACAGCATAAGATATGTCGCCCACCATCTCTGAGGTTGGCATAAAAATAGCGGCATGCATACCGATAAAGTGCATGCCAGAGATAGCTCCACCCATAACAACTGCGCTACTAATCTTAAGCCAATTCCAGGCCAGGATAGAGTCACTCCGAAACTTAAAAGCCAGCCACAGCGCGGCTATCGAGGCAGTGATGGCAACGATAATGGACAATGTAAAAAAGAATGGGTCATAAGTGAGCGTTGCATTCAACCGCATCGCAGCCATGCCCACATAATGCATCGCAGCGATAGCCACTCCCATTACCACCCCACCTACAATAAGTTGGGGCCACTGCAACCGCTGACGGCTAGCAACAAAAAGGGCAATGCTGGATGCAATAATGGCCACGAATAAAGAAAGAACCACTATTGGAATATCATACAAAATAGGGATTGGCAATCTAAAGGCCAACATCGCCGTAAAGTGCATCGACCAAATACCGATGCCCATAGCCACCGCTCCCCCCATAAGCCAAAGGAGACGGCTTCGACCGTGAGCTACGGTTACTCGCCCGGCTAGATCAAGGGCCGTATATGAGGCCAGAATGGCAATAATAATAGCCAGTACAACCACCCATGAATTATGACTATGCGGCAAAGACGTATGCGGCATTGCGAATTCTCCGTATTTTGCTAAAAAGCCAGACTAATCTGCCTATCACGTGTGTTGACCATTGGCTGTTATATCCGTATCGGCTACAGATGTTTCCTTTTGTACGCCTAATTCGATAAATACATGGCCTGCCGAAAGCCGCTCGCCCAATTCATTAGCCGTTGCTTTCACCAACTGTTTAAGATCGGTTGCCGCACGCATTTTTTCAGTGATTTCGCGGATGGTCTGTTCGCGCAGAGCGCGGCGTTGAAGTTGCTCAAAAAGATGCACGTTATCTAAAGCGATAGCGACTTGACCCGCTAAAATCTTTTGAATTTGTACATCTTCATCGGTAAATCGGTTCGGCACATCCGTCTGCACATCTAATATACCGAGCAAATTCTGTCCACTGATCAAAGGAGTGGCTATTTCAGCTTGAGCGTAGGGAAACTGTGACAAGCGAAGAACGTCCGGTTTTTGCTGAAGGTTATCGACGAAGACCGCTTCACGTGTTCGAGCCGCTTGAGCAATCGGGGAGTGTTCTTCATCAAAGGCAATCGTAAGCCCTTCATAAACCGTCTGGTCGTATTTACCTGAGGCCACGGCCAATTCTAGTGAATTATGCGCCTCATCAAACAGATAGACTTGCACAAGGCACAAATCGAAACTTTCCAGGGATAGATCCACTACACTCGATAAAAGGAGATTAGGATCCAGTACGGTTGAAATTTGAATACCTAATTCCGATACAATCTCTAGTTCTTTGGCCCTTTTTTGGATAGTATCAAATAACTTGGCGCTTTGTATGGTGCCGGCCAAAGAGGCGGCAAAACCGGCGGCCAATGCCTCGTCATCCGGACCGAACTCGCCTGCCAGATGATTAGTGAAGTAAATTCGGCCCAGATTCTGATCTTGAAAGATAACCGGTACGCCCAAAAAGCTGGTCATTTGGGGGTGATGTTCAGGTACAGTAATCGAACGTTCATCGTGTTCAATGTTATTGATCCGTAGTACCTGCCCTTCTTTAAGCGAGACACCTAACAAACCTTTACCAGTTGGCCAATTACCCACTAATTTGGCCTCTTCCTCGGAAATACCATAGTAAAGAAAATGATTATATTCGCCTTTTTCATTAAATAAGGCTAGAGCCGCGTAACGGGCCTGAATCAACTGAGCCATTTCACCTAATGTTTTTTGATAAATAGCCAAGCTAGGTTTCGGTTCGCGGCCCATCGTTCTGGTGATATCTTGTAGATGGTGTAACCGTTCGCTATAATGGGCCAACTGCTGGCGTCTCTGCTCAGCTTCCCTAGCATTTTGCTGAGCTTGTTCCAAATTGAATAGGTTTTGAACAGCCACAGAAACCTGACCCGCTATGACCAGGATATGCTGCATATCTGCTTCTGAAAAAGATTTCTGCTGCTGGTAAATTATGGCAAAAAAGCCGTTCCACTGACCGGCTACGGCAATGGGTACATATACCAATGTCTTGGCGTTCAAACTATCATAAAGTGCTTTTGTATTAGCATCTATCGTTTCTTGCGAAAAGTCATCGATTACAACAGGAACAGGCTGAATATATTTTTTTAGTCCGGGAAACTCGTTGGTATCATATTCGGATCGAACCAAACTCTCGGAAACGTTGGACCATCGAGCCAGCATAGATACCGTATCAGGAACAGCATCGCCTATCGGTATGACCTGTCCAAAGTGACCAATACTAATGTAGTCAGCCTCCGCAGCAATGGTGTAAGTTCGGATAACCTGAATGACATCCAGATATGAATCAGCGTTATTTAGTGCTGTGCTAGCCTCATACAACTGTCTCGTCTCAGCCAGCAGTTGCTCTCGCTCCGTAATATCACGAACGTACCCCAAGACCCCCCAAATATCGCCCTCCGAATTGCGGACGGGAACTTTTACGGTACTAAGGTACAACTGTTCCCCATCAATTTCGGCGGGTTCAACATCAATAAGTTTAATTTGTCCGGTGGCGAATATTTCGTCATCATCCGGCCAAAAACCGGTGATCCCTTCGTCTGGATTACCCTTGACGATATCTTCCGGAAAACCAATATCCAAATCATCCTTATTGACGAATGCATCAACCGGTATACCCATACTATCTGAGTAACCTTTGTTAACCAGTTGGTAGCGATGTTGCCGATCTTTGATGAATATCCAGTCCGGAGTGGCGTCGATCACGGTGCGCAACAAATCTTGCGACTGCTTTATTTCTAATAACGCTTTTTGAGTTTCTTGATATTGAATGGCATTTTGTAAAGCCACCGCTACCTGCGAAGCCAGCGTTGTTTTTACTAGGGCATCTTCCTGGGTAAAACGCCCGACACGATCCGACTGTACGTCAAGAACCCCCAATAATTTATCGCCCACAATCATCGGCACAGCCATTTCCGAACGGGTATTCGGTAACAACGGATTGGGCAAAAAGTCCGGCTCCTGGCGAACGTCATCCACTATAACTGCTTGCCGCTGACGAGCAGCGCGAGCCACAAGTGAGTGCTCATGATTGATCGGAATTCGCCAACCTTGCTCCACCATGGTCTGGCCCACTTCACCCGCCCCCGCCGTTAAGTCTAAATTACCGGTTTGTTCATCAATCACATAGATATGGGCATGGTACAAATTGAACCGGCTTTTGCTTAATTCAACGACTTCTAGCAAAAGCTGGTTTACGTCCAAAATAGTTGAAGTGGCAATACTAACCTGGGCCACCGTCTCCAACTCAGATGCCCGGCCTAACAGCGTATTTTCAGCTTGCTGCCGGGCCGTTACATCCATTTGAATCCCAATAAAGTTTATTAATTGACCATCTTCATCAAATACCGGGTTAATGGCTAGTTCGTTCCAGAAGGGCGTTCTATCTTTACGATAGTTAAGCAAAACAACCGAGCAAGATTTCCGTTGTTCGATGGCCGTACGAATGACATCGACGGCCAGCGGATCAGTATCCGGTCCCTGCAAGAACCGACAGTTCGATCCAATGGTCTCTTCTTCTGAATAGCCCGTTAACTTTGTGAAGGCTGGATTGACATAAATTATGGGATTATCCGGCTGGTGGGGGTCACTAATAGCGACACCAATACTGGCATTACTAATAGCGGTTGATAGACGCTCACTTTCGCGCACCGAGTCTCGTAAAGCTTGTTCGATCTGTTTACGCTCGGTGATATCTCTGATCGTACCCGTCAAAAACTTTTGCCCATCCGGTAGTTGGTAAGCGGCCTTCTTGGTGGAGATGACATGGCGGTTGCCGTGAGTGTCGGTAAAGTACTCTTCATTCTCGATAGGTTGGCTGCTGGCAAAGACCTTATCATCTTGTTCCCAAAAAACATCGGCCTCTTCCTTAGGAAAGATGTCGTAATCGGATTTACCTAATAGGTCCTCCCCTCTGCCTCCCATGAAGTCCAACATACTATCGTTCAACAAAATCCAACGATGCGCTTCATCCTTGGCAAACACCGGGTCGGCAATTGAGTTAATGATCGTGTTAAAAAATTCGGCGGAGTACGGCAGGTTAGCTTGGAGGCCTTGCGACTTAGAGGTAGCCGGAGCCAACGTCACCGGCGAATGAGGTTCAGAGAAGCTGAAGGAGTCTATAATAACTGTTCGGGTTTCACCCAGAAGCCGCCAGAATAACTTTCCCGCTTCTAAACTGGTCACAACCGGGTTGAGTGTTTGCCCTAAACATTCCAATTCTATCAGCGCGTATTTTGCCAATACATTGTTCGGTTCGGCTTCGGCTCTATTCACCTGCATGCGCGAGTTAAAAATTTCAAGCAAAGGAGCAGAGGTTTGCGCCTCGCAGGAGTCAACCACTGCGTTTAACAGCTTACGGGCCGCCATAATGCGGTCATCTTGGGGAGTTGATTGATCATCATCGCTGCGGTCAGTCAGCAATCGAGCTTGAGTTACGGCTAAATTCGCCAAATTCGCCTTGATTAAACCGGCAAACTCTTTAAGGGGGTGCATGCATAAAAGCTCCTTCAATTGGAAAAGGGCAATATCGACAGCTCAAATATTTGCGTCCGAATCTTAAGCGCTAGACCGGACAGTTTACGAAAACTCACGTAGAACTTGAGAGGCCAAAGTGGGATTAAGCACCACCTCTCCCGTTGCAATTTGATGAATCGCGCTGTTGATCTCTCGGTAACTTTCGGCCCCTTTTTTGACAGCATATCCACAGGCGCCGGCTTTTACTGCCTCAATGGCATAACGATCGTTTGGATCAGCCGAAACAACGAGAATCTTCGCAAATTCATTCTGCGCGATAATGAGTTGGATAGCTCTGACACTGTCTACTACCGGAAGGTGCAGATCCGCCAAAATAATATCGGGCAGCATGTCTCGGCAGGCATTCACCAATCCGTGGCCGTCTCTAACAGTGTTGATGACTTTTATGGTTTTGTCTTTTTCAAGAAACAATTTGAGTTTCTTTGAAAAATTTACATCATTATCCGCTATTAATAATCTTATTGGTTTACCCATACCCTTATCTGTTCCTTATATTCGAAGTGGAAAATCGGTTTTGAAATGGTTGCAATCATAGTTCTGAGTATGTGAACAAATTATATACCATTACAGGTTGGATTTATAGGGGCAAAGGTACTGAAAAAAAGTTCCTTTTAGGGAGTCAATAAGTACTTACTCATGTTGCCCGAAAGTACTTTGAAATCTCCCACAAGTCACATTTTGTGACTATTTCCCTCAAGCGGAGGGGGTTTTTGGGATAGTTCGCCTCATTTCTGTTCAACTAAGCCATCTTTAACAGCTCGGATGGCGGCTTCGGTTCTGTTGTTGACCTGAAGCTTTTGAAAAATAACAGACAAGTAGTTTTTTATTGTCCGTTCCGATAAATCAAGCTCTGTGGCGATATCTTTGTTGCTGGCGCCGTTAGCTACTAGGGTAAGAATCTTCCGCTCTTGATCCGTTAAATTTTGAATCTTGGGAAATTCCTCTTCCGGTCTTTCGCTCAATCGACGAAATTCGGTTATAAGCCGAACGGTCATCTCAGGATCGATGACTGCTTGGCCCTGATGTACTTTTCGAATCACTTCTAGCAATTTCTTGGTCCGAGTATCCTTCAGGAGATAGGCCTTGGCTCCTGCTTTTAAGGCTTCAAATACATGTTCATCCTGAGGATACATAGTCAAAATAATGATGCCTATGCTGCCATGGTCTCTCAAAATAATCCGGGTGGCCTCCACCCCATCCATTATTGGCATATTAATATCCATCAGAATGACACTGGGGTTGAGTTTTGAGGCTAACCGGGTCACTTCCAACCCATCTTCGGCCTCGCCTACAATCTCTATATCTTCCTGTTCTTCCAATAAAGACCGCACACCTTCTCGGAATAGGGAATGATCATCCGCTAATAATATTTTTACTTTTCTCATATTTGACTCATTCCTTTTCACATTGCTAATAGTGACAGGTTACGATGTTAAAGACTAAGCGGTAGCCAAGCATACACCCGGGTCCCCTGCCCTTTCGAAGTTTCGACCGTAAGCCGTCCGCCTACGCCTTCAGCCCGTTCCCGCATTGAAGTCAACCCCAACCCCCTACTGCCATTTCCTTTTTGACGTGTTTTGTAAGCCTGAAATAGATCAAACCCCTGGCCATCATCGATGATTTCCAGTGCAACACCTTGGGCATTGTCCATGACCAGTTTGACCGACACCCGGCTGCATTGAGCATGCTGACGCGTATTGGCTAATGTTTCTTGCAAAATCCGGTAGAGACTACTTTCCACCTCAGCCGGTACCTCTTTGATCTCACCGGTAATCGAGCACTCGGTTTTCAAATTCCAGCGCCGCCCAAACTCGGCTACAAATTTTTCAAACACCTCAAACAGCGATTTCCCTTCAAGTTCAACCGGTCGAAGATCAAAAATATTTCGCCGTATCTCTTCAATATTCTCGGTCAACAGTACGCTGACCTGGTCCAACTGCTGCCCTAATTTACTCTCTTCATCAACCATATTGAGACAGCGATCGACTTGAATAAGTAAATAAGCCAAATTTTGAGCCACGCCATCGTGCATATCCCGGGCCAACCGAGTTCGTTCGTCAACAATAGCCAGTTCCCGGGTTTTACCTAAAAGCCGGGCATGCTCAATGGCCGATGCCACCAAAAAGGCTAATGTCTCTAATGTTTCAAGATCACTTTCGTCAAAGGCATGGGCTTTGGGTTGCTCCACAACAATGATCCCAATCGTTTTACCGGCTGTAACCAGTGGGGCGATCATCATCGAGTTGGTTACCCCAATGGTATCACTAAAACTATTGGTGTAAATATTTTGCGAAGCGATATTATTAACAATAATCGGCTTTGATAAGCGAATGACCTCGCCAGCATACGTTTTATAATCAAGCTTAAAGACAAAATCTGAGGGTATACCACTGCTTGATTGGAAGGAACCGTTAGTTTGGGTTGGATCATAAATACTTTTGATCGACAGTTTTGATCCGTTGAGCAATCCGATGGTGACCCACACCTTGTTTTTAGTACCCTTTGGACTAAAAATTTGGCTAATCCGTTCGCCGACAACGGCTTGTACTTCATCAACGTCAAGACCCTGGCTCACAATTTGACTAATCTTTTTAATCGCTTGCAGCCGTTGGGTTCTGGCCTCAACAATTCGCTCCAGTTTGGTTGAATAGGCATCAACGTGATGATACAACCGGGCATTTTCAATAACGGTTGCTGCCTGGCTGGCCAGACTGGATAACGTCCACAAATCCTGATCGCTAAATTTATCAATTTCCGTGCTGCTAATATCGATAACAGCTTCAACGCGACTATGCACAAAAATAGGGACAATCACTTTTGAATTGACATCGCTGGCCGTAAAGAGCGCATCTTTATCGTGTAAAATGTCATTAAACACCATCGGCATCCCCGATTTTATGACCTGGCTAACGAATCCGTGATCGAGATTTTGCCGCTGGTTGTTCAGATCGGGCAAAAGATCGCCGTAATAAGCCTTAAGATCGAGGCGCGACCGAGTCGAGTCGATATCCAAGATAGCCACGCGCTCATAATTCATCCGCTCGTGGAGAGCCAGGGCTAAGGCGTCAAATAGATTATCCACGTCAAGAATAGTGGTAATTTCTTGGGCTACCTCATTGATCAACTTCAGACGCATGGCCTGGCTTTCCCGCTCTTCAAACAGTTGGGCGTTTTCAACCGTAATCGCTATTTGAAACGCCAGGGTAAACACATAACGGGCATCTGCCTCATTGAAGCCGTTTATCTCATTTTTATCTAACGTTAAAACACCCACCACTCGATTCTTATAAATCAAGGGGACGCCGAGCCAAGCCCGGACTTTATCAAGCTCCGGTCTGGCTTCCCAAAAATCACTGGCTAGGACATCATTAATAATAAGCGGCAGTTTATTGTTAACCACCCGCCAGGCCGAATTGCTGTCACTCTTTCGATAGACATTCATGCCTCGCTGGTATTCAGATAAACCGCGTGAAGCCGCTGCCACCAAATAATTGCCTTGCAGCAAAAATAGCGTTGCACTGTCAAAATCGACGGTTTTTTGAATTTGACCCAGAATCTGATCGGTCAGGTGATCCAGATCAAGACTGGTGCCGATCAAAGCGCTAACGGCATTGAGCGTGGCCAACCGTTTCGTGGCCTGATTCAAGGCGGCAATTTGATCTTCAAACCGGTTAGGATCAATTGCTGTCACACCGGACGGTTCCGGTAAAAGCCGCCTAATTTTTTCCACAAGCTGGCCGGTTGTAACCGGCCTAAGCAAAATATCGTCGGAATCGGCGACCAACGTTTGAACCTGGCTTTGGTCAGACTGGTCGGTTGCAATGTTAAGAATTGGCGTTTGCGGCATAAACATTTTCAACCGCAGAGTCAACTCACGGCCGTCATCATCCGGTAAATCCAGATCAACCAAAATTAGATCCGGCTGGATCATAGCGCAGTAGTGGACCGCACTGGGTGTATCCGTCACCGAAATGAAGTTATAATGCTGTCCCAGCACCTCTTGGATAAACCGCTGAGATTCATCATCGTGACTTACATGCAAAATAGTTAACATAACTATTTTTCCCCTAAATAACAACAAAAAGACGAAAACGCAGACAACAGCGCTTTCGTCTCTCCAATTCAGCAGCTAAAATTTAGGTTGTCGCTGGCTCTCATGAGGTAGTTCTTAGTGCGACACGTTATTAAAAGGTCATTACGAGTAATTTCAGTCATTGTTCTCTTATTTTGAGCGGAGAACATTACTCACCGGGTCAGTATTTCTAACCATTATATTACTTTATTTATGAAAAGTACAGCATCAGCCAAAATTATAGGGTTATGGCCAATATTAAATTATTCAACCCCTCTGTCTTGAGTAACATCCTCACTGCAATTTGGTAATGATCGGACGAGCACGGGATCTCATTAACGCCCTAAATGAATGACCATTTTAATTTCATTCCGTCCCGGCTGCGACAACACTTCTACTTCATCCATCAAATTTTTGATCAAAAACATTCCCCACCCTCTGGGATAATTTTCCGGCACATTGCCGGTAGCCGGCAAGGCGGGAATAGGTTTCGTACCGTGATCAACCACATTGAGAGCCAGAGCCTGTTCTTCAGCCGTTAGCACGATCAACACTTTAGTATCGTCATCAAGCTGATTACCATGCTCGATAGCATTGATAACGGCTTCGCCAACCGCCGTTTTCAGATCTTCAATACGATCAAGGGAGAACCCCATTTTGTCGGCCACAATAGCTGCCGTAGAAATAGCAATCTTTTCGTAGCCCAATTCGCTGGTCAAATAAATTTCAACAATTTTCTTCGGAAAAACGCCCATTTGGCCCCTCGTATGTGTGCCACTTTTTGCAGACGCGGATTGTTAATAGCGATGTGGGGCACAAAAGCAACTCGGTCGAATGAATAGGTCAATATTTTTTAAGTGTATCACGTAGGTTTAAGAACGACAATATTCTACCTTACAATAACTCTAATTTACCACTTTTAGCGATGGTAAACCATAGTACTTTTTTTCCTGCCGTCTTTAAGGCCGGTATTATAAGATTTGACCCAATTTCAGTAGCTCACAGTTTTACATAAAAGCATGTAAATTGAACGTAGATCGTACTGATCGCACGGATAAACATGGATTTTCTTAAAACAAATCAAGTTTTATCCGTGAAAACCGGTATGATCCGCGTCATCTGTGTGCTATAGTTTCTCATCAGATACTGAAATCGTGATCCGCTGAATTTTATTAAGATCAGGCATTAAA
>Ga0116151_10002889_pt1 | contig 15612 bp, 18 predicted proteins | sample AD_UKC117_MetaG_FD_89893 | JGI IMG/M metagenome (GOLD analysis project Ga0116151, IMG submission 89893) | Active sludge microbial communities of municipal wastewater-treating anaerobic digesters from Hong Kong - AD_UKC117_MetaG | ecosystem: Engineered > Bioreactor > Anaerobic > Digestate...
CCGCAATATCACTACTGGCTGCTTCAATTTGACCTTTTTTTTCGATACCCTCTTTGGTAACAACTTTATAATTAAATAACATAGTGGTTCTATTATATCATCGAATCAAGTAATTTTGGATTAAGCGAATGACGGTACGCATCTTCAACAGTAATGTGTCCTGCTTGAACCAACTCCACCAGCGATTTATTCATATCGACCATACCTTGTTCAGCACCCGTTTCAATGACGGTATTGATTTCATAGGTCTTTCCCTCTCGAATAAGGTTCGCGGTTGCCGTTGTATTAATCATGAGCTCATACGCTGGTACCATACCACCACGCTGACTCTTAATGAGGCGTTGTGAGAAAATTCCAATGAGCGATCCAGCAAGCTGAGTACGCACCTGGTTCTGTTGATTTGCTGGGAATGAATCAACAATACGATCGATGGTCTGGGCAGCGTTATTCGTATGGAGTGTTGAAAATACGAGGTGTCCTGTTTCCGCAGCCGTTACTACTGTTGAAATCGTCTCTGGATTACGCATTTCACCCACCATGATAACGTTGACGTCCTGACGAAATACTGACTTCAAGCCCGTTTCAAAGGACTTGGTATCAATACCAACAGCACGTTGATCAATGATTGATTGGTCATCGTGGAAGAGGTACTCGATAGGATTTTCAATAGTGACAATGTGCTCGCGACGATTGTGATTAATCATGGAAATCATAGCAGCCATCGTGGTCGACTTTCCTTGACCCACTGGACCAACAACGAGGAAGAGTCCTTGTTCCTTTTGAGTGAACTGTTCAAGCACCTGAGGAAGATTGAGTTCGCGTAACTCTCGCACTTCTTGAATCACGCGGAACGTGATGTTGACGCCGTCACTCTGAACATAGGCAGTCGAGCGCATCCGAAGTTCATCATGAAATGAGTACGCAAAATCAATTTCTTCAATGTTCATGACTTTGGCGAGCTGGTCCTCGGTTACCACTTCCTTGAGAATACCAATCGTATCTTCTTTTGTCAGGACATCTCGATTCGCTAGTGGTATCAACTCAGTTTCAACTCGCATAATCGGTTTACGACCAGGCGAGAGGTGGAGGTCAGATGCATTCTCACGTTGTACGGTGAGGAGTAAGTTTTCTAAAAGTTGTTTGTAATCGTTATTCATAGCGATAGTATAGTTAAAATTGATTAATTTCACTGAATGATACTAGGCCGTCTAAGCCTTTGAGGATGGCCGACTCTTTGAGCGTGATCATACCCTTTCGACGAGCTGCCTCGTAAATCTTTTGTTCGGTAGGATCTTCGAGGATAATTTCTTCAATCTCTTTATCGACCTTAAACATTTCCAGAATAGCAAGTCGACCTTTCATACCATCTGGCGCTTCCTTCGTTGATTGTACGTTGTACAGATTACGATCTAAATCAAGGTCTTTTTTGTACGCATCAGGAAGATCAGCAAACTGCTCTTGTATCATTTTTTTAATACTCGCTTCTTCTTCAATAGGTACTGCCGCACCATCAGCAATCTTACGTACCAAACGTTGTGCTACACCAAGGATGAGAGTTGGCGCAATAAGGTATGGATCAACACCCATATCAACCAAACGAGGAATAATTCCGAACGAACTATTCGTGTGTAAGGTAGCAAACACAAGGTGACCAGTAAGCGCTGCTTGAATAGCAAGATTGGCGGTTTCCTTATCACGAATTTCCCCAACCATGATGACGTCCGGGTCCTGACGAACGATCGAGCGTAGCCCTGAAGCAAAGGTGTATCCAATTTCGGCATGCACCTGTGATTGACTAACTCCAGGGAACTGATACTCGACCGGATCTTCGAGTGATACCACGTTTTTGGTTTCCCGATCTACTTCACCAAGCATGGAGTAGAGGGTTGTTGTCTTACCTGAACCGGTTGGTCCAGTGATGAGAATGAGTCCGTGAGGTCGTTCAATGGCTTCTCGAATCATACGTTCATGCTCTGATGAGAGACCAAGGAGATTGAGTTTCCGAATACCTTTCTGTGAATCGAGAATACGAATCACCACCTTCTCACCAAAGAAGGTTGGCATGATAGAAACACGAAAGTCAATTTTCCTACCATCAATCATCGCCGGGAATCGTCCATCTTGTGGTTTACGACGTTCATCGAGCTTCATCGTTTTCGTCATAATTTTAATACGTGCAATGACCGCACTGTGCACCGCTTTGGGTACTTCGAGGTAGGTATTGAGAATACCGTCAATACGAAAACGAACCCGTACAATCTCACCGGTATGCTCAATGTGGATATCTGACGCTCCCTGTTTTACCGCATGGCGAATGATAGCCGCAACCATTTTGGTGACCGGTGCATCTTCTTTAATTTTTCCATCTTTCTCTTCACTCTTCTCGTCATCATCTTTAATATCATCAACTGCAGCATCAATATCAATGTACTCATCAATTACATCACCCACTTCACCGGTTAACCCTGTGTACTTTTTCATGATTTCATTGAAACCATACTCAGTGATGATGTAAATTTCATACGGTGTGCCTGTCTCAGCAGTGATAAATTGAAGAACATTTTGTGCCTCAATGTTACGTGGATCGAGCATACCAACTTCAAGAATTCCATCATCAGTCATACCAAATGCAACCATCTGATAGGTTCGTGCGCTATCCTGTGGAATTTTTTTAACAATTTCTTCTTCAATATCTGCGTAGTTGATAGTTTTCTTCTTCACACCAAAATACTCACTCTTGGCATCAAGAATAGCTTCATCAGAGATACCCATTTCAGACAATACTTCTTCAATTGTTTTCTCTTCTTTGGTGGTGCGTCCAATAATCTCATCAATTTGATAACGATTAATGAGACCTTTTTTTACCAGTGTCTCTAAAAAATTCATAGCGCGTATCTATACACTTTATCATACCAAAAAATAACTCCCTTAGGAAAGGAGTTATTGTGTAACGTTAGATTGTTTCTTCAAAAAAACCAGTACCACCATCGTCAAGAACACTAGTATCACTACCAAGACCATCACCAACGATTTCAACCGTGTCAAACCCAATCGGTCGGAATGGATTTGGGCGACCAATACGCACTGGTTTTGGAATGGTGAATCGACTATCTTCAAGTTCTCTAAACACAGGATTTTGGAAAATATCATCATTGAGTTCGATATTTTGAATGTTTCCTAAAATACGAAGAATCTCCGCATTCGCAAGATCAGTATCAGTTTCCTGAATTTGACCAAACGACCCTGAGCCAATGAGACTTGAGAGTGAGCTTGAGCTACCTGTTTGTGAGCTTGAGCTCTCCTTACCACTGAGTGCAGAGTAAATAATGAGTGCGCAAATCGCAATAATGAGTCCAAAAATAATATTCTTAATTGTCTTTTTATTCTTCATGGTAGTACTTTTTAAATATTATCTTTCAACCAGTAGGTATCAACACTAATATTGTAGCTGTAATTCGTATCAAATCCACTCGGTGGTGTAATACTGAATGAGCGAATATCGGTAATACGTAAATTCTTCTCAATATCTTTCAAGAACGAAATAAATTCTGAGTACCCACCATTAATACTGAAGTCAAGGGTAATAATACCATAATCTTTGGTTTCGATATCGAAGCTTTGAACCTGCTGACTATCACCCTCTTCTTCTTTGGTGGTAGTTGCAGCTTGAATCGACAGGTCATAGCGATCAGCAATCTGTTCAAATTCAAGAATCAGTTTAACGTTATCAGCACTTTCAGGAATGAGTTTCTCTAAACGGCGAACATCTGAATTCGTGATAGCGTTTCTTTTTTCAAGGAGCGAATCACGGACTGATTGAAGCGTGCGTGCGTTATCAAGGACATCTTCAAGCTCTGTTCCCTTTGCCTGCATTGCCTTAATCTCAGTGTACTGTGGTTGCACAACGAGAACGAATACAGCAATGGATACGATGGTAACAATAATTGAAATAATGTTTTTCATAATGGTAGTGAAATGCGTAGTAGCTTACTGGGTAATTCCGTCAAAGTTAATATCAACACCGGCAGGGAGTTCATCGTTGGTTGGTGGAATGATCACCCCATCAGGTACCTCGGTGTTCGCTTCAGTGTTAACGGTGGTTCGACCAAATTTAAGGAGCTCAGGATTCAAGGTAAATTGAACAGAAAACGTAATGCGACCTGTTTCAGTGAGCGTGAAATCAGAAAAAATATGATTTTGAATATAGTTGTTATCTTCAAAAATGTCAGACTGTTGGGCAATCTGAAGGTAGCCTCGTGCTTCACCAGTCATGCTCACCGCTGATCCTTCTAGTTCATACTCAAACGAGAGATTGTTAAAACTCACCTCAGGAAGTGTTGATTCACCAAGTGAGTCAAGAAAATCAGAAACCGCAATGTGTTTATTAAGGAGCTCAGTACCTGCCTGTAAACGAATGTCGAGTTTTTTCAAGTCCAATATAGCTGCGGGTTCAAACGCCTTCTCAGCACGGTTAATAGAATCAATGCGTGAATTAATCACTGATGCAAGTCGTGCCTTGTATAGATATACACCCGCAGTAGAAATGAGTGCGGTCACGAACAAAAGAATCGACAAAATACCAAAGAGACTGCGACGTGCCTTGCTACCTTTTGACTCAGGAGCTTTCACACCGCCAGGATTTTTCTTTGGGATAAATGTTGTTTTAAATTCTTTGTCCATAGATATGTTTATTATAGTTCTTTTTAATAAAAAATGAAAAGGTTACTCAAGACCTTGGAGCGCAAGACCAACTGCTACTGCAAATTCAGGTCCAGCTTGTCTCAGTACTTCCTCAAGAAAATCAGGTGACAGAGCTTTTGAAAATGGATCAGCAAAGGTGGTGGTAATGTTGTACTTTGACTCAATTTGCTCTTTAAAACTAGGCATCGCTGAACCACCACCAGTCAAAATAATTTTACTAATTGGTTTTCGATACTCTTTTTCAAAGTCCAAAATGACATTCTGAATTTCAGAAAAAATGTAATTCACACCAGTACTTATAATGTTGTATGCCTCAGTGTTCGGATGAGTCTTGTTGAGTCCAACTTCACGCTTAAGTTTTTCTGCATCTTCAAACTCAAGCTCAAGTGATTTTTGGAGCGATGATGAGAGGTAGGCAGAACCACGGTTCACTGCTCGGAATTTACGTACGACACCATGTTCAATGATGCTCATCCGAACACCTGATGCACCAAAATCAATGAGCATGACAGGAGCAAGTTCATGTTTAAATGAACCGCGAATAGCACTGAATGTTTCGATTTCATACGCAACTGATGAGAACTGACCAAGTGAGTTTGATACGGTATTGTAGCGTTCAACAACCTCGTTCCGTACCGCAGCTACAAGTACATCAATTTCTTTCTTCTTTGGCGCACCAATCTCTTCATCTTCACCATACACTTCCTTTTCAGGAATAATCCACCAATCGAGCGATACTTCAGTGAGCGGTACCGGAATGTACTTACGTGCTTCGTTCTGTACCACACCACCGAGTTCACGTTGTCCAATAGGTGGTACTTGCAGAATAAAAATAAGACTCGTGGATGATGACACTGAAATCAACGCTTGCTTTGCATTCACGTTTGCTTGACCAATCAAATTTTTGAGTGCATCAGTAAGCTTATCTATTTCTAGATTAGTGAGTTGACCAGCAACACCTGGTTCACCCGCATCATTCATTTGATATGGGCCGAGTGCGACTTCTCCGTAGGTTTCAAGCACAATGCGCCCTTTATCTTTCTTGAGCTGTGCGATTTTAATCGATGAAGAACCAATGTCGATACCAACATATCGATCAGAACGTGGGTTCGTTAATCCAGAGAAAATGTTTTTCAACGTGTCTTGTATACTCATGGAAAATAGTATACCACATATGCTCTGTGGTAGACTAGAACTCATGAAATGGTTGCGTCAAATCGTAGCACTCGTCTTCCCTGCCCGCTATACACGAGCACAGCTCAAGATCATACCGCGAGCACCGAATCCTGACATACGGAATGTATTTGCATGCTTTGATTATCACCACACAAAAGGAAAAGCATTAGTATACGCACTAAAGCGAACACGCGATCGAATACTCACGCAGTATGTCGCTGAACACATGGCTGAACATGTATATGAATACCTCGCCGAACAACAACAGTTCTCGTATTTTTTGAATCCCATAGTAGTTCCTGTTCCTATTACAAAACGTCAACGACAGGTGCGAGGTTTTAATCAAACCGAAGCGTTGGCTCGTGAGTTTGCACAATTGATAGGTGGATCATATACACCCTACCTCGCATACAAACACAGAGAAACCGAAAAACAAGCGCTGGTGAAATCGCGTAGCCAACGTTTCATTAATGTACAAAACTGTTTTTCACTATCACGAGAACAACAATCTGATCTTCTACACAAAGACATCATTATTATTGATGACCTCGTCACAACAGGTGCAACGATTGCATCATTGGAAAAAACGCTCCGGGCAGCTGGTGCACGAAACGTTATTGCGATTACGGTCGCTCACTAGGTCTAGTTACGGTACCTAGTTTTTGGTAATAAATAGGAAGGATTTTACCAACGACCACGAGTGCTGCAAGTATCGCAAAACCGCACAGTATTGATGGTACATCCTTACCAGTAATAACTTGTAGTACGACGAGGGTGTACGTTGGTATCAGAAATAACAAGTAGGCTACAAGCATCCACACGTTCAATCTACGTATGTGTTGTTTACGTTTTGAGAAAATATATACGAGCAATATGAAAAGAGAGCTTCCAACAATGACTATGTAGTGCCATAGATAGACACGATGAAATACTGATGTAACCGTAAACTGAACGTACGTGCCTAAGCATGCATATCCAAAATAAGGATCAGAAGGCAAAAAGAAACCTATGGCGAGTAATATCGTTAGGATGTACAGAAGTTTAAGTAACCATGTTTTTGTAATTGAATTAATGTAGTAAATGTAGTGCAAACCAATTACCGGCAAAAACGCAGTTGATGCAAAACCGATGCGTGACCATATAGGAGCACCAACATGCGTACCACAGATAACAAATTCAGCTAGTTGAAATAGTGCGAGACTAACCAAAAAACCAATCGACAATATTCCAATGGTTGTTTTCCGATACTTAACAAGCACGAAGAGGGCTAGAATAATTTCAATAGCAAATGTTGCTAATGCTACCAGTGGAGTGAAACAACGTAGGATCATATGCTTATTTTTTTGTTTGATCTTCATATGAATACTATACCAGTAATACTTATAATATTAATGGTTAACCTCGATGATAAGGATGATTCTCGAGGATAGAAAAACCGCGGTATAGTGCTTCGAGCGTCAACATAGTAGCGATGTCATGTGGAAAGGTTAATCCTGACAACGACCACATCACGTCACCACGCTCTTTCAGTACTTCGGTATGACCGTCCGGTCCACCAACAACAAACGACAGATTGGTGCCATGGTTTTTTTGCATATCCAAAAATTGAGCGAGCCCCTTGGTATCGTAGCTCCCTCCTGTTTCATCTAAGAGTATACACACATCATTTCCAATGAGGTTGATAACTTTATGTTCGGTATCTTTGTTCTCTTTCACGTGGTGTACTGACACATCAACAAACCGACCGAGACGTTTTGTGTACTCTTCAATACCATCTTTAGCAAACGACAGGTGTGGTTTTCCAACAGTAATAATCTGTACTTTCATAAAAACACTATATCAAAAACATATAATCATTGTAGTAATACTTGCAACTTAAAATTATTAACTCTAAACTTGTAGTATATGTATTTACTCTTCAGAGATATAGACGAACATAATAAAACTAAAGCAATCGATTCACTGGTAGTCGATTCAACACCTAAACCAGCATTTTTCTTTATGGTGGTGATGTCTGTGTTAATGGCGAGTTTTGGGCTCCTCATCAACAGCGCATCGGTAATTATTGGTTCAATGTTGATTGCACCAATCCTCTCTCCTATTCTCTCAGTAGGACTTGGTATTACACTTGGTGATAACACTTTGATTAGACGATCTGGGTTCACGATTATTAAATCAGTGTTGTATTCAGTCGGTCTTTCTGCAGTGACAACTTGGTTGTTGTGGAGTCAAATTGGTGGAAATGATTTACGTAACAACCTCAATCCCGAAATTCTCTCGCGTATTGAACCAAACATTGTGTACCTCTTTATCGCCATTGTTGCAGGACTCGCAACTGCGTACGCTCGGGTAAAACCAGAAATGAGCGATACGCTTCCAGGAACCGCAATCGCAGTTGCGCTCGTTCCCCCAATTGCAACAATTGGTATCGGGCTCGCGTTTCTTGATCTCACCATCATTTCTGGGGCACTCTCACTCTTCATACTCAATGGTATCGGAATTATCATCGCAGCAATGTTTATGTTCTCGCTCATGAATATCTATTCCAAGAAACACGTTGTCGAGAAAACCATAGAAAAAGTCGACAAACAACAAGAAGAACTCGCCATGAAAGCCGAAGCTGAAAAAGCTCGAAAAGAAGATGATAGCAACCTACGCTAAGTGACAGGTTTTTTATTAACAATACAAACGAAAAGCGCCTAGGGCGCTTTTTAAACATATTGCAAATACAGACCAATTGGTCCCACGAGTAAGTGGAATATAAATGACATTGGCTGATTTTTGAAAAAAATTGTTAGTGTAGCACATGGTATTCCCACCATGAACAACGCGGCAAGAACTGTTGGAAATCCATAGTAAACATGTGCCATCCCAAAGAAAAGTGTGCAGTATAAGAACCGAAACGCAATATTGTAATTCCTAAAAATTACGTTTGGTGCCAACATGTACAGAAACTGTTGAACAGCAACAAAAATTGGATACAGTACAATTAAAAAATTAATATCGGTTTTGGTTCTCACAACAGGTATTACATAAATAGATTCTAGATATGAAAAGAGTACATACCCAACACATGAAATAACAAAGCCAATAAACAAGTGTTTCAAATCTAGTAGTGAAGCATGAGGGGCAAGGTTTTGTTTTGCGATTAATACAAAATCTCTAAATGATAGAGATACCAGTACTGCAATTGCAAAGCCAATAACAATAATGCTGTACTTACCGAGGTTAAAGTATCCAAAGTAGTAGAGCAATATAATGGCAATTACATTTAAAATAAAAAATGTTAGTTGCTTAAACGTTCGGGGAACGAACGCAGTCAGAGAATATATCTGTTCCATAGGGTTAGTGTGTTGAGTTAATATATTTTTTTAAATTATATAACCTTTCCCTAGAAACTCAAAATTCACCGTATTAAAAATGTTTCCAAACCTTTAGATCCTCTTGTCCCAGTGCCCATGCAGAAATTCCGCGAAGCCCTGTATCGTGCACGAGGTCGAGTTTCGCTTCAATACTTTGTTCATTGTCACACCAAATGTAGTTTACGCGCCCATTTTTCACAAAGGCAAAGATCTCTGCCTCGAGTGCATCAAAGTATGCTGAAAATACTCCTGCGTCTTTATACTTTTCCTGAGTATTGGCCGAAATTTCGTAGGTCACGTTCGCAATTTTCTTTGAGTTACCCAATTCGTACTGCCAACAGTAAAATGGAATACCGAGAGAAATTTTTTCAGCCGGGGTGTCTTTCAATGTCTGATCGAGAACCTTGTTGAGATAGGTCATTGATGACACAGGGCCAATTGATTTCGGATCGTCGTACGACATGATGCTGACAAAATCACTGGTATCAGCAATCGCACCAATGTCGTATCCTGAACTCCAGTCTTGGTCGTAACTATTTTGCACGTACGGTGTGGTTCGTGGAATCACCGCAACACTCAATACGAGATCACGTTTTTTAAATTCTTTGTACACTTTTTTTACAAAATCAACGTACCGCTGTCGGTCAAAATGATTGATGTTTTCAAAATCAAGTTGCCACCCGATGTAGTCTCGGTGTCGCGCCTCGTCAATCATGTCGTCAATGAGATCATCTTGTACGTCCTCATTTGCGAGCAGTTGGCTCATGAGGTTAATGTCAAAGTTCGCGTTAACTACCAGTGGCATCACGTCAACGCGTTTTTTCTTGGCGAATTTAATCGCGTCGTCACTTTCTATGTCGCCAAGTTTCAAATCATACCCAAAGGTATAAATCTGTGGTGCCAAAATATCGATGTCACGGTAGTGGTCTTCGAGGCTTTGGTATCCCATCGTATTTGGGAAGTAGTAAAAGATATTCTCGCTGGTATCAGCAAAAACTGGCGTTGCAAAGAACACTCCGAATAGAATAAATGTGGTAATGGTAAAAAGTCGCTTCATACTGTATATGACGTTTGAGAGAATAGTTTATTACGTGTTTCTTTTAACTCGTGGGCCAACTCGGGTTAAGTGCCCACGCCTCGAAACACCATGGGGTTTTCCAAGGAGTATTTCAAAATAGAAAACTAGGCAATTGGGTTGCTATTTCTCAAAAACCAACAAGAATAAATCGTGTTTATCATCAATCGGCGTCGATTTTTCAAACACTTTTTTAAAACCAGCTCCTATTGCTAATTTTTTTAACTCACCTGGACTTATTGGATCAATCAATGTATTAAGATCATTTTTACTTTCATTAAACTGATTTTCACTATCTGAATTGATAAAAGGATGTTCTTCAAAAAAGATCAATTTTCCGTTTTCAGTTAATAGTTCATACCAACGCTCTAGTGCCTTTTCTCTGTTTTTAATGTAATAAAAAAGATTACAGCAAAAAAGGGTTTCAAAAGATTTTTCAGAATATTCGCTCAAGACTTCAACGTCGTTATTTGATAAGGAGACAGAGTTTAATCGGCTACTAGCTTCTTCGATCATTTTTTCAGAAAAATCATTACCGCTTATATTTCTATAGTTTTTTTGAATTTCTGAGATAAGGAAGCCTGTACCACACGCAAGATCTAGAATTGGTTCTTTAATAAAACTGTCAATTATTCTAAGACCGTTCTTTTGAGCTTCATAATGATTCGTCTCTAACATATGTAAATCATACGCATTTAAATTTTGATCCCAAAATGTTTTTACCTTTTGCTTATGAAGAGACATATTAAAATTCACGGAAACGAATATTGCCGGTATGCCCCGGAATATCCAAAAGTAATGATTTATGAGAGCCAAAGTGTACTCGAGTAATGTCTAACTCCTTTTGTTTTAAGCCCTCTTCTAAATAATCTAAGAAAGATAGGGCGTCTTTATAATTTGCAATATTGCTTGATAAGTGAGCAAATGGAATAAGTACAACCTTTTTACGACCAAACTCATTTGCGATTAAATACAATTCTTCCACCATTAATTGAGAAACTTCTTTGATGCGATCTCTATCTTCAACAGTGATAAACGCAACAACTGCTTCGGTTTCTTGCCACTTATCTTCTTTTAGCTCTTGCGGAACGATCCCTTGAGGACGATCAGCAAAACCATCAAATTCTGATTTGAAATTTCTACAATGAGTTATTAAAGATTTCATGCTTTTGTTTTAACTTAATTTAAACAAAAAAGTACTCGGATCACTCCGATACTTTTTTTAATGCGGAGAGTAAGGGATTCGGTCACCACGATGGGTCACGGCTCGAATCAAAGATTCACCTTTGACCTCATCGTCTCGACCCCGTCGTCGCCTACGGACTACGTCCGGCTCCGCAGGTGAATTTTTTCGAATCCCCCATCTCAGGTAAAACAATATCATCGCAATACATTCGTATTACGACAATTTGTTTTATGCGGGCCACTCGGGTTAAGTACCCCACAGGTAAGACCCCATAAGGCTTTCTGAGCAATTTTAGTATACCAAAAATAAGGTACGTGGGTCACGATCTAAAATGCCAACAAATGCCAAAAATAGAGAAAACCGCTTTTCAGTGAAATATAAGAAAAACCGTTATGTTGTAACAGTTTTTCTAGATTAGACACATAATGTGATCAAGCTACTTTTGGCATTTCAGAATTTGAGTAATCGATCGTCACCAAGCTTGATACCTACTGCCTCCTCACTCACAAGATATTTCTTTGCAAGTTCGGGGATACTTTGTAATTTTTGAAAATCATCTTTCAAGATTGATTTTGGCATTAATAGTTCAGCAGAGAAACAATGGCACTCTGTTTCTGTAGGCGATTGACTTTCTATAATTCCATTGCATAAAGTACCAAAGAGGAGATGTCCGATTTCATGACCAATGGTGAATCGCCTACGACACCATGGATCATTCTTATTAAACCCGAGCACAAAGGTGGGATCTTCTTTTTTATCTTCAAGTTCAGTTATTTTCACCAGCATCCCTGAAATATTAGTACTCAGGTCATTCGATAAAACATGAAGATTATAATCCTTCTGTACATGCTCAATAATTGCTCTTAGATTTATGGGTGCTTCTGTAATGCCGAGGTCTTTGATAATTTTTTTCGCCATATGACGGGCTTCTTTTTTCCGTGGCTTTGTTGTTTCTTGAAAACTATCACCGAAGCCTTCATCAAAATTATTTCCCATCAGCATGTTTCTTTTTTGCTAATTCAATAAATCTCAGAATGGCATCTTTATCATCATCATCAAGATCAGTTTGTGATCGTAGAGCAACCTCGATCTTTACTGGTTTTTCCTCTTCTCCCAAGAAGTACTTTATATCTCTCTCAAGCACCTCTGAAACTTTCTGCAAATTTTCAATATCAATATTTCTTTTACCACTTTCAATGAGAGAGATTGCCACCGCTGACTCAAAGCCTAGCGCCTCAGCAAGTTGTAGTTGAGACATTTTTCTCTTATTTCTAATCTCTTTGATACGTTCTCCTATGCCTTGTGCATTGCTTTTTTGTATTTTCATAGAGCTATTATAGCATTATCAGTTTGCAAAGTGTAGTAACTATGTGTTAAACTGATATTATCGTTTAGTTAGGTACTCTTTTATCCTCCTATTCGTCATCATCACAGCATTTTTATTCATCATTAACATATACAAATATTATGCGTATTCAAAAGAAAAGAATTAACCGTCTTCATAGTAACATACCTGCAAGCCTACAAAAAACACCGTTTATTGTAGCTGCGATTGTAGATACTACAAAAAATAAACAGCAACTCATTAATCTTGGTTTTACTGAACAACTTGTGGTCGGAGAAACAATGCTTCCTCCTATTGTTGGATCAGTGTCGCGATTTAACGCTGAGGGGAAAGATATTCCTGATAAAACAAAACCAAAAGTTACCAAGTATCATGATCGATACTGGACGCGACAACAGTGGGCTGGTCGAGGTAAAACCAAGGAAGTAACCGAGATTGTTTCTATCCCATATAAATCATGGCAAAAAGATCATATTGAAGCTCCTTCAATAGAGATTACTATTTCAAAAAAAGAAAATGATCTTGTCTATATCACAACCCCATCTGTAAATTTCTCTGAAACTGATATAGCAAAGCATACGACAAACCTTATGCTTGAACTTTTTGGGTATTGTGATCTTCTCTCGGAAGACGGCATTCCTGTTGTAACAACAACACAAATATTAAACTGGCAGATCTTACCTCCAGGTGAACGACCATGGGATGAACAAAAGAAACTCCTTGACCCACTATTCAAAAAAATTAAGAGCAATCAGATACGACCTGTTATTGATGAACGACTTGAAGACATGAATAGTCTTAATCCAGATTTCACTGCATTAGGAAATCATGGATATCAGGGCTATGTCGTTTTTGGTTTTAGAGAAAAAGACATCTATGTTTTTGAATCAGCATTATACGGAAACGCAATATATATCTTGAATGAAAACTGGAAAGAACTGTCTCAGAAATCAAAGGCAGATATTTTGAAGTCGGGTAATTATATAGAAAGAATTACCCACAAACAAGACAAGGTCGATATTATTAACAAGATTAAAAAACTCATCCAGTAATATGAAAACAGCACAAACTATTACGTGGTCTCCTGAAAAACGAAAGGTTGTCGACCTTAAGCCATCAGACTACAACCCACGAAAAATGACACCGGAAGAAAAGAAAGACATTGAGAGGTCGCTCGATGGTTTTGGTCGTGTTGTACCTCTTGTCATTAACATAGGCTCACGCAAAAACACCATCATCGGAGGTCATCAACGTTGGAAAATATACTCTGAAAAGAACATTGAAGATATTGATGTGATGGTACCGAGCCGTGAACTATCATTCGAGGAAGAACAGGAATTGAATCTTCGCTTAAATAAAAATCAAGGTTCTTGGGATTATGATCTGTTACAAGACATGAATCTCGACTTGCTTCTTGATGTCGGATTTGATGATCATGAATTACAAGGCTTCTTTGATGATGTTGAACTTGCCGATGATGAGTTTGATGTAAAGAAAGCATTAGATGAGATGGTTGATGTTCGTGTTCAAGAAGGAGAAATATGGCAGCTCGGAAATCATCGTCTCTTGGTCAGTGATTCCACTGACAAGAAAGCGGTGGAACAACTCATGGATGGTAGCAAAGCACATCTCATTTGGTGTGACCCTCCGTACAACATTGGTCTCGACTATTCTGAAGGGATTGGTAAGAGCAAGAACTATGGTGGTGAGTTTTCAAAGAAAGATGATTCAAAGAGCGATCAAGAATACGCACAGTTTCTTGAAGATAGTTTGACCACCGCTCAAAGCATCGCCGAACCTGATGCACACTTCTTCTATTGGTGTGATGCTCGTTACATCGGAACATTACAAAATCTCTACATCAAACACGGAGTAGATTTTCGTCGTGTCTGTACCTGGGTGAAGAATAATCAGAATCCTACCCCTCAGATAGCGTTCAATAAGATATGTGAACCCTGTGTATATGGAACAACAGGAAAACCTCATCTTAATAATCAGTTCAAAAATGCACACGAACTCTTGAACCAAGAACTTACCAGTGGGAATCAATTGCATGACGAGCTCCTTGAAATGATTGACCTGTGGATCGTGAAGCGTGACAACGCACAAGAATATCAGCATCCGACACAAAAACCTGTGAGCTTGAATGAAAAACCATTTAAACGTTGCACTGCACCTGGCCACAATATCTTTTCAGGCTTTGGTGGAAGCGGGAGCGATCTTATCGCCTGCGAGCAATTACAACGAAATTGGTATGGAGTAGAAATGGATCTTAAATTCGCAACCATCATTCTTGATCGTTGGGAAACCTTTACTAAACAAAAAGCAAAACGCGTATGGCCGAAGTAACAAAAGGTCAAATATATACGGTCGGAAAACACATCATTGGATGTGGTGACTCTTTGAGTAGTGAATTCGTAAAAGCAGTTGTAGGAGATATCACAATCAAAGCGGTGCTGACTGACCCACCCTATGGAGTCGCATATGTCGAAAATAAGAAAGGAGTTGCGGAACTCGGTGTAGAGAACGCCAAGGAAATTAAGGGAGATCATCTACAAAGCGAAGAAGAGTATGCTCAATTTACCAAAACATGGATTGATGCAGTCTTGCCTTTTCTTGATGACTACAACACCTTCCATATTTTCAATTCAAGTACGATGTTTCTTGCTCTACGAGAAGGGATGCAAGCAAGTGGTCTGTATTTTTCACAAATGCTCATCTGGTTAAAGAACCAACCAGTGATGAGTCGTAAAGATTACCTTCCACA
>Ga0116151_10002890_pt1 | contig 15607 bp, 14 predicted proteins | sample AD_UKC117_MetaG_FD_89893 | JGI IMG/M metagenome (GOLD analysis project Ga0116151, IMG submission 89893) | Active sludge microbial communities of municipal wastewater-treating anaerobic digesters from Hong Kong - AD_UKC117_MetaG | ecosystem: Engineered > Bioreactor > Anaerobic > Digestate...
CCAACCGGCCCGACAAGGGCCGGTCAGGCCGCGACCGCGGCCCGGCGCCAGTGCGCCGGACATCAACCGGCACAACAGTCGGGAAGGCAATGCCTGGTGCTCCTTGTGTCAGCACAAAAAAGCCCTACAGAAGGCGCAGGGCACGAAAGCTGGCGTGCCCCTCACGGCCAACGATGATGTGGTCATGGATTGCGATATTGAACGGGCGCGCCGCCGCGACGATCAGCTTCGTCATGTCGATGTCGGCACGCGAGGGTGTGGGATCGCCTGAAGGATGGTTGTGGACGAGGATCAACGCCGTCGCACCAACCTCGAGGGCGCGCTTGACCACTTCGCGCACATAGACGGGCGTGTGGTCGACTGTGCCGTGGCCCTGCACCTCATCGGCAATGACCTTGTTCTTTTTATCCAAAAACAGGATGCGAAACAGCTCACGCGATTCATAGCCTTGTGCAGCGCGTACATAATCAAGAACGTCGGAGGTAGAGGAAACTGACGGGCGCCGGATCAGCTCGTCACGCTTCAGGCGCAGGGCCACCGCGCGAATGAGCTTCAGCTCCGAGGCCACCGCTTCGCCCGCGCCCTTCACCTCCTTGATGCGCTCAGGCGCCGCATTGATCACCTCTGCGAACGAGCCAAAGCGAGCCAGAAGCCGTTTTGCCAGATCCTTCGTGTCGCGTCTGGGAATGGCGCGAAAGAGCAGTAACTCAAGCAGTTCGTAGTCCGGCATGGCGTCGGCCCCGCCGACCGTGAAGCGCTGGCGCAAACGTTCTCGATGGCCAACGTACAGCGGCAGCGACTGCTCAAGAAACGAGCCCTGGGCGGGCGCATTTGTATCGCTTGTATACTTCGCCTCGCTGGTCCGCCGCGCTGCCGAGGCCGATCGGGATCTGGTCACGGACCGATCGGGCGGCGGCATAGACCCTCCAAAATCATAAAATTGCATTTGCACCAGAGCCGCCGTCGAGCCTTCACAGCACAATCGGCTCAGTGTCGTAGGGTGGCTTATGGAAGCCGCCAGGCGACAACGTAAAGATCTCGCAGCCGTCCTCGGTGACGCCAATCGTATGCTCGAACTGAGCCGAAAGCTCGCGATCGCGGGTTACCGCCGTCCAGCCATCGGGCAAAACCTTCACATGCGGGCGGCCCAGATTGATCATGGGCTCGATGGTAAAGAACATGCCGGGCTTCAATTTCGGACCATCACCCGCCTCGCCATAGTGCAGGATGTTGGGACGATCATGGAAGAGGCGGCCGAGCCCATGACCACAGAAATCGCGCACGATGCTGCAACGCTCCGCTTCGGCATAGTGTTGGATCGCCGCCCCGATGTGGCCGGTGGTGTTGCCAGGCTTCACCGCCGCAATCCCTCGTCGCAACGACTCGTAAGTAACCTCGATCAGTCGCTCGGCGCGACGCGAGATCTGGCCAACCGAATACATGCGGCTGGTATCGCCATGCCAACCATCGACGATCAAGGTCACATCAATATTGACAATATCGCCTTCTTTGAGGGGCTTGGGCCCTGGAATCCCGTGGCACACGACATGATTGATGGATGTGCAGATGGAGCGGGGGAAACCGCGATAATTGAGCGGAGCCGGGACGGCACCGTTCGCAAGTGCGAACTCGAAGACGAGATCATCGAGTTCCTCGGTGCGAACACCGGGGCGCACGTGCGGCACCAGAAGGTCGAGCGCGGCCGCCGCAAGGCGCCCCGCTTTTCTCATTCCTTCAAAGTCGGCAGGCCCATGCAGGCGTATGCCATTTTCGCCAAGCGGCTCTTGGAGTCGGTCCAACGTTGTCATAATCAGGTTTCTGCACGCATGTGTGTGTTTCAATTCTCTGAAATCTAGTGCAAAACTTCAAAATCGCAAATGGACGAGGCAGCACGCCCGCGCAACCAGAAAAAACATGCAGGGAGGAGTATTGCAATGCAGGATGGGTCGGTCGGCCGAATCGTATTGGTATTGGCGCTCTCACTGTTCACCGCTGGCGGCATGGGCGCGGCCATAACGGGCGTACCACCCGGCCTCGATACAGGCGGTAGCGACAGGACAAGCACCACAATTTCGTGGTTCGGCGATTTATTCGTGAGTGCTGCGCAGGCCACTGAGGTAGAAGCCGGCGACGGTTATGCCCTGTTGCCAACGACGGGCACGGCAGATCTGATCACAGCACGCGAAGCCTGGGGCATGGGACCCGCTCCCAAGGACGTGGCAGCACCACTCGCCACTGGAGCTTCCTCACCTCTTCTGGCAGACACGCTGGCAGCCCCAAAGGGGTTCGAGGGTGAACCGACATTTCATCCGCTGCAAGTCACGCCGCCACCGCAATTGACGCCAGTACCGCAGGACCACATTGCTGATGCACTGAAGAAATTGTTCACCCAGCGCGAGGCTTGGCTCAAAGCCCCAGCAGCAGCGCCAACTGCGCCACAAAGTGCAGACACCGGATATGCCGTGCTACCGACAACGAGCGCGGTGGACCTCATCGCTCAGCGTGAAACCTGGGGCGCATCACCGTCCAGCAGCTCTCAGCCCAGCGCTACGGATGCAGCCGCAGCGGCCTCCAGCACATCGAGCGGCTATGCCGTGCTGCCGACCACAGGCACGGCAGACCTCATCGCAGCGCGCGAGGCTTGGGGTAAAGGACCGGCTCCAAAAGATGTGCCGGCACCGCTTGCAACCGGTGCCTATTCACCGCTCCCCTCAAGCAAGGTCGAAGTGCCCAAAGGATTCGAGGGCGAACCGACAATCCATGCACTCCAAGCGACGCCTGCAGCACAACTGACCCCGGTTCCACAGGGTCAGCTTGACGACGCCTTGACGACGCTGCTTGCGCAGCGCGAGAGCTGGCTTGCGGCGCCGTCCCAGGCGGCAGGCAGTGCGAAAGCGGTTGCGGCTACGGTTGCCGCAGCACCCGTGTCCACGACTTCAGGCAGCACCAACGGCTACGCCCTCCTGCCGACGACGGGCACCGCTGAACTCTTCAGCACACGTGAAGCCTGGGGCAAGGGCAAGCCGGCCAAGAAAGTCGCTGCACCTTTGGCAGCGGGGGCCAAGTCACCGCTCCCCACCGCAAAGATGCGCTCCCTCAAAGGCTTCTCGGGCGAGCCCAAAGTCTACGCCTTGCAACCCACTCCAGCACCACAGTTAACGCCAGTGCCGCAGGGCCAGCTCGATAGCGCCATGAACAAGCTACTCGCCGAGCGCGAGAGCTGGGGCACCGCGCCCTTGAAGGCTCAGGTCGCCGCAGCAGCGCCACGTTCGGCCGAGGCTGCCGACTGCGAAGCCAAGCTGCGGCAAGCCGCTGCATCAGGCGTGATCTTGTTCAAATCCTCCAGCGCGACTCTGAGTGCCAGAAGCAACCAGACGCTCGCCCAGCTGGCGAGCATCGCCAAGGACTGCAAGAAGGGTCGCATCCGCGTCGAGGGACATACCGATTCGACAGGCCGTGCGTCGTTCAACACATCACTTTCAGAACAGCGTGCCAAGGCCGTAGTCCAATATCTCACCAAAGCAGGGCTCGCTGCTGACCGCATCGAGGCGGTCGGATATGGCCAGGATAAGCCCGTTGCCAGCAACGCCACGCCAGCCGGGCGCGCCAAGAACCGCCGCATCGAATTTTCGGTGGTCGAGTAGCGCTGCCTCCGTCGGCGCAAGCAGCTTGTGCGGTTGGCGCCGCACCTGCAAGCAAAATCAAAAACGGCGGGCCTTGAGCCCGCCGTCTTGATGTTCTCCATCCATGCAGCAGCGCCAGCGCAGCGCGCGCGAGGAGCTTCAGCCCTTGGCTTCGCCTTCGGCGGCCTTGGCGGCCTCTGCCTCGGCAGCTTCGGCTTCTGCCTTGGCTTCGGCGGCGGAGGCTTCGGCGATCAGGCGCTGCGCCTGGCCAACCCAATCATCCTTCTCGATCTTACCATCGAGTTGCAGGTTCTCATCGATGTTGGCGATGTCCTCGTCAGAGAAATTGGCAACCTGCTCGAGCTTGATGCAATTGAGCTGCTTCAGGCGCGCCATCAGGTCGGCGTCGATACCGTTGATCTGCGTTAGATCCTCAGCCTCGCCCTTCGGCTTCTTGAAGCCCTTCCAGGCAGCGTTCAGGCGGCGCGCGCGCGCATCAGTGCGCTCGGCGATGCGGGCGGACTTGCCGCGACGGCCACGCAGGTAATAAAGCTTGGCGCGACGGACCTTACCGCGGCGGAGCACTTCGATGGACGTGATGAACGGCGAGTAGATCGGGAACACGCGCTCCACGCCCTCGCCATAGGAAATCTTGCGGACGGTGAAGTTCTCGTTGAGGCCGCCGCCGGAGCGGGCGATGCAAACGCCCTCGTAAGCCTGGTTACGGGTGTTGTTGCCCTCGATCACCTTGACCATGACCTTCAGCGTATCACCGGGTCCGAATTCGGGAACGCCGCGTTTCGCAGTGATCGCCTTGATCTGCTCGGCCTCGAGCTCTTTGATGATATCCATAATTCTTAAGTCCTTGATTTTGTTCATCAAAGCAGAGGAGCCGCAAACCCCTGACCCAACCCTTTCGGGCCGGCGGGAAGCGGCTCGTGCGGCCCAGTTTTCCGGGCATCCCAGTTCATGGGGAATTCTTGTTGGCCGGGTGATAGCCGATGTTGCGGAGTTTGTCGAGCGCCGGGTGGGTGCCAAGTGGGTGGACGAGGGCTTGCCACAAGACATTCGCAATGTGTACGGATTAGAGCGCCGTGCTTGCCGCGACGACTTTGAGGACCGGGCCTTCTTGATGGCCATTGCCGCCCACAATGCTGACCTCACCGGTGAACCGGCACTTGGCGCCGCCCCGCCCTGCAGCGCTTACAGCGCGACACAGATACCGCTACTGCAACGCCTTGGGCACGGGGGGTGGCTTGGCGCTGGTTGACGCGCCATCTCCTGATGCCGGCGCAGCGCCACTTCCCACACGCACCATCACCGACGCAGTCGTGCCGACACGAAGCTCCACGTGGGCCGGAAGCTCCTTGATCGAGATCTTGACGGGAATGCGCTGCGCGAGGCGGATCCACTCGAACGACGGCGCAACGGCGGGCAGCAACTGCTGCGAGGTGGCGCCGTCCTGCTGGGAGATGCCCCAAGCGATGCTATCGACAGCACCTTCGATGGCCGTGTCGGGATAGCTCATCAACGTCACGAATGCCGCATCGCCCGGCTTCAGTCGCCCGACGACGCTTTCACGAAAATAGGCATCGACCCAGAAGCTGTTCTTGTCGACCAATGCCATGGCCGCCGCACCCGCGTTGGCCTGACTGCCAAGCCGTAGATTGAGATTTGTCACGAACCCGTCAACGGGCGCACGCTGTTCGGTGAATTCCAGGTTCAGCCGGGCGCTTTCCAGATTGGCTTTCGCGCTGCGCAATTGCGCATTCTCATCGCCCTTGGCGCCGCGCTTGGCAATCGCTGTTGCACGTTGCGCCTGAGCCTGGGCGAGCGCGCTTTCAGTCTGTGACAACGCCGCCGTGCTGCGATCCAGATTGGCGCGATCAACATCGTAGTTCTTCTTTTGCGCGTCGTAGCTGGCGACAGAAAGATTGCCATCCTTGACCAATCTTTCATAACGCTCCAGCTGATTTTTTGATTGCACGATGGCGGCCTGGGCTGAGCGCAGCTGCGCCTGCGCCTGGTCAACCGAGGCTTCGGCCTGCTTGACCTGCGCCTCTGCCGCCTCGACCTGCTTGTCAAGGCTGTCGAGCTGATCGACCGTCTGATCGTACTGCGCCTTGGCCTGTGCGAGTGCGACCTTGTAGGTGCGCTGGTCGATCCTGAACAAAAGATCGCCGGCCTTCACCACCTGGTTGTCGGTGATCGGCAGGTCGGTGATCGGGCCCGAGACGCGCGGTGTCACCTGGATGACGTTGGCACGCACCTGACCATCACGGGTCCAGGGATTGGCGATATAATCGTAGTATTTGAGCGCGACCAGGAGCACCGCCACAGCAACGACGAAGATTGTCAAAAGGAGCCTGAGTGTCTTTTTCATGGGGTCAGATGGGGATCACAAGTTGGCCGATGAGGACGGTATAGATCGCGGCGATGGCGACGAAGACGAGTGTTGGCGCGTAGAAATATCGCGTCCATCTGAGCCGATTGAGCGCGATCGAGGTGATCCACGCAAGGATCAATCCCAGCGTCGCCACGATCAAGAGCGGCGGCAGATAGACCTCTCCGAAGCTGATTTCCATTGGCATGGATCGTTTCAAACCTCTCTGCCGCGAACATTTGCCGACCTGAACCAAGGCCTCAAAACGCTCGGTTCCCATTTTCAAAACCTTGGCTCGAAGAGCCGTTGCCAGCCGACCTGGGCGGAGCGGCGCGCCACACCAAGGACGGCCATTGAAATTCCGCGATAAGCCGAGAGGACACGTTGCATATGCGCGCTACCTTCGATGCGCGTTGCGCTCTCAGTCCCGGTGTCGCGGGCTGCATCGGCGATGATGGCTTCAATCGATTTCAGCTTGCGATCAAGGCGAGCTTCGAGATCAGCGAGATCGGAGAGGCTGCGCTGATCAAGCAGTTCGTTTACCACCTGCTCAATTCCAAGACGCCAACCCAAAACCTCCTCACGCAAGTGCTCGACCCAGACCGCATCGGCATCACGCCCGCGCAGCTCGACCAGATTGCCTGTCCGATACGCAACGCCATGCAGGTTGTCGGCCAGATGCTTCAACGCGGCAATCGCCGCTTCGTCCGCCGCAGCCGGCGGCAGCTTGCCGATCCACAGGTCGATACGGCCGGGAAGCGTGCGCAACTGGTTCATATGATAGGCTCGCAACTGGCGCGCCCACCAGGTATTGGCCGAAGGCCTGTCCCATTTCAGTCCTGCAAGAACAGCCATCAGGCTGTTGGCAAAGCGCCGGATCAAGCGGCGCACGACATCTTCGGGGCGAAACGAAATCGGGACCCGCTGCAACAGCGTGAGCAGCAACAGCATGATCACCACCGCCGTCACGATGTTCATCGGGTAGACCGCGCTGTAGGTCTGATCCTGATTGGAGACCTGGATTATCAACATGAACAGCGCGATACCGAGGAAACGGCCCACCTGAAGTTCCTCGGTGTGAAACAGCCAGGCAATAGGGAAGATGGCGAGGAACAACATCGTACCGAGTTGGGTAAAGCCGGCAAGGTGCGGCATGATGAAGACATGCGCGAGCCCGCCGTACAGACTTGCCAGAGCTGCAGGCACGATCAGCTTGGATGCCCTTATCCATGGCATGCGACCAATATTGATCCCGAGTACGACGGCCATGACCAGAACCACCGGACCATCAGGAATTGCGGGCAGGTAGATGTAGGCGAGGAAGGCGAGCCAGAACGCCAGAAACTGGAACACGACAATCGCCATCTGCTCGGGGTCAGGAATAAAGATCCATGGGCGGGAGACGCGATGGCGCGATACCTTGGGTCCCTTATCGGCAGCGTCCGCGGCGGCGGCGGCCAATGCGCGCGTGTCACAATCGAGATCTGCATAGATTTGGCAACGCAACAGTCGCTCGCCTTCCTCAAACGGATTGGCGTGTGGGTGTGGCTCATCGGCCTGCCCGTGGTCGATGAGTTCAGAATCACGCGCGTCACCAGTCCCCGACAAGACCACCGAGGCGTTCTCCAGCCGCGCTGAGAACTCGTCAATTGCATCATCAAGCCGGCGCATGTCAGCGGCGCCAACATCGGTTCCGCCAAATTCAAACGACAAATCCAGGCGATCAATCTGCGCCGATATCGTCTGCAGGCGCGAACTGATCTGGTGCCAGGCGGCATCTCGCTCGCGAAACTCAAAGCTCTCCATTTGCGCCGCCGTCAGCAGCGGCGGAATGCTCATGAAATTGCGGGCAATATTTTCCTGAAGCGCGACGGCGCCGAGCGATTGTTCGAGACCAGCATCGTTCTTGGCGTGCCTCTGCTCGGCGTTGCCGCTCTTGGCGCCGGCATGCGCTCGTTGCCGCACCTCCTCCAGGCGTTCGCGCAACATCGCCAGCTGCTGGGTAATGGCCGCGCGCAATCTGACATGCGTCGACCCATGCGACACCACGAGCGCCAGCGCCATGAAACATAGGACACCAAGCACCGTCTCCTTGGCGCGAATTTCCACGACGTAGAAACTGCGTGCGCTATCGAAACCCGACATGATCGAGAGCAACGGCACGATGAAGCCGCAGCAGTACCAGAAGTAGTAGATTTCCGTGTCGTTCTGCATGCGCCAGATGCAAAAACAGACCCACAGGCTCGTAAAAAGTGCATAGGCCCAGCGCTCCTGGGCAAAAAGTGAGATCAGCACAAGGGCGACGATGATGCAACAACGGTGCCGGTCAGGCGTTGCAATCCCTTGAAGAGGGATTCGCCCATTGTCGACAGGCCGATCATGGCGACGGCCAGTCCTGCCCAGTAGGGCCGCTGCCAATCCATCCATAACGCAATGCCGTAGGCGAGGGTGATCCCGCCTGCAATCATCACGGCAAATCTAACGCGATCTGAAACCAATGTGGCCGGTCCGGTTACGGTGTTGACGATGTCGCTGGCTGGATGTTCCAGGCTCGATGTCCACCGTTCAACGTAGCAAATCGCGATTGAGTGAGGCCAACGCTTTTGTTGGCGTACTGACTTGTAATCCGATCGGCGATGAACTGCATCCCTCTATCTGCGCGATCGCAGCCAAATCGTTCAGTCCTTTGCCCCGCCTCAGGGCGGCCATCAGCCACCCCGCAGTAGAGCATTTTCCGACGAAGTGGATCCCGGTTCGCCCTAAGAAAATGCGACCAAACCAAAGAGCTAGAGCGCCGATCCGATGCAATCGGATCGGCGCTCTAGCCCGCGACCTTCTCAGGCATTGACCGGCGGCGCCCGCGCAGCCAAGTTACCGGCTTCGAATTGACCCGTATTAGGCCATGCTGAGCGGTTTTGCCGCCAGCCCCAGCCAGACCGCCCCCAGACCGCCCAAGGAGAGCGATCATGTCGAGCCCCCGTCACACCAAAGTCCTGATCCTCGGCTCGGGTCCGGCCGGCTATACCGCTGCCATCTACGCCGCGCGCGCGATGCTCAAGCCCCTGCTGATCCAGGGCATCCAACCCGGCGGGCAGCTGACCATCACCACCGAGATCGAGAACTATCCGGGCTTTGCCGAGGCGATCCAAGGGCCGTGGCTGATGGAGCAGATGGAGGCGCAGGCGCGCCACGTCGGCACCGAGATCATCATGGACCACATCTCCAAGGTGGATCTCAAGACGCGACCCTACCGGCTCGAAGCCGATTCAGGAGACGTCTATACGTGCGATGTGCTGATCATCTGCACCGGCGCGCAGGCACGCTGGCTCGACATCCCCTCCGAAGAGTTCTTCAAGGGCCACGGCGTATCGGCATGCGCGACGTGCGATGGCTTTTTCTATCGCGGCAAGGAAGTGATCGTCGTGGGTGGCGGCAACACGGCGGTCGAGGAAGCCATCTTCCTCACCAACTTCGCCTCGAAGGTCACCGTGGTGCATCGGCGCAATGAGTTCCGCGCCGAGCGCATCATGCAGGACCGCCTGTTCAAGAACCCGAAGATCGAGGTCGTCTGGGATAGCGTGATTGACGAGGTCACCGGCGACAAGGACCCCAAATCAGTGACGGGCGTGACGCTGAAGAACGTCAAGACCGGCGAAATCTCGACACGCAAAGCGGACGGCGTCTTTGTTGCCATCGGGCATGCACCAGCAACCGAGATGTTCAAGGGGCAGCTTGAGATGAAGGAGGCGGGCTACCTGCGGGTGAAACCCGGCACCGCCTCGACCAGCATACCCGGCGTGTTCGCCGCCGGCGACGTGACGGACGACGTCTACCGCCAGGCCGTCACCGCGGCCGGCATGGGGTGTATGGCCGCACTCGAGGCCGAAAAGTATATCCACACGCTGGAGAGTGGAGCGAGCAAGGCGGCCGAGTGAATGACCGCCATCGCTTGAACCAATTATACCATGTTGAGCTGAAGTGTGTGCGGTCGAGCCGTGAAAAACTTAGAGCGCTTCACGATGAGGTGGAAGCGCTCAGGCCGCGACTGCGGCCCGGCGCCAATGCGCCGCGCCCGCGCAGAGCCAGGCCGAAGGCCGGTGCGGATCGTGAGCGATAATAGATAAGATCGATTCCGCCTCAAGCGGAAACGATCTGGAGCGTCGGCGTGGGATCTACGCCGCTATCACGTCGGCCCATTCGGGGTGCTTTCGATATTGCGCCTGCACGTATGTGCAAACCGGAATGATCTTGAAGCCGTCCCGGCGCGCATCGGCAATCATGTATTCGACAAGCGCAAACGCGGCGCCGGTTCCCTTCAGGCTATCGGGTGCGCGCGTGTGATCAGCACTGATGAGGTTTGCACCCTTGCGGGTGTAGGTAATTTCAGCCTCGCCCTCTCGACCGGCGATGCAGGCGACATAGCGCCCCTCGCGTTCCCCCTTCTCATGCTCGATTTTGATGTCGGACATCGCATTGTTCCTTTTTTGCATTTGTCAGGGCCGAATATTTTCGGCGCCCCCCTCAACCCGGCAGCGGGATGAATTCAGCCCGATCATCGGGCGGCAGATCGAACAGGCCGTTGCCCCACTCCGCGCGCCGCCACTGCTGCTTGGCCTCCTCGAGACGCTCCTTGCTCGACGAGACGAAATTCCAGAAGATGTAGCGCGGTCCGTTCAGGGTTTCGCCGCCAAGGATCATCAGGCGCGCACCACCGTCACCAGCGGCAACCGTGATCTTGTCACCGGGCCGAAACACCATCATGCGGCCTGCCTCGAACTCCTGACCGGCGATGTTGACCGCCCCTTCGACAATATAAAGACCACGGTCCTCATGATCGTCTGGCAAGGGCAGACGCGCGCCCGGCTGCATCGTCACATCGGCATAGAACGTATCGGAAAACAATTTTGCGGGCGCACTCTTCCCATAGGCCCGGCCAAGGATCAGCCGCAGCGTAACGCCGCCATCATCGAAGACGGGGAGCGTCTCCTTGCCGTGATGGGTAAAACTTGGCGCCACATCCTCATCCTTTTCGGGGAGCGCCACCCAGGTCTGGATGCCAAACAGGGAATGTGGCGCCTTGCGCGTTGCCTCACTCGTACGCTCCGAATGCGTGACGCCGCGACCGGCCACCATCCAGTTCACCGCACCGGGCAGAATCATCTGGTTGGATCCCAGGCTATCGCGATGCTGGAACTCGCCGCGATAAAGGTAGGTGACGGTTCCCAGGCCAATGTGCGGATGCGGGCGCACATCCACGCCCGTGCCGGTGACGAACTCAGCCGGGCCTGCCTGATCGAAGAAGATGAACGGGCCCACCATCTGCCGCTTTGGTGCCGGCAAGGCGCGGCGCACCTCAAAGCTGCCCAGATCACGCGCGCGCGGAATGATCAATGTCTCGATCGCATCGATGCCGACAGCATCGGGACAACCAGGCTCCAGTGACGGGTTCCAGCTCATGTTGCACCTCCCAATATTTTTTCGTCCGAGATTATCCGAAGTTAAGGGCCATCAGGCTTCCTTGGCGCCCATCGTAAAGACGATCTTGCCGGCAAAACCTTCGTTGACGGATTTGTAATGAGCGATCGCCTCATCGAAAGCTGTTTCCACGGGCGCCGCGGGCGGCGGTATCCGGCCACTTTGGAATGCCGCGCCGATTTGCGCAATCATCGCACTTGCGCCAATCGCATCGTGCAGCAAGGAGTTGACGCCGATGATGGCGCCCGCCTTGCGATAAAGGTCAAGCACGGGAACGCGCTCGTGACCGTCGGCAGGTGCCGCAATGATCGCAACCCGGCCATAGGGGGCGAGCGCCGTGATGGCGCCGGCCAACCAGAACCCGGTCGTGTCAAAAATGACATCGGCGCCATCGGCAAACAACGCGCGAACAGAATGTTCGAAGGGGCTCTCATTATTCATGACGATGGTCCGGTAGCCCTGGCGGCCCAGTTGATCGGCCTGTTCTGATCTGCGCACCGCTGCGACGACTTCGGCGCCCATTGACGTGGCCAAGGCAACTGCGGCGCTTCCCACCGCACCGGCCGCGCCGATCACCACGACCCGCGTACCCTTGCCAACGCCAGCGCGCTGCAACCCATCCCAAGCCGTCACATAAGGCACGCCACACGCCGCGGCCTCAGCAAATGACAGACACGCTGGCTTTTCCACCAGGGCCGCGCTTGGCACCGTCATATAGTCGGCGTGGCTGCCATCGCGCGTAAAACCAAGCTCACGACCCGTGCCCCACACAGACCGGCCCACCCATGCGTCGGGGCCGGCAACCACGGTTCCGGCAAAATCGCGTCCAGGTGTGCGCGGCAAGGTCGTATAGGGAAAGCGACCCAAGACATTCTTGACGTCGCTCGGGTTCAGCCCGGCCGCATGCACCCTGATCAAGCTTTCACCGACACCGGGAACCGGCTCGAGTCGATCCAGCATGTTCAAGGCAGCAAGCGTGCCGGTGCTCTCAAATTGAAGGACTCGCATATGTCCAATCTCCATGGCGCCGACGTTTTCCGGTTGCACCGCAGCGGTCTTCAGCCGCGTGCCAGTTTTGCAGCAATCGCTGCGACATGGCGACCTTGGTATCTGGCACCGGCCAGCTCGTTCTCACTCGGCTGGCGCGAACCATCGCCATCGGCAAGGGTGCTTGCGCCATAGGGCGAGCCGCCGACGATTTCCTTGACGCCCATCTGGCCCTGATAGGAATAGGGCAGACCGACAATCACCAGACCATGATGCAGGAGCACCGTGTGGGTCGAGAGGATCGTGCTTTCTTGTCCGCCGTGCTGGGTTGCGGTCGAGGTAAACACGCTGCCGACCTTGCCGATCAGCTTGCCTTGCGCCCAAAGACCTCCGGTCTGATCGAGGAAGTTCTTCATTTGCCCTGGCATGGCGCCAAAGCGCGTTGGAATGCCGAGGATGATGGCATCGTACTCGGGCAGCTCGGCCACGGTGGCGATCGGTGCCGCCTGATCGAGCTTGAACCCAGACTTCTTTGCGATCTCTTCGGGCACCAACTCTGGCACACGCTTGATGACGACCTCAGAGCCTGCCTCGCGCACACCCTCGGCCACCGCTTCGGCCATCTTCTCGATATGACCGTAGCTCGAATAGTAAAGAACCAGCACTTTGCTCATGATCATCGTCCTTTCGGGGGATTTGATTTTCGGCTTTTGGTTTTCTGACGCGATGGGAGGCTTGGCGATGCGCGCGTTTCATCACACACCGCCGTCACCCATCGCTCGTCTTGCCTGATGCTCAGCCCTTGAAATCCTTTTCAGGATTGGAGCCATCCCAGTTCTGGAACACGTCCATGAACCCGGGAACCGTTTCGGAGCGCGCCCAATCACGCTGCAACTCGCAATAAAGCTGTGTCTTGCTGATCAACTGGCCACCAGCCTGCTCGATACGGCGCAGGGCAGCTTCGTGCGCACCCAGCGACGTTCCACCGACAGCATCGGCAACAACATAAACCTCGAACCCTTCCTTCAGGGCATCGAGCGCGGGAAAGGTCAGACACGCCTCGGTCCAAAGCGCGGTCATCACCAGCTTCCTGCGACCGGTCGCCAGAACCGCCCGCTTGAATTCGACGTCTTCCCAACTGTTGATCGAGGTGCGGTCATAGGTGGGGTAAGCACCCAACACATCCATCAGCGGCTTGATTGGCGGCTTGTTCTTGCCGGTCGCAACATTGACGGTGGAATGCACGATCGGGAGCTTGTAATTCACCGCCGCCATTGACGTATGGACGATGTTGAAGACCAACTCGTCCTGGTTCATCGATCGGATCGAGCTGACCTGAATAGGCTGGTAGTCGATGACGATGAATGCCGCGTTCTGCGGGGTCAACAGGTGGTCGAACTTCTGATCACGGATGGGCTCGCTTGTCACGGGATTGTCCTCATTGATGTCTGGTTCATGGGCAGAAAGTTGTCTCACAAATTTTCCGGCGCGACATCTGTTGGCTTTGATGCCGCGCCGGAGCAGGTCAGTTTGTTGCGTCAGCCATCTGGCCGAACTTGCCCGACTGGAAATCAAGCATGGCCTGCTTGATCTCGCCGACCGTGTTCATGACGAAGGGGCCATGAGCAACGACCGGTTCGTTGATGGGCTCGCCAGACAGAACGAGCAGCTTGGCGTCGCTGTTGGCTTCGAGCGTGATCTCGCCGCCCTCACGCGCCAGCACGACGAGCTGGCCCGCACGCACGATCTCTGCGCCATTGACTTCGACCGTGCCGTCGAGCACGACCACCGCAAGTGAATGGCCGTCGGGCAAGTCGAGCTTGGCGCTCTTGTCGCGACGCAGGCGCACATCCCAGATGTTGATCGGTGTGAACGTCCGCGCCGGCCCCTTGCCACCGTCATAGTCACCCGCGATGACACGCACCGTGCCGGCCTTGCCCGGCAGCTCGACCGCAGGAATGTCCTTATCAAGCAGGGTCTGATATCCAGGCTTGGCGGACTTGTCCTTGGCCGGCAGGTTCACCCAGAGCTGCACCATCTCCATGTTGCCGCCCTTGCGGGCAAACGCCGTGGAGTGGAACTCCTCGTGGAGGATGCCCGATGCGGCCGTCATCCACTGCACGTCACCTGGACCGATGGTGCCACCTGCACCCGTCGAGTCGCGGTGCTCCACTTCGCCGTCATAAACGATGGTAACCGTCTCGAAGCCCCGGTGCGGGTGCTCGCCGACGCCGCGGCGCGCGCTGGTCGCGGAAAACGTTTCGGGCGCCGCGTAGTCGAGCAGCACGAACGGGCTCAGATAAGCGCCGTGGATGTCCGGTGAGATCATCGAGCGGACATGGAAGCCATCACCAACCCAGTGCGGGCGAGGGGCGCTGTAAGTACCGAGAATCTTTCTCATTTTTTTAGCTCCTTGAAGCGGGCCACAGATGGCCTTCGCTGTTGGGAGCAAGCTATTCATGGAACGATCTTGGCAGAAGTCGGCAATTTTCATACTGTTCGTCCCAAATATAGGACGATGAATTGCCATGCAGGACCTCAACGATCTCTACCTGTTCGCGCAAGTCGTGGAGCACGGCGGTTTTGCCGCCGCCGGCCGCGCCATCGGCGTACCCAAGTCCAAGCTCAGCCGACGGGTGGGGGAGCTGGAGGCACGGCTCGGCGTCCGCCTCATCCAGCGCTCGACACGCCGGTTCACCGTCACGGAGATTGGCGAAGAGTATTACCAGCACTGCGTTGCCATGCTGGTGGAGGCCGAGGCAGCGCAGGAGGTGATTGATCGTTCACACTCCGAACCGCAAGGCGTCGTCCGCATCAGCTGCCCGCCGGCCCTGATCGGCTTTCAGGTTGGTGACATGATTGCGCGATTCATGGCGGCGTATCCGCGCGTCGCCGTACATCTGGAAAGCACCAGCCGGCGCATCGACCTGATCAGCGAGGGCATTGATATCGCCATCCGCGTCCGCTTCCCGCCGATCGAGGAAACCGATTACGTCATGCGCGTGCTTGGCGACAGCGGACAACGGCTGGTGGCAAGTCCCGGCTGCCTTGCCCAGCTCAACGGACCTGCGGTGCCCGCAAGCCTTGGGGCATTGCCGAGCGTCGGCTTTGGCCCGGCGCATGGCAAGCACGTGTGGGA
>Ga0116151_10002892_pt1 | contig 15594 bp, 14 predicted proteins | sample AD_UKC117_MetaG_FD_89893 | JGI IMG/M metagenome (GOLD analysis project Ga0116151, IMG submission 89893) | Active sludge microbial communities of municipal wastewater-treating anaerobic digesters from Hong Kong - AD_UKC117_MetaG | ecosystem: Engineered > Bioreactor > Anaerobic > Digestate...
CTGACTGATTAATGCCAAGCCTTAGCTTGAGCATTTTTCTGTAATGAGAAAGCACCGAAGGCGCCAGCCTGCGGCAGGCTTAATAATTCGGAATTCGGACCCACAAAGGATGGCCTAATACGGTATTATAAATCTTTATCACCGTATTATTCATTAATTTATTGCTCAGTTTTTACTTTTCTATAAATTAAATGAAATAATGGAGGTGCAACAATCCAATTGCAAATTAATATGAAATCTAAGTGGCGAATTCATACGCAATAGTTTTTTTCTGAATAATAAGTACTCTTCAGATTAGAATTAACACTATAAAATATAACAAAATATCATGTTAAACGAGACTGAAAAGCAGATAGCGATTTTATTGAACGATATGCATAATAAGTATCTGGAAGATCCGGACAACGGATATTATGATACCAGAGATATTTTAGAGGCTATACATGAAAAGATAAGGCCAAATGGTGCAGTATCAGGATTTTCCCGGGATATAAAAAGAAACATAGAGCCTGAATGGTTACTGGATTATTATTGGTATACGCCAGTAAAGAAAAGAGATCCTGGTGATGACTGGCGTTGGTTCAATGGGCTAGGTTTAGCCTGTGAAATAGAATGGAGCTATCCGACCAATCAAAAGTTTAATAATCTCTTGGAGGATTTTCAAAAACTGATGGTGGTTAATGCCGAACAAAAACTTTTTGTAACACAGTTGAAAGCTCTAGCTTCAATTGATGATATGGTTAACTGGTTGGCAGAATTTTTATTGGTCCCGGGTTTTGAATGTCTATTTATTGTTACTCCTGTACATAATAGAAAAAATGGGAATGAATTAATAGTTTATAAGGTTAAGGATAATGCATTTCACCTTGTCAATCAAACAGAATATGCTATTTAAGGTAATTTTAAGAATATTATAAGTAACTTGAAAAGAAACTGAATAGGGAATTGTAGCGAAATAGTGGCCATGTCATCCAATTAAAAAAGTATGCCAAACTGGACAATCGAAACAGGAAAATTTCTTAAAAGCATTGAGCGTGTAAAAGTAATGCAAAATGTTGGTGGTTATAAATATAGCTATCCTGTATTTATGGAGTATTTCAATAACATACACTTATTTAAAAAAGATGATCTGATATTAGGAATAAATCTTGTATATGCTTGGATGCCAACAATTCTATGGCGAGGAGATAAGATGCCAACAGATCATCAGATGAATCAAGCTGTAGAAGTAGTGGGCAAAGTTTTTCAAAATAGACATAAAAGCTCGCATAAATTACTATCAAAAGGAGAGATTGATTTACTAAAAAATGTTGTTAACAATTCAGTAGTCGGAACATCAAAACTGCTTCATTTTGTCGCCCCGGGTCAATATCCAATTTGGGATTCTAGAGTGCATTTGTTTCTAAAAAAAATTACTGGGGCTCGAATTGGATTGGGATCAACCGTTCAATATCTACATTATGTGAATCAGGTGCAAATATTGAAAGGTAGGCTAAAAGAAAATTTAGATTGGACAAAATTTAAGAATAATCATGGGTTAAATGATGTTCAAGAAATACGAGCGATTGAACAGGCAATGTTTTGGGCAATAAAAGGGCAGAGTTAGAATAATTTTAATAAGGTATTTCTTCAATCAGGGGAAACGTCTCAAAAGTAAAATCATCATCATCAAACCCTACATTGAAAGAATCTAGAAAAAAGTCATAATGTGATTCTTCGTACATGATATCATTACTACCAATTACCCAATTCCATCCATTCTCATCGCTGACCTCAATGACCTGTATATATTTTACATTAAGCTCTTTTGTAAGTTTATCTCTCCAAACGAACTCTTTATAGCAATATGAAGCAATATATCTACTGCTACTTATTAATTTAAATCCTGTTCCCAGAATTTCATCTTGGGTGTTCAAATGTGTAGGTAATTCTATCAGCCAATCAATTTTATCTGCATCAGCATTTGACTTGATATGTTCTTCATTTCTTTCAATGATCTCAGTGAGTGTTGAAACAAGCTTTTCTTTACAATAATTATCTAAGTAAAGTAGCTCTTCAATTCTGCTTTCTTCTTCATTTGACAAATAGTTCATTTCTTCAAAATATTCATCGATATCAAATAAATAAAGATCTTCTAGGCCCCAATATTCTTCTTTGAATTCGTTTGATATGGCCACTTTTAGATAGGCCAGTTTGATTTGAAGAAACGTGTTTGAGTTTTCTAGATCGTAGTAGCTAAACTCATCGAGTATTGAGGAGAAAGAATAATTAGAATTGGCAAAACACTGTTCTATGATAGATTCTGCTTTATAAAAGAAATCAAGGTTTTTCATGAATCAACTAGAGATATGATTTGTAATTGTCCTTTTCAAGGAATCTGAATGAAATGATTTCAACGCAATGGGCTTTATGACCATAGTCATGAAAATAGACTTGTACACCAGGTTTCAGAAATTGATATTGATTTTGTGGGATATTTCCAATATGGAATGAAATATACCTGTCTTTATGTTTTATAATGCCTTCATTACTATCAAAGTTTATTTCCATAACAAGTCCAGTTCTATAATAGCCCTTTGTGCCGGACAGATATGGGTTATCAATTTGAAAATCTGACTCTGATAGTTTATTGATGATGAACCCAGGTAAACTCATAAAGATGTCTTTTTTATCCTCGATAACGTTGATTGTAAATTGACAATGACCATTTAATAAATTTCTCTCTACATCTGCTATCATTTCTAGGTTGCTATCGACTATAAATGTGTTGTAGCCGGAATTGTTGAGTACTTGAATAAGAGGTATGAAATCAAGCTTATTACTGCAAAATATTACTGTATCAGCCTTAGTTGAAATGATTTCGAACTGAATTTTTGCTAGTATTTCATAGGTCTGGAAACCAGGTTCTGCTACGTTAGTCCTAATCTCTTTTAGTTTGTTATAGGTTCTGTCGAAATGATCAATTATTATCTTACTTTTTCCCCTACTCAGTAGGCCGATTTTTTCTGTTTCAGCAAGATGTAATAATCTAGTTACATGTCCATGAATGAATTCCTGAAGAGCGGTGATGCTAACATTTAATTTTGCTTCAAAACCATCGATGAAGGAAGTCTGGATTTTGCTGAATTGAGAAAGAGTTTCTTCTAGGTATTCAAGGTCATATACTACGACTGTGTGATGCATTAGCTGTTTGCTTAACAATAAATTTAAGGGGTGTGTTGGGTGATTAAGAATTATTAAACGGTTATGAGCATGGAGAGACAGGTGTAATAATCATAGCAATGGTTTTTTTGTGCATGAAATAAGGCGAATTGTGAAGCTGTTGTTAGGTGATACTTCTTAATATTTTAATTTGTTTTTTTGAAGTTTTGATTGCTTAAATTTAGCCCACTTTACACACACTTTATGCAGTTCGAACAAACCTTCAAAAACATTGACGATATCCTCCACAAAGATGCCGGGTGCAGCAATGAGCTGGACTATGTGGAGCAGACCTCCTGGGTGCTGTTCTTAAAGTACCTGGATGACCTGGACCGGGATCGGGCCAAAGCCGCCAAACTGGCTGGAAGCGACTATTCTCATATTCTGAAGCCGGAGTACCGGTGGGAGACCTGGGCTGCCCCCAAAGAAGGGAAAGGGGGTAAGATCGACGATAAGAAGGCCATGAAAGGGGATGATCTGCGGGATTTCGTGGATCAGAAGCTGTTTCCCTACCTGCGGCAGTTCAAACTGGAAGCTCAGAGCCCGGATACCATTGAATACAAGATCGGTGAGATCTTCTCTGAGTTGAAGAACAAGATCCAGAGTGGCTACAACCTGCGGGAAGTGATTAATCTGGTGGATACCCTCCGTTTCCATACCCACAAGGAAAAGCATGAGATGAGCCATCTCTATGAGAGCAAGATCAAGAATATGGGCAATGCGGGGCGCAATGGGGGCGAATACTATACCCCCAGGCCCCTGATCCGGACCATTGTGCGGGTGGTGAACCCGCAGATAGGCGAAACGGTGTATGATGGGGCTGTGGGGAGTGCCGGATTCCTCTGTGAGGCCTTTGACTATATGCAGCACAGTAAGGGGAAGCTGGAAAACCTGACCTCTAAGGACATAGATACCCTACAGAAAAAGACCTTCTACGGGAAGGAGAAGAAGTCACTGGCCTACATCATCGGTATCATGAACATGATCCTGCATGGGGTAGAGGCCCCAAATATCATCCATACCAATACCCTGGCAGAGAACCTGGCCGATATCCAGGAGAAGGACCGCTATGACGTGGTGCTGGCCAATCCCCCATTTGGAGGGAAGGAGCGGGCAGAGGTGCAGCAGAATTTCCCCATCAAGACTGGCGAGACGGCCTCCCTGTTCCTGCAACACTTCATCAAGATCTTAAAAGCTGGCGGAAAAGCCGGGGTGGTCATCAAGAATACCTTTCTCAGTAACACGGATAACGCTTCCATTGCCATCCGCAAGCAGCTCCTCGAAAGCTGTAACCTGCACACCGTACTGGACCTGCCGGGCGGCACCTTTACCGGGGCGGGTGTCAAAACAGTGGTCCTGTTCTTTGAAAAAGGCAAACCCACCCAAAAGACCTGGTTCTACCAGCTCGATCCGGGGCGTAACCTGGGTAAGACGAATCCCCTGAACGAAGATGACCTAGCCGAGTTTGTGGAACTGCAAAAGACCTTTGCAGACAGCCCCCGGTCCTGGACGATCAACATCAAGGACATAGATCAGGATACTTTCGACCTAAGTGTGAAGAATCCGAATAAGAAAGAGGAGGCTACTCTTCGGTCTCCGCAGGAGATATTGGAAGAAATGAAAATTTTGGATGAAGAAAGTCAGAAGATTTTGAACTCAATTTTGGAACTGATATGAGGCAAGGTTGGAAAGAAATAGAGCTGAGTTATTTTGTTAATGATTTCATTGTTCCTCAAAGAGATAAGCCTAAGAAATTCGATGGCGATATTCCTTGGTGTAGAATTGAGGATTTTAATGGAGTCTATCTCTCAGATTCAAAGTCAAATCAAAATGTCAGTGAGAAGACTATTCGTGAGATGGGGTTAAAAGTTTTTCCTATTAATACAGTTATTGTTTCTTGCAGCGCTGATTTAGGTAAATGTGCAATTATTCAAAAGCCTCTAGTCACAAATCAAACCTTTATAGGACTAGTCCCATCTGAGAATCTAGATTCCAAGTTTCTATATTTCTATATGATGAGCATTGCAAAGAAGCTAAATGAAATGGCTTCTGGCGCAACAATTAAGTATCTATCAAAAAAGAAATTTAGGGAATTGGTAGTTTGTTTCCCGCCTCTCCCCGAACAACAACGCATCGTCTCAATATTAGATCAGGCCTTTGCCGCCATAGACCAGGCCAAAGCCCTTGCAGAGAAAAGCCTGCAAACCGCCAGGGAGCTGTTTGAGAGCTATTTGCAGGGGGTGTTTGAAAAGAAGGGTGAGGGTTGGGAAGAAAAGAAGTTGGGGGAAGTTGCAAGTACTAATGGAAGAATAGGATGGAAAGGATTAACAGCAAAGGAGTATACAAGTCAGGGCCCCCTTTTTCTTTCTGTTCATTCTCTAAACTATGGAGATTATGTGGATTTTCGTGATGCATTTCATATTAGTCAAGAGCGATATATGGAAAGCCCTGAAATCATGCTTAAAAAGGATGATATCTTAATCTGTAAAGATGGTGCGGGAATTGGCAAATTAGGAATTGTGCCTGACTTACCTGGTTTGGTAACAATTAATTCTTCTCTACTACTTATTCGTTGTAAGAGTCAATTAAGAACTAAGTTTCTTTATTACAACCTACTTAGTCCAAATTTTCAAAGAATAGTTTATTCAAGGTTAAGTGGAGCTACAACACCGCATTTATATCAAAGGGATATAGTAACCTTTCCAATTTCGGTGCCTCCAATCATGGAGCAAGATAATATTGTTCGCAAACTCGATTTCCTCCGAATTGAAACACAAAAGCTAGAAGCAGTATACAAAAAGAAAATAGATGATCTTGAAGAGCTAAGAAAGTCACTTTTGCAGAAAGCATTTTCTGGTGAATTGAAAACGGAATCTATATCTGTCCCGGTCTCATGAGGAGCTATTACAAGATCATGCTAGGTAAGAAAAGCATCCATGCACAGGAATGCCTTGAAGGGCATTTTATTGGGGCAGATTATGGGATGAAGCTGGACTTAACGCCATACCTGGTAGATGACTGGCGGGAGTTCAATCATGAACTGATACCAGTATATCTCAAAAACTTCCCTAACAAGTCAAAGATCGCTGCGGGGCTGGCCTGCGGTGCGCTCTGGACCATTAGTACCGGTTTGCGGGAAGGGGATATTGTGGTTTGCCCGGACGGGCATGCCAGATTCCGCTTTGGCGAGGTGATGGGGCCATATGAGTACCATCCGGGGGAGATACTACCGCACAGGCGAAAGGTGAAATGGTTTGATACGGCCATCCCCAGGCGAGAGGCTAGTGAGGCCTTGCGCAGTTCTACCAATTCACAAGGTACAGCCACTGATCTCACCCAGCATGCGGAGGAGATAGAAGGATATATTGCGGGTAAGAATCCAGTGACGGAAGATGGCTTTCACACAATGGACTCGTCCACTTCTTTTGCCCTGGAAAAGCATCTGGAAGATTTCTTGGTGCAGAACTGGTCGCAGACAGAACTGGGTAAAGATTATGACATCCTGGAAGAGGAAGGAGAACTGGTAGGTCAGCAATACCCCAGTGATACTGGTCCAATAGATATTCTGGCTATCAGCAAAGACAAAAAAACCCTCTTGGTAGTGGAGCTGAAAAAAGGAAGGGCCAGCGACAACGTAGTCGGGCAGATCCAGCGGTATATGGGCTATGTCATGGAAGAGCTGGCAGAAGAGGATCAGCAGGTGAAAGGTGTCATCATCGCCCTGGATGATGACCGGAAGATCAGGCGGGCATTGTCGGTCAATAACAACATAGAATTTTACCGATATCAGGTTAACTTCAAACTATTCAAGTCCTGACCCCATGAACGAAGCCGAAACCAGAGCCGAATTGATCGATCCCGCCTTGCTGAAAGCGGGCTGGGGTGAAGTGCCTGGCAGTCGTGTGCAGCGGGAGTTCTCCATTACAGCCGGCAGGATCCAGAGCGGAGGGGTCAGAGGTAGGAAGCTGATCGCAGATTATGTTTTGCTGTATAGGAATGTCCGCCTGGCCATCATTGAAGCAAAGGGGGCTGCTTTACCGGTCGGTGAAGGTGTGGCCCAGGCCAAGGAGTATGCAGAAAAGCTTTCCTTGCGCTTTACCTATGCCACCAACGGAAAAGAGATCTATGAGATCGACATGGAGACTGGCCGGGAAGAGCTGGTGGACAGCTATCCGGGACCGGAGGAGCTATGGGCAAGGATCCACGAGGGATCCAATAACTGGCTGGAAGCGTTCACCAATGTACCTTTTGAGGACAGAAGCGGCAGCTGGCAGCTGAGATATTACCAGGAGATAGCCATCAATAACGCACTAGAGGCCATTGCGGAGGGCAAGGATCGAATTTTATTGACGCTGGCTACCGGAACAGGTAAAACAGCCATCGCCTTTCAGATCGCCTGGAAACTGTTTCAAACGAGGTGGAACCTGCAACGGGATGGTGGCAGAAGACCTAACATCCTGTTCCTGGCAGATCGCAATATCCTGGCAGACCAGGCTTTTAATGCTTTTTCCTCCTTCCCGGAAGATGCCCTGGTCAGGATCAAGCCCGGCGAGATCAGAAAGAAGGGGAAGGTGCCTACCAACGGCAGCATCTTTTTTACCATCTTCCAGACCTTCATGAGCGGCCGGGATGAAGAGGGAAAACTGCAGCCCTATTTTGGCGAATACCCCAGAGACTTCTTTGATTTCATCATTATAGATGAATGTCACCGGGGAGGTGCCAACGATGAAAGCAACTGGCGGGCCATCATGGAGTATTTCTCGCCTGCCGTGCAGCTGGGTTTGACAGCTACCCCCAAGCGGGATGATAACATAGATACGTACCGGTATTTCGGAGAGCCGGTCTACATCTATTCCCTGAAAGAGGGCATCAATGATGGCTTTCTGACCCCCTTCAAGGTCAAAAGGATCAGGACCACGATAGATGATTACACCTACACCAGTGATGATACGGTTGTGGAAGGGGAGATCGAGGAAGGTAAGCGGTATGAAGAGCAGGACTTTAACCGGTCCATTGAGATCGTAGAAAGAGAGGCCAAGCGGGTAGTCATCTACCTGGACGATGCCAACCAGAAAGAAAAGGCCATCATCTTTTGTGCGAACCAGCCCCACGCCGCCCTGATCCGGGATCTGGTCAACCAATACAAAAGCAGCAAGGACACGAATTACTGTGTCCGGGTTACGGCTAATGACGGAGAGATCGGGGAGCAGTTTCTTCGGGAGTTTCAGGATAATGAAAAGACCATTCCCACCATCCTGACCACCTCTCAGAAGCTGAGTACGGGTGTAGATGCCCGGAACATCAGAAACATTGTGTTGCTGCGTCCCATCAATTCCATGATCGAGTTCAAGCAGATCATTGGCCGGGGCACCCGCCTGTTTGATGGCAAGGATTACTTTACCATATACGATTATGTGGACGCCTGCCACCATTTCTCCGATCCGGAATGGGATGGTGAACCCGGAGATCCGGAACCCTGCAAGCGATGCGGGCAGGATCCTTGTATTTGCGAGTATGTACCTCCCAAACCATGCCCAGTTTGCGGCATGCGGCCTTGTATTTGTGAAACCATCATTTCAGATCCTTGTTTGCAATGTGGCCAATCTCCGTGTATATGTGGTAAACGAAAAATGGTCAAGGTGAAACTTTCAGATGATAAGGCCAGAGAGATCGACCATATGATAGCCACTTCATTTTGGAGTGCAGACGGAAAGCCCATTTCTGCGGAAGAATTCATGCAAAGCCTGTTTGGAGAGCTGCCCAGGTTTTTCAGCAGTGAGGAAGATCTGCGCAAACTTTGGAGCGATCCCATGACCCGCAAAGTCCTGTTACAGCAATTGGACGATGCCGGTTACGGGAAGGAATCCCTGCGCACCCTGCAACAGCTCATCCGTGCAGAGGACAGCGATCTGTTTGATGTCCTGGAATACGTGGCCAATGCCGCCAGTCCCCTAACCCGCCAACAGCGTGCAGATGCTGCGAGCAAGGTCATTTTCGCCATTCTGGACGATAAGCAAAGGGAGTTTATTGAATTCGTCCTGACCAAGTACGTAGAGACCGGGGTGGAAGAATTGGACCGGGAAAATCTGCCTAAATTACTTACCCGCAAATACCAATCCTTCGAAGAAGCCGAAGATGAACTGGGAGACCTGGATCAGGTTGCTGAAGAGTTCGTGAAGTTTCAGAAGTATTTGTATGACGGGAGGGTAGCGAAATACGCTTGAATTTAATGCGATATTCTTTGATTATTACCAGAACATTAACCTCACTACTTATTATAATAAACAATTTTATTTATTAGGTATTAATTTTAAGGCATTTGTGAAATACGGACGATCTACAGGGACTGTGATATCTTTTCTGCCATGTCGATTAATTATTATTTCAAATGTGATAGGGCTATAAGTATTGTTCAACAACTGTTCAAATGTATTTAGTGTATAACAGGGCAAATTGCCATTATACAGATAGAAATTGGGGGCATTTATAATAAAAATTCCAACTATTGAGAACTTTAGAATATCAGATTCTTTATGTAATTGCTTAAAATGCTGATCTACTGCTTCTTTATTTTCATCAACCCAATTTACTTTTGCTTGTAATCGCTGCTCATAACCAATGGTGAAATTGCTGTATTCTTTCCGCCAAGAGACCATATCATATCTTGACCGATTATGCTTGCATTCTACTATATATAGTGTTTTTTGTTCAGGATGAATGAATAAGAAATCCATTTCACCAACACCTTTTATATCACAAGAAATATAATCTCCACTGAGTTGACGAAAACTCTTGATATTTCTCACGAATGGAATACCAACTGCTTCAATTAAATATTGAACTTCATTTTCTAAAAGTTTATCATGATTTGCATTCTTTTGTTCAACAAATTGTTTAAATCCTTCATTATCAAGCCACTCTTGAGGGGCAATTCCCCAGGGAATTGCATTGGTCGTAAGTGTTATATTGCTTTCTGAGAATTTATCAACGCTGATTAATGCAACATTACCAATGTTGGTATTAAGGTCAAGTAAAGGTCTGTAAATGTATCTATTCTGATCTTGAGGATTAAGAACTGATTGAGATATAGGAAGGGCGTTGTTTAAGTTTAGGCTTATTCCTGCATAATATTGGTCAAGATCCTCTTCTCGAACTCCATGGTTACTTATAATCTCTTTTTTCAAGACTTCGATGGGAATCAAACCAAAACGTAATTGAGGTTCTTTGAATTGTCTGCCAAGAATTCCTAAGGCTATACTTGGATCTACACCAAGATATTTTTGAATTGCTGAATTTAGTTCGTTGATCCCATTTATATCTACTACTACCTTGTGTGTGTGAGTGTAATAGTCTGCTTCAATCGCTTCTATAATATTTTGGAATGGATACCATGTGAGAAATGATAAAGTTTCGTCCTCTTCGAATTGTATTCCATGAACCGGGCCCATTATATCCATTCTTGCAACATACTCAGAAATCCCATAGATCCAGACTCCAAGGAATATTAGGTCTTGGAGTTTTTCTTGATACCTTTCTTTATTTCTAACTACGTCTGTTCGTAAATCTTTACCAACTGTGAGCGACATTTTTGGCGCCTGTTCTAAAATTAGTTTTAGAATACGACGATAAAGTGCAAAATCAGCTTTTTTGAAGTTATTAAGCTCTTCACCATTGAGTTGCATCAGGTAAATCTCAATTGAATTTTCATGCATGCCATATACATAGCTAAAGAATGAAATATCTTTTTCATCCTGAATCTCTTTTTCAAATAGAGATATAAGGTAATTGAAGCACTCTTTAAATATTTTTACCACCTCATTAGGGTCTTTGTTATTTATCTTGGGGTGGATAGTTTTAATATGTTTAGATAGTTGGAGCCAATATTTATTGTTAGATTCTTCATCGAACCAAACAACATTTTTGCCTAGAATTCTATATATTGCCATTTAACTTTGTAATTTATTGTCTTAATTAGGTAAATAAATATAGTTAAATAGTAGAAATGAAACCTGGAACAAAATTAAACTTTGATACGAGTCTATATAGGCCTCACTTACATCAAGAAACAGGTGAACTTTATGCCGTACAAATTAAAGTATGTAAGGAAGTTAATATTAGAATGAAAGAGCCAGGTATTAGGGTTCAAGCAGATCTTCCTAATGATTACCTAATCAAGGCATACAAAGTTAAAATAATAGAGCTTGTAAAGACTGAACTAAATGATTTACCAGGTGGGCCTGTTCCTTACAATAGAGTTGGAGAAATAGACACAACAATTGATGAAGACGTTCAAGCTTGTATGCTCGAAGAACAATGGGTAAGGGATTTGTAACTTATTTTTAAGGATTAATAGATAGCAGTATTGAATAGTAAATTTTGGCTATTTCAATTTACTATAAACCTGTACTTCGTGAGATGTCGTTAAATAATATTTTTATTAGCAAGACCCCAAAAGATTTTTTCTAAGGCAATAACATCTTGTATTGCATTATGACTTTCGTACAAACGACTGCCAAAGAGTTTTGTATTTAATTCTTCAAGAGTTGGCCATTTGTAGCCGTATCTGCCGGGCAATTTGCAGAAATTGGTACTTTTTTTCATAGTGCATATGCCGATCTTATTTAACAAGATTGGTTCTATGCTTTTTCTGTGAAATTCGCAAGCAACCACATTGAGATCGAAGTCCAAATTGTGAGCAACAATGGTATCTACTGTAAGAAGATCCACATATAGATTGTTTAGGACGTCATAGATTGATACTCCATTTTGTAAAGCCTTTTCATTTGAAATTTTATGAATTTTTGTTGACTCAATTGGGATAGTGTATCCTTCAGGTTTTATTATATAACTTTTTACAGATGTCGCTTGATTCCCTTTGGCTGCAATTTTCCATGCGATTTGAACGATTCTTGGCCAATTAGATTCTAGTTTATAGGACGCTTTCCAATTTGTAGGAAGACCGGTGGTTTCAACATCTATGAATAATATGGTTCCAAATTTAGAGTAGTTTTTATAGGTACTACTTTTAATTGAATGATTCTCTTTAGGAAATATCTTGTCCCAGTTAAAGAATAGTAGTGAAAGTATAGCTGATCCTATCATTGAGCCAACTATTACAGTTAAACTGAGTTCTTCTTCAGCGCAAATGCCTGGAAAGAAAAATATGCCGAATGCGAATATTGTACCCAATAAATTTTTCATATTATATTTTAGTAAGAGAAAAAAAAATAAGATATAGGCTTTTTTTGTGCGCTAAATATATAAGCAAAAGTATTGGATTAGTTTGTGGAATCTTTTAGATATTGGCACTATAATAGTTTACTCATGGCTGTTTCTACTGCTTTATCCATCACTTTCGCATAGATCTGTGTCTCCCTGATATTGCTGTGTCTTAGGATCCTGCCTACCGTTTCAATACTTTGATCTTTAGATAGCATTAGGGTTGCAAACGTGTGCCTGGCCACATGAGAGGTAAGCTTTGAGTGGATATCTGCCCTCAGGGCTACAATTTTGAGCAATTTATTGTACTTGGTAGTATGCAGGTTGATGATCCTGTGCCTGTCCAGCTCAAAGGTTGCCAGATTACTGGGATCAACAAATGGAAACAGGTATTTACCAGGGTCAGGATTCTGGTTGATGTATTTTTCAGCAATGTCCCTGGCAGTTTGGGCAATGGGCTGATCCTGGACAATCTCCTTGGTCTTAAACATCCTGTAAGTCAGCTTGCCAGAACGGTAGGCATGTTGTTTAAGCAGTAACAGATCGCTTACCCGCATGCCCCCGGCATAAATGGCAAACAGGAACATGTCCCTGGCTAGGGCTACCCTTTGGCTGTCAGAAAGATCCAGGGCTTTGATTCGGTCTATTTCGTCCTCTACCAGGTAGGTCCGGAAGGTTTTCTCCGTTTTTAGCTTATAGTGGTTGAAAGGGTTCTGGGATTCAGTGATGATATCTTCCCTGACAGCTGCCCGGAAGATCATTTTAAGCGTTTTCATGTTGGTGTATATGGTATTGACCTTATTCCCAAAGCTTTTTAGGTACATTTCGTAGTCATAGAGCGTTTCTAAGGAGATATTGGCAATAGGGTAGGCATCTCTGCCAAGGAAGGCTGAAAACTTCTTAAAATGGCTCTCTCGCTTCCTTTGGTTGACAATGATCCACTGGGAACTTTTCCGGTCCATCATTTTCCGGGCAAACTGGAAAAAGTCCGTTTTCTTGTATCCACGCAGAATATCCTTGAAATCGGCAGAACTAAAGGTCAGATTTTGGTGCTCAGCAGCGAGCAAGGCATCCTTGATCTTGGCCTGGATGGTGTCCAGTTTGTGATTGAGTCTGGTGGAGTTGGGGTGGTTGCGTTTAACCTTGCCAGCGGTGTTCCATTGCTCAGGATGGATTCTTTCTTCTATGGAGATCTGAACAGTCTTCCCATCCTGATATATTCGCAGGTAGATGGGTGCTTTTCCGTTTTTGCCTGTTTTGTCTTCCCGTAGTATGAATTTAGTATTCGCCATTGGAGATATTTAGTTCAAATTTTAGGTACAAAATAGGGAATAAAAAGTCTGCATTATCATGCTTTAATATGCATTGATCTATCCGGTAAATTGTCCCTCATAACTCACTGAAGCACAATTAAAAGTATTGCGGTGCAAACGAAAGTAAAAGGCCTTTTCTGACGGGGTCACTAAGAAGACAAAACCCACCGCGATAGCGGTGGGTTTTTCTTTTAGATTCAGTTGCCAAGCCTGAGCTTGAGCAACTGAATCTAAAAGAAAAACAGCGACAGCGCAGCTGTCGCCGGTTTTAGATTCGGAATTCGGATGGACACAGGATCGCCGCAGGCAATCCTGACTGATTAATGCCAAGCCTTAGCTTGAGCATTTTTCTGTAATGAGAAAGCACCGAAGGCGCCAGCCTGCGGCAGGCTTAATAATTCGGAATTCGGACCCACACAGGATCGCCGCAGGCAATCCTGTCAGTTATAAGCTTTCTGATAACTTTACAAAAATGGATTTCCTGGAGAAAATATTTAGTCCTTATTTAATTCAGTTTGCTCCCAGCAAAATGATCATTATTAATGGGAATGAACTGTCCAAGCCCGGTTTGACATTTAATATTTCAGCAAATGTTAATGGTATTCGTATCTCTTTCAAAGGGTTTTCCGACTTTCTGATTAATGATCAACCGGAGACCTTTGTTGGGTATAAAGAATTGCGGCAAATCATTGTTTCAAATAAAAATAAACAGGCTACTTTCTGTCTGCATAATGGCCATATTTATACATCCTTTCACGAGTGTGGAAACTTTATCTCCAATCTGCGACTGTTCAAAATATACCTGAACAGCTCAAACGTAAAATTGATCTCAGAAGATCAGGATGCCGGAGAAATACAATGATCAGGAACTGATCGGGATCTGATATACGATTTGTTGCAACTACACTTCTTTCAAAGTCTCTATAAACCTGTCGAGATAGACCGGTGGTTGCAGGTTCAGCAGCGCTTGTCTGTTAGTTTCAAGAAGAGAGTAATCAGCCAGCTGCAATTCTTCGACCGTCAGGCCTGTATACCTGGTAGTTGGACGCTTGCAGATCACACCGATTCCCCAATCCAGGTCGAGGGTGAAAATGTCGAGGTCATCGCTGATGATGCGCATATGTACAATGGCCTTCCAAACATCACCGTTCCAGAACCCGTTCCAGCCGGGTAACAATCCCTTTGCAGCAAGTTCTTCGATCTCATGAATGGAATTCTTACTCGGATAGGCCAATGCATAGTTGGTTGGATTGCAGTCGTGGACAAGGATCACACCACCCGGCCGCAGATACTGCAGGGTGCCCTGAATATCCCGCACCACCTGTTCGTATTCGTGCAAACCGTCTATAAATGCTATGTCCACACCGGAATTCTCAAAAGCCTTTTCTGCTGAATAAGCAAAAAAATCATCGCTGGTGGCTTTGTAATACCTGAACTTTCTGATTCCGATTGCCCGCTTGTAGCGAAGTGTACGGTTGAGCATAGGATCGACACCGATCTTTCTCTCTACAGGAACATTATTAATGATCATTCCACTGTTCACGCCGATCTCCAGGTAGGTGCCGGCATGGATCTGTGCTGAGATCCTGTTGATTACGTCTAGCCTGTTCATAAAACCAGGACGAAGTTAGACAATTTGTCAGCACCTGAAAGGAGAGTAGAATCCCACGGCCATGTTGGTCAGAGGATGGTGTATCCCGCTTCAGGAAGTGTTACCGCGGCCCGTTACAAGTGCATCTCAATTCTGCTGCACATGCACATCCATCTGCGGGAAAGGTATGCTGATACTGTTCGCATCAAAGGCTTTTTTGACCTGCTCATGCATATAGAAGAACACATCCCAGTAGTGTTCTGACTTGCA
>Ga0116151_10002893_pt1 | contig 15570 bp, 14 predicted proteins | sample AD_UKC117_MetaG_FD_89893 | JGI IMG/M metagenome (GOLD analysis project Ga0116151, IMG submission 89893) | Active sludge microbial communities of municipal wastewater-treating anaerobic digesters from Hong Kong - AD_UKC117_MetaG | ecosystem: Engineered > Bioreactor > Anaerobic > Digestate...
AGGGTCCTTATCTCCATACTCGCTACTCCTAAAAATCGGATATAACGGGATATTTAATAAATCTTCGCTATAAATTCTGGCGAAAATGTCTGGAAATAGAACCGTTAGTGCGGAAAGATGGCTCCATCTCCAGGCGCCTCAAGCCGAGGACGCCGCCCGAGGGGCGGGCCACGGAAGGATCGAAAACCCACATCTGTACTTAGCGGTCCGGGGCGGGGCCGTCCGGGCGATCGCCATGGCCCGCAGCTTGGGGAGTGGCGCGGGATTTGGGGGCCATGCTCTATGATTTTGGTGCACCTTCCTCCTTCACCTGCTATTCTTCAACTGCTATTTGTCGGAAACCATCATCGTCGTCGCTCAACTTTGGACCAGGTGACGTTGTATTCGCCGGGATCGGGGAGATATATCGCATCTTCTGAGGACATCATCGTTAAACGCTGAACTCGGATTAAATATCCGGTCCCCTCATACACCAGCCCGCTTTCATAACCGGGAATTATCCTCAACTCTTTCAAACGCCTCAAGTTGCCGTCGTTATCGACCAGATAACCAGAATACACGTAACATCCGCCGCCAGGCTGGTTTCCGTGTCGGCAGATCAAGTCGTTCATGCTCTTGACGATAATCTTTCCCGGTGGGTCGATTTCTACAAGGAATTTTTCAAAGTCTCCGACGATTAGATGGCCCTGAAATGTGAAAACATGTCCCTTCAGCGTTTCGTTGTAAGTATAATTCAGTATAGAGCTACGGCTTTCTTTATCGCCATAGTCATCGGAACCTTCTTGAGGTATGTAAAAGACTTCGGAGATCGGCAGGCCTGGGAATATCTCATAAAGGCTTTCCGAATATGAGCCATTGCTCGACATCGATTCTAACCTATCTGGTCCACCTTTGCCTATAACCTGATAATCCGAGCCGATACCTGGCATGGTCCCCAGAATAACAATAGCTAATAACCCAATTAGGTATCTTGATTTCATCTCATTCACCATATATCCTTATTAGCCTTTATAAAGTCCTTCTACCACTTCAGATTATTTGGTGTAGGGCTTAACATCTCAGAGTATGCTATTAAACTAATTATAATTTGTGGTTTTTCGGATTTAAGAATTGCCTAATAATAAAAAAATTTATAGTTTTTGGACGAAATCTATTATATCTTCAATTCAGGAATACATAAATCCAGGCCCATAGTTCAAACAGTCTTATATGATAAATATTGAAAAGATGGCTCAGAGGCTAAGGTACTGAATGAGCGCGAGCCCATATTCGCCAAGCGTTTAGAAGATATGCAATTTGGACAAGGGTTAGTGAATCCAGAAGACTTTAGGTGAGAATCCTCATCCTGATCTAAAGGTCATAAGTAGCCTGAGTAGAAGAAAAATAGTTATGCATGGCTGATTCAGATGGCGGCCTTTTACGGCATATGGCAAGCTCTAGCATGAGGTGGTGCAAATCGAATTTTTGACATATTATAAAATTGTGGCAGTGATATTCTCTTTTTTGAATCGTATTAAGGTCATCGATGGGATGGATGCGAACAATAAGAAAGAAGCAATATTATATATATGTAGTCTACCGACACCCTAAAATATAATGAATGATGAAGAGACATCTATGTCTCAAGGATTTACTCCATCGGGAAAAAAGAACGTTGTCCTCAAGAAAATGCCCGATAATATCAGCTATCTGCCATTTCGCACAACAACAGGAATGTGGTCTGAATATGTACATGCTCACAACCCGAACGATGTAGTGAATTACCTCCAAAGCCTCGATTACGGTTCGCATGTGGACAATATATACGATTGCGAAGATAGAGCCTTCTGGGGAATAGCCCACGCTCGCTCCAGGTTCCCAGGGGAACCGATGGCCGCTGCCATTGGGAAAGCTGTAGGTGGGCCGTTTGACGGCCAAAATCACGCTGTGATAGCCTTCTGGGCTAAGGATAGAGACGTATATAAGAACTTTTACTTTGATCCGGAGGTGAAGGTGAGCGGCTCTGCAAAGGTCAAAGGTGAACTGGTGAATTTTGATACGAAGATACTGGTGCCTTTCCCCATGTGGAGGAAGAACTCCAAATCCGGAAAGCAAGAGGAACTTCCACCTTTCAATAAGGGATTTAGTTATCAAAGCGGGGCCGCTGTCTTGGATAGATCTTATACGCTCTTTGATGTAGATTCCCACGAGAATATGAAGAAGTTCTTGAAGGAAAAACAATATGGCATGCCCAAGGGACCATCAGATCCTGACCTTTCTAGCTTGTTTAATACTCACTGGATGAAGATTGTCGAGGATCGAGTGCTCTGGGTTTTCGTCCACGCTCGCCGAAAGTTTAAAGGATTTGCGACTGGTATGGCCTTCGGATCAATGGCCAGAGATAATGCTGACTACGCGTTACTTGTTATTTGGAATGACAAGGGGGAGCCCATTCTTTATGACATTGAGACGGGATTGATTAAACCATCGGATTTCAAAGCCAGAACAGTCATCGTTTAGTGAAGGTCGGAAAGAGTCGAGAACTACAGAGATTAGATCTTCAATGGGGTGAGGTGGGAGAGGTGCGTACGGTATTGATGGTTTCCTTGGGGATTACTCTGATGGCGGCATTTATTGTGCCATCAGAGTCACAGCAATTGGATTTTGCCTTCACCTGCGAGGGTAGTAACTCTACGATGGCATCCTATTCCTATGTAAAAGAACCAAGTTTGCTGAGTAGTCGTTGTTCGCAGAGTTGCAGCTATACAAGAGGATTCAAGTCGGGTTCGTTCAATTATCTGGAGAATGGTTTTATAGATGTCGATGAGAAAATAATATACAAATATGAGAACGGAACCAGCGAGCTGAATACGTCGTTATCACATAGCCTTGAAGTTAATTTCAATGGCACAAGAGGGATCTCAGAATTCTATGGTAAGGCCTTCTTCGGGAACAACCGAGCCGTATCGGCATGGAAGAAGATAAGGTACGAAAATCTGAGCAGATACGAAAATATCTCCCTCAACAATAGTAAGATAGCATCGTTGGGAAAAGCGCGAACTGCAAAGAACTTCAGCGTGATTGCTTCCGTCAAGATGGATTCTGATATTGATACAGAAGTAGAGTCGTACGTCTTCGATTATGATGCTAAAGTCAAAGATGGCGTCATAGAGACGAAGGATGCTGCAGGATGGTCCAACAGGACGGGAATGAACAGGATCGACTTCGAACATGACTCCCTGATGAGCGGCGAACAGCTCAACATAACGAACGTGCTGAAGGATTCTGCACCTTTCCCCGTTGAGGCTGGTGGCGGCAATTGGCTGCCTTGCTGTTTCAGCGGGAGCGTTCCAGAAATTGAGGCGTGGAGCGGCTGTGAATGTGCCAATGATAGTGGTAATTGTTCATTATGTGACAATGCCAATGGCTATTGGCCGGACGAAAACGTATTAGGAACCTTGTCTCCTGATATAAAATTGCCAAACACCAGACTCGTTAGGGAGTGCTTTGTCGACGCCTGGGGCAATATCAGATGCACGGAGCCGAAATATGAGCCGATCTCCTGCAACGGTTCGAACTGCTCAAATTTCGAGTGCATATATGGAATTGGCGTATCCAATAGGACTGATATCAGTGGCACTGGAGCTGGGAAGCGTTCAGAGTTCGCAAAATTCGCATCGATAGAGGTCTCACAGACTTATGCATCCAAGCCGACTGGAGCAGGAAAGACTGAGGTAACTTATGATATCACCATTACCAACTCTGGCGTAATGGAGCTGTCTAATGTTACCCTTAATGATACCCTCCCTGCAGGCATGGCATACATCAACTCGAGCTATGTGCAAGGGGGAACCCCAGCGCTCTTAATCCATCGTAACACGACTTCTGGGAAGAACCATGTGGAAATCGTATCTCTCTCCCTCGGCAATTTGAGCACCAGCGATACTAAGACTGTCCAATTGGTCGCTGTCCATGAAGGTGTGGAAAAAGGGCATAGAAACTATGCTTCCAACAAGGTCGAAGTCCTAGGCGAAGCACCCGATAGAAGCATGGTAAACGATACCGCCAAGCCTGCACCGGAGCCATCAGAAGACATAGGGAGGGAAGAAGGGCTTGGATTCTGATTATGTCTTGATGAATAGGTCAATAGCCGCATCCCAGATCAGCTGGGAGGCGGCTCACCTCCCCCTGTATTGCGACGATAATAGCAAAATTTCGATAGGAGGATCATTCATGAAGAGTTTCTTAATAATATCGATTCTGGTCGCGATATGCGTCGTTCCTTCGGAGGCGCAAGACGGATATGAAGTTAGCGATGCAAAAATAATGGCAGAATCTGGATTTAATCGTGGCTCAGATCGTGTATTTGAAGATGAAGCCACCAAAGCCATATGCATTAATCAGACATTTGAATCCAATTATAATAACGTCAATTATATAATAGCCATTAAGAATACTGGTGAGACGAATCTGGAAAATGTAATGTTGGAGGATGTATTGCCAGCCGGTTCATCCTTTAATCATTCAGACTACGTCTATCCAGATTTTGCAGCTCTAATTCCCAAGGAGATAATTCGAAATAAAGATGGTACAACGAGGCGCATCATTTGGGAACTCGGAATGCTGCAGACAGGAGATGAGAAATGGATCCTAGTGCAAATTGACCGCTCGGATGCGACAGACGACCACAATAATGCGGTTGAAGTAAGAGCTGTGGCTCTAAATGGATCAGAAAGAGGACAATTTGAGCCTCCAACGAAGTATATCTCAGGCATATTTGCCAGTTACTGTAATAATCCAACCATAATCGAGGAGGTCAGATTATCTACTATCAACAACATGGATACACCTTACAAGATCGATGTCGAGAACACTTTTTATGCCAAGGATGTCGTTCTAAATGTAACCATACCCAAGAATGCGATGTATCATGCTTTCAACTGCGACCTTAGACTGACCGCAACAAACAATCCTGATAATACAACCAATCTAAGTTTGCCATTGGGTGACTTTAAAACTGGTGAGCATCGATTGATAGAATTGAACGTCAGCTGCATCGACATCGATAACGGATGCCTCCCCACTAAAGTTGAAGCCACAGGCAAGAAGTCAATTTATCGCTACAACATTACCGTCGAGAACACGGGCGAAACTAAATTGATTGACGTCGTCTTAGATGACACTTTGCCAGAAAGAATGCTGTATCTTGGATCTAAGTACGCCATCCAACAGGAAGGTGAGAGGCCCCTTCCAAGTCCAACAATAATAAGCAATCCTGAGGATGGTACAACCGAGAAACTCAGCTGGTTCTTGGGGGATCTGGAGACAGGGGCTAAGAAAGTGATCGAGTTGAACGTCACCTGCCTCGATGAAAGTTGTGATCTTGGTACCAACAAAGTCGAAGCCAGCGGCTGGACGTCGATCATTCACAAGATTCCTATATTGATTACTAGCGACATATACCCAAGAGAGGGATCACAAATCTCGGCTGAGGAGGCTCCCAGAGGTGTAGGAGCCGCAATAGGTTCTGAAGAGGATGAGCATCTTGTTGTTACGCCGCCCGAGACTAACCTGCCTAAGGTGAATATGTCAGAGGTGGGGTTGAATGGGTCTGCCACAGCAACCTGATACCGATATAAGAGACGACCTCACCGGGTCTTAGAACTGAGGATTCCGCGCGCCCACCGCACCGGATCCTCTACCCTCCTCTTTTTTAAGCCCTCACACCTCCCCCGCCGCCTCCTCCAGCTTCCTCGTGCACGCGTCCATCAGCTCCGCGGCCTCCCTAGCCCTCGCCGCCGCTTTCGGGCTCGCCAGCTCGATCTCCTCCGCCCTCGCCCGGAAGCCCTCGCTGAAAGTGGTGGGCTTAACCGATGACCTTGTCGTTCGCGTGGCGGTAGGAGTACTCCATGGCGAGCTGGGTCTTGCCGACGCCGCCGAGGCCGGTGATGGCCGAGGTCTGGGTGAAGGCAGCGCTCTCTCCGGTCATGAACCCAACTATTAGAACTTAATTTTCCGTCCGGAAATTTCTCAACCCTGCTTTTTGCGAAGCTGAGACGCGAGGCGAACTCGGTAAAAGTTTTATGAATAATTTGTTGCATATATCCCAAATCCTTAATAAAATATCTGGATATAACCCGCATGATGTTTTTTCCAAATAAAATTGAGAATAATCACTTAAAATATTTATATATTTTATTAATTACAATTGAGTTTTTATTTAATATTTGGATCGTAAACTATATTAAGATGTATGATTAGATGTAGATACTAAAAGTTGAATTACTCTGGTAGAGTACATTCAGAACTAAATTGGGATAAATGGAGGATTGGTTTATGAAAATGGCTTCTAAACCACGTATAGTGCCGCCATCTCCTGAATTGGAGAAAAAAATTATCAAAACGAAGAAGATGTTCAGTGCTAAAGAAGCTTTGCCATCAACGACTACAGTAGACGTCCTGGATCTCAGAAGTTTTCAGCTGATAACATCCCGTCCCATGAGAACTCGATCCCATACCCTCATCTCCAGAGAGGCAAAACTTGCTCCGGTAGTTGGAACGAGGAAGGCCCTTGTTCTACTGGTAGATTTCTCTAATAATACCGCCACCCAGAGCAAGGGACATTTTGCAGACATGCTGTTCTCAAGCGGAGGGGCGACAAAAAGCCTGAGGGACTTCTACTGGGAGGCATCCTACAATAAGCTCACTGTAACCGGTGATGTGAGCGGTGAAGGTGGCCCAACCGCAGGCTGGTATCGGGCACCCCAGGCGTATACATACTACACAAACGGCGAGTATGGATTTGGGACATATCCCAAAAACGCTCAAAAGCTGGTCGAAGATGCGGTAGATCTCGCCGCCCCTCACGTGAACTTCGCCAATTACGACAACGATGGTGATGGTGTGGTCGATGCTCTTTTCATCGTGCACGCGGGTCCTGGAGCCGAGACCACGGGGAACGTCGATCACATATGGTCGCATCAATGGGGAATTAATCCAAAGACCGTTGATGGGGTGAAGGTCAGCAGCTACTCCATGGAACCTGAGGACGGAAAGATCGGAGTATTCTGCCACGAACTGGGGCACGTCTTCGGTCTGCCAGACTTGTACGACTACGACTACGACTCTGCAGGAGTTGGCCGCTGGTGTCTGATGGCCGGTGGAAGCTGGAACGGAGGCGGCAGTAATCCTGCTCATCCAACCAGCTGGTGTAAGATGAAACTCGGCTGGGTCAACCCGGTGACGATATTCAACGCACAGCAGGCTGTCACCATCAAGCCGTACGCCACCAACGCTCAGGTCTACAAGCTTCCCGTCGGTGATATCAACAGCAAGGAGTACTTCCTCCTCTCAAATCGAAAGAAGACTGGATTCGAGATGGATCTTCCTGGTGAGGGTCTATCGATACTTCACATTGACGAGAATCAGCTGAACAACAACGACCAGAACCACTACCTTGTAGATGTGGAGCAAGCTGACGGTAAATTCGAGCTGAATAAGAACATCAACAGCGGCAATGCCGCAGATATGTTCCCCTCAACCAGCTCAGAATTTACTGCAACCAGCAATCCAAGCAGCAAGGCGTACAGCGGCTTGGATTCAAAAGTGAGTGTGACAGACATACAGCGTTCTGGTGACGACATAAAGGCGAATATCAACGTTGGAGGGGCGGCGGTGAAGGCCTGGTACTACAACAAGAAGGTACTGTCAACCTTCGCTCACCATACAACACAATGGGCGTGGGCAAACATCGACACCCTCGGTTGGAGACGTATAAAGGACGGCTCGGCTGACGGCGTAACCAACATCTTCAACGCTTGCTGCGAGGCTGTCGCAAACAACAAGCAGGTAAACGTCTACGTAGACAACGAGTTCTTGTACACTATGTATCTCGTCTAGGACGGCAGTTTGATCAAAATTGGGCTTTAAAGGAGGGATATGAAGATGGTCTGGTACAACAATCGGACTGTAAATTCGACATTCGTTCACCACACCACCCAATGGGCGTGGGCGGATATAAGTGGGGTCGGCTGGAGACGGATCAAGGACGGTTCGGCAGACGGCGTCACAAACCTATTCATCATGATGTGCGCCGCCAAAGCGAATAACCGGCAGGTGAACGTGAACATCGATGACAGCGGGCTGATCATCACGGCGTATCTGCTATGATCGATGTATGATAGGATTCGGAAAAGATATCTTGTTTGAGAGGTGAGGATAATGGTCTGGTACAACAATCGGACTGTAAATTCGACCTTCGTTCACCACACCACTCAGTGGGCGTGGGCGGATATAAGCGGGGTCGGCTGGAGACGGATCAAGGACGGTTCGGCAGACGGCGTCACAAATCTTTTCATCTTGATGTGCGCCGCCAAAGCGAATAACCGGCAGGTGAACGTGAACATCGACGACAGCGGGCTGATCATCACGGCGTATCTGCTTTGATCGATGTCGGACGAGGTTATATTATGGGTCCAGAAGTGACGATCAAGATCTCAACGCCGGAAAGAACCGGCTCTCCGCCTGCACCAGTAGCATCAGAACTGGGGCAGTCACTGGGCGCCACTACCGGCTCACTCAGCCTGACGAATTTGCCTGTGCCTGAACAGACACAGGCAATGGTGGGAGCAGCAGCTTTAGAAACTGCTCTGACCGCCGGGCTTCCCGTCCCTTCGATGATCGAAGCTCAGATGAAGGCTGCGGAGACGATGGAGGATTTGCCCACACCGGAAACCTTGAGCCAGTTTGAAGTTCGCGCATTGGGAGCCGCACCTATACCGACGTCTCCGGTGCAGGTCTCTGGAGAGGCTGGGGCGATTCCCAGACCAGAGCCGCTGAGCGAGCTGAAGACGGCTGAAATTCCCACGCCCGAAGAGAAGCCCGAGGGCAAAAATAAAGGTTAGAGGGATTTGAGTGGCTTTTTTTAGGCCACTTCTTCCTCCCATTTTGCCGATTTGTAGGAGGTCTAGTTATAGCGCTCGAGTTTAGAGGTGTCATGGCAGCCCCCAACCGATCCCAGATCAAGGCGAAGGTGTTGTCTCTTGAACGGTCTTCTGATCATCCTGATAAATGGATCATCGATCTGGAGATCATCGAGTCGAAGAGTTTGAGCGGACCTGACTTTGCCCACGTAGGCGAGAGGGCTGAGGGATTTGCCTTTGACCCCATGCCGTCTCTCTCGTCAGGAGACGTGGTCACTGGGCAGGCGGAGTTTTTGGGAGACGAGCGTGGGGGCAAGTTCCGGTTGAGCGAGATCGAAAAGACGTCGCAGGGTTAGGGGAGGAAAGATGCCGCAACAGGAGAGACCGGCTGGGGCAGGAGGCCGACCTGGAAAGCACCTCCCCCCTCGACCTCAGACGCCATGATAGTCCAACATCCGATGTAAAGCCTTCCATCTACTTCCACTTCACATCCACCTCGTCGGTCCGATACCCCGGTCGGACCTTCGACTCGGCGAGAGGCGTCGTCACCCCGGCCTTCAGCATCACAAGGCCGGTGTAGGCGATCATCGAGCCGTTGTCGCCCATGAACCTCTTCTCGGGGACGTAGAACCGCGCCCCCCTCTCCTCGCACATGATATTCAGCATCTCCCGAAGGCGGGAGTTGGCGCCGACACCACCCACCAGGAGGACCTCTTTTTTTTCGGCGTGGGCGAGGGCCCTCTCCGAGACCTCGACGAGCATGGCGAAGGCCGTCTCCTGAAACGAGGAGCAGACGTCGGCGAGGTCGTATTTTTTCGCCGCCTGAGCCGCGGCGGTGGATAGGCCTGAGAAGGAGAAGTCCATACCCTTGACGACGTAGGGGAGGGGGATGTACTCTTTCGCCGACCTGGCCAGAGCCTCCAATTTCGGGCCGCCGGGGTGGGGGAGGCCCACCTGCCGCGCGAACTTGTCCAGAGCATTTCCGACGGAGATGTCCAGGGTCTCGCCGAATATCCGGTACCGGCCTCGCCTCAGGGCCAGAACCTGAGAATTTCCGCCGCTGACGTAAAGGACGACCGGATCGGCAGCGCCCGTCTTCCACTTCCCCACCTCGATGTGGGCGATGCAGTGGTTGACGCCTACGAGGGGGACATTGAATCTGAGGGAGAGGGACCGGGCCGCCGTCGCCACCGTCCGGAGGCACGGTCCGAGCCCCGGCCCCTGGGAGAAGGCGACGGCGTCGATCTTGAGGGCCTTCTCCCGGGCCTCGTCCAGGACGGCTTTGACGACCGGTGCCATGTGCTCTGCGTGATGCTGGGCCGCCTCCCTCGGGTGAATCCCTCCCTTGGCGGGGACGTAGGTGGCGCTCTTCTCGGCGATGACGTCATCCTCGTCCACAAGGGCGCAGCTGAGGTTCCAGGCCGTCCCCTCCAGCCCCAGAACGATAGTCCTCCGCAAAGCTCCCTTATTTCGACCGTCTGCCCCTCCCATCTCTCCCATCTCTCGACCAGCTCCCAAGCCCATCTCTTTCGCGCTATATCCAACTCATTCCAACTCATTCATTTCGCAAACATTTCACAAAGCTCAGAGGGATAGACCGATGTCCCGCCGGTACCTGATCCCGTTGAACCTGATCTTCCGGATGTTCCTGTAGGCCTTCTCCCTCGCAGCCTCGAGGCTCTCGCCCCGGCCGACGACGGTGAGGACCCTACCTCCGGTGGTGAAGAGCTGGTCGTTTCCCTGGGCATCTTTTCCGAAGGCCGTCCCGTTGTGGTAGACGAGGACGTCGGGGTCGACCTCATCCAGGCCCCTGATCGGCATGTTGGTGTAGTGGGGGCCGGGGTAACCGGGCCGCTCCTCGCCGACTCCGCCGCTCGTCACCGGTTTGACCACACGCCCGCTGATGGCGCAGACCCCGACGCAGGTGTCAGGCGACCATTTGAGGTCTATGGAGTCGAGATCTCCCTCCAGGATCGCCCTTGAGAGGAGGTACATGTCAGTCTCAAGCCTTGGGAGGATCACCTCCGCCTCGGGGTCGCCGAGCCTCACGTTTATCTCCAGGACTCGCGGGACCCGCTTTCCTCCCTCCTCACAGATCATCAGGCCGAAGTAGATCATGCCCCTGTACTCGACGCCAAAAGCCTCCCTGAATCCTCTGATGGTGGGCACGGCGATCGTCTCCATGATCGTCTCCGTCAGATCCCGGTCGAGCCAGGGGTGGGGGGAGTAGCCGCCCATCCCACCGGTGTTGGGGTTGTTCTCGAGGCTGGGGTTTCCCGATAGCTTGTTGAAAAGGCGGATTGCCACCTCCTCGTCGGGTCCGAAGGCCCGCTTGTAGTCCATCGCCGACTCCAGGGGGAGGACCGTCCGCCCGTCGGTGACGGCGAAGAACATCAGCTCTCTGCCCTCCAGCTTCTCCTCGATGTCGACTCGCCGACCGGCATCGCCGAAGATCTTCGGCTCCACCATGATCCTCTCGATCGCCGAGACCGCCTCCTCCGCAGAGCCGCAGACGATCGACCCCTTCCCCGCGGCGAGGCCGTCGGCCTTCACCACCAGGTTCTTCTTCGGGTTCTCCCGATAGAAGGCGACGGCGTACTCCTCGGCCTCCCCGGCGTCGCTGAAGTTTTGGTGGCGGGGGATGGGGACCCCGATGGTCTTCAGAAAGTCCTTGGTATCGCACTTGCTCCCCTCGAGGATCGTCGCCTCCCGTCGCGGACCGACGATACGAAGCCCCTCCTCGGAGAAGACGTTGACTATCCCGTCGGATAGATAACCCTCGGGGCCGACGAAGGTGAGGTCAATCCCCTCCTCTTTGGCGAAGGCTAACAGGTCGGAGATCTCCTTGATGGGGCTTCCCCTTCTCGAAGCGAGCTCGCACTTCTCCAAAATCGAGCTTCCCGCGTTTCCCGGGGCGACGTATACCCGCTCCACCAGAGGGCTTCTCGCGAAGGCGTGGGCTATGGCGTTCCCCCTGCCGCCGGCATCAACAACCAGAACCTTTGCACCAGACATTTGATCTACCGACAGGTTCGTGGGATAAGCCAATAGATAAGGGTAATTGATAATTGATGGAGGGATCTCGACCTCGGGCCGATGACTATATTAAAGGAGGTCGGGTCATCTGGAGTCTTTAGAGGAATCTGCCGCCGCCAATTCGCCCTCCGGCCGGACCGGCCTCGGAGGGCGAGGGGCGGAGGTCGCCAGCTCAATAGACCTGAATAAAGGGGTGTATGACCAATCATGTACTCAATAGACCAGCTGTTAGAGACGATCCGCGACAAAAACGTCGAGTTTCTCAGGTTGCAGTTCACCGACATCCAGGGGCTCGTAAAGAGCGTATCGATCCCAGCCACCAGGCTCGGTAAGGCCCTCGACTCGGGGACCGCCTTCGACGGCTCTTCCATCGAGGGATTCGCGCGGATCCAGGAGTCGGACATGGTCCTCCGACCGGACATCTCCTCTTTTGCCATCCTCCCATGGAGGGCGAGAGAGAACAAGAACGTCGCAAGGCTCATATGCGACGTCTACAAGCCGAACGGCCAGCCCTTCGAGGGCGATCCGCGTTACGTCCTGAAGAGGGCGGCGAAGAAGGCCGAGGATATGGGTTACACCATGAACGTCGGCCCCGAGCTGGAGTTCTTCCTCTTCAATATGGAGAACGGCAAGGCCACCACAAAGCCCCACGACTTCGCCGGCTACTTCGACTTCGGACCCGTGGACCTGGCCGAGGACATAAGAAGGGAGATCGTCCTCGCCCTGACGGAGATGGGCTTCAACATCGAGGCATCTCACCACGAGGTGGCAAAGGGACAGCACGAGATCGACTTCACCTACGGCGAGGCGCTGAAGACCGCCGACAACGTGGTCACCTTCAAGTACGTAACGAGGACGATCGCCATGAAGAACGGGCTTGCCGCCACCTTCATGCCTAAACCGATCTACGGCGCGGCAGGCTCCGGGATGCACGTCAACATCTCCCTCTTCAAGGGCGACGAGAACGCCTTCTTCGATCCAGAAGCGAAGATGCAGCTTTCAGACCTCGCCCGCTACTTCGTAGGAGGGCTTCTTGAGCACGCCTCCGCCATAACCGCCATCACAAACCCCCTGATCAACTCCTACAAGCGGCTCGTCTCAGGGTTTGAGGCTCCCGTCTACATCGGATGGTCGGGGCCGAACAGGTCGTCACTCATCAGAGTTCCAAGCGGCAGGGGCCTGAGCACGAGGCTAGAGTTCCGGTCGCCGGACCCATCCTGCAGCCCGTACCTCGGCTTTGCCGCGGTCCTGGCGGCGGGGCTTGACGGCGTCAAAAGGAAGATCGACCCCGGCGACCCCGTGGACATGAACATCTACGACCTCTCCGACGATGAGCGCGACCGGCTCGGGATCAGAACCCTCCCCTCAAACCTCCGGGAGGCTCTGGACTGTCTGGAGGAGGACAAAGTAATCAGGGACGCCCTCGGCGAGCACGTCTACGCCAACTTCAGCCGGCTCGGCTCCATCGAGTGGAAGATGTACAACAACCACGTCCACCCCTGGGAGGTCGAGAGGTACATCAACACGATCTGATCGATCTCTGAATCGGCTGAGCCGAGCCAAAAAACGGCTCTTGGAGATGGGGCCGCCCGCGGCGGCCAACTCCCTTCAAAGCCGAAACGTATTTAACCAGCATCGTATATGGAAAGTCCGGGCCGGTAGCTTAGTCAGGCAGAGCGAAAGGCTCTTAACCTTTAGGTCGGGGGTTCAAATCCCTCTCGGCCCGCTTTGAGGGGCTGTGGCCTAGTCAGGTATGGCGACGGGCTCCAGCGGTATAATTGATGATGAGCAACGGGTCTGCTGAGGCCTCTCGACGGAGAGGCCGTTGATGATCCGTTGGAGCACTGAGAGAATCGCTCTCGGTATCGGAGAGACCCGTCGATCGTGCGTTCGAATCGCACCAGCCCCACTATTTTTGATGACGACAGCTCTAAAATATCGATGTGTGAGATATGCATGCGGTGGGTGAAGATGTACGATAATGTCATTACCATGTGCTGGTCCATAAAGGAGGTCAACAAGAACCTTCAGGACAGAGAATCGATGGCGTACTATTCGATCGAGTACCTTAAAAAGGCCTGCCTTGATCTTTCTGAGATGCTCACCTCCGGGAAAAACGTGAGTCTCGACGAGGAGGTTGAGGTGGTAAATAGGTCGGGAAGCTCCGCGAAGTTCACTATAGGTGAGGTAGCGGAGATGCTCAAAGACACCAAGAAGATCATCGAGTTCAACCTCATAGACCACGTAGACCAATGGGCCAGGTCCAAGGCTAGCTTCCCGCAATAATTCCAGACGTTCTGGAGGATAATGGTGGGGAGAGGCCCCGAACGCCTCAGGACTCATAGGGCTCATCACAGATCAGCTCTCACTTCTCTTCATCGGCGCGGAGAGGGCGGCCCCGAAAGGCCGCCGGCCTCTCTTCCGGCCTCTTCGGGAAAGTATAAAACGGTTCTCAAATGAGGGATCCTTCGGGATTCGACCCGCAGATATCCGAAGGTCGGATCGTCTGCAGTTCAACGATAAGGAGGGCGACGTTATGATCAGAGTCGGAGCGCACGTCTCAATCGCGGGCTCCATAGATCTTGCGGTGGACAGGGCAGAGGAGATCGGATGCAATACATTCCAGATATTCTCCCGAAACCCCCGGGGATGGAGGTTCAAGGAGATCTCAGAAGAAGTGGCCGAGGAGTTCAAGAGGAAGCTCCAACGCTCGGGCATGAACCCCCCCGTCGACCACATGCCGTACCTTCCCAACCTCGCCACGCCGAAGGATGACGTATACAAAAAGTCGGTGGAGGCCTTGGCTGTGGAGCTGGACAGGTGCGAGATCTTGGGTATCCCCTACCTGGTCACCCATCTTGGAAGCCATCTGGACGCCAGCAAGGAGGAGGGGATTAAAAGGACGGCGGAGGCGATTGTTGAGGCCCTTTTGTCTTCAGAAAACGAGATCGTCCTCCTTCTGGAGACCACATCCAATTCCAAAAACAGCGTAGGCGGATCTTTCGAGGACTTGGCGGAGATCATGAGAAGGGTGGACTGGGATGATCGAGTCGGGGCCTGTTTTGATACATGTCATGCCTTTGTGGCAGGATACGAACTCAGGTCCGAGGAGGGCTTGGAGGAGACGATGGCAGAGTTCGACGGGACGGTAGGCCTGGATAGAATCAAGGTAGTTCACCTCAACGATTCCAAAGGCCCCATCGGCTCAAAGCTGGACCGCCACGAGCACATAGGCCTGGGCGAGATCGGCGAAGAGGGTTTCAGTTTGATCCTCCACCACCCCGCCATAAGGACCCGTCCCCTGATCCTGGAAACCCCCTCCGACGAGAGGAGGGGAGATCGGGGGAACATCGCGAAGGTCCGAGAGCTGGCGGGAGGGGATTAGATAAGGCATCTCGCCGAAGGGCCTCGGGGGGACGTCGCCGCCGTCGCGATTCTTGCAGCCTACGGAACCCTCATCCTCACGAATTTCTGGGATCGTCCTTATCTTGCCGCCCTTCTTTTGGTGCCACCGCCGGTAATTCTAGGTCTTAAGCTGGGCGATCCCAGAAGGGCGGCGGTTATGGGCTTTGCGGGCGCCATCCTGGGCCCCCTGACGGAGATGGCCTGCGTAGAGGGTGGGGTCTGGACCTAC
>Ga0116151_10002895_pt1 | contig 15564 bp, 10 predicted proteins | sample AD_UKC117_MetaG_FD_89893 | JGI IMG/M metagenome (GOLD analysis project Ga0116151, IMG submission 89893) | Active sludge microbial communities of municipal wastewater-treating anaerobic digesters from Hong Kong - AD_UKC117_MetaG | ecosystem: Engineered > Bioreactor > Anaerobic > Digestate...
GATGATCGGTACTTGATCGTCAACTTTCACCGCGACACCGAGGGCAGTGATCTGACGGAACCGAAATTGGTCAAAGGACCCGATATCTTTGCGGAGATCGTCCACCTGCTCAACCAACGGGGCCAGAAGATCCACGTGATATTGGCCGGTCCGCGGCGCTTCTGGCTGCGCCGCCGGCTCGAGGCATTGGGGGTGCCCTACACCTACATCGGCAAGGAAGTGACAGGGCAGGATGATATTGCAATCAACATTTTGCCGCAAAGTGAACTGAACCTTCTTTACAACCTGGGCGATCTCTATATTGTGAGCAGCCGCTCAGAAGGGGGCCCGCGGTCTATCCTCGAAGCGGCGTTGGCCCGGTGTAAAATGATTAGCACCGCGGTTGGCATGGCGCCCGACCTGTTGCAACCGACTTGCCTCTACCGCACGCCCATGGAAGCGGCCGCGCTCATTGAGGCAGATATTGCCGGCAACACCCTTGGCGAGACGCTGGATCTGCACCAACAGCGTGCCCTGGACGCTCATCTGCCCGCCGCGGTCATGCCTCGTTTTGCGGACATCTATCGCGATATCGCAACCTTGCCCATCTATCGTGGGCGACAAGCGCGTCGCCCCCAATTCACGGAAACGCAGCTGCGTCCAGCCGCGCCCAAAGTCACCACGTGGGCGGCCCGTCTCAAGCACAACCGTACCCTCACCCGTATCTGGCGCAAGGGCTTCAAACCGTGGCTTGGGCGGGGCAGTCGCTATCTGGCGGCGATCAATCGCCTGGCACAGCAGCCGGAGACCCAGTTGACGGTGAGTCTCTGGCACAAGTTTTATAAACCACCCCACGGTGGTGGCAACCAATTCATGTTGGCATTGGAAGAGTGGCTGGCCCAAGAGCACGTGACGGTGCTGCACAACCAGTTGCACGAAGGCATTGACGCGTATCTGCTGAATTCCATTCATTTTGACGTCGATAGCTTTCTCGACTTTCAACGGAGCCATCGGCTGGCCGTCGTTCATCGCATCGATGGGCCGATCCATCTGATCCGCGGCTACGACCGCGACAAAGATGAGTTGGCCTTCCGCCTCAACGCCACCTTTGCCTCGGCAACCGTGTTGCAATCGCATTGGAGCCATCAACGGCTCCTCGAGATGGGCTTTGATCCCGTGAACCCAGTGGTAATCCACAATGGTGTCAATCCACAGCTTTTTCATAGGCGTGGCAAAATTCCTTTTGCCCGCGATCGGAAGATCCGGTTGATCTCCTCCAGTTGGTCGGATAACCCGCGCAAGGGCGGGCCTGTCTACAAGTGGATCGAAGAACATCTGGATTGGGCGCGCTTTGAGTACACCTTTGTGGGACGCGCCTCCGAGGAATTCACTCGGATCAAACAGATTGAGCCGGTGCCGTCGGAGCAATTGGCCGACCTGCTTCGTCAACATGATATCTATATCACCGCCAGTCAAAACGATCCCTGTTCCAATGCACTGATCGAGGCGCTGGCCTGTGGTCTACCGGCCCTCTATTTTGATGACGGCGGCCACCCCGAGCTTGTCGACCAAGGGGGACTCCCCTTTCGTAACTGCGAGGAAATTCCCCACCAACTCGACCAACTGGTGGAAAATTATGAGATTTTTCAGTCGCTGATCACAGTCGCCACGATGCGCGATGTTGCCCAGACCTATCTGACGCTGCTGCGCAATGTGGCGCGATCCGCGTGAGCCACGGTGGTATGGCACGAATGGCCAGCGATAGGAGATTCTTCGTCATAAAGAAACCAATATCTATGTCAATCAAACGGCTGCTATTGCGCATCTTCAATACCATCCTCGACAAACTGCCGCCGGAACAGACGTTGCGTCTGCTCTTTCGTCTCGACCGTTGGCTCTATTATGTACAGGGCAAGTTGGCGGCGGCCTATGGCGAGGGAGTCCACACCAAGCATCGCCACATGAACTACCACCGCTTCTTTGTCCAGCGTATTGCGCAGGGGGAACGGGTATTGGATGTCGGCTCGAACCACGGCGCCGTCTCCTATGATATTGCAGAACAGGCCGGCGCAAGCGTTGTGGGCATGGAGATCAACCCCGTGCTCGTTGCTGAGGCGCGCCAACGCCACCCCCATCCCAAGGTCGAGTACCGGGTCGGTGATGTGTTGACCGATCAAATCGATGAGCATTTCGACGTGATCATCCTCTCCAATGTGCTTGAACATCTACCCCAGCGACCGCAGTTGCTCAGACGTCTACAAGAGGAAACCCATCCCGCGCGGTTTCTCATCCGGGTGCCCCTCTTTGAGCGTGATTGGCGGGTACCCCTTAAACAGGAATTGGGTGTGGAGTGGCGTCTCGATCCCACCCACGAGATTGAGTACACGCTGGAAAGCTTTGCCGAAGAGATGGCCGCCGCACAGTTGCAGCTTCTTCATCAGGAGATCCGCTGGGGCGAAATTTGGGCCGAATTGGCGCCTCAGGCCGATGCACAACCGGGGCAACCATGAAGCTGACAGATCTACACCTGGTGCTCTTTCTCACGCGTGGCGCATCGCTGGAAAAGTGGGACCACACAGGCTCCCTGGCGCGGGAACTCTATCTCTACAAGGAACTGGCCAAAGCGCTGGGCTCGGTGACCGTGCTCAGCTACGGCGATGAGCGGGAACTTGCCTATTTACCCCAGTTGCAGGGGATTCAGGTGGCCTACAACCGATGGCGGCTGCCGCTCCCACTGTATGTGCTCTTGCTGCCCTTTTTACATTGGCGTCTGCTGCGCAAAGCAACCATCTTCAAAACCAATCAGATTCGCGGCGCGGAAGTGGCGTTGTGGGCCAAGATGGTGCACCGCAAGGCGTTGATTGTGCGCTGTGGCTATGTCTGGTCGCGCAATGCACAAAATCAGGTCGCTCATCAGCTCAAAGGCTCCTCGTGGGAAGTGCGCCAGGCGCGGTGGATTGAGCGGCTCACCTTCAGCCGTGCCGAGCTGGGCGTGACCACCACCGACGCACTGAAAGCCTATCTGCTCGACGCTTATCAGCTCCCACCGGAACAGATACAGGTTATCCCCAATTATGTGCAGACGGAGACCTTCACGCCTAAGGCTGCTACCGATTCGCTGCAGAAACGGCTGATCTTTGTGGGGCGGCTCAGCGCGCTGAAAAATCTCCCGGCGCTGTTGGCGGCCACCCAGTTGACCGATGCCCAACTCACCCTCATTGGTGAGGGCCCCGAACGGGCGGCTCTGGCTGCCCAGGCCGAACGCGAGGGGATTGCCGTCACCTTTCTCGGCACCGTTCCCAATCAGGAAATTGCCGCACACCTGCAGCAGGCGGATCTCTTTGTCCTGCCCTCCAAGTGGGAAGGCCATCCCAAGGTGCTCATTGAAGCGATGGCCTGTGGCATGCCCGTGGTGGGCACCGATGTGGCCGGTATCCGCGATGTTATCATTCATGGACAAACGGGACTGCTCTGTGGGCTATCCGGCACCGAGATCGCAGCAGCTATCGAACAGCTCTTTGCCGATCCGGCGTTGCGGCGCAAGTTGGGCCAAAACGCTCGCCGCTTTGTCGAGGAGCATTACGCGGTGCCGCCGGTACTGGCCCTGGAGGTAGCGGCATTGCAGGAGGCCGTTGCACGGAACCAGGGGCATGGCCGATCGTCCGTAAACAGTGGGGCCGCCAGATGACGAAGCCGATGATCCTCTGTTTTTCCAGCTCGGACTGGGAGGGGAAGTGGGGGAGCCGCCAGCAGGTGATGCAACGCCTGGCACAGCGCGGTTACCCGGTACTCTTTATTGAACGGCAGATTGGGCTGGAGCATCTCTGGCGCTATCCGGAGATGCGCCGTCACAAGTGGCGACGGTGGCGTGAAGGGCGCCAGACCATCGCCCCCAATTTGACCATTGTCAGTCCACCCCTCCTGTTGCCGGGTCGCTATCATTTCAGAACCGTGGCCCGGATCAACCAGTGGATTGTCATCCAATGGACCCAGGCCTATCTACGCCGCAACGGCCTCCAACCGCAGGTCGTGTGGGTCTATCGCCCGGAGGACGGCGGACTCTTTGGCCACTTCGGCGAAACCCTCAGGGTCTACCATTGCATCGACGAGTTTCGCGCCGGCACGGTCGGTCGTAAACGTGCCGTGATCGATGCGCTGGAACGTGAGACGCTGACGGGAGCTGACATCGTTTTCACCAACTCGCTGCTGACCCATCGCGAAAAGCTGCCGTTTAATGTGCAGACCCATCGCATTCCCAGTGGCGCCGATGTGGCACACTTCGCCAGGGCACTGGACAAAGAGACGGTGGTTCCTGAAGCCATTGCGCAGATTCCTCCACCGGTCGCCGGGTATGTGGGGAATATCAACGATAAGCTGGATATCGCACTCCTGACTGCCGTGGCCCAGCGCCTGCCGAACTGGTCCTTTGTCTTTGTGGGGCAGGCGTACCCCCAGGCGGTGGATTTGCATCCGCTGCAAGCGCTGCCTAATGTCTACTTTCTGGGGCGCCAACCCTTTGCCGCGGTGCCGGGCTTTGTCAAGTCGATGCAGATTTGTCTGTTGCCCTACACCGACAGCGAATACACGCGCTACCGCAGCCCGCTCAAGCTCTATGAGTATCTGGCTGCCGGCAAACCGGTGGTCAGCACCAGCCATCCTGAAGTAGCGGAATTTGCCGAGTGGGTGACCATCGCCGATGATGCAACCACCTTTGCCGCTGCCATTGTGACCGCCGCTGCCGCTGATTCACCGGCACAACAGCAGCAGCGCGCCGCCATTGGGCGCTGCCACGCATGGGACGCGCGCGTCGACATCATCGAACGGGTTTTGCAGGAACATTGGGGTGAGTTGCCATGACGCGAACCAAGATTCGGGTACTCCATCTCATTACCGAACTCGACGCCGGTGGCGCACAGACTGCGCTACTCCGTTTGCTTGAACAGACCAAGGATAGCCGCATTCAGCCGCGCGTTGTCTGTCTGTACAATGAAAATAAGGTCGTGGCGCAGCAGATCCGCCAACTCGGTATTTCGGTGACGGGCCTGGGGATGAGCCAGAGCTGGCGCGTGGATGCCCTGTGGCGTCTCTACCGTCTGCTCCGCGCCGAGCCGGTTGACATCCTGCATTGTTGGATGTTTCACGCCGATATCCTGGGACGTCTCGTCGGTCGCATCGTCGGTGTGCCGGCGGTGATTACCTCGCGGCGCAGCATGGAGGTCGGCGGTGCGCGACGGGAGCAGATCAAACGGTGGACGGCCTGGCTCGATGACCGCGTCGTGGCGGTCTGTGAAATGGCGCGCACCGCCGAGATCAGCCGGACTGGTGTTGCGCCGGAAAAAGTGCGCACCATCTACAACGGTATCGACAGCGCCCCCTATCATGTACCCGCAGCGCGTGGCTTGCAGATGCGGCAGGCATTGACCATTCCTGGCGATGCACTGGTGGTTGGCACGGTTGGTCGACTTCATCCCGTGAAAGGGCACCGGTATCTCTTGCAAGCCTGGCCGACTGTCCGGCAGCAGATCCCACAGGCCCGCTTGCTCATCGTGGGGGACGGCGAGTTGCGTGACGAGTTGCAGCGCCAGGCCCATGACCTTGGCATTGCGGATCGAGTGATCTTCACCGGCACGCGCAGCGATATCCCGGATCTGCTGGCCACGATGGATCTCTTTGTGCTCTCCTCTCTGTGGGAGGGCATGCCCAACGTGGTCCTCGAAGCGATGGCTGCCGGGGTACCCGTGCTGGCAACGGCAGTTGGTGGCACAACTGAAGTCATTGTCGATCCAACTCACGGTGCTCTCATTCCGCCCCAAGATCCCGCTGCCTTGGCGACGGCGATCATCCAACTCTTGACCGATAGTGAAGTGCGGAAACGAATGGGGTGTGCCGGACGTGAACGGGTGCAAGAGGCGTTTTCCATGCAACGCACCGTTGCCGCCACGATAGCTTTATATGAGGAACTATTACCATGACACGTTACTTAGTCACCGGTGGGGCAGGATTTATCGGGACAAATCTTGTCCGCCATCTCCGTGATGCAGGCCATGCGGTCCGCGTCTTTGATAACTTTAGCACCGGCAATCGGGCCAATCTTCAGGATCTGCACCATGATGTTGAGATCATTGAGGGCGATTTGCGCAGCGCCGAAGCCTGCCGACATGCGGTTGCGAATGTGGACTATGTCCTCCATCACGGGGCGATGCCCTCGGTGCAACGCAGCGTATTGGATCCCATTACCAGCCACGAGACCAATGCCACGGCTACCTTGAATATGCTGGTGGCGGCCCGTGATGCCCAGGTAAAACGTTTCGTCTACGCGTCTTCCTCCTCCATCTATGGCGATTCCCCAACGATGCCCAAGCAGGAGGAGATGATCCCGCGCCCCAAGTCACCCTACGCCACGGCCAAGCTGGCCGCCGAATATTTCTGCCGGGTCTTTTACGAGCTTTATGGGCTGGAAACGGTCTGCCTGCGCTATTTCAATGTCTTTGGCCCCTACCAGGATCCCAGTTCGCACTACTCGGCGGTCATCCCCCTTTTCATCAATGCCATGCTGGCTGGGGAGTCGCCGGTTATCTACGGCGATGGCACCCAATCGCGGGATTTCACCTATGTCGCAAACAATGTGCGGGCCAATCTGCTGGCCACCACGGCCCCCGATGTCGGTGGGCAGGTCTTCAATATTGCGTGTGGCCACCGCTATTCGTTGCTGGATCTGGTCACCGCGCTCAACGACATTCTCGGCACAGAGATTACTCCCCATTTTGCCGAGGGGAGAAAAGGCGATGTCAAACATTCGCTGGCGGACATCCGCAAAGCGCAGGAACAGCTCGGCTATACAGTGCAGGTAGATTTCGTCGACGGCTTGCACAAGACTGTGGAGTGGTACCGCACCCATGAACGCTAAAATTCGGGTTTTGCACCCCATCACTCGCCTCATCATCGGCGGTGCTCAGGAAAATACGCTGTTGACGGCAGCACTGCTCGACAAAGCAGAGTGGGATGTGACTGTCCTCTGTGGGCCACAGACCGGCAGCGAAGGCAGCTTGATCGAGACTGCGCAGGAGTGGGGGTTGGCACTGACCATTGAACCCACCCTGGTGCGCGAGATCAATCCGCTCAAAGATCTGCTGGCGCTGCTGCGTATGGTTCGTCTAATGCGCCAAGGGAACTACACCATCGTCCACACCCACAGTTCCAAAGCCGGTATTCTCGGGCGTTGGGCCGCCAAGCTGGCCGGTGTACCGATCATTGTGCACACGATTCATGGCTGGGGGCATCATGATCGCCAACATCCGTTGATCCGGGCCTACTACATTTTGTTGGAAAAACTGACCTTACTAATCACGGATAAGTTAATTGTGGTCTCTTCGCTCAACACGACCAAAGGGCTGGCCGACGGCATTGGACGAGCAGAAGATTATGTGGTCATTCGCAGCGGCATTGAATTGGGACGCTTTGGCCATCCCCAGGTGCCCCGTAGTGAGACAAGGGCAACCTGGGGCATTCCCAACGACGTGGCCGTTGTGGGGACAGTCACCCGGCTCTCGCCGCAAAAAGCGCCGCTCGATTTTGTCCGTGCCGCCGCACTGATTGCGCAACGCCATCCGCAAACGTGGTTTATGATGGTCGGTGATGGGCCGTTGCGTGGTGAGGTTGAAGCGTTGGCTGCCGAGCTGGGCATTGCCGATCGCCTCGTGTTGACTGGGCTGCGCCGCGATGTGCCCGAGTTGATGGCCGCTTTTGATTTCTTTGCACTCTCCTCGCTGTGGGAAGGGTTGCCTCGAGTCTTACCGCAGGCGATGGCGACGGGACTACCGATTGTGGCAACTGCCTGCGATGGCAGCGCCGAAGCGATCACTGATGGCGAGAATGGCTTTCTCGTGCCACCTGGCGAACCGGCGCAGTTGGCCGAACGGCTTTGCCAACTGCTCGCCGATCCGGCGCTGGCTGAACAAATGGGCGTGACGGGCCAAGATCGGGTCGACGAATTTAGCGATGAGCGCATGGTGGCACAGATCACCGCGCTCTATCGGGAGTTATTGAACCAGCGTTGAGATCAATCTTTCCCTATAGGTTTGGTCTTTTTGTGACACGTGCGGTAGGATTGTAAGGTTACATTGCGTGAGTTTTCCCGGTACGGCAACCGCACCGGGGGTGCTTGCTCATTGATTGGCGACTTCTCCGGCGCATCTCTTTTGCGCTGTTTTCCAACGTATTACAGCAGGGCCGTAACCGAAGTTCACGGCCTGCAATAAGGTAGAGATCATGACGTTACGTACAAAACTCGACCAGTGGTGTGAAGCGATGATTGAAGCGGGCTGGCTGGCTGCGCTGATCGTTGCGCCCATGTTTTTCAATGTCTTTTCCAGCCGCGTCTTTGAGCCGGACAAAATTAGCCTGATTCGCTCCATTGCACTTGTCATGTTGCTGGGTTGGGTCGTGAAGGTGGCCAATGGTGGCATGTTGTGGTTACCACCTTATGGTCAGGAGAATGGCGCCACTGCCGGCGGGGCGGAGAGTACAACAGGTGCATCGTTGCGCTGGCAAATGATCTGGCGCAATCCGTTCTTTCTTCCTGTTGCGCTGCTGGTTACGGCCTATCTGTTGAGCAATCTCTTTAGCCTCGCCCGCTTTGTCAGTTGGTTTGGCTCTTATCAACGGTTGCAGGGGACCTATTCGTTTCTCAGCTATGTGATCATCGCCACCTTAACTGCTGCCCACTTGCGGCGTCCCGATCAGTTGCGCCGGCTACAACATACGATCATTATCACGAGCCTTGCTATTTCGATCTATGGGGTGATCCAACACTACGATCTCGATCCGCTGCCGTGGGGTGGCGATGTTACCAACCGCATCGCAGCCAATGCCGGCAATGCCATTTTTCTGGCCGCCTATCTGATCATGGCCTTCTTTTTCACGCTGGAGCGGGTCTACAACAGCTTCACGCTCTTATTGAGTACATCGCCCGAGGAGGCTCAGGAGCACCAGGAATTGCCGATTGCGCTGGCCGGTGGTGCCTATCTCTTCATCCTCATGGTGCAGGCGTTGGCCATCTTTTGGACCCAAAGCCGTGGTCCGTGGCTTGGTCTCTTCTTTGGCTTCTATCTCTTCGTGCTGCTCGTTGTCAGCAGTTTACGCCCCCGCTACTACCGGCAACTGACGGGTGTTTGGGTCGGTCTTGGCGTATTGGGTGCAATTACCTTGGTCTTGATGAATACCACCGGGCTATTCAGCTTTATGCAATCGGTGCCCTACATTGGCCGTCTGACACAACTGCTGGATCGGGAGAGCCGCACGGGCCAGGTGCGTGTGCTCATTTGGGAAGGTGCCTCCCACATGGTAGCTCCCCATGCTCCGCTTATTTTCCCCGATGGGGAATACGACAGCGTCAACTTTATTCGCCCGCTGGTCGGCTATGGGCCAGAGGCGATGTGGGTCGCCTACAATCCCTTCTATCCGCCCGAACTAGCCCACTGGGAACAGCGCAATGCCAGTCCGGACCGCTCCCACAATGAGACGTGGGATAGCTTGGTGATTACCGGACTCTTTGGTTTTGTCGCGTATATGTCCCTTTTTCTCTCACTCTTCTATTGGGCGTTGCGCTGGCTTGGCTTATTGATCAACCGCCGCGACAACTGGCTCTTTGCCGGTCTGTTGTCGATCTCAAGCCTCACCTTCATCTTGCTCTTTATGGCCTTTGATAACTGGCAGTGGCGCTTTTTGGGTGCTTCGCTGCCGGCTGGCTTGATGTTTGGTCTTTTCTTGTATGTCACCATTGCGGCTTTTATTCATCACCAGGAGCGGCCGGACGCACTGGGCGTTGCGCGGCAGTTGTTAATTATCGCGATCCTCGCCACAATTACGGCACACTTCATTGAGATTCACTTTGGGATTGCCATTGCGGCTACTCGTACCTACTTCTGGATCCAAGCAGCGGTGATGTTGGTGCTGGGGATGCGGTGGGCGCAACCGGCGCTCTTTGCCGCGGAACAACGAACCGCGGCAACGGACAGCGATGAAGAAGGGCAAGCCGAAGGGGAAAGCGGGGAGACCCCACCGGAAAAATCTGCCAAACGACGAGGACGCAGTCGCAATGCGGGCAGTCGCAATACGCGCAGCCGCAACACACCGCCACGCAACGAAACACGGGTCGTCGGCGGTGGCCTCGGCCTACCCACGACGATCATGACTGATCTTTTGGTCTTCCTTACCTTTGTCTTTATCTATACCACCAATGGCACCCAGGTGCGCAATGGCGTCACTGTGCTCTTCAACAGCATTCTGCGCCGGGCCGAAGGTGGGGAACTGATCTCCAGCCCGGCGATCTTCTTCCTCATGCTCTTCACCTGGTTGCTCAGTGCTACCGTGGGTCTCGCCGCCGAATCGTTGAGTCAACGGCAGGCGCCGCCCCTCTCTTGGTGGATCAAAAGCTACCTGATCCACACCGGCATCGTTTGGGGGGGATGGCTGATCTATGGCCTGATCCAAGCGGGACGTCTCACACCGGGCGCCGGTGGGCAGACATTAGATGAGCAGCTTGCCCATGTGGCGGGTCACTTTGCGCTTTATACCTGGATCGTCATTCTGTGGATGATCGCTGCGGCAACAGTCTATGCGTGGCCCTACTTGCGCGAGCGCACGCTCAAGATCGCCAAACAGCCGGCTGTGAGTTTGGTGGTGGCCGTGGTCGCCGCAATGGTGGTCTTTGGCATCGTCAGCACCGTCAATGTTGCCCTGGTGCGGGCCGATATCATTTACAAACAGGGACAGCAATTTGATAACCAGCGCAACTGGGTCAGCAGCATTGAGTTGTATCGCCGTGCCCTGGCCGCCCGCAAAACGGAAGATCACTACATGCTCTTCCTGGGCCGTGCCCTGCTGGAGCAGGCCAAGCAAGCCGGTCAGGAAGGTGCCTATCAATTCCCCACCAATGCCACTGTCGACGACGTATTGGATCTGACACCGCAGCAGGTTCAACAGATGAGTCGGACGGATCTATTGCGGGCGGCAGAGGCGGTGCTGACCGAAGCGCAGCGCATCAATCCGCTGAACACCGACCACACGGCCAATTTGGCGCGGCTCTACCGTACCTGGGCCGACCTCTCCGACGATGCCACGGTGAAACAACAGATGCTCGATCAGAGCATTGAGGAATACAACATGGCGGTGCAGTTGAGTCCCAATGCGGCCCATCTGTGGAATGAAAAGGGTAACGCCCATCTTGCCCGCCGCGAAGACGATCAGGCCGAGGCGGCCTATCAGCATAGCCTGGCGCTCGATCCCCTCTTTGAGCAGACCTACCTGTTGCTCGCTGATTTCTACGACCGCCGTCAGGAATATCAGAAAGTTGTCGATCTGCTGGAGAGCGGGATTGACGCAATGGGACAAAACCCACGTTTCAATCCCACGGCGCAGATGTATAGTTTTCTTGGTGTTGCCTATGCGCGGCTGGGCAATCTACCCAAGGCAATTGAGGCCAACTTGAAGGTATTGGAACTGCAGCCCACAAATATCGTTGCCATGCGCAACCTGGCGCTGCTCTACCGCGACAACGGCGAGCCGGCCAAGGCATTGGATGTGCTGGATCGGGCCTTTACCTTATTGGGACCTGAGCAGGCAAACGATATTCGCCAGTTGCGCCAATTGGCAGCACAAATTTACCAAGACCAGGAAGATACAGCCAAGGTAATTGAGCAGTATGAAGCGATCCGCCAGGTGTTGCCCGACGATCTCGAAACGCTCCGTATGCTCAGCAATCTTTACAACACGGTGCAGGATGACCGCAAGGTGGTCGAAGTGGCACAGCAGTTAATGGTGCTTGAACCCAATAACTATCAGCATCCGCTAAATATTGCCCAAGCCCTGCAGCGGGTTGGGCAAGTCGACAATGCCCGCCAATTTGCCGAACAGGCACGCACGCTTGCCCCGGCTGAGCAAAAACCGGCCATTGACGAGTTTATCGCCGGCCTGGATACTTCAGAATAGGCTACTAGTACATAGCGGCGTAAATAAACCCACAGTTCCCTCCCTGATGTCGGGGAGGGTTAGGGAGGGGTTGAGCTATTGGATTATTTACGCCATCGTGTACTAGTACAAATTGGCGTAAATCAGTGGAGAGTTATCAGTCAGCAGTAATCAGTTTATGCGCCCACTGACAACTCTCTACTGACTTCTGCCCACTGGTACTAGCAGAGCATCTTTATCGTTACGTTTGTACGCTTTTCTTGTTCACTTTGTGAAGAGGAGCACCGAACATTATGACACCCTATCTACTGATGGCCGCCAGTGCGCTGGTTTTGACCTTGAGCGGAACACCGGTGATGCGTCTGGTTGCGTTGCGTTTTGGCGTGATCGACCAGCCGGCTGCACGGAAAATTCACGCCAACCCGGTCCCGCTGCTGGGTGGCGCTGCCATCTACATCGCATTTATCGTGGTCCTCCTGCTCTTTGGCGATCGCCGCTATATTCACGAGGTGATTGGCATCTTTATTGGCGCATCGTTGATGAGCCTCATGGGCGTGCTCGATGATCGTTGGGGGTTGGGCAGCTACATCAAGCTCGGTGGCCAGCTGCTGGCGGCGGGAATTTTGATCTATAGCGGTGTGCAGGTTCGTGTGTGGGGTGGTTGGCTGGATATCGCCGTGACGATCATTTGGGTGGTTGGGATTACCAATGCCATGAATCTGCTCGATAACATGGATGGTCTTTCCGGCGGCATTGCGTTGATTGCTGCGGTCTTTTTTACCTTGCTAGCGGCACTGAGCGACCAATATCTCGTTGGGGCGCTAGCCGCGGCACTGGCCGGCGGTTGTGCCGGGTTCCTCGTCTACAATTGGAATCCAGCGCAAATATTTATGGGTGATACCGGTAGTCTTTTCTTAGGCTTTCTGTTGGCTGCCGTGGGAATTAAGTTGCGTTTCCCGTCAAATAGCGATACCATCACCTGGATGATTCCCGTGCTGGTGATGGGTGTGCCGGTTTTCGATACGACATTGGTGTTCTTGAGTCGCCTGCGCCGTGGGAAAAATCCGTTGACAACGCCGGGGCGTGATCATATCAGCCACCGTCTGGCCCTATTAACCGGTAGCCGGCGCGAAGCGGTGCTGCTCTGTTACTTGCTGGCGGGCGCCCTGGGCCTGGGTGCGATCTTTATCACGCAGGCCAATGTCATTGAAGCAACGGTCGTGGCCATTGCCGTGGGCGCAACAATGCTCTACGGACTCTGGTTTTTCGAATTTCGCAACGGAGGAGTTCGCCAGCCTTAACAGGAGCAGGATGAGCGCGTTGTTGGCTTTCGGCTATAGCGCTACTACTGATAGAATTGTATGAAACCAACCTGCAGAGCGAATGGAGATCCCGGGGTTCGTACAATTCTCAACCATTTACTCGCCAAAGGAGCTTGTTTTGAAGAATTTGTCTACAGTGGAACAGGACAACCATAGCGGTGTGCGCTTCCGTTATCGCACGATCATGGCGCTGCTCGTTGCCCTCGCGTTGACGGCCTGTAGCGGGGTCAGCACACCGGCAGCCGAAAGTACAGAGGGGACAGAAGCACAAGCAACTGCTACCCCAGTAGCAGAGGCCACCGTTCCCGCTGCCGAAGAGGTCACTACGGAAGAGGAAGGGGCAGAGACCAGTGGCGCACCTGAAAGTACGGATGTGCCGCGCCCTGATGCGGTTGCACAAGGTGGCGCCAGCAACCTTTCCCCGACTGAACGCAATGATATGTACAGTGAACCGCCGGAGATGGTCATCGATCCCAGCAAGTACTATTACGCAACCTTCAAGACCGACAAGGGCGATATCAAGGTGCAGCTCTTTGCCGAGCGTGCCCCGCAGACGGTGAATAACTTTGTCTTTTTGGCACGTGAAGGGTACTACAACGATACCACCTTCCACCGTGTGCTGGCGGATTTTATGGCGCAGGGTGGCGATCCCACCGGCACCGGTAGTGGTGGTCCCGGCTACAGCTTTGCCGATGAGCTTGACCCGTCGCTTAGCTTTGATCGTGCCGGTCTTTTGGCCATGGCCAACGCCGGCCCCGGCACCAATGGTAGCCAATTCTTCCTGACCTTCGCCCCCACCGAGTGGCTCAACAATCGCCACACTATCTTTGGTGAAGTGATCGAGGGGATGGATGTGCTGAACAGTCTTACCTTGCGCGATCCAAACATGGCACCGGACTTTGAGGGTGATACCCTTTACACGGTGCTCATCGAAGAGAGCGACGAGAGCATTCTCCCGCCCCCACCGCCGACGCCGACGCCTTTTGCGCCGAGCAGCCTTGATGTTTCGGCACGTCCATTGGCTGAGGTTGAGCCGGCCGACCGTGCCGGTTACTTCAACATGGCACCGGAGGTTACAATTGATACGGCAAAGCAGTACACCGCCACGATTACCACCAGCAAAGGTGAGATGGTGGTCGCCCTGTACGATGACAATGCCGAAGTTGCCGTCAACAATTTCGTGTTGCTCGCCGGTCTTGGTTTTTATGACAATACACCAATCAACCAGATCAGCCCTGGCCAGTTGGTGATTATCGGCTCGCCCAACAACAGCCCCAGTGGCGATGCCGGCTATCAGATCGCGGCGGAGGTCGGTGTGCCGATTGACATGGCGGTTGGGGTCGTGGGCTATGTACCCTACCAGGGCACGATGCCACCACTCAGTAACGGCAGCCAATTGCTGATTGCGCTCGTCAGTCCACCGGTGGAGGCCAATGATGTCTACAGCTTCTTTGGCCAGATCACCAGTGGCGTAGAGGTGCTCAGTGAACTCACCACTGAAGATACCATTGAGTCGATCACTATCACGGAAAGCGAATAGTAGCTGAGAGGGCGACAGGGGAGACGCGCGAGTAGGAGCGATCGTATCTTCCTGCGGGTTTCGCGTTTTGTCTCTCTTGCCTCCCTCTCATGAGGAGTAACCAGTGACCTCGGACCAATCCGGCGTGGAAGAAACCTTGAGCACCACAATGACCCCAGCGCCCTCGTTTGCGTTCAGCGCAACCCAACAGCGTTGGCTGGGTGGAGCCATTGTGGTGCTCATCTGTCTGGTCAGCTTTTGGTTGGCCATCAATCCGGCATGGGTGCAGCGCTTCGGCCATTGGGGCTATCTTGGCGCGTTTCTGATCAGCCTGGTGGCCAGTGCCACGATTATTTTGCCGGCGCCAGGGATTGTGGTCATCATGGCAATGGGCGCGGCGCTCAACCCATTTGTGCTGGGTATCGTCGCTGGGTTGGGCAGCGCCTTTGGTGAATTGACCGGCTATGCCGCGGGCCGAGGCGGTCGGACGCTGATTCCGGCCCAACAGCAAAAGCAATTTGCGCAGATCCAAGCCCTGACGGAGCGCTATGGCCCGGTGTTGTTGGCCGTACTCGCGGCAATTCCCTTTCCCCTCTTCGACTTTGCCGGTATCGTCGCCGGCATGATGCGCATGCGGGTGATCAACTTTTTTCTCGCTGTGGCTATCGGCAAAAGCATCAAATATATCATCATGATCTTGCTCGGCACAACTTCCCTCTACTGGCTACAGCAGATGCTCTGACTAGTACCAGTGGGCAGAAGTCAGTAGACAGTCAA
>Ga0116151_10002897_pt1 | contig 15563 bp, 7 predicted proteins | sample AD_UKC117_MetaG_FD_89893 | JGI IMG/M metagenome (GOLD analysis project Ga0116151, IMG submission 89893) | Active sludge microbial communities of municipal wastewater-treating anaerobic digesters from Hong Kong - AD_UKC117_MetaG | ecosystem: Engineered > Bioreactor > Anaerobic > Digestate...
CAATGTACGCCAGGATGTCGCGAAGGACGCTAAGATGGTGAGCTAAGAAATACCTTTGCGAACTCAGCGAAAACCCTTTGCGCCCCATAGCGGTAAAAAAACATTTAATCCCAATAATGCATGATGAATTAACCGCAATGTACGCCAGGAGGTCGCGAAGGACGCTAAGATGGTGAGCTAAGAAATACCTTTGCGAACTCAGCGAAAACCCTTTGCGCCCCATAGCGGTAAAAAAACATTTAATCCCAATAATGCATGATAACTTAACCGCAATGTTCGCTATGAAGGCGCGAAGGACGCTAAGATGGTGAGTTTAGAAATACCTTTGCAAATTCTGCGGAAAACCTTTGTGACCTTCGCGGTTAAAAACACAACATCCCATTAAAAACTTGCCCCAAATCTTTCCTAAAAGTGTTTAACTTTATCACTTCATTTAAACTTGCACCAATTTAAATTTAAATCAAAGTAATGTTATTCGCCCTGGTCGACTGCAACAATTTTTACACTTCCTGCGAGAAGGTCTTCTACCCGGCCCTCGAAGGCAAGCCGGTGGTGGTACTGTCGAACAACGACGGCTGCATCATCGCCCGCTCCGAAGAAGCCAAGCAGGTTGGGATCAAAATGGGCGTTCCGGTATTTGAAATTGAACAACTCATCGACCGGCACAAGGTGCATGTGTTTTCCACCAACTATGCCCTCTACGGCGACTTTTCACAGCGGGTGATGAACACCCTGTCGGAGCTTGTCCCCGACATGGAGATCTACAGCATCGACGAAGCTTTCCTGGATGTTTCCTTCAAAAAACCGGAAGCGCTGGAAGCCTTTGGAAGAACGATTCGCGAAACGGTGATGAAACATACCGGTATTCCCGTTTCCATTGGTTTTGCAGCTACAAAAACCCTGGCCAAGGCCGCCAACCACCTTGCCAAAAACAATGATCAGTTCGGGGGGGTGCTTTACCTGAGAGATGATCAAAATGCGGAGCAATTGCTTGCCAACGCATCAGTAAAGGAAGTTTGGGGCGTGGGTGAAAAATATGAAGCTTTTTTTAAGAAAGCCGGTATTCTGAGTGCGCTGGACCTGAAACAAGCCGACGCCAACCGCATCCGGGAGCACCTTGGTATTGTGGGTCAGCGGCTGGTGCTGGAGCTGAACGGCACGGTTTGTTACCCCCTGAACGACAACCCCGACCTGAAAAAAGAGATTTGTACCTCGCGCTCCTTCGGGCATCCCATTGAAACTTACGAGGAGTTGGAGCAAGCCACCACCACCTATGCCGGCAAGGTGGCCACAAAACTTCGGCGCGAAAAATCGCTGGCCAATTCCATGCTGGTGTTTGTGATGACCAACAAATACGCCCGCGGTCCGCAGTATGTCAATTATAAAATTGTGAAGTTTCCCGGCCCCACCAACCAAACCGCGGCACTGATCCATTACGCGGTGATCGCCCTGAAAGCGCTTTACAAAAAGGGTTTTAAATATAAAAAATCGGGGATCATTGTTTCGGATGTGATCCCGCAAAGCGGACAACAAACCGGCCTGTGGGATGATACCCAAAAACCGAAAAACACAAAGTTGGCAGAGGTGATCGACCGGATCAATGAGCAGGCAGGTATCGACACTGTAAAGTTTGCCATACAGGGCACCGACGAAACCTGGAAAATGCGGCAGCACAACCTCTCCCCCCACTACACCACCCGCTGGGAGGATTTGCTGATTGTGGATTTGGATAAATTCAGAAAGAAAAATAATTAACCTCAACTCCCGGCTCTCAAAAATTTAGCTACCTTCGGGACTGGGTTCGGGTTGCGGGTTGCAGGTTGATCAACTCTAAACACAGAACTCTGAACTCTGAACCCTGAACCCTGAACCCAGAACTCTGAACTAAGAACTAACCTCATATGTGCGGACGATTCTCATTTTCACCCCTTGCTAAAATCATCGAAGACCGGTTCGATGTGAAGGTGGACAGCAATTACAAACCAAGGTATAACATCGCCCCGAGCCAGCAGGTGGCGGTGATCTCCAATGCCAACCCCGGCCAGCTCAGTTATTACCGGTGGGGATTGATCCCTTTCTGGGCAAAGGATAAAAAGATCGGGAACAATATGATCAACGCCAAAGCGGAGACGGTGATTGAGAAACCCTCTTTTAAAAATTCCTTCAAAAGGAAGCGTTGTCTTATACCGGTGGATGGGTTTTATGAATGGAAAAAAATCGACGACAAGCTGAAGATCCCTTATCGCATCATGATGCAGGATGAAAGCCTGTTTTCGCTGGCCGGGCTGTGGGATACCTGGAAAGATGAGAACGGTGAACTGCTCCATTCCTTTACGATTTTGACCACTACGCCCAATGAACTGATGGCAGAGATCCATAGTCGCATGCCGGTAATCCTGCAGCGGAAACATGAAAAGCTGTGGCTGGAGGAAAACGATACCGAAATGCTGGAGAGCCTGCTGGTTCCGTTTGATGCCGACATAATGACTGCCTATACCATCTCCAAGCTGGTGAATGCCCCGGTGAACGACTCCCCGAAGGTGTTTGAGCATGTGGTTTATGAGGAGTAATGAAATACCCTTCGACTACGATCAGGGTACGATCTGTTTTTAGCCAGAAACTTTATTACTTAAACGCAAGGAACGCAAAGCAGGCGCGAAGGACGATAAGATGGTAATTATAAAAATCCCTTTGCGAACTTAGCGGAAAACCTTTGTGTCCTTGGCGGTTAAAAGCATTTAATTCAAAGAAAACATGATTATTTAAACGCAAGGAACGCTATGAAGGCGCGAAGGACGCAAAGATGGCAATTATTAAAATCCCTTTGCGAACTTAGCGGAAAACCTTTGTGTCCTTGGCGGTTAAAAGCATTTAATTCAACGAAAACATGATTATTTAAACGCAAGGAACGCAAAGCAGGCGCGAAGGACGCTAAGATGGTAATTATAAAAATATCTTCGCGAACTTAACGAAAAACCTTTGTGACCTTTGCGGTTAAATACATTTAATCCCACAAAAAGAAATTTAATCTATAACACCATCAGGTTACAACCCCGGATATCGCTGGTATCAAAGCGGCCCAGCACTTCGAATGTGCCGTTGGGGTGCGACTTGCCAAGGTCCTGTGTGGCAATAAAAGAGCAGGAATACAAATTGGCCAGGTCGATCACATTGATGCCACCCGTTTTTCCATCACCAATTAACGATAAAGGATCATTGGTATCGCGGATCAGCACCTTCATCCAGGGAGGCGACTTATAAATCCCTTCGCCATCGGAATAAGCCTGTGAAAGGAGTTCCGTCATGCCATACTCCGAGTGGATTTTGTCAACTCCAAATCCGTTCTGCAAAACTTCATGCAATTCTTCGCGGATGATCTCCTTCCGGCGCCCTTTCATCCCACCCGTTTCCATCACAATCATATCAGGATTTTGAACCGCACCAGTCTCAGCCAAATCAAGCAAAGCAAAACTGACGGCCAGCAGGAGGGTTTTTTCCTCGCTTTGATTTAAATAATGGATAAGCTCCCCGGTATGCTGCAGGTAAAAACCACTTTGGCTATGCCTGCTCTGGTTGATGAGATTTTGTGCCATGTAAATCAACGATGACCCGGACCGCTCCAGGTAAGAAGGCAGCAAAGCAAAAATCCTGTATTCAGCCGGATCACCGTAAAACAGGCGGAATGCAGTATTAAAACTTGCTTCATAAACCGACGCATCGGCAACCGGATGCCGGCTGAAACTCATGCCCGTGGTACCGCTACTTGTGAAAACAATTTCAGGCGTATTTTCTTTGGCATAAACCGTATGATCTCTAAAAAATTCAATGGGCATAAAAGGGATTTGTTCAACATTTTTTACAGTCTTCTGACGAATCCCGAGCGAATCAACAAACAGTTTGTAAACGGCCGTATGTGCATACTGAAAATGAAATATTTCAATGCAAAGCTCGTTAAACTGCTGAGCTGAATGAATTTCAAATATGCTTTTTTGAATTTTTTCAGGTTCCATGTTTGGAGAATGAATTGTAAAATTAAAACGATTTGCCGAACGTGCCATTAAAATCCATAATTTTACGGGCAATGAAAGTTTCAAAATCAATCATACAAACGGCTCTGGCTCTTCTGGGAATCTCTTTGTTTATCATTTCGTGCAACGATAAAGAAACCTATCCCATTATTCCTGAAATCAAATTTGAGGATTTTGTTTTGCTTTATAATCCCACATCAGGATTGATCGAAAGAGGAGTGCTGAAGATCTCTTTCAAGGATGGGGACGGCGATATTGGCCTCAGGCAGGGTGAAACCGATCCGCCTTTTGATTACAACCTTTTTATTACCTATTTTGAAATCCAGAACAGGGACACGGTAGAAGTGATCATTGTTGATCCTGTTTCAGGCGACACTGCCAACTTTAATGCACGAATTCCGATCCTTACACCTGAAGGGAACAACAAATCAATCAAAGGCGAGATAGAAGACACATTATTTGTTTACAATCCAAATTCCGATTTTGACACGATCATGTACAATGTTTATCTCGTCGACAGGGCATTGCATAAAAGCAATATGATCCAAACCCCGCTGATTGTCCGTAATTTTTAATCCTTCATAAGTAAACTGATGACAGAATATCCAATCTATTCTGCCGGTAAATTTTTAAAAACCGGGCAGCAACTTCAGATCAAAAATCCATGGAATGATCAACCCTTTGCCCTGACCTGGAAAGCAGGGAATCAGGAGCTCGAAAATGCCATTGCCGGGGCTTTGTCCATAAAGGATCAGTTGGCAAAACTACCGGCTTACAAAAGGTATGAAGTGCTGATGGACATAGCAACCGAAATTACCTCCCACAAGGAGGAATTTACCCGGATATTAAGTCTTGAATCAGCCAAACCATGGAGATACGCTAAAGGAGAAGTTGAAAGGGCAATTCAAACATTTACCATTGCAGCAGAGGAGAGTAAACGGTTGCCCGGTGACTATATCAGTATCGACTGGACACCGGCAGGTGAGGGAAAAGAAGGAATTGTGAGGTATTTCCCTGTGGGCCTTATTGCAGGAATATCTCCCTTTAATTTCCCGCTTAACCTGGCCGTTCATAAAATTGCCCCGGCCATTGCAAGTGGTTGTCCGATCATTTTAAAACCCTCCACATCCACTCCGCTTTCCACATTAAAACTTGCCGAAATTATTGATCAAACGGAAATTCCAAAAGGTGCTGTTTCCATTTTGCCCATGGACCGTGAAACAGGCAATCAACTTGTTACAGATGAACGATTTAATCTACTCACATTTACCGGGTCGCCCGAGGTTGGCTGGAAAATGAAAAAAGATGCCGGTAAAAAGAAAGTAGTTCTTGAATTGGGTGGAAATGCAGCAGTGGTGGTGACTAAAAGCGCTGATTTGAATTCAGCCGTGAAAAAATGCGTGATCGGGGGTTTTGCCTATTCCGGACAGGTGTGTATACATGCCCAGCGGATATATGTTCACAAAGAGATATATGGTGCTTTTAGTGAAAAATTCATTGAAGCAACCAAACATTTGAAAATTGGCGATCCTGCGGATCCGGAAACTGAAATATCAGCCATGATCGACGAAGAAAATGCAATTCGGGTGGAAAATTGGGTAAACGAAGCAGTACAAGGTGGAGCGAAGATTTTATCAGGTGGAAAAAGAAACAAAACCTTTTTTGAGCCCACCGTTCTGTCAGAAACAAATAATCAAATGAAAGTTTGTTCCCTGGAGGTATTTGGTCCGGTAGTAACGCTGGAGCCATTTGATAATTTTGAATCGGTGATTAATTTGGTAAACGATAGTCGTTACGGGCTTCAGGCAGGTGTTTTCACCAATGAAATAAGTGAGATGAATTATGCTTTCGAAAACCTGCATGTGGGTGGAGTGATCATCAATGATGTTCCCACCTTCCGCGTGGATCACATACCTTATGGCGGAGTAAAGGATTCCGGGCTTGGCCGGGAAGGCGTAAAGTATGCAATTTTGGATATGATGGAACCAAAAATCCTGGTAAAGCCCAGATAAAAAAATATTAAAATATTTTATATTATTTTTTCAAATTAAAAAGCTATATTACAATACCTTACGCGATGTTTTGAAAAAAAAATTCACATAATAATTGGCATGTGTATCATCTAATTATAATTTTTATAATTTAGTACATTCTTTGGAGCCCAAAAGAGACAACACTAACACGATTCGATTTTGAGATTCAATCAAAAAAATCATAATGAAAATTAATTTTTTACTAACCTAAATTTTATGCGTATGAAAAACCTGAACAAAGTATTGATTCTATTGATTTCGGTTGTTTTCATCAGCTCCGGGGTATTTGCCCAAAGTGAGTTGTCACCGAAATTAAAAAATCAATTGGAGCAGAAAGTTAAACCTCCTAAAGCTGAGCAAAAACTGCAAAGCCAGGGTGGTGCTGAACAAGCTCCTACTCCGCTGCAACAAATGCAGCAAGCCAATCCCGAAAGGGATGTTACCACGGCTTTTTTGCCTTCAGAGATGAGTGCGTCTGCCAAAAAAACATCGATTCCTACGGATGAGTTGTTTGATCTGCAGTTCGACTGGCCTGTGGCAATTGGTGGCGGTGAAGCCGGTATTGAAACCGACGGTGACTATATTTACACCTCCATGTGGAACGGTGCTGGTGAATTCCAGAAATATGACACCGATGGTAACTGGGTAGAAACTTTCTCGGTAGCCGGATCAACCGGTTGTCGCGACATCGCTTATGACGGAACTTATTTCTATGGTGGTGCAGCTTCTACTGTTGTATTCCAAATGGATTTCAGTTCTGCTTCAATGGTAAGCACCTTTACTGCTCCAGTTGCTGTAAGGGCAATTGCTTATGATGAAGATGAGGATGCTTTTTATGCCAATAACTGGTCGGATGATATTACAAAATTCGACATGGCAGGTGCAAACCTCGGATCATTCCCGGTAGGACCAACAGGAATTAGCTATTACGGTTTCGCTTACCAGGGTGCAAGCTATTGTGGTGATGGTCCTTTCCTTTGGGGCTATGCTCAAACCGGAACTACCTTAAACGAACTGGTTCAAATTTCATTACCGGATGGAGCTGAAACAGGAACTTACTTTGATGTAGGATCTGTTGCAGCAGTTGGAACTGGTATTGCCGGTGGTTTGGCTATTGCAGATGGCCTGGTTACCGGATACTGGACCATTATGGGTACCGCTCAAAACGTGGATATCTGGGGTCTTGAGCTTTGTACTTCAGGTCCGGCTCCAGGTGATGACATTGGCGTTCAGTCAATCGTAGCTCCTGCTTCAGGACTGAACCTTACAAATGCTGAGGCAGTTACCATCATGGTTAAAAACTATGGAACCAACCCACAATCCAATTTTGATGTTTCCTTTACTTTCGATGGTGGAACTCCTGTTGTGGAAAGCGTTTCAACTACCCTGAACAGTGGTGAAACTTACGAACATACTTTTGGAACTACAGTTGATCTGTCAGCTTATGGCACGTACGAAATTGTTGCTTGTACTGATATGACCGGTGATGAAAATCCGGATAATGACTGTAAAACCAAAATGGTTGAGAATATCGAACCCAGCCTTTGTCTTGATGGCTTGTATTCTACAGGTTGTGATTTCGGTGATGGTTTGATCTACTGGGATCTGGCGGATGTAAATGATGTAGCAATTGATTGCGCCGGAACTCCATATGCATGGTATCATGACTTTACTGATATGTCACATACTTTCCTTCCGGGATTGGATTATACCTTAACGGTTCAAGCTGGATATTCAAGCACTTATCTGGATGTTTGGGTTGACTGGAATAATGACCTCTTCCTGGATGAAGACGAACACCTGGTTGATGATTTTGTATGTACTACAGCTAATACCAACTATGAAATTACCATTTCAATACCAGCTACTGCACCTGCAGGAGATTATATCCTGAGATATCGTACCAACTGGTTATCAGGAATTGCCGGATCATGTGATGCCGTTACTTATGGTAATATGTGTGACTTTACTGCCCACGTAGTTGCAGCTGAATATGGCGATCTGGAAGGTTATGTAACTGAAAATACCGGTGGTGCTCCAATTGAAGGCGCTAGCATCGTTGTGAATAATGGATCTTACACCACTACTTCAGGATCAGATGGTTATTATCTGATTGAAGAGGTATTAGCCGGTGACTGGGCAATTTCATGTACAAAAGATGGTTACAACCCAATGAGTGGTACTGTTACCATTAACGTTGGTGCAACTACACAGTATGACTTTGCAATGACTGCTCCTACTATGGACATTACCCCTACCTCCATTAGTATTACCATTGATCCTAATGCACAGGCAACCGAATATATTGATATTGCCAACAATGGCGATGGTATGTTACATTGGTCATCACAGCTTGAAATGCTGACCGACGGAACCGAAGACATGTTTGATCTTATCTGGGACGTTCCTGTTGGTATTGGTGGTGGTGAAGCCGGTATTGAAACCGACGGAACATACATTTACACTTCCATGTGGAATGGAGCCGGTGAATTCCAGAAATACGATGCAGCAGGTAACTGGATGGAAACATTCACTGTTGCCGGATCAACCGGCTGTCGTGATATTGCTTATGACGGAACTTATTTCTATGGTGGCGCTGCGACAACTACCGTCTTCCAAATGGACTTTGGTACTGCTACAATGGTAAGTACATTTACTGCTCCTACTGCAGTACGTGCAATTGCCTATAATGAAAATGACGATCTGTTTTATGCCAATAACTGGGGTTCAGACATCACCATGTTCGATATGACAGGTGCTAACCTTGGTTCATTTGCTTGCGGTCCGTTTGCTACAAGTTATTATGGTTTTGCATATGATAACTACAGCACGCCAGGAACTCCTTACTTATGGGGTTATGCACAGGATGGTACAACTTTGAACGAACTGGTTCAAATTGATCTTACTACACAAGTAGAGACCGGATTTACTTTTGATGTAGGTACTGTTGCTGCTGTAGGAACTGGTATTGCTGGTGGATTGGCCATCGACAATATGATTGTTCCTGGTTTGTGGGTATTCCTGGGCACTTCTCAAAACGTTGATCTCTGGGCACTCGAGTTAGGCCCTGCCGGTCCGGTTTGGATTTCAACCGATCCTACTTCTGGTGATGTTGATCCAGGCAATGCTGATCAAATGACTGTTTCATTCGATGCTACCGATATTATTCCTGGTACTGTAAAAACAGCCAACATTCATTTCATGTCAGATCCTGACGTCGGAACGGTAACTGTTCCTGTAACTATGGTTGTTGGAAACCTCGATTGGGGATATGTTGAGGGTACTATTACCCTTGATGGTTCTGCTCCTTACAATATCGGAGATGTTACTGAAGTACTTGTTGAAGTAGGACCTTACAGCGGTTATCCTGATGCAAGTGGTAACTACTCCATCCAGGTATATCCGGGAACATATGATGAAGTGGCTACTTTATATGGTTATCAAACTACAACTGTTTCGGGAGTAACTGTTACTGAAGGTAATACCGAAACTGTGGATATTACAATGCCTATCATGTATGGGATTGTTGATGGTACTGTAACCGCAGCTAACGGTGGTGCAGCTATTGAAGGTGCAACTGTTGTATTGGTTGGAACTGAGTTTTCAACTACCACTGCAGCTGACGGGTCATACAGCTTTACAGTAGAAGCAGGAAACTACGACGTGAAAGTTACAGCTCCTTTCTTTGCTTCACAAACAGCAAACGTTGATGTGATGGCTGAAACAACAACTACTCAGGACTTCTCACTGGAAGATCTGGAAGGTATCATTGTTGTTATCGATCTTGATCCAACTCCAAACGCAGAACTCGTGGATGTGATCCAGGGATTCTTCCCCGGCGGATTGGTTGAATATACAACCTCTATTAACGGTTATCCATTGGATGAGCAAGTTCAAACTGTATTCCTGATGCTGGGTATTTTTGCTAACAACTATACCCTGACAGAATCAGATGCTGTTGTAATTACTACCTGGCTAGATACGTATGGAGGAAACCTCTATATGGAAGGTGGCGATACATGGGCTTATGATGCAGCAACTTCGTTGCACGGGTATTTCAACATCAACGGTGTAGCCGATGGTGGTGGCGACCTGGCAACTGTTACAGGTATTGATAGCTACTGGGCAGCTTTCGAGTGGAGTTATGTTGGTGAAAACAACTGGATTGACCACCTTGAAGCTATTGCTCCTGCTATAAATGTAATGGAAAATTCAGCAGTTGGTTATTATACCGGCGTTGCTTACGATGCAGGTGATTATAAAACTGTTGGTGCTTCACACGAAATCACTGGTTTGGATGACGGTGCAACAGGATACTCAATGGGAGTTGCTTCAGTAATGGCATTCTTCGGATATCCAGTATTTGCATATGGTAATCTTGAAGGTTACGTAACTGAAGTTGGTTCAGGTGATCCAATTGAAGGTGCAACCATCCAGGTTGGTGCATTTGGAACAGGAACCTCTGGATCAGATGGATATTATCTGATTGAAGATATCCTGGTTGGTGACTGGACAGCAGTTTGTTCTGCAGACGGTTACAACAGTGTATCAGCAGATGTAACCATTGAAGAAGGTGTAACAGCTACACAGGACTTTGAACTAACAGCTCCTGCATTCAATGTTGATCCTACTTCAATCAGTGTAACACTTGAGCCTAATCAAATGGCAACAGAAACCATTGATATTAATAACCCAGGAAACGGTGACCTTAGCTGGAGTGCTTCATTGAGTATTATCGGTGGAAGCAACAACGAAGCAATGTTCGACCTGATCTGGGATGTTCCTGTTGGTATTGGTGGCGGTGAAGCCGGTATTGAAACTGACGGACAATATATCTATACTTCTATGTGGAATGGTGCTGGTGAATTCCAACGCTACAGCATGAACGGTACCTGGGTTGAAACAATTTCAGTTGCCGGTTCTACAGGTTGTCGTGACATTGCCTACAACGGAACATATTTCTACGGTGGCGCTGCTTCTACAACTGTATTTGAAATGGATCTTGCCAACGCAACTATGATCAGTACATTTACTGCTCCTACTGAAGTTAGGGCTATTGCAGTGGATAGCGATGGTAATTTCTATGCAAATAACTGGGGCTCTGACATTGTTAAATTTGACATGGCAGGTGCTAACTTAGGCAGCTTTGCTTGCGGACCATTTGCAACAAGCTATTATGGCTTTGCATGGGATGGTTACAGCGATGGCGGACCATACTTGTGGGGTTATGCTCAGGATGGAACCACACTGAATGAACTCGTTCAAATGCAATTACCTGCTGGTGGCGAAACCGGACTTACCTTTGATGTAGGTACAGTTGCAGCTGTTGGAACCGGTATTGCCGGTGGTTTATCAATCGACGATCATATCCAGGCTGGTATGTGGGCATTCCTCGGAACCTCTCAAAACGTTGACCTCTGGGCTCTGGAATTAACCGAAGCTCAATCATGGATCTCAATTACTCCAACAAGTGGTACACTTACAGGTGGTGGTTCTGAATCCATGGACGTTAATTTTGATGCTACTGACCTGTTACCAGGTGTTTACATGGCAACCATTTCATTCTCAACCAACCCGAACGTAGGTTCACCGGTTGTTGATGTTACCATGACTGTTGAAGGTTTGATCCCGGCAGTTAACCTGAGTGGTATGGCAGAATGTACTGACGTAATGCTGAACTGGGATATGCCAACCGGTGGTAATCCGGATAGCTGGAAAGTTTACCGTGATGGTGAATTCATCGGAGATGCTACAACCATGGAATATACTGACGAAATGGTAGATCCTGAAGTTGAGTATACTTATACTGTAACAGCAGTTTATGCAGGTGAAGAGTCACAACCTTCATCACCATTCATGATCACTGTTGCAACTCCTGACGATCTTGAAGCAATTAATCCTGAAGCTACACAAACTGGCTTGAACCAGGTAACCTTAGTATGGGAAGCTCCTGAAGGCTGTCTTACTCCGGATGAGTATGATGTATACAGAGATGGTGCTTACGTTGCAACCACTACTGAATTATCATATGTTGATGATGGATTGGGAGCAGGTTTCTATGAATATTACATAGTTTCTCAGTATTACTTTGGTGAAGGTCCTGAATCAGATGCAGCTTACGTACTGGTAATTACCGGAGTAAACGAACTGAATTCAGACGAATTCCAGATGTATCCAAATCCGGCAACAGATGTTGTAAATGTTAAATCCGACTACAATGTAGCTTCTTATGAAGTATTGAACAATGCTGGTCAGGTTGTATTCTCAACAAATGTTGATTCACGTAACTTCCAGATCAATGTTAGTGAGTTTGAGCGTGGTATTTACTACATTAAGCTCCAAACTTCACAAGGCATTGCCCTCAGGAAGATTGCAGTTAAATAAATGAAACAGGGATGATCCGTTCATCCTGATTCAAAATAGTGTAAGGCCGCTTGTCGAATGACAAGCGGCCTTACTTGTTTTATTATTTTGTATATTTACTCCGGGTAAATTCTGAATTCCATGCAATTAAAGTCAACGCTTCTTTCCGTAATTCTGGGATGCTTGTTTATATATATAAATGTATCAGCCCAAAATCAAAGTCGAACTTTGCTTCCTGATTGGGATACCAAAAAACTGGCCGAAAAACCGGTTCCCGAATCAGGTAATTTATGTATTCCCGAATACGGAACAGGATGCTCCATGGGCGATGGATTTACTGATTTTGCCATTGCCGAAATTGAGAATTACAATTCAAACTGCGCCGATAATACCGGCTACGACGGATGGAGTGAGTACCTGGAGTTAGGGCCGGCCGTTCTTTTACCCGGAAATTCATATGATTGCTTCATGCAAACCGGTTATGCCGATCAATATGTTACCATTTGGATTGATTTCAATGATGACTTTATTCTTACTTCGGATGAAAAAGTGCTCATCGATTATGTGATGCAGGAAGTTGGAGTTCTTTACACAGCTTCTGTTGCAATTCCTGCCGATGCTCAGCCCGGATTGCATATTATGCGGGCTCGCACCAACTGGCAAAATTCCGCATCCGACCCTTGTAATAATTATAGCTACGGAGAAGCTGAAGACTATATGGTAATGGTGGGTGAAGCCGCTTTTGGAGCCATTGGTGGAATGGTTTCACATCTCACGGGAGGTGATCCCGTGGATGGAGCCACTATTTATATGGCAGGCGATTTTACCAATTATGAATTTACAACCGGTTCCAGTGGGATCTATTTGATTGAAAATATTTATGTGGGGGATTATGATGTTACCTGCTCCAAAGATGGTTATAATGTTGAAACTACAACGGTTAGCATTGAAGAAGATGAATTGCTGACTCAAAACTTTCAGTTAACCCATCCTGAAATAAATGTAAATCCTCTCAGCCTGGAAGTTGAGCTGGAACAAAACCAAATTACAACAGAAACATTGAACATCCAAAACGATGGTGACGGAGAACTGTACTGGTCGGCCTCGGTTGTGATTAGCAATAACTCCGACGATCTTTATGATCTTCAGTTTCAGTACCCGGTGAGTGGTGGTGGTGGCGAAGCCGGTATTGAATCGGATGGAACCTGTATCTATACAACTAAATGGAACGGTGCGCAAATTTTGAAATATGATCTTCAAGGAAACCTCCTCGAAACATTTACCATTCCGGGTGTAGTTGGTTTACGCGACCTCGCCTATGATGGCACCTATTTTTATGGTTCCGCTGGAATTCCCGTTTTGTTTGAAATGGATTTTGAGAATAAAACATTAGTAAGTTCAATCACCTCTCCTGTCAATATCAGGGCGATCAGCTACAACGAAAACACAGATGCTTTTTATGTAAACAACTGGAGCGATCCGGTAACGATCATAGATAAATCGGGAAATACACTTGGTAGCTTTAATACCGGGCCTGTAGGTGAAAATTATTACGGATTTGCATATGATGACTCCACTCCGGGAGGCCCTTATCTCTGGGGCTACGGGCAAACAGGTACTTCACAAAATCACCTTATCCAGATGCAACTTCCCTCCGGAATTGAAACCGGATTTACCATCAACATGGCCGAGAAACTTACCGGAACCTTGTATAATCCCGCTGGTGGTTTATTTATGGAGGCGAACCTCGAGTATGGCAAATGGACCCTGGGAGGCCTGGTTCAAAACCAGTTCATCTGGGGCCTGGACATGGGCGATTCTCAAACCTGGTTGAATATTTCACCCAACTCAGGTACACTTGCGGCCGGTTCAAATACTGATATTGAAGTGGAATTCAATAGCACCGACCTGGAAGAAGGAGCTTATGAGGCCCAAATTCAGTTCACTTCCCAACCTGATGTTGGAACTCCGGTGGTGGATGTAATGCTCACGGTTTACAGCACTATTTATCACCCCGACAATCTGCAAATTTCAGCAAACTGCACCGATCTGAATTTATCATGGGAAATGACTCCCGCAGGGGGTCCTGATCCAGATAGTTATAACATTTACCGGGATGATGTTTTAATTGCAAACGTCACAGAGCAATTTTATACTGATGCTTTACTCGTACCAGAAACAACTTATTCCTATGAAATCACTGCCATGTTTGGCGTAGACGAAAGTATGCCTTCACCGGCTGAAGAAGTTGAAGTTCAGATGCCTGAAAACCTCGGCCCAACAAACCTCCACATTGAATTTATTGGTGGTGATCCCTATTTGGTCTTTGACCCGCCTACCGGTTGCCTTGACCCGGATGGATTTAACCTTTATCGCGATGGCGATCTCGTGGGCGCGGTGAGCAGCCCAGTACCCATTGAATGGGGATTGTATGAATACATCGTAACGGCCATTTATTATTTCGGGGAATCCGGACCTTCGAACGCTGTAGTAATAACGGGATCGGCTGAGCATTCTGTTCAAGGCATAACAATTTATCCCAATCCGGCATCCGACAAAGTATTTATCCAAACAGAAATGATTATCAATAAAGTTGAATTGTATGATCATTTGGGAAAATGTGTGTTAAGCGAAAATCCATCAGGTGATCTGCATGAAATGAATGTTTCCGGTTATGAGTCAGGATTATATTTTTTGAGGATAGAAACTTCAGAGACTTCATTGCTTCAGAAATTGATCATCCGCTGATTGTTGCTAAATCCGTTTAATTTATTATGAATTGGAGAGAATCTGCGGTTTCGATCCTTCCGGGACTTTCTATATTATTGCCACCAGGTGTACTCAATGTTTTAACCGCTAAAAGCGCAAAGTTTTTTCGCTAAGTTCGCAAAGGTATTTCTTAACTCACCATCTTAGCGTCCTTCGCGCCTTCATGGCGAACATTGCGGTTAATTCATCATGCATTATTGGGATTAAATGTTTTTTTACCGATAAGAGCGCAAAGGTTTCTCACTAAGTTCGCATGGGGACTTCTCTTATTCTTGATTTATCATTATTATAAGGATGCCGTCCCTACGGGACTTGAATTATTTCTTCAATTAAATTCCACCCACCTTCAGCCATTAAAGGGGCTGGCCAA
>Ga0116151_10002900_pt1 | contig 15557 bp, 13 predicted proteins | sample AD_UKC117_MetaG_FD_89893 | JGI IMG/M metagenome (GOLD analysis project Ga0116151, IMG submission 89893) | Active sludge microbial communities of municipal wastewater-treating anaerobic digesters from Hong Kong - AD_UKC117_MetaG | ecosystem: Engineered > Bioreactor > Anaerobic > Digestate...
AGACCAAATTTGCCTTATATTTATATCTCCTGGTGCGCTTTGTGACCTTCATGGCCACTTCGCAAACACCAGGGCCGTTATGCCTCACCCTAAAAGACGACACGACCGACTATGAACTAACAGAGAAATGAAAGACAAAATGCCAACGCTTCAGCAAAATCAAAAGAGCTGCATCCCAATACCCAAAACCAACGCAATGCAGCACATTTGCTTTTGCCCCAACGCTCGTTAAGACCAAGTTAATTTTCAACAATCAAATCGTGGACAATTTTTATTAGGACATAGTTTGTCCTTACGAATATTGTCCTTATTTTTGCCTAAATTTCAAACTCAAGATGTCAAAACAGAAAACTCTAACATTTGGCGAATTTATCCGAGAATTGAGAGAAAATCTCAAACTACCTCTAAGGAAAATCGCAGCAGAATTAGACATTGACCCTTCTTTATTGGGGAAAATCGAAAGAAATGAAAGACATCCAACTAAGGAGCAAATAAAAAAACTTGCTCAAATATTTAATCAAGATGAGAACTTTTTACTTTCCGAATATCTGAGTGACCAGATAGCTTACAAAATTATTGAAGAAGAAAGTGACTTGAATATTTTGAAAGTCGCAGAGAGAAAAGTTCACTACTTAAAAACAAAAAAGAATGGCTGAAACAGTAACAGTAGAAAAGAAGGTCAAAACGGTTGACCATAGAAACGACTTAAACGACTTGACTTCCACAGAGTGGATTCAAGAAACAAAAAGTTTTTTCTATCAAAAGGGGCTAGGAGCGGGAAGTCCAGAAGCAAAATATGAAAAAATGCACCCTGCCCCATTTTCGTTTACCGATATTACCAAATTGATTAAGTTCTTTACTAAAAAAGATGGTAAAGTTTTAGACCCATTTTCAGGTGTTGGTTCAACAATCAAAGCTTGTGTTGAACTTGAAAGAGAAGGTTTTGGCATAGAGCTATCATCTAAGTGGTGCGAAATAACCAGAGAAAGACTTTCAAAAGAATCTAGCTTTGAAGTAGATGATGAACACTTAATTTGTGACGACAGTAGAAACTTAAATAAAGCTTTCCCTAAAAACTATTTTGACTTCATAGTAACATCTCCACCGTATTGGAATATTCTTGAAAAGAAAGACCATAAAGCTAATGAAAGAGCTATAAATGGACACGCAACGAAGTATAGTGAAGATGAAAAAGACCTTGGCAACATAGACGATTATGAAAAGTTTCTTGATGAACTTTCAAAAATATTCTTTCAGTGCTTTGACGTCTTAAAAGAAGGAAAATATATCAATATCATTGTCAGCGACTTTAGACATAAATCTGAGTTCTATGCTTTTCATGCTGACCTGATGAATAGATTGACTGACCGAAAACTGAAAAAACGTTTTCATTTAAAAGGAATTAAAGTTCTTGTTCAGAATGCGAAAAAACTATTTCCTTACGGATACCCCTTTTCGTATGTCGAAAATATTCACCATCAATATGTTTTAATTCTTCAAAAACCAAAGAAATGATTGAATCAAATAAAATCTATTTCCAAGACTGCATTGCTTTAATGAAGCAAATGGAGAGTAATTCTGTTGATTTAATTATAGCAGACCCACCATACAACCTGAAAAAAAATTTTGGCAACAAAAGCGACCATTGGGATAGTGTTGAAGAATGGGTTAGTTGGAGCAAACAATGGATAGATGAATCTATTAGAATACTTAAACCAACGGGAAATATATTTATTTATGGAATTCATCACTACTTGTGCTACCTACACTGTCACCTATATGAAAAGGGGATGCATTATAGAAGGCAAATTATTTGGCACTATGAAAATGGATTTTCAGGATATAAAACTCTAAACGCATTTTATGAGCCAATTCTTTGGTTCAGCAAGTCAGATGATTATACATTTCACGAAATTAGAGAGCCTTATAAAAGCACGGAAAGATTAAAAAATAAAATCACTAAAAATGGGAAGGTTTGGAATCCACATCCTGATGGAAGGCTTGCAGGTGATGTTTGGAGTTTCCCAACCTTAGCAGGTAAAAGATTTGAAAATGAAAAGGTTGACCACCCAACTCAAAAACCACTTATTCTTTGTGACCGTCTGATAAAGCACTTTAGCAATCTAAATGACATTGTTTTTATCCCATTTGCGGGTAGTGGCTCTGAATGTGTAAGTGCAAAGAACAACGAAAGAAATTACATTGGTGCCGAAATCAATCCAAAGTATATTGAGATAGCTAACAAACGATTGGCTGATATTTTTGCAATGACAGAAACAAGTAGCTGATTTGCAAATAACTCTAAATTTGTAAAATGAAAAATTTTCCGCATCAGTTCAACGATTTAACAAAACTATATAATGCTTTAGCAGTAGCTAAAAGGCTTATTAGAAATAACACACCTCTTACTGATAACAATTTCGGTGAGCAATTAACAAGAGAAGGGATTTACACTTATCGTAACAGGGAACTGTCTGTTGATGAATTTTTGGCATCAGAACAACTAAAACCAGCCTCAAATCGGGGTTACTTAACAGTTTCAAGAGACATTAGAAGATTTTTTGAATTACTTGGGTTTCTCACAGTGCTTCCCGATAAGTCAGCAAGGTTAAGCCCAGCAGCTAATCAACTTTTAAGGACTGCATCTGTAGATATTCAAAAACAACTTTGGAAAAACTCACTTCTTCAATTAGGGCTTGAAGGCACAGACGGAGAAGTAAGTCATCCCTACAGAATACTTTTAAAGCTTGTAAATACTTTTCCAGGTATTGAAACTCCTAAATTAATGTTGGCTCTTGAAGCAGAGAATGATTCAGAAGAAGAATTTGAGAGAATATCAAACTTAGCACAAAGAACAATTGATGAAATAATTGCTGACACAGGAACAAGTGAAGCAATGGCAGCAAATGCAGTTAAAATCCTTCCCGGAATTGCTGAACAACTTAATGACATTGAAAGAATTAATAGTAGAGCATTTCCAATTGGCCACGTTTCGGTTACAGAAGATGAAATTTCTACAGAAGAAGATACAACAAGAAGAGCTAGGGCATCATTTAGACAAGCTACAATAGATGATATTGCAAGAGACCCAAATTTGAATGTTGTAGCCTCTGTTAGTATCGATTTAGCAGACGCTATTAGAATTAGACAACAAAGATTAGCCGAACATCAGGAAATTGTAAGGCAGTTGGCTTTCTTAAATGCTCAGTATGGTTTTAGTCTTTACGAAGGCAAGTTCGACTGTTTAGCAATTAAGGATGAATATGCACTACTCTATGAAGTAAAGACAATATTGCCTACTGCATCAGATTTGGAAAAACAAACTGTTAAAGGTGTTGGACAACTCAAATATTACAAGTTTTCAATTGTTCACAAAGAAATGGGATATGATACGATAATAGACGCTCTTGTTTTTTCAATGCGACCAGAAAACGCAATAATTGAGTTTTGTAATTCGGAAAATATGGATGTGATTTGGAGAAACGAAGGACAGTTTTACTTTTTTAATAGAGAGACTCAATCTGACGATGATTTTCTGCCAGACAAATTAATCTAATCCCGCTACAATTGGTGGCACATTTGCAAAACCGCACAAGCCCACGCTGAAGCCAAGTTTTGCAAAAGAGCCACCAAGCCAACGCACCCAAAACGACACGAAATGACAACAAAACAGACGACAGAAAAAGAAGGGCGAAGGCATAACATCACCTATACGCAAGCAGGGGTTTCGTGCTTCGTAGGACAGGAAAGTGGTAAATTTGAAGTTCAGTTCTTCGTAGGAAGTTTAGTGGTTAAAATCCCTGCCTGCGTATAGCTGAAAAACGTTATGCCTAATTTTAAAAAGACCCAGAATGACACTTTTTACAAGACATTATAAAGACAAAAAACTGATTGAGGTTTCAATGGACGAAATTGAAACATTGATAAATGACAGTCAAAATAAAGAATTAATTGCCGATTATGTCTATCAAAGACTCTATAACAGATTTTTAAAAATATTTGACTTCAAGACAGACCAGCAAGACAATTACACAAAAGGGACAAAAGTTGAAAAAAGAAATGTATTCAATGAAGAATACAAAAATGGCTTCCTAATAATGACAAGTTGTTCCTTGTTAATTGAGACATTTGCGTCTTTTTTAGTAGGACATAATAAAACACCAAATGGACAATCAACAGATATGTTCAACAAAGTTTTTGAATATGCTGAAACAAAAGGCAATGGATTAAAGGTTTTTAAAAATGGAAAATTTTATAGTTATATACGTTGCGGACTTTTACACCAAGGAGAAACATACGGTAAATTTATTATTACAAGAAAAGGAAGTGATTTGTATAAAGATGACACGATAAACGCCAATATTTTTCTTAACTCATTAAACAAACTACTAGACTCATATAGGTTGGACTTGATAAATTTAAAATGGGATAGTAAAGAATGGGACGCTTGTAGAATGAAAATTAGACACATAATTAGCAATGCAAAATGACAATTGAAACCTTAGACAAAAAAAAGAAACAAGATACCAAACTTGAATCCGAAGGTGCAGAATTCCTTGTGCTTGGTCTTTTGTTAGTTGAAGGGGTTTCTGCATATAAAGCATACATTAATTTTCCAGGATACGACTTAACTGCTGTAAACCCTAACACAAAAAAGGTTGCAAGAATTCAAGTAAAAAGTAGGTGGGCGACAGACTATGACACAAGTTTTCCATTAAAAAATTTGGACTGTGATTTTGTTGTTCACGTTGCTTTAAATAGAGGCTACCGTTTTAGCAAAAAGAAAAATATCAAAGACAATGGAATTAAGCCTCCGACTTTTTACATTTTTCCTGTTGACATAATTGCTGGAGCTAGAAATGAAAAAGGATGGAATAAAGTTCAAATCAAAAAAGTTGATAACCTTGACAGCTACATTGACAATTGGCAGTTAATTAAGGACTACCTATCTAACCAAGAATGAAAAAAACTAGGCATAACAGCCGTTTTGTAGAAGCGGGGGGTTCGTGCTTCTATGACAGTAAACTGCTAAATTCAAGCTTTGTGCATCTAATGAAGTTTAGTGCTAAAAATTCCCCGCCTTCGCAAAGCGGCAAAACGTCAGACTGTCTAAAGTACCTATTTACCTGTTGATAAAAAATATACTATATCCTAAGTTGAGTAGGTATATTTTTACATGCGCTTTATTGAAGGAACTCCACGCCACCAGAGCATGCTACTACCCGCTTCGTTAGACGATTATGTGGATGCAGATAATGAGGTACGCTCTATAGACCTGTTTGTAAGCTGTCTTGATCTGAAGCAAATGGGTTTTGCTTTGAAGAAAATGGACAACGGCAGACCGTAATGATGTAAAGAGCATCTGTAGGATTGATGTTTACAGCCTATAACCTGAAACGCGTGATCAACATGCTGGGTCCGGATACCCTCAGGGATTACCTGACAAGCCTGTCAGGCCATTTTTACCTCATTTGGAGGCCTCTAATAGCCGCTCACCGGCTACATGAACCTTTTCCATTTTTCAGTAGCAAATAAAATAGGGCGCTAATAAGTCTGCCACAGCATCTCCATTTCCACTATATCAAGTAATTTAGGAAGGAAAACGAGGTTTTGAGACGAACTGCCGTTACCGGCAAGGCTGCAACGACAGTGCTACCTTAAACAAATAGACCAATCAATAACAGACATAAAAAGAATATGGCAGAACAAATAGAGGACATTGCAAAAGCTATAAAGCGGCATCGAGACCTAGAAATCATTATCAATGCGACTAACAACGCTGTTGGTCGTTCTCATGTAATCTACAATAATGTTGAGCAACAACTTTGGCTTCTCAATTCTGAAAACTTAGGCGGTGGCACTCCAATTCGTGACATCAACAACAATATCGTTGGCAGACAGACAGGTTCAGGCACGACATACACAGGTGACGGATTTCCAATTTACAAAAACCTCAAACTTGGCGAAGCACTTATTTTACATCATGAAGGTGTTCATAATGTGCAGACGCCAAGTGGAACAATTAGTTTGGAAATTTTCAACAGAGCCACTTACAAACCAAGTAACACAGACGGAGAATTTGCAACAGATATTCTAATTCGTCTTGCAGGTGACGGTAAAACCTACTCGTTTAGAGACATTGCCGAAATCCTCACTATTCAAAAAGAGATTGACGAGGACAAAGAGAAGTTAGAACAAGCAACTGATGAAGAAGCTAAACTTTTGCTTCAACGAATTGAAGCAAAAGAACAAGAGAAAAAAACTTATTTGGACAAAGCACAAAGTTTTATTCGCAAGTATGCTGAACTTCGTTACCAACCAATTCTTGACCCAATTCAGGAAAGCATCAAGCGTTCAAAAATATTTGACGGTGCTTTAATCATCAATGGTGGACCTGGAACAGGAAAAACGACTTCACTAATTCAGCGAATCAAGTTTTTAATTTCTCCTTCCATTGAGGAATACAAAACACTTACACAGACACAAAAGGACATTCTGTTTAGTCAAAAGACAAGTTGGATTTTCTATTCACCAAACGAGTTACTTGCCCTGTTCCTGCGGAACAGCATGAAGTTAGAGGAACTAACAGCAGACACGGAAAGAGTAAAAGTTTGGGCATCTCATAAAAACGACCTTGTAAAAATTTATCGCTTCGTATCAGAAACAAAGCGACCATTCCTCATTTATAACAAAGCTCATGGAGTAAATCTTTTTGCCAACAACGCTAAAAGTATTTCCAGTGTCTCGGTTGGGCTGGAGAGTTCTTACATGAACTTCCAGAAAGATAAACTAAATAAGGTGGCTGAAATTGATGTGTCTCCGTTCAAGTGGAAAAATGTTGGACAATCAATTCAGAATTATATCAAAGCAAGGAACAACGCTAAATCCATTGAGGACTTAATTCGTTTGTTCTTAAACCTCACCGAATCATTTAAAAATGAGACCGAGGCTAATTCAGACGAATATAAATCACTAATTGAAAAAGTTGCTTCAAGAATCCAAGTAATAATTCAAAAAGAAAGCGAAAGGGCTACCGCCCTTTCTGCTCTTTTGAAGCAGTGGAAAACTGAGGCAACGGAAATTGAAGAAGATGAGGATGAGGAAACAGATATTGAACAAGAGGACTTTGAGGAGAAAGAAGAATCAGTTGCGTTTGATTTTGAGAAAGAGCTTTTCACAAAGCTAAAATCTCTTTGCCGAAAACAAGCGTTGAAAAAGTTTGACAAAAACACCAGATTTAGCAAGCGAGACAAAGAGCTACTCACACTCATCCCAGAAGTTGCCGAACAAAATGAGTATGACTTATTGGGGCAAACAGCATACTTCAAGAAATTTTTTGAACGAGTTACAAAGGGAATTGTCGCTAACATTCTTAGAGAGATTCCAATGGTGTATAAAAAATACAGAAGGGAGCAACTCAATTCAAAATCAGCAAATTGGAATTTGACAATCTTAGACGAACTTGTAAAGAAGGATAGAAATAGTCGCATACATCCTGACGAACAAGCGTTGCTACTTTCATTCGTGAACAACATCGTTTTCAAAATCTCAAGGTCATTTCAAGTTCAGTTCAACAACATAAATCATCCTTACATCAATGGATTCAAAAACCATTGCAAGCCAGTTATTGGAATTGATGAAGCAACTGACTTTTCAATCATTGACCTAATGGCGATAAATAGTTTTGGACATCCTGAACTTTCTTCTGTAACACTATCAGGAGACCTAATGCAGCGAATGACTTCAGAAGGATTAACTTCTTGGCAGGACTTTACACAGATAATTCCAAACAGCGAAATAAAGGACTTAAAAGTTTCATATCGTCAAAGCCCGACACTTCTTTCGTTAGCAAAGGCAATTTATCAAATGTCAACAGGGCAGACAGCAAATTACGAATCATACATTGAGAAAGATGATGCAGAGCCAAAACCGCTGATGCTTGTTTCTTCAAACGAGGAAGACAAACTTCAATGGATTGCAGACAGGATTCTTGAAATTTACAGAGCATACGGTGATTCAATTCCTTCAATTGCAATTTTTCTACCCGAAGAAAATCAACTTGAAAACTTTGCAAGTCAGTTAGGGGGGCTTAACACACTTGCGGATGTTGGTATTCTGGTGAAGGCTTGTAGAGATGGACAAGTTTTAGGAGATAAAAACACAGTCAGAGTATTTTCAATCAAAGTAATTAAGGGGTTAGAGTTTGAGTCAGTTTTCTTTCACAACATAGACGAGCTGCAAAGACAAAATTTAGCAAACGACCTTTTCTTGAAATACTTGTATGTTGGTTTATCAAGGGCAACATTTTATTTAGGACTAACTATCTCAAACAAACTTCCAGACGAGATTGCGTTTATTGAGGACAACTTTGACAACACAGAAAAAACTTGGACGATATGACCAAAGACAGAAGCCCAGCCGGTAACACACGTAACTGTTGCACAACTACCTTTTAAAAAAAAAGAAGGCGAGTTAAGTATCAGTTCGGAGTTGAGGATGAATTTTAGTGCTTTTAGATCGACTATTTCGGGATCAATATTTTTGCTTTGATTTTATCGAAAGTCAACACAGATAATGATTTTGAGGCTGTTGCTGGGCAAATGCAGACCTGTTAACGCTGTTTTATTCTGCCTTATTAATTGATTGATATTGCCGATTTGTTGAGGTCTATGGAATTTCAATAGTTTTTTAAGGTTATAGGTCATAGCGCTCATGAGTACATGTTTATTCGCACTGGCCATTCCTCGAGTATTTAGTCGCCTTAAGTTGATGAAGTTTATCAGAGTCCCTAGAACGGGGTACATCCTCACCAAAAAATATCTCCACCGGGCATCTGCAGATGTAGGATTGATGTTTACAGCCTACAACCTGAAACGCATGCTCAATATGTTGGGCCCGGATACCCTCAGGGAGTACCTGACAAGCCTGTCAGGCCATTTATACCTCATTTGGAGACCTCTAATAGCCGTTCACCGGCAACATTGCACTTTCCCATTTTTCATTAGCAAATAAAATAGGATCCTAAAAAGTCTCCCACAGCATCTCCATTTCCACCACATAAAGTAATTTAGGAAGGAAAACCAGGTTTTGAGACGAACTGACGTTGGCAGCAAGGCTAACGGAACTCGGTGCTAAAATCAACAGTCCGACAAAATAAGTCCGTTTGACTTGTTGCCGTAAATCGGGCAACAATGGCGGTAACGGCAAAGAACTTAAAACTATGAAAAGCGAGTACAGCAAAAAAGGACGAATTTTAAACTCAGCTTTCAGACATTTTAAACGAACTTAAACATTACAGAAAACACTTTAAAGACAAGGTTGTTTACTGTAATTGCGATGACCCGGGGAAGTAATTATATCTGTTCATCAACTTCTTCACCTATATTTTTCAAGTAGGCATTTAGATTTATCGCAGGTATTGTTCCAATTGCCTGTTGCAGGTATCTTGTTAATTGCATAAAGAATGTTACAAAAGAATGGTCGGAATTACTGAACTTGATTTTATTGAATGTTCTGTTAGTGTAAAAATCCAAGTACGCATCTTGACCAGATTTTGTAATTTCTGCATCAGGGTTGTAATCAATATAGAAACTACCGTAATCAGCAATGCACCCCAAGTCAATACTTTTTAGATTATCCAACGCTTTTAGATGTTTTTCTATGGTATCATTGTTTTGATGTGTAAAAGAATTGGTACTACACAAAATACCACCTACAATTTTGGTTAAAGGACGAGGGTTAGATTTGATACCGCCATTGATAAAACTTGCAGCTTCTCTTTTCAATATTCTTACACTTTCAATCTTTTCCCCTGCATATTCAATATAGTTCTTGTCCCCGACATTACCCTGTATATCAGGCTTTACTTCAAATATCGCATACACACCTTCGGCAGGTATGTAATAAAAACCGTTCTGATTAAAAATAAATGGAGTGAACCAATTATCGTAAATCACAATATCCATTTGTTGGCTTGTATTGCCTTCGTGGTCTATCACAATGGCTTTATCAACGCAGTATCTATTCGGTAAATACTTCCGTAACCATTCTATCCACGCATTTTCTAATGCATCGCCTTTTGAACCCGGGTGTTCAATAAATTCTCTATTCGTGTTGAGTTGTGCAGACATTTGTTTCTGCAAACCATTGAACAACTGTTTTAAATCTACTTTACTCATATCTATACAATATATTTACAAACCAAACATAAAATCCAAAATCAACTTTAGTTTTGGAATAACCTATAATCAGCAATACAGGATTGGCAAGGCAAGCGTTTTTGTTGTTTATTATCGCATTTATTGCCGAAATGTCTGTTAAACTTGGAATAGGGCTATTATCGGGGTGTGTATGCCATTCACCAACGTAAAACTTTTGAGGAGTTTTTTTATAGTAAGTGCCGAGTTTTTTCTCAATTCCTTTTGTGCTTCTTTCAAAGGAATATTTTGATGCCTTGAAACTTTTTGGCAATATCGTATCGGTAATGTGTAAATGCCTGTTATCATCACTATAATATCCAACCAAGAAACCGCCAAACTCATTTGGGTAATGGCTTTTTCCTTTTTCTACGAGGCTGTTTAATAATTCATCATCAGCTTCAATACTTAATCCTATTTTCTCTATTCTTAAAATCAAAATTCCTTCAGTTTAATGGTAAGACAATCCGTATCATCAGTTTCAATTACAAAGTTTCTCAAAGCCTTGTCTTGTTCAAATCTTAAATTGATATGTTTAATGGCAAACTGCACAAGTGTATTTATATCGTTGTAGGAAGCCTTGAATGTCGGGTTCCAGCAGCCTGTTGGGTTGTGCAAATCATCAATGTCAAACTTCAATACATTTCCTTTGAATTGTGTACTGATAAATTCATATCTGTTCTGTTCGTTAGCACACACTAAATGTTTAGCGTGGTTTGATATTGAAAGGTTTAAAAGTGTAGAATTTATTTTTAACTGACTTAGTACATAAAGCAAATCATTATCGGCTGAACAATCAAAAATTACATCGTATTCATTAAGCCGTTTTTCTATTTCTGTTTTTATGGCTGAGTCTGTTAAATGAGATTTTAGGAAGAAATCAAATGCTTCTGAAAACTCATAACCGCCATTTGTTGGTTCAAAGAAAGGCGAGATTAAGCACATCTCATTTATCAAATCAGTGGTTTTATTGGTTATTCCCGTAAAGAATGAGTATTCCGACCTGCAAACATTTTCAGGTTCTTTTATATCGTAATCAATAAAGTCAACTTTTGTGCAGCCGCTTCTTGCCAAAGTTTTGGCAACAATACTTCCAATAGCACCAATACCGATGATTAAAGTTTTTCCGTCAGTCAATTTTTCGTTTAACCGTCCTCGTCCAAAAAAATACTTGTAAGAACAATTCCTTGTCATAGCCCAATCAATGCTTCTGTTGCCGTCTATCATTGTGAGCCATTGCTGATTTATTTTTTCGCCATAAATTGGGAAATTGCCAATTTCCAACATAATGACTTGCCAATGAATTTCTGTATCCGTTATGTTATAGCCAACAAACAACGGTAGTTTTTTCCCTTTTTCTTTTGCAGCGGTTTTCTCTATTGAGTGAAGAAATTTTAAGAAATCCTGCGGCAACAATGTTTCAAATTCATTCCAATTATCAAAAATCCAACGTTGATTCTTTGAAGGAGCATCTTTCAGAAAAATGAACAATCCACCGCCTATGGGTAAGGATTTTAATTGAAAATTCCATTTAACATCAGCAAGTATTTTTCTGTTGCTGTCGTAGAACTTTTGTACAATGTTGTTGTTGATTTTATCCTTATAGAAAACGCCATTACTAATTATTGAGTAATCAACAAATCCATATTGGTTCTTGCTAAAAGTATATTCAACTTCGTTAAAGAAGAAAGCAAAATGATTGCCATTAAACGCTTTTTCAGAAACAATTAAATGTTCGTAATGCGTGTCGGTATCTTTGTTTATGTAATACTTCTTTATCCAAGCCTTTACCGATGCAATGTCATAACCCAATTTTTCTGACAACACAGGACTGTGTGCGGTATGAATACAAATAGAGCCGTTACCCATAATGTGCTTATATTCCAACAGGTCGTCATTAGAAAATTTAATGGTTTCCGTATCGTGGCTTTTGAATGGGTATTGTGGGCTAATTGAAACATCAAAATTCAATGCCTGTTCCAATCCTTCAACAAAAACAGAAATACACCCTTCAATGTCAAACTTACCTGGCTCAAAAGGCTTAATAAGTTTGACATCGGGAATGCTCTCTATTACAGTATTAATTTCACTAACTCTATCGCTCATTTTTCTTATCCAAAGTTTAATTTTGGAGGAGGCACAGGCATACCGCCATTAGTGCTGTACTTGTTTTTGTTTTTATCTTCTTCTTTGAACTTTGGATTTTCAGGAAAGTAGGTTTTGATATTTTCATCGTTTTCTTCAATCCTGTCAAGCATATTTTTCATATCGTTAGCCAACTGTTGTTTCTCGCTGTCAGTTAGGGTGTCGGCTAAATCATTTGAACTATTGCCCGGGTCTTTGAGTGTAAAACCGTCATTGGTTACATTATCTTTTATGTACTCCATTACGGCTTTCAATTTGTCCCAAAGATTACCTGTGATTGTACTGTTATCAAATGCCTTTATTGTAACAAGTTCAAGAAAAAAAGATTTGGTTGGGTAGTTACCTTTGGTATTCTTCCAAACCTTTAAGAGACGGATTATCTTTCTGATAGAATCCTTTTCCTTGTCAGCCCTGTCTTTGATATTGCTGATTTGTGATTGAACATTGGTTTTAATGCGTTCACTATCCGCAGCAATGTTGCCGTACTTGTAGTAAACATACAAGTTCAGATTTTCATCGTCCTTGTATTGGTCTTGGTTTAATTCTCTGCCCGGCACAACGTCAATTTTGATTTTATCGCCATCGCTGTCGGCATAAAATTCCAACCCGATTGATACTTTTTGCTTTCTCATTTCGGCATCATTCTTATACTTATCGTATAGGAAATTATAGACATCTTCGTACATTTCTTTCAATGTACCATTAGACCCGAAAGCATTACGCTTAAATGGCGAAACCAAATCAAAATCAAATTTGGTGTTAATGGCGGTGTTCTTTGCATAAGAACCCGAATTAAACGGAGAGTAAACATCACTTCCGTATTTTTCTTCCAAGGCTTCTTTAACCTCATTCTTCTTTTGAATGTGTTTATCCAAAAGGTTTTTTTCTTTGGTAATCTGATGTGTTTTGATTACCGTGTCTAAATGTAAATTTTTATCCATAATAAAATAATTTTTAATTTTGGTTGCACCTATTTGCACCCGATTACAAAGTTACAAAACACATACTAAATAATAAAACTGTCAAACAACTACTGTAAACTATCAGATTTCTGCCAAATTCGGCAAAAATGTCATTAAAATAGTTTTTTGTCAGTATGAAAGAATGTCATAGTTAACAAATCACCGTTAAAAAAATAGGCTATCGTTGTGTATTTGTAAACTAAAAACGTTACCTTTGCACTATAATTCAAACATACATAAGAAATGAAAGAGATATTTGCAGAACGTTTTAAGTCAGCCCGTTTAATGAAAGGTTTTTCATTACAGGATTTGGCTGACGCCTTGGGAAACCAATTATCTCGTCAAGCATTGCATCGTTACGAGAAAGGGGAAGTAATGCCCGATAATGACAAAATCAACTTATTAAGTAAGGTATTAGATGTAAATCCCGATTACTTTTTCAGAAGTACCAAAGTGGAGTTAAGCGAAATTGAATATCGCAAATTGAGTAAAATGCCACAAAAAGAGGCTTCTATTATCAAGGAAAAAACCAAAGAGTATCTTTTACGCTATTTAGAGTTGGAAGAAATTTTAGGATTGGGAGTTGAATTTGAAAATCCGCTTAAAAACATTGGAGTTGTTACTTCTTACAAACAAGTAAATGAAGCCGCAAATCAGCTAAGAGAATATTGGAGCTTAGGCAACGGAGCAATTTTTAATGTTGTTGAACTTTTAGAAGATAAAAACATTAAGGTCGTAAAGTTAGATGTTGATGAAGATTTTGACGGTTTACAAACTTTTGTAAATGGCACTATCGCTGTGGTTGCATACAACATAAAGAAAACCAATAAGCCCGACAGAATTAGGCTTACTCTTTTACACGAATTAGCACACTTGCTTTTGACTTTTGGGGATATTTCTTTAAAGCAAAAAGAAACTTTATGCTTTCAGTTTGCAGGAGCAATGTTATTGCCCGAAAAAACCATAAAAGCAGAGTTGGGCGAACACAGAAATAAACTTTCAATAAACGAGTTGGGCAATATCAAAAAACAATATGGTATCTCTATGCAAGCAGTTGTTATGAGAGCCAAAGACTGTGGTATTATCAACGAACACTATACTAAACAATTCTTTTTCATAATTAAGCAAATGAATTGGAAAATAGATGAACCTGTTGAATATAGTGGTGCAGAAGAATCAAATCGTTTTGAGCAACTTCTATTCAGAGCATTGATTGAAGACCAAATTTCAATGTCTAAGGCAGCTTCTTTGAACAACCAGACTTTGGCAGATTTCAGAAAGGAACATCAAATGGCGTTTTAATTTCATAATCCCCTATGTTAAGAGATGAAAGTAAAATTTGCCGTTACCGATGCCAATATCTTTATTGATTTGTACGATTTAGGATTGACAAAATCTTTCTTCAATCTTGAATTAGAAATACATACAACTTCCGCAGTTTTATTTGAGTTGTATGCCGAACAACAAGAAATTCTTCAAGCCTATCAGTCTGTTGGTAGGCTTGAAGTTCATAATCTACAAGAGCAAGATTTTATTGAAATTTACAATGAAAATTATCCAAAATCTTTATCAGAAGCAGACAAGTCTGTTTTGCACGTTGCCAACAAAATAAACGCTTGTGTGTTGAGCAGTGATAAAACACTTCGTAATTGTGCCAAAAACAAAGAAATTGAGTATCACGGTATGATTTGGATTTTTGACAAATTCGTTGAAACAGTAACTTTAACCCCGAAAGAAGCAAAGACAAAATTGAACCAACTTGTAGCTTCTAATTTTCTTTTTCGCAACAATCAAAAATTGGTTGAAGAAATTGAAAAACGATTGAAAATTTGGAAATAGCCATCTACAATTTAGACAATATACGGACACAGAAAAGCCCAGCTGCCAACAGCGGTAACTGTTGCACAACTACATTTTTTGAAAATAAGCAGGTGAGTTTTGAATCTGTTAGGAGTTGAGGATGAATTCAAGGGCTTTTAGATCGACTATTTCGGGATCAATATTTTTGCTTTGATTTTATCGAAAGTCAACACAGATAGTGATTTAGAGGCTGTTGCTGGGCAAATGCAGACCTGTTAACGCTGTTTTATTTTGCCTTATTAATTGATTGATATGGCCGATCTGTTGAGGTCTATTGAATTTGAGTAGTTTTTTAAGGTTATAGGTCATAGCGCTCATGAGTACATGCTTATTCGCACTGGCCATTCCTCGAGTATTTAGTCGCCTTAAGTTGATGAAGTTTATCAGAGTCCCT
>Ga0116151_10002904_pt1 | contig 15541 bp, 12 predicted proteins | sample AD_UKC117_MetaG_FD_89893 | JGI IMG/M metagenome (GOLD analysis project Ga0116151, IMG submission 89893) | Active sludge microbial communities of municipal wastewater-treating anaerobic digesters from Hong Kong - AD_UKC117_MetaG | ecosystem: Engineered > Bioreactor > Anaerobic > Digestate...
AATACCGGCCCCGGTCATCGCCACAATAGTGCGGGCCTGGCCAACCAGACGGGCAGCACGTTGAATTTGTTGTTCAATATTCATGGGTAATAATCCTTTGAAATAAAGTTACGACGCCCCGGCGCGAGGCAGCGTAAAACAGAAGGTGCTGCCTTGACCGGCTTCGCTTTCGGCCCAGATTTTACCCTGGTGTCCGACAATTATTTTTTTAGCAATATGTAATCCCAGCCCGCTACCCATAGCCGATCTCTCACTTTTGTTGGTGGCCTGGTAGTAGCGGGAAAAAATGTGTTCCAGATCCTCGGCTGGTATACCGATTCCCTTATCTTTTACTTTGACCAATACCTCGGCGTCGTTTTCCGCAGCGGTAATCAATACCATCTGGCCCGCCTCTGAAAATTTTATGGCATTGCCGATGAGATTCGTTAATACTTGCTCCAGCCGCTCGGAGTCGCCGGTGATAGGCGGTAAATACTTGGGTAACCCGGTCACCAAGCGAATGCCTTGTTGGTGGGCAAACCCTTGCAATTTTGAGACCGTTTGATTGAGTAGATTTAAGAGCGCCACCGGTTCCCGGACCAATTCCATCTTGCCGGCATCAAACTTAGAGAGATCCAGCAGGTTATTGACCATTTCACTCAACTGTAGGGCCTGACGCTGAATAGTGTTTAAAAATTCACGTCGAGTAGGTGCGTCGAGCGATTCCTCCTCCAGCATGATTTGGGCAAAGCCCTGAATTGAGAAGAGCGGTGTCCGCAGTTCATGCGAAATGGTCGAATAAAAGTCGTCTTTGAGTTGATCCAACTCTCGCTCTTTGGTCACATCGTGAATCAATCTGATCTCGCCGAATCTTTCTTTGTGGTGACCGGTTACCGGCGTTGTGAGAATTTGCAGAGCGCGGGGATGGGGCGTGTCGATAGACACTTCTGTGGCCAGGACGCCGGTTCGAGCGTGTTCGGTCATCGGCCGGGTGACGCTGATCAGGTTGGGGTGAAGGTGCGGATCGTTGACATTTTTGCCGATGATTTGCAGCGGCGAAACGCCCAGCACCATAGCCAGTGGGGGATTACAGGTAATGATCGTCCCGTGGCTGTCGATTAACAGTAAGCCATCGGCCATGTGCTGGATAATGGCTTGCATCTGCTGTCGTTCCTCTGAAATTTGGGTGAAGAGGCGGGCATTTTCAATGGTGATACCGGCCTGGGCCGCGGCGATGGTCAGCAGTCGTTCCTGAGTTGGCCCAAAAGCGTGAGTGCGATCATCGTCAACATTGATGGTGCCGATAATTTTTCCTTGAGCTTGCAGCGGCACCACTAACAGTGATTTCACATCCTTATCAAAAAAGATGTAACTGGCATCCCGCTGAGTATCGGGTAGGTAAACCGAACGGCCTTCGGCTGCGGCTCGACCGGCCGCGCCCTGTCCCAACTTGAGTTTGGCGGCTTCTCGCCACTGAGGTTTCAATCCGTCGGCGGCTTTAATCTCTAACTGCTGCCCCGTTTCATCCAGTAGAAAAATGCAGCAGGCGCGACAGCCGATCGCTTGCCGCAGCGAAGTGACGATCATATTGAGCACATCTTCCAAATCGAGACTGCTGGAGATTTTCTGAGCCATCGTATACAGCAAGCTCATTTCACTCAGACGTTGGATGGTCTGGTCAAAAAGGTGCGCTTGCTCGATAGCCATCGCGGTTTGCGTAGCCAGAACCCGACAAAGTTTGGCATCATCAGCCGAAAAGTGACGTTGCGGGTTTTGATCATAAATTTCGACAAAGCCTTTGACCAGAGGTTTTATCTCAAACGGGATCGCCATTACGGTGTTCCATTGCCCTTGGCCCGCCAACGGTTTTTGCCAGATAGCCCGTTCATTGGCGACAGCCCGGCTTAGAATCGGTCGGGCTTCCTTTAACATCCGCTGCCCGATGGGATCGTCATCGGCTGAAACGGGACTGTTGATTGGCCGCCAGGTTCGGGCCGGGTTATTGTTTTCCGGGATTGTGTACTCGGCAATAGCGGTCACGGTTTTGTCTTTCTCATCGACGCGGCAGATGACGCACGCGCCGGCTTCTACCGCATGGGCAATCTTTTGGCTCATAAGCTTGATGACTTCGGTTGAGTCTCGTTCGGTGCTGAGCGTGTTGACCGTGTCAATAATGAAGGCTTCTTCTCGTGCGTAGCGCTGTTGAGATCGCTGCAACCGGACTTTCTCAATAGCCAGAGCGAGTTGATCGGCCAGAGCTTGGAGCACGGTGCGGTCGTACTCCGAGAAAGCGCTCGCCTGACGGCTTTCAATGTCCAGAACTCCCACGAGATTTTGATTGTAAGCCACCGGCACGCACAGCCGAGATTGGATGTCCGACCAGGCGGGTCCCAGGGCCTCATCGATCGGCCCGGCCGCCTGATCGAGCAAGACGCTTTGCCCGCTGCTGATCACCTGGCCTATAATACCTGCGGTGGCAGATAGACTAATCGGATCGTTGGGGCGGGGAGCGGAGTCGTCCCAGGCTAGATGTTGCAGAGTCAATGCGGTTCGGCCGGCGTTGAGCAGAAACAGATTCACGCAAGGGTAGCCAAATTCTCGTTGGATCAGAGCTAACATGCCATCAAGCATCTGATCAGGATCGGAACTGGCAGCGACGTGCTGATTCAACCGGCTAAGCAGCTGAGATGAAATGTTGGGGGCCGGCGGCGTTTTGGTTTTTGGTGAAAACGATTGGGCGGCCGCGGTCAGAAGTCGATGTTGGATATCTGCTAGCGCCTGCCAGTCGGTTACATCCGGCGCGGGCAGTGCTTTGGCTGCATCAAGCGTAAGCTCAAGGTCGTGGAGCAAATACGACCAACCACTTTCGGCAGGATATAGGTTGGCCAGATAAGTAGGTAAGGTTTGTGGTGCGCGAACCGCTGTTTCAAGTAAAACTTGCCAATCAGTGAGTTCTAAATAGCCGGAATGGTGTTTCCACCGTGGACTTAGAACTGTTAGTAGTTGGGGTAAAAGTAGGTCAAAAATCGATTCCAATGGATCCCGGTTGGGTTGGTTAGCGTCTTGTGTGGGCATCGCTATGCTGCCGATTGAGCTAGATGATGTTGCCGAGATTGTACCATAGACAGCCGGATAAAACAACGCCATTTCTGTGGCTGTTTTGTGCTTTGGACGAACCTCCCTGACTTGTGCTATAATTCACGCCTTAAATTTTAGATGTTTATATAGTTGATCAGGGTGCCTGACACTCAACCGTTGAGCCACAGTGCCGAGCGCCTAAATAACTACAATTTAGTCAAAGTAAGGGTTTTATGTATGAAACTCCGTTGGATATTAGGCCAAACGCTACTATTCATTATTATCATCCCTATGTTAGCTTGTGGGTCGATTGCCTCCGAGGTCACCCCGACCCCGACCAAGACGCCCCGGCGCATTCAAACCGTACCACCACTTGAGACAACCGTACCCGTGATTGACATCGTCTTACCTACCCCAACCGACACCCCGCTGCCGACCGATACCCCGACCCCGACTGATACGCCGACTGAAACACCCATTCCCACCGAAACGCCAACCCCTGTCCCGCCGACTAATACACCTGTGCCTGCCGCCCCACCCCCTCCACCGCCCACCGCCACCTCACCGCCGGAGCCAACCGCGCCACCGGCCCCACCCACCGAGCCGCCACCGCCGCCCAGCTCAAAGCCCGATATCATTGTCGAACTGCCCGATGGGAATACGCATGACACCGGCGATGATTTCAAGGTTATCTTCATTGTTAGAGATCCTGATGGTGTGGCCGAAATGACGTGGGGCGTCTTTACCCAAAACCAAACCGCTCTGGTAGGAGGCGATGTCAATTGTGGTAACGCAATTGAGTGTCGGCACGAAGAAGAGCTTAATGCGCCGCCAATTAGAGGCACGTTTATTGTGGGGGCCGACGCCGTTGACTCGGCAGGGAATAATAATCGTGGCATTGGCGAAATTTACATCCAGTAGGCCGGTCGGCTCAAACAGCGACGGCCGATTCCAAGCTCGGCCGGCAGTTCTCTGTCCAGACAAAACGTGTTCGACCGATGTTTTAGGAGCTAACCGGCTAAAGCTGTGAGTCTCAACTACTACCTGTATCGACTGGCGGGGTTCATTGTGCCGCAGATTCCAGCAAAGTTTGGCTACAGGTTGTGCCGCTGGTGCGGTGGGATAGCCTATCAGGTCAATAAACCGGTGCGGGCGACGATTAGCTCGAATCTGCGCCGGATCATGGGGTCACAGACGCCGGCCGCCGAGATTGAGCGCCGGACCCGGTTGACGTTCAACACGATCTTTTACAATTACTTCGATCTGTTTCGATTACCCGACCTAGATGATGATGCCGTTGATCGGCTGGTCTCGGTTACCGGTTGGGAGCATGTGGAAGCGGCCCTGGCGGAGGGCAAAGGCATTGTTATGACCTCGGCCCATTTGGGCAATATCGAAGTGGTTCTGTACGCCATGCTTCGGCGCGGCCTATCGATCACCATTCCGGTCGAGCGGGTCGAACCGCCGGAACTGTTTGAGTACATCACCGCGCTGCGCACCAGCCACGGCCTGAAATTAATTCCTGTCGATGGCCCGCTGATCGATCTGATTCGGACGCTCAAGAAACAAGGTGTGGCCGGTCTGGCCGCCGACCGAGATATCACCGGGACGGGACAAATCGTTCACTTTTTCGGCTACCCCGCCCAGTTGCCCGATGGGCATATCCGGCTGGCTTTAAGAACAGGGGCGCCGTTGGTGGTTGGTTTTAGCCGCCGTAATTCAGACCAACGTTATCAAGCCTATTTTTTGCCGCCCTATCATCCGCCCGTGTCAGGGTCGGAAGAGGAACGCGTAACAGCCGGGATGAAATTTATTTTGGCCGAAATGGAAAAAGCCATCGCGCAAACCCCGGAACAGTGGACGGTGACTGTTCCTATTTGGACCGATCAATCGCAGCCCTCGCTATGAAAATTGCTCTGGTTTCCCCCTACGATTTTCCTTACCCCGGCGGCGTCACCGAACATGTGGCGGCGTTAGCCGTCGGCTTGCAGCAGCGAGGTCACGAGGTACAAATTTTTGCTGCCAGTTCCGGGTACCCCGGATATGACTGTTTAGATTGCCGAATTATGACCCGTCGGATTGTCAGTTTTCCGATAGCCGGTACGCTGGCCCGAATTGGTTTTTCCCCTTTAACCTCTTTCACCGTCAAAAAGTTATTACGACGGGAGAAATTCGATATTATCCACTTGCACGAGCCGCTCACGCCCAGCCTGACCTGGTGGTTTTTGATGTTGGCTTCAGTGCAAACGGCCACCATAGGCACGTTCCATGCCTATCATGAGCAGCCGCACCGGTTGTATCAACTGAGTCGACCGCTTTTTAAGGGCCTGTTTGCCAAATTAGATAGTTTGATCGCCGTCTCCCCACCGGCGCGAGCGTTCGCTCGGCGTATGTTTCCGGGAAATTACCAGATCATCCCCAATGGCATCGATCTGAGCCGGTTTGGCCGGACAGCAACTGCGCCTCGACTCAACCCTACTCAGAATATCACCTTATTATTTGTGGGGCGATTAGACCCGCGTAAAGGCTTCGCTATCTTGTTCGAAGCCTTTTGTCGCTTGCAAGCTCATTACCCACACTTGAAACTACAGGTGATCGGGCCTGTCGCCTCCAGTACTGTCCGTATGTACCGGCAAATGGCCCAGGCTCGGGGCCTCACCGGGGTGGAGTTTGTTGGCTATGTAGCGCCTGAGCGTCTGCCCGATTTCTACCACCAAGCCGATATTTTTTGCGCGCCGTCGCTGGGCTGTGAGAGTTTCGGCATTGTGCTGCTCGAAGCGATGGCGGCCGGATTGCCCATCGTCGCTTCTGATATTGTCGGCTACCGCTCACTGATTACCGGCGGCCAGGAAGGTCTGCTGGTTTCACCCGGTCAGCCGGATCGCCTGGCCGGGGCGCTGCGCCGACTGATCGATCAGCCTGATCTACGCCGCCGGTTGGGGCAGTCGGGACAGACCAAAGCGGCGCAATTCACCTGGGATCACGTTGTCGATCAAACTTTGGCAGTGTACAATGACACTATTTGGAGTAAAATAGGGACAGGAGCTATTGAGGCTGCGGCAGAGAATGACTCAGAGGCTCATGTTCAACGGAGGCAGGCTAATTATGTTCAGTGACATTGCGAGAAAGTACAGCCGGAGTTTTTTAGAACCATTAGCACGGTTTATTAGTACTACCGGGGTTTCACCCAATGTTATCACCATTGCCGGATTTATTTTGATGGTCGGCGTTGCTTTTGTACTGGCTCAAGGACACTTTTTGTTAGGCGGTATTTTAATCACAGGCGTAGCCATTTTCGATGCGGTTGACGGCACCTTGGCCCGGATGATGGGCCGAACATCCCGCTTTGGCGCCTTTCTGGACTCGACGCTGGATCGCTTTTCGGAAGCGGTTATTTTTCTGGGGCTGTTTGTTTATTATATTAACCAAGATGGACAGTTAGAGTTAATTTTAATTTATGCGACGGTAGTCGGATCGTTAATGGTCAGTTACGCCCGGGCGCGCGCCGAAGGCATCGGGGTGCCATTGAAAGATGGTCTTTTTACCCGGTTTGAACGCGTTTTTCTGTTAGTTGTCGGCTTGATTTTCAATTGGCTTACCCCTGTTTTGTGGCTGCTGGCAATTTTTTCCAACTTGACCGCCTTCCAACGGATGTATCTGGTCTGGCGTATCACCGGCGGCGAGGAAGGCGGTTAAATCATTACCGGGAGGCTGCCCTGCATCCTAAGTAGGCGCAGCCGTATCGAAGGGGATACTGATCTACTGAGTATGGTTCAGGAAAAGAAGTGGGGCAAGTAATGATTTCTTCAAAAATTACCGTTGATTTATTTCCGGCGGAGGGCCGGCAGTGGGCTACTGTGGTGGTTGACGGGATGGATGATCCGACGGTTGTTTTGGCCGAGGCGATGAAAGCGCTGGCTATGGAGATGTTGCGTCGGCATACACCGGGTGTGGCTGAGGGTATCCCTCTCGATTTGGGGTCGCTGCAGGAGGCCATCGATACAGTCTCGTCGCCACAGCCGACGGCGGTGAGCAATCTACTTGAGTTGACAGAAGAATTAGCCCGAGATCCGGAAACCGTAGAAGCGATGTTTGAAAGTAAACCCCCGGTCACTCCGAGTGTCCGACAGGAAGCCCTTGAGCGAGTAAAAAATTGGCAGGCCGGCGGCAAGCAAGGTGATCTACGGGGATTAGATTTATCAGGTCAAGATTTGCAGGGGATTGATCTAGCAGGCGCCGATTTGAGCGGCTCAAATTTGGAGAGGACTGATTTAACCAACGCCAACCTATCCGGGGCTAAGCTTATCGAAGCGATTTTAAGTCAGGCAGCCATTGATGGGGCCAACCTGAGTGGGGTTGATCTCTGTCGGGCCATCCTGATCGAAGCCGCGCTGAGCCAGACTAATTTGGAAAAAGCCAACCTAGAAGATGCTAATCTGGTCGAATCAACCCTAAACGAGGCTAATCTGCGGCAGGCCAACCTCCGGCGCACAGTTTTGAGCCAGACGATTCTGATCGGAGCTGATTTTAGCGAAGCGAGCCTCATCGAGACCAATTTAGGGGAAGCCAATCTGACCAAGTCTAATCTAACCCAGACTGACCTGACCCAGGCGTTTCTGTACGAAGCCACGCTGCGCCATGCCAATTTGACCCAGGCTAATTTGCAGCATTCCAATTTTAGCCGGGCCAATTTAGCCCATGCCAACTTAACCGGCGCTGATTTGTCTTACGCCGATTTCAGCCTGGCCAATTTGACCGATGCCGATATGACAGGCACAATTTTGCTGGACACCGATTTTGACGGCGCGATCATGCCCCGCCCCCCTAAATCGGAGTAGTCCATTTTGTCGGCGGAGCTTTGTTTGATTAACCACAGCTATCATACCCAACCCCAAAATCCTGCCTTTATGGTCCGTGATATTCCGGTTTATGGCGATGTCATCCTCTCGCCGATGGCCGGCTTCTCGGATAAGCCCTACCGCCTGATTTGCCGCGAGTACGGATCGGCCATGAGCTACAGCGAATTTGTCTCGGTCCACGCCATTTTGCACGGCAATGACCGCACCTGGCAAATGCTCGCCTTCGATGAATCGGAGCGGCCAATGACCTTTCAGATTTTCGGCAGCGACGAGGCCATTATCGAACAAGCCGCCCGCGAAATCGAGCCGCTGGGGCCGGACATCATCGACATCAATATGGGTTGCTCGGTGCCTAAGGTATCGGGTAAAGGGGCTGGGGCTGCTCTGCTCAAGGATCCACCCAAAATCGGCCGAATTTTTAAGCGGCTGACCAAGGCCTTATCAGTGCCGGTCACGGGCAAAATCCGGCTGGGTTGGGATGAGACCTCGCTCAACTATCTGGAAGTCGCCAAGATTTTAGAAGATAACGGCGCGGCTTTGATTGCGGTTCATGGGCGTACCAAATTGCAGGCTTACAATGGGTCGGCCAATTGGGACGCGATTGCGGAGATTAAGCAGTCGGTCAGGGTGCCAGTCATCGGCAACGGCGATGTGGCTTGCGTGGCCGATATCCAGCGCATGAAGCAGCACACCGGCTGCGACGCGGTGATGATTGCCCGGGCTGCCATCGGCAACCCCTGGATTTTTCAAGGCAAGGATATCGAGCAGGTGACGTTAGCCGAGAAAGCTCGCCTGATCTACCGCCATCTCGACCTGATGCTCGATTTCTACGGGGAAGAGCGAGGGTTGATTTTGTTTCGCAAGCACGTGGTCAAATATGTACGCGGCTTGAAACACAGCGCCGCCGTGAAAGCGAAGCTGGTCACCTGCACTACGCCGGAGCAATTCATCGATCTGATGAATGAATATGAGGCGGAGATGGCTCAGCGTGAGAAGCGTCAAGCGCCGTTACCCAGCGCCGTGGATCAACCTCCGGTGATTACACCTGTTTTTTGAACTGGCCCTCGCTGGTGATCAAATCCGGCAGCATCGCCCACTGACACCCTGCCTGAACCGTTAGTGTCTTTAATTTTTCACCCCGATTATTGCCAACTGATCTGAGAACATAGATGTGCGAGACTGAACGGATTCATTGCCGTATTTTCTTGATCCGTTTAATACTGCCAATCGGTGTTTTAAAGAATGGCGAATACTCGTGACACGAACGGAATCCTAAATCAGCCTTAGGCTTTGCCTACTAGAAAAACCGGTGGCAACTATTGGCAAAGTGTTAAAGTTGCGAATATTCTCACTTTGTATATGATATCACTTGCAAATATTTGAACGACGGAGGGGATTTAGCTAATGATTCGCAACTTTATACTAATCCTTTTGTCATTGGTTACTTTGGCGGCTTGTGGTACTACGACTCCAGCTCAATCTGACAGTAGCGACGGTTCGCCTGCTGCCGATACTTCAGTTGAGGCCGGCAATGATAAACTAAATGTGGTCACCACCGTATCGCCCATTACAAATATTGTCTATAACGTTGGCGGTGATAGAATTAACCTCTCCGGCATCGTCCCGGAAGGCACAAACTCGCATACGTTTGAACCGGCGCCGTCTGATGCCATTAAGCTGGCTCAAGCCGACCTAATTTTCATCAATGGCTTACATTTGGAACTGCCGACCTTGGAATTAGCTGAAGCCAACAAAAATGACGAGGCCGAGATTATTATCTTGGGTGAACAAACCATCACTCCCGATGAATATGTATACGATTTCTCCTTTCCAAAAGAGGCGGGTAGTCCTAACCCTCATTTATGGCCTAACCCTTTGTACGCCCTCCGTTACGCTGAGATTGCCCGTGATGCTCTGGTCGAACGCGATCCGGCCAACGCCGATTATTTTAACCAGAATTATGATGCCTTCAAAGCTCGTATCGAGGCTCTTGACCAGGCTATTCAGGCCACTATCGATAGCATCCCCGCAGTTGATCGTAAATTGCTGACCTACCACGACTCCTGGGCTTACTTTTCACCGCGTTACGGCATGACGGTCATTGGCGCAATTCAGCCAGCAGATTTTTCCGAACCTTCAGCCCGGGAAGTGGCTGACCTCATTACGCAGTTGCGCCAGCAAGATGTGCCGGCCATTTTCGGCTCAGAAGTATTTCCTTCGCCGGTATTGGACCAAATTGCCAAAGAAGCCGGTGTCCGGTATATTGACACTTTACGTGATGACGACCTACCCGGCCAACCGGGCGACTTAAACCACTCTTATTTGGGGTTGATGGTTGAAGACGTAAAGATAATGGCCGAGGCTTTAGGCGGTAACCCTGACCTGATTGCCGATTTTGATACGTCCAACGTTACCGGGGTTGACCAGACGGTAGAGCAAGCGCGATAGTCGTTATTAAACCCCGTTCGTTTTAACAATAGGGGGGAAAATTGCAGCCGCTAATTGAACTTCGCCAGGTTAGCTTTGGATATGGGGCTGAACCGGCTTTAGAAAGTATTGATTTGCACCTTCATCCTGGCCAGTTCGCAGCTTTGGTCGGCCCCAGCGGTGCGGGTAAAACAACCCTGCTCAAGCTGGTCTTAGGCGGCCTCCAGCCCAACCAAGGCGAGGTTTACATTCACGGCCAGCTACTCAACGGGCAACCTAACCCCCATGTCGGCTATGTACCGCAATTGGAAACCATTGATTGGAATTTTCCCGTTACCGTGGAGCAGGTCGTGTTGATGGGGCGTATTCGGCGGGCTGCTATTTGGCCGTGGCCCAGCATGGCTGAAAAGCGTCAGATGCGGACTATTCTGGAACAGCTTGAAATTGATCACCTGGCCCAACGTCACATTCGCGATCTGTCCGGTGGTCAGCGGCAGCGCGTTTTTTTGGCTCGGGCGCTGATTGCGGAACCGGACTTATTAGTTCTGGACGAACCGACCGCCGGGGTTGACATGCGTACTGCTGAAAACGTGCTTCACCTCCTGGCCGATCTGAACCGACAAGGTATGACCGTGTTGATGACCATACACGACCTTAATGCGGCTGCCGCCCACGCACCCTGGATCGTTTGCCTTAACCGGCGAATTATTGCTCAAGGCCGGCCGGAGGAGGTATTTGTAGAAGACATTCTGAATGAAACCTATCGGGGCGATATGATGGTCATTCGGCAAGATGGGATGCTGTTTGTTCAGCAGCGGCCCCACAGCCATACTTACCACGAAGTGGTGCCGGACCCTGTCCCCGGTCACCCCATTGAGAAAGTCAATGATGGATATATTTCTGCATCCGTTTGAGTTTGAATTTTTTCGCAATGGTACCATTGTGGCGGTGATCGTGGGCGGTATTTGCGGTCTAATTGGGGTGTATATTGTGCTGCGCGGGATGAGCTACATTGGTCACGGATTGTCCCACGCCATATTCGGTGGCGCTGTGGTGGCCTTTGTAATGAGTTGGAATTTCTACTTGGGGGCCGGTCTGTGGGGATTTGCCGCCGCAGTGATGATTAACCAAACAGTGCGCCGTACTAAAATTAACGCGGACGCCGCTATTGGGGTTATTACCACGGCCAGCTTCGCCATCGGGGTGGCGTTGATCAGCCGCTATCGCCGTTTTACTCAATCCTTTGATGCCGCCCTCTTTGGCAATATTCTGGGGGTTACCACCCAGGATCTATGGGTGGTGGCGGGTGTGGCCCTGTTGATTATCGTTGCCATCTTCTTCGTTTACAAGCAGTTATTGTTTGTGACCTTCGATAGTGAGGTGGCTCAGGTTTATGGCGTGAAGACGGAGTGGATTGATACTCTCTTTGCTCTCATCCTGGCGTCGGCTCTCATCGCCTCGATGCAAATTTTAGGCGTTACCCTGATAGCAGCGGCCCTGGTCATTCCGGCCATCAGCGCCCGGCTCTTAACCGATAGTTTCAACCGCATGATTATCCTCTCAACCTTAATTGGCGCTGTAACCGGTTTCATCGGGATGTATCTTAGCTTCTATATTGATATTGCCTCCGGCGCCAGTATTGTATTGCTGCAAGCCGGCATTTTTGGCTTGGCCCTCATTATTTCCTCACTTCGCAAGCATGCTTCCCAGCGACTCATGCACACCCATCTTTAATCTGACATGTTCCTTCTTAAGAGTCTTTAATTGCCATTTTACACGCTTTAGTTATAATAAAATCGCTGTTATGTTGAAATAATTCCGTAGAGAATAGCTTTATTCTTTGGACCGTTTGACCGGCAGCTTGTTAAAAATCGTTACACTAAAATTCTACTTTTCCCAACTAATCAAAATTTACATTTATAATCGTTACCAATATTGGCATGTCCAAATTGTACTAACGTGTATTTAAGAAAGGCGCGCTGATAGGTTACTTTAGCTATCTACTATTATAAGGAGACATGAGGATGAAGAAGTATAACAAGCCTGCAATGAAAAAGCATGCCGAATTGAAATCAGTTACCTTCAGTGCTCACTAAGTAGAAACATTTTTCAAGTAGTTTTGAATTTTTAAAGCGGATCTGTGGGCAAAACAGTGAAACCGCTATGAAAATTACGCTCGTTCAGTAAACGTTAAGAAACGGTTCAAAACAGCGCGCCTTTATTAAGTACTTGTTTGACTACATTGGATGATTGTAATATTATTTGCGAATATTCGCAAAAACACCCTTGTAAATTTATGACTCCAATCGAGCATATTGTCAAGTGTATTTCTCTTGCACCTCAGTTGGATAAAACGAATTTGCCAAGAGATGAGGAATGGGAGAAAATTGCGGTCGTTGCAATTGCGGTAGGATTAGCCCCTCTTCTATACTGGCAACTTACCCAAATCGACCTCGACTTGCCGCCTATGGCTAGGGCCAAACTAGCCGTTCTTCGCAAAGCACATGCTAAACGAAATCAGGAAATTGCCGACCAATTGGCCGAAATATTGGCGGCTTGTGCCCAAAAAAATATCGCGGTACTGGTCCTAAAAGGGGCGCTGCTGGCTCCCACAGTCTATGCCGAGCCGGCATTACGCCCGATGAATGACATCGATCTTTTATTTCAGGCCGACGATATTGATCAGGCTGAGGTGGTTTTGGAAGAATTGGGCTATTCCGGTAAACATAAAGATGCTGATCAGGGACCGGGTGTGGTTAAACATCTCAGCACCTATCGGCGTGACGGTAATGAAGGAGCCACCCCCAATCCTTATCTGAGCGCCGATGCCGATCGCATGGTAGAACCGCACATTTCCCTGGAGGAATCGTGGTTTGGCCTCAAAGTTGATATTACCCCCGGCGTTTGGGATCGGGCCGTGCCGATAACTTTAAACAACCAACCGGCGCTCCGGCTGTCATTGGTCGATCTGCTTCTTCACCTGGCGGTACATGCTTCGTTTCACGTGATTATGGGAAGCTCCGTATTTCTGCAACTGTACGATATTGGTCAAGTTCTCAACGTCTGGGGCGACGAGATTAAGTGGCCTGAGTTATTGCATCGAACCCGCCAGGTCAAGGCTCAACCATTTGTATATGCCGGTTTTTATTGGGCCAAATTACTTTACAGTGCGCCTATTCCGGAGACAACATTGGCCGCCCTCGAGCAGGACTGTTCGCCGGCTTTGGTGGCGTATGTTCGCTCTCTGGATGCCTCAGGGTTGCTCAAACGTACCCAGCATCCGCCGCTAGTTACCTTTCAACAGCGTCTCCAGCGCGGTATTTTAGATCGAAAAGAAGCGGCTCGTTGGGCCGACTCTTTCAATGCCAAATGGCAGGTCTGGCAAACCGCTTTGACTTTTCACAAAACTGATACAATGAACTTATTGAAGCAGCGATTGAAATCTGAAGTTTAGAAACATGAGAAACGGAAAGAAACAAGCTCCTTTTTTTTCAATTATCATTCCCGTCTACAACGGCGGTTATTTCTTTGAGCGCTGTTTGAGCGCTATCCAACGATCAACGTTTACCGATTGGGAGTTGATTGTAGTGGACGATGGTTCAACCGACGGCTCAGATACGCTGACCCGGCAGTATAAGGCGCGCTTGTTTGCCACCGGGAAGCGGCTGGGACCGGCTGCCGCCCGCAACATCGGCGCCAAAATTGCTAAAGGACGCTATCTGTTTTTTATCGATGCTGATTGCGAAGTCCATGTGGACACCTTAGCTATTGCGGCCAACTTTCTAAAGCAACATTCCGTGCTGGATGCTATCTTTGGTTCTTACGACGATAAACCGGATGCGCGTGGCTTTGTCGCTCAATACAAAAACCTGTTCCACCATTACGTCCACCAAAATGGCAAAGAAGACGCGTCCACTTTTTGGACTGGCTGCGGCGTGATCAAGCGCAAACGGTTTTTGAAACTGGGCGGGTTTGATGTTCAACGCTACCCTCGGCCATCGATCGAAGATATTGATTTGGGCTATCGACTTAAACAGGCCGGCGGCAAAATTCGTCTGGTTAAAAATGTTCAAGTCAAACACCTTAAAGCCTGGACATTTAACGACCTGATTAAATCGGATATTTTTGATCGAGGTATTCCCTGGACGCGGTTAATCCTGCGAGACAAAGCCTTTGTGGGCGACCTTAATCTCCAAACCCATAATCGTATTAGCGTTATTGCGGTTTACGCCCTGATTTTGGCCTTGTTAAGCAGCTTTTTCTCCCCTAGGGCCTTAGATCTAGCCCTGATTTTGGCCTTTCTCCTCTTTTTCCTTAACCTCAACCTGTATCGGTTCTTTTACCACCAACGCGGCTTGTTGTTTATGATGGGAGTCATTCCCCTGCATTGGCTTTACTATTTTTATAACGGTATTTCATTTGGCTGCGGGTTACTGCTGCACTGGCTGGCTGTTTTTTTCGCTGAGCCGCTTCGATCACCTCCACCTTTAGTTGACCCGCGCGAGAACGAGAGGGAATTAACTTATAACCGGTATGGAACTTGAAGCGACCAAGTCAGCCCCAGCCATTCGCGGGATATCCGTTGTTAGTGGATCGAGCCGCCTGCAAACGAAGTCCCAAGATTTTGTTTGGCTGGTGTTGGTTGGGGTGTGTGTTTCGGCCGTCTACTTAGTGCTTCTGCCCTACGTGGCCCGAACCTGGCGCACCACCGGCGATGAGCCTCACTATCTGCTGACCGCCCATTCCTTAGTTCACGATGGGGATTTTGATCTTAAGAATAATTACGATCAGTTAGACTACCTCGCCTTTTACTTTAGCAAAGATATTACGCGTCAGATTCGATACGACTCGACCGGCGGCGAAATCCTCGATCATTATCTCGGCTTGCCGGTGCTGATTGCCCCGGCCTATGCGCTGGGCGGGCGCTTTGGGGTGTTGGCTTTTCAGGCTATGTTAGCCGGTTTACTGGCGGCGATCACCTTTAAGCTGGCCTGGTCAGTTAGTGAAGATATGGGGGCGGCCCTTTTGGGTACGCTTTTTGTTTTTTTTAGCCCACCGTTACTACTCTATCCTTATCTGGTTTATCCGGAACTCATCGCCGCGCTGCTGGTCACGATCAGCCTCTTTTTTATTGTAGCCACTCGCCCGACCGGTTTGGGGGTGGTGGCCTTGGTGGTATCGCTCATCGTGCTGCCTTG
>Ga0116151_10002907_pt1 | contig 15528 bp, 12 predicted proteins | sample AD_UKC117_MetaG_FD_89893 | JGI IMG/M metagenome (GOLD analysis project Ga0116151, IMG submission 89893) | Active sludge microbial communities of municipal wastewater-treating anaerobic digesters from Hong Kong - AD_UKC117_MetaG | ecosystem: Engineered > Bioreactor > Anaerobic > Digestate...
GACTTTAAAACCTCCTTTATTACACTCAATTCCTTATGTTTTAAAATAAGGTCGTTATCCAAATTGCTTACATATTCACGGGCAATGTCTGCTTCTAACGCATTACGAAAATTAAGTGTCTTAACCGCTGATTCAACTAATAGGATTGATTTATTTAATTTTAATGTGGTATAAATACTGTCTAAATCCTTTTCCTTATTAATCTTGTCTATCAGGTTAATCTGCTTAATCACAGGTTCAGACAATGTGCTTTTGTAATTGGCAAAGTTGAACGAATAGTTATGGGCTTTGTCAATTCGTTTAGCAATTTCGTTTTGTATGCGGTTTTCAAGCATTTGGTCGAACACTTTCAATTCCATTTGTTTGTCGGCTTCGGTAATCTTTTTCGCCTTTATTTTTTTGTCTAATTCTACGGCTTTCCTGGCTTTTTCAATTTTGCCTTTTGTTTCCATATCGGCACGGGTTTCGGTGCGGATTTTCTCTTTTATACGTGGGTCGAGCGTTTTAACCCATTCGGATGGTATGCAAAATTGGTTTTTCGTTTCTTCGGGCTTTTTGCCGTGTTTTACAAATTCATGATACAACGATAAACATTCAACAAGCTGGTTTCCTTTTTGCTCTTTGCGGTTGGTTCCCATGGTATAACCATCGTTTGTAACTTTGTAAAACCAAGTCCAATCAGTTTTTCCGCCTTTTTCAAAAACAAGAATTGAAGTTTTAGGGCCTTGTCCATTTTTGCTTACAAATAAACCCTGTGGCAAAGAAATCACCGCTTTTAAATGAGCTTCTTCCAACAGCATTTTGCGTAATGCCTTTGCACTAAACTGGTCCCACGTATGAAAACCCTCCGATACAACAACGGCACATTGTCCGCCTTGTTTCAAATGCTCAAACATGAGTTTCACAAACAAAATGGTAGTTTCCGATTCTTTGGAATATTCGCCCCAAACATCGGGATAAGCTTCCTGGTCACGTTGTGCACCAAATGGTGGATTTGCAAGAATTACCGATTTTGTTTCGTGGTCGGTTACCGGTCGGTATTTTGCCAGTGAGTCGCCTTGCTCAATATTGGCAGGGTTTAAGCCACGAATATAAAAGTTTATTGCAGCCATTTTGCGAATCATACCCAAATACTCAACACCTGTAACCCCACTTCGGTAAAATTGTGTTGTTTGCTCAATACTTGGGAATTCAATTTGGTTCCTTTCAAAATAATTATCGAACCAACCGGCTAATTCTGAATGTGCTTTTTCACCCGGCCATTCACGGGTTGGGTCAACCCTTCGCATTACAAATTCAAAAGCATCAAATAGAAATCCGCCGGTACCGCAAGCAGGGTCAAATATTACATCGTCAAAAGTTGGCTCAATTAAAGCAGTCATAAACTGGCGTACATGGTCAGGAGTGCGGAATAGTCCAACGTCTTTCGTTCCACCTGTTTCGCTTAATGCCGATTCAATAGCGTCGCCCAATAAATCAGTTTTAAGCAATCGGGTTTCTTCAATATCGTTGGCAACTATATTGATTACTTCGCCAAGGTTTCCACTGTTTACATTGTTGGTAAAATTCGAATTGCTAAAAACTTCTTCAATCAAAACCAATTGGTCTTGTACCTTTTGCGGTAAATTTCCTTTGAAAACCTTTCTTGCACTATGTAAAATGGTTGAATAGAAAGGAAAGAAATTATCATTGAGTTCAGATAAAATCTGATCGTTTGAAACGGTTGGCAAATACGAAAACAAACGGTTTTCGTTCGATTCTTCTTTTCCTGTCTTTGGATTCAGCCATTTGTAGTCAGTCGAGAATAATTCCCGTAGCGGTTTAAATTCATCGTCTTGCTTGATTTTTGTTTCAAAAATGCGAAGCAAAAGCAATTCAATGATATACTCAACTCTTTGTACAGGTGTACCTGCTGGTCTAAGTTTATTGTGTAGAGCTTTTAAGGCGTTATTTGTCTTGTTATCTGCGTAATGTACTGTTGAACGTCCCATAATTTTAATTCAATGCACAAATGTAACAATTTAGCAAGGGTGTGTAAACAAAATTGCAGCTCTTTGACAATCCCAAAAGCTTTCGGGATTGGTTCAAGCGTTGGCTCCCCGAAGTGTCGGGACAAGTCGTGGGGCTTTGGCAATCCCGACAAATCGGGACAGGTCGTGTGCAATGTGGGTAGGCAGAATTTCAAAATTTTTGTGCGGTGGGTAAAAAAAATTAAAACACATTCGGGTCGGCAATGAGTGTCGGGTTATTTTTCTGTTGGTTTCGTTTTTCATTCCAAGTTTAATATTTCATTTTTATTGTCAATTTGCTGTGTCGTTGTCTTTTACCGCTTGTGCATAACATTTGTGCAAATTTACTATTACGTTTATTTTTTCATTAGAACAGGCAAAAGGTACATTTACAAAATGAATTTTGCAGGTTGATTTTTGTTTTGTGATTTGCTGTCCAATTTCATGTTTACTTTCTTTTAATGCCGAGTAATCCAGCCAGGCACCGGGCTTAATACGTTGAACACCTCGCTCAACCTGAACTGCTCCGCCAGTATGTACCAAAAGCGGTGGCTATGACTCCAGGCAGTCCTCTCAGGCATTTTTACCCTGTTGATCAACTCCTGGTCGTAGTCAAACACCAGGCTGACCACAGGACTTTGGTGATGAATTTCTCTTTTCAGTTTTATTTCCGGTTTGTCTGTCATTTTGTTGTCATCTGCCAGCCTGAAAAACTCAGGGTGCTTTCCAAAAAATCATTTTTTCTCAATCTTGTTTTAAAAAAATCGTAGAACCCATTAACAATTTTTAGAATATCATAATAAAAATAAAAATTTTTTTGCTTCCAAAAATTCTGTAAACTGTTTAAAAATATCTTCTACAAGCCCACCATTTGTCATATTTTCCCGAAATAACCAAACTGTTTTTTCAGTTTGCATTTATCGCCGCTTTCCAATCCTAAAAACTTTTTAAAATTCGGACGGTCTAATAGCTGATATTCTATCCGGGTATCACCTGGTCCATAATATCTCTGTAAAATCATTATTTTAAACATCATCACTACATCCTAAGGTTTCGCACCTGCATTATTTTTTTTAGCTGTGTTTAAAAGTTTTGATTCCAGTGTGTTTCTGAACATCTCAAAATTTATTACCTTGCTTGTTAATTCCAGTGGATTGCCTGTTTTTGTCAGCTTTTGATAAATGTCTTCTTCATCAAAGAATCCTTTATTGTCTGTGGGTTTGTATTGTTGTGTTTTCTGACGCAAATAATCAACTATAATTTATTGAACATCAGATAGATATTAATAATCCCTGCTTTTTAATAACAATCTTTATTGTTAATTTTAATTTTTAGAAGTCCCCTTGTATTTTTTGAACATCAGCAGCAATTTAAGCTCTTTTGGTTTTTCAACTTCTGGTTTGTGCTTCGGTAAAACCAAAAGTGCTTAAATGTGCGGTGGGCTTCGCCTTGTTGCCAACTGCACGACAGAACAAATAACAAGCAGAGCAAAATGCAATCATTTCGCAGGAAGTGCCTGTTCATCTTTTTTTATTGTGTAATTTTACATCAAAATTAAAACTTCTTCAAAAATGTTGAAAAATCTCAACCTCGACAACGTACTTTTTCTCGATATTGAAACCGTTCCTCAGTTTGCCGGATTTGAGGATGTTCCTGAGGTTCTGCAAAAGCTCTGGGAAGAAAAAGCAAGTCGAATCGTACAGGATAATTCGGGTGAAACTCCCGCAAGCCTTTACCACAGAGCAGGTATTTATGCAGAATTTGGGAAAATCATTTGCATTTCAGCAGGCTATATTACTGGTGCACAATTCAGGCTGAAATCTTACTATGGTGATAACGAGAAAGAATTACTGGCTGATTTTTCTGCTTTGCTAAACCGGCATTATAATACTTCACAACACTTCTTGTGCGCGCACAACGGAAAAGAGTTTGATTTCCCGTACATCGCCCGACGAATGCTTGTTAACAGGTTGACCATTCCGGATATTCTCAACCTGGCAGGGAAAAAGCCATGGGAAGTACAACATCTCGATACAATGGACCTTTGGCGCTTTGGTGATTACAAAAATTATACTTCGCTGAAATTGTTGACAACCATTTTTGGCATTCCAAGCCCAAAAGATGATATTGACGGAAGTATGGTTAATGAGGTTTACTGGAAGGAAAATGACCTGGAAAGAATTGTTACCTATTGCCAGAAAGATACTCTTGCGGTGGCACAACTTCTGCTTAGTTATCTTGGCCAGCCTCTGATAAAAGAATCTCAGATTATGGTAGTTTGACAGCTTAGTTTGAGACAGCTTTAATAAACCTTTCTGTATATTTGTTGATTCCATCAAATGAAAAAACCATATTTTCGTTGCAGTTTTGTTTGGTTCAATTTCAAACGGAAATTGTCATCAAAACCTGAAAAATAAAATTCCCGCTATTATGAAGTTCATATCCTGGAATGTTAACGGAATACGCGCAATTGTGCAGAAGAATTTTTTTAAAGAATTGGAAATCCTGAACCCTGATATGCTTTGTCTTCAGGAAACCAAGGCTCAGGACGATCAGGTGACTGAAGCTTTGTTCGGTATTAAATATCATCTTTATTCAAATTCGGCACAAAAAAAAGGTTATTCCGGCACTGCTGTTTTAACAAAAACCAAACCTCTGAATGTAACAAGGGATATTGGTGTTGCTGAACATGATACGGAAGGACGGGTAATTTGCCTCGAATACAATGATTATTTTGTGGTTAATGTGTACGTTCCAAATTCAGGTGCAGACCTTAAAAGACTGGAATACCGACAGGAGTGGGACAGGGCTTTTTACACTTATCTGAAAAATTTGGAGCAATCCAAACCTGTAATTGTTTGCGGCGATTTCAATGTTGCCCACAAGCCAATTGATATTGCCCGTCCGAAAGAAAACTACAACAAAACTGCCGGCTACATGCAACAAGAAATTGATGGAATGGACCATTTAATCGAAGGCGGATTTGTGGACACTTTTAGATATTTTTATCCTGACAAAACTGAAATGTATTCCTGGTGGAGCTTTCGGGCTGGAGCAAGAACCAGGAACATAGGCTGGCGTATTGATTACTTTCTGATAAGCCCATCGCTGAAAAGCATTTTAAAAAATGCTTTTATTCACATGGAAATTATGGGATCCGATCATTGCCCTGTAGGTATTGAGTTAATATCATGAGAAAAAACAGGGAATGGTACTTTCATCTGACCTGACAGGATTTAACTACACGAGAGTATTGTGGTTTTTTCAGGCCAGCTCGTAATCCAATTGCTTTTTCATAATATCAATGTGTTTGACCCGGATTTTGATCGGGTCACCAAGTTTGTACTCGTGCTGATGACGATGCCCGACAACTTTGTAGTTTTCTTCGTCGAGGTAATAGAAATCATCATCCATATCCTGTAAACGGATCATTCCCTCACACTTGTTTTCTTTGATTTCGACAAAGATACCATATTTCGAAACTCCGGAAATAAGCCCGTCGAATTCCTGTCCGATTTTATCTGACATATATTCAGCTTGTTTGTATTTTACCGATGCGCGTTCGGCGTCCTGAGCTTTACGTTCCATATCGGATGAATGAATACATTTTTCTTCATATTCATCCTTGTTCACAGAATTCTTTTTATCGAGATAACGCTGCAGTAGCCGGTGAACCATTAGATCAGGGTAGCGACGGATGGGAGATGTAAAGTGGGTATAATACTGAAACGCCAGTCCATAATGTCCGATATTGGTTGTGGAATATTCTGCTTTTGCCATAGTACGCACGGCAAGTGTTTCAACAAGGTTTTCCTCGCCTTTGCCATGAACTTTTTCGAAGAGATCATTGAACGATTTAGCCAAACTGCGTTCGGAGTTGATACGCATTTTGTATCCCAGTTTTCCGACAAACTGGATAAACTGGTTAAGTTTTTCAGGTGAGGGTTGATCGTGAACCCGGTAAACAAATGTTTTGGGTTCGATGTTCCCGCGTTTGCGTCCGACACGTTCGGCTACACGTCGGTTGGCCAGCAACATAAACTCTTCGATAAGAAAGTTGGACTCTTTCTGTTCTTTGATAAGAACTTCGATTGGTTTGCTGTTTTCATCCAGTATAAATTTCACTTCCTGGGTATGAAAACTGATGGCTCCTTTGGAAAAACGGGCGTCTTTAAGTTTTGAAGCCAGCGACCACAGAATCAGTATTTCTTTTGCCATGTCGCCTTTTTCGGTTTCAATAATTTTTTGTGCTTCTTCATAGTTGAAGCGCCTGTTGCTGTTGATTATGGTTTTTCCAAACCATTCTTTGAGGATTTTTGCGTTGTCATCAAGTTCAAAAACAGCTGAAAAACAAAGTTTGTCTTCGTTTGGACGGAGCGAGCAAACCATATTTGAGAGTTTCTCAGGCAACATTGGTACTACGCGGTCAACCATGTAGATAGAAGTTCCCCGCTGGTAAGCCTCTTTGTCTGTCAGACTGCCCGGAGTAACGTAATAAGAAACATCAGCGATATGAACCCCTACTTCGTGGTTGCCATTTTCGAGCTGCCGGTATGATAAAGCATCGTCAAAATCTTTGGCATCAAACGGATCGATAGTAAAAGTGGTAATCGGGCGAAAGTCCCTTCGTTTTTTAATTTCTTCAGCCGGAATCTCTGCTGAAAGTTTGGCCATTTCTTTTTCAACTTCTTTTGGAAACGCTAGTGGGAAATCATTTTCAACCAGAATAGCCTGCATTTCCACTTCATTTTCACCTGGTTTGCCCAGCACTTTCACCACTTCTCCAAAAGGATTGTTGGCATGCTCAGGCCATTCGGTGATTTTTACAACCACTTTTTCGCCATGACGTGCATTTTTGAGATTGGCAAGCGGGATAAAAATATCCACCGGCATTGTAGGGCTTTCTGAAATCATGAAAGCAAATTTTGCTGATTTTTCGATCGTTCCCACGAAATGAGATTTGGAACGCTGTATGACTTCTACAATTTCGCCTTCAGGTTTATGCCCTTTTCGTTGTGGAAATAATCTAACCTTCACTTCATCGCCGTGAAGTGCATGTCCTGTATGATTTGAGGCAACAAAAATATCTTCGCCAAATGCTGTTGTCGAAACATAAGCTTTACCGGTTCGTTTCATGTCCACTTTGCCGGTAACAAAGGATTTCAAACCTTTTTCTGCCACGAGTTTATCAGGTATGGCTTTGAATTTTCCTCTGCGCAGTTGCATCAGCTCGCCCCTTTTAGCGAGTTCTTCCAAGGCATCTTTTACCAGATTTTTAGCTGATTTATCCATTGCGCCCAGGAAATGCGCCAACTGCTTGTAATTAAAACTGCCGAAAGGATTTTCTGCAAAAAAATTTCTTATCCCGGCAATTATGGTCTGTTTGCCCAGCCTGGCATTGCTTTTTGTTTCCTTTTTAACATTCCTGTTTTTTGCCATAATGTTTTGAATTGAATTTTGGCGAAGGTAGCTATTTTTAAAAATCCGGATTATAATATCGTCAGGTTAATGTTCCGGTTTTTGAATAATAAAATTATTGTGACTTTGAAATAAAACTTATGCTTTAGCATGGTTTTGTGGTTTTCAACTTTCAGATAATGAAGTGCAAATTGTAAAAAACCAATCGAATAGAAATTTTTTCAAAGCTGATGCACTTGTTTAATAATTTTCAACACAAAGGGTTTGGCGTGTCAAAAGTGGATTCTTTTGTTAATGACCCTGCGGCTGATAATTGATTATTTTTGCCGAAAATCATCAAGCTTTGAATGTTGAGTTTTTCATAGCCAGAGGCATTTTGTCGAAGGATAGTTCGAACTTTTCCAGGCCGATTGTGCGTCTGTCGGTACTGAGTATTGCGTTGGGGCTGGCTGTAATGATTCTTGCTGTGGCAGTTACCAGTGGTTTCAAAACAGCAATTACTGACAAAGTTATCGGGTTTGGTTCTCATATTCAGATTACCAGCTTTGATCTGAACCGATCGTATGAAACATCTCCTGTCAGCATTGATCAGCCATTTTATCCGGGTTTAATGGATAGTGCAGGGATCAGGCATATTCAGGTTTTTGCCACAAAGTCAGGGCTGATCAAAACCACAGATCAAATACAGGGCATCATACTGAAAGGGATTTCGACTGATTTTGACTGGTCGTTTTTCAAGGATAAGATTGTGGAAGGGCAGCTGTTGGTTATTGATCCGGAGAAAATTTCAGATGATATTCTGATTTCACGCAAAATTGCCGATAGAATGCAATTTAAGCTGGGTGATGAGGTAAGAGCTTATTTTGTAAACCCCGAAGAAATGGCTCCGCGTGGCCGAAAGTTTCGTATTGCAGGAATATATGAAAGCGGCCTTGAGGAATTTGATAATCTTTACCTTATCGGCGACATAAGACATGTGCAAAGGCTGAACAATTGGGATAAAAGTGAAATCAGCGGTTTTGAAGTTTTTGTTGACGACTATCGCAATATCGACCACATGGCTGATATGGTGTATCAGGTGATTGGCTATAATCTCAATATCACTTCAATTAAGGAAATGTATCCGCAGATTTTTGAATGGCTTAACCTACAGGATATGAATGTGATAATCATACTGACGCTGATGATTGCCGTAGCAGCTATAAATATGATTTCTACACTGCTGATTCTTATTCTTGAAAAAACAAATATGATTGGTGTTCTGAAAGCGCTGGGAGCAACTAACCGGACAATTCGCAAAATTTTTTTATACAATGCTTCATTTATAATTGGGCGCGGTCTTGTATTCGGAAATATAATCGGCCTGGGAATAGCTTTTTTACAATTACATTTTCAACTGTTCCGGCTGGATCAGGAATCTTATTATGTCCCTTACGTTCCGGTTCAGCTTGAAGTTGCGTCGGTTTTGCTGCTCAATCTTGGCACCTTGCTTTTGTGCCTTTTGTTTATGCTGATCCCTTCATACATCATCATGCGAATAAGTCCGGTCAGAGCAATAAGATGGGATTAACCTGAGCTTGTACTATTTACTTTTTCTCCAAAACTGAGGCATTTTGGGATTACTCAAAACAGATTTTTCCTGTCTCATTACACCGTGCCTGACAGATTTTACTTCTTCGACTGAATAAAAAGCATTGGGGTTAAATTGATTGATAATTGAAATTAGCTCTTTTAACTGTTTTCGGGGAATAATCAGAAAAATGATTTTCACCGGTCCGCGGCTACCCTGAGCGTCAATAAGTGTCATTCCAAAGTTTTTCTCCCGAAGATGTTGTACAAGTTCAGAGGTGTCCATTTTTGGCATAATCCTCACAATCACGGTGCCTAACGAAATACGCTCTTCGAGAGTAATACCGATAAAATTGCCTGCAGCAAAACCTGCCCCATAGGCAATGTAATAAAGAAAATTGTCCATTTGCTTCAGTATCTGACTGACAGCCAGCAGCCATATGATGACCTCAAAAAAACCAAGTAGCGGAGCAATGTATTTGTACCCTTTCGATACAAAAATAAGACGCAGCGTGCCAATGCTCTGGTCAGCAATACGTGAAAAGAAGATCAGCAGCGGTAGCACAATCCAGATAAAGACCCAGGAATTGACATCAAACAGTGCGATATTCATAATGTTCAAATGTTTTAGTTCAGCTCAAACGAGTCAGTGTGAGTTTAACGGCGGGCAATCATTGCTATTGTCTGAAGTGAAATTGTAACCTGACAAAGATCAATAGTTAAGGTGACAAACGATTTATTTTCCAGGTATGAAATCCATCAGTTTTATAAAGAAAGCGGTCGTGAAGTCTGTTGCTGCGCCCCTGCCAGAATTCAACCGAATCAGGAAATATCTTGTATCCTCCCCAGTTTTTTGGTCGGGGAATTTTTTGATTTCGAAATATCCTGCTTAACTCCTCAAATTTCGTTTCGAGTTCTTTACGATCCGAAATTTTTCGACTTTGTGCCGAAACCAAAGCTCCCAGGCGACTTTCATGAGGCCTTGCGTGAAAATACTCATCCGAAATTGATGATTCAACAGGTACAGCTTTGCCATGAATGTGAACCTGGCGCTCAACTTCCTTCCAAAAAAATGTAGCCGAAACAAAAGGGTTTTCAGCTATTTGTTTCCCTTTAGTGCTTTCATAATGGGTAAAAAATATAAAACCCTCACTGTCATAATCTTTTAAAAGAACAACCCGTGATGTAGGTCGCAAATTTCTTCCTGCTGTTGCCAGTAACATTGCTGTTGGTTCATAGACTCCCATTCGCAAAACTTCATCCATCCAACGGCCAAACTGGACGAATGGGTCATGATGCATTTCCTTTTCATTAAGATCACCTTTGAGATATTCATTTCTGATTTCGGATAAATTAATTTTTTGGTTCATCATTCAGGAAAGATTGGTTTATTGTAAAACTGCTAATTCCTTGATAAAAAGGAAATAAAAAGATTTTTTTATCCCATTTAATTAAACAACCATAAACAGCATTCGTTTAATTTTGCGTCAGAGAAATTTTATTATCGTGAAAAAAATTGCAGGTTTTTTCTTCGAAAAAAGGATTTGCACCAGATTGACATGGAAAGCAAAATTGTTGCTCCTTCTTTTAATAGTAGCATTAACAATAGTTTTTGTAAAAAATATTGTTCCTTTTCTTTCCTTAGAAAAAACAATAGTTTCCAATGTTTTTGTGCTCGAAGGATATGTTGAAGACTGGGCTTATCCTTTTATTATTCAAAAGATTAATGAACTCAACCCGGATTTCATCCTGACTACCGGAATTTCTTTGGATCAGGGGTTTTACCTGAACGGTGTTCCATCAACTGCATATTTGGTGGGGCATTCTTTACGAAAACTAGGCATTGATTCGGCGAGGGTTCATATTGTTCCCACTAAACCAGGAGTTAAAGTTAACAGAACTTATTATTCTGCTATAGCTGCCCGAAAATATCTGGATCAGCACTTTACGGGAATTTCATCCGTTAATCTGATTTCTACATCTGTTCATGCCCGTCGAAGCCACCTGATTTTCAAAAAAGTCTTCAACGACAAATACGAGTTAGGGAATATTGTTGTACCTTCAATTTATTTTAATCGCAGCAACTGGTACAAAACCAGCAGAGGATTTCGCACTGTCCTTTCTGAAACCTTAGCCTGGTTGTATGTTCGTCTTTTTTTCTTTCCCAATGTTGAAGAGGATCTAAGTTCCTCAAACAAAAGCTTGTGAGTATTGTTACTCACGGTTCTTGGTGTCAATAAAAATGGTAACAGGTCCATCATTTACGAGTGATACTAACATGTGAGCTCCAAATTCACCGGTTTGAATGGCTTTTCCGGAATCTTTTTCCAATTGGTTTTTAAAAAGAGTATAGAGCGGAATGGCTGTTTCGGGTCTGGCTGCTCTGATATAGGACGGGCGATTGCCTTTTTTGATGCTTGCATGCAGGGTAAACTGACTGACAAGCAAAATATCACCATCAATATCCTTTAAAGGCAGGTTCATTACGCCTGATTTGTCGTCAAAAATTCTCAGTCTTGTTATTTTTCCGCTGAGCCACTCCACATCATCTGAGGTATCTGCCTCCTCAATACCCAGCAGAATCAGCACGCCTTGTCCTATTGCACCATGAATACTGTTGTCAATTTTTACTGATGCTTCCTTTACCCGCTGGATAATAGCTCTCATGATTCTGAAGTTTAAATAATTATTGCAAACTTAGTTTTTTGCTGAATTTCAGGGAAACATTTTTGTTGGTCTGAGTTTATGTTTTAATATTCATGTAACTTTGCAAAAAAGAGCAATTATGACAAGATTAAGCGTAAATATCAATAAAATTGCAACCCTGCGCAATGCCAGAGGTGGTAACCTTCCCGATGTAATCAAAGCAGCAATCGATTGTCAGCGTTTTGGTGCACAGGGAATCACGGTTCATCCGCGTCCTGACGAGCGTCACATACGTCGCAGCGATGTGTACGACCTCAGACCGATAGTTACCACTGAGTTCAACATCGAAGGTTATCCTTCAAAAGAATTTATTGAGCTGGTAACTAAAGTTAAACCCGAGCAAGTAACTCTTGTTCCTGATCCTCCGGATGTTCTGACTTCAAATGCAGGTTGGGATACTATCAAAAATGAACATTTTCTTACTGATGTCATTCGTGAGTTTCATCAGCATCAGATCCGGACTTCCATTTTCATTGAGACTGATCGCAGGATGATTGAAAATGCAGCCAGGATCGGTACCGATCGTGTGGAGTTGTATACCGAAAGCTATGCTGCCAATTATTCAAAAAACAAGGAACTGGCAGTTAAACCATTTGCAGATGCAGCATTAGTAGCAGGCAAAGTTGGTCTGGGACTTAATGCAGGCCATGACCTTAATCTGGTTAACCTGAAATTTTTTGCCATGAACATTCCCGATCTGCTTGAAGTCTCTATTGGTCATGCTTTAATCTGCGATGCATTATATCTTGGCCTCGAAAATACAATCCAGCTTTACCTTAACCAGCTCAGACATTAATCACCAGCGATGGTTTTTCTGGTTTTTATTGTCAGCAAAGACTGAAACTGATTGGTAGGAGCTAGTGTGCTTAATAACCTGAAGTTATTACTTTTTCGGTTTCAGTTTTTTTGGTGGCAGAAAAAGTGAAAGTTCCTGATTCGGTTGTATTTCCCGGATTTTTTATGACTTCAATATCACCGCCTCCGGTTATCATTTCTCCTGATATCGAAAAAGCGGGTACCGCCAGTGTGATGTCCTCGGTATAAGTAACGCCATCGAATTGATATTGAACCTGATAATATGTTGTCGTCAGGGTAAATTGATCACCGTTTAAACTGCCTTTAAACTCAAGATCATCATAACTTAACTGTCCAATGTCGAAAGTGCCGTTCACTGTGGCTTCATTCCCTTCTATTTTCAGCATAATGTCTCCGGTTGCGTTAAAGGTGTATGTTTCAGGAACGGTAATGTTGAATACAAGTTCAACATCGTAATGCTCTTCCTGCGTAGAAGGATTGTTTTCTTCGTCTTTGTTGCAGGAATAGAATGACAGGAGCAATAGCAGTACTGTAGCATAATTGATAATGAATGGGTTAATCATTTTTTTGGGTTTTAGATGAATAAATAAACAAGCTTAAGATTGTTGGCAAATATAAAAACATTTTGTCGAAAATTGCATTTGCTGAATCCGTTTTTTTTAGCGGAGAAAATTTTTAAATTTTGCCGGGCATACAAATGAAACTTTACGGTCAAACTTTTGTTAGAATTACTAAAATCACTTTAATTCAGAAAATCTTTATTTTCGATAAATAACAGGTGAGCATGAAGATCAGACTGGTTACAGAAATCAATAAGTCATTTGACTTTGTTTCTGCTCATTTCGACAGAAAACTTTTCAGTTTTTTACTTCCGCCGAAATCAGTAGCGAAGCTCATTGGTTATGTCGGTTTTTCACCTGGTGACCAGGTTCATATTCAGTTTAAACTACCTTGGAGTGCCGATTGGATAAGCCAAATCACCAGTACCCGAGTAAATTCTGAAGTTTTTGAATTTGTGGATATTGGGGCAAAGCTTCCTTACGGGCTGAGAGGGTGGGAGCATCAGCATCTGGTGGAAAAAAGAGGTAACGATCTAACCTTGATCGTTGATAATATGAACTTTAAAACCGGCTGCCGGGTGATGGATTGGCTTTACTATCCTATACTTTTTATGGTTTTTTACCCCAGAAAAGCGCAGTACAAAACCTATTATGATGAAATGATTCATCCATGAATTATACAGCAGATACCTGTAATCTTTCAATCGGAAATCCTTACAAAGTAAAGAGCAGGATTATAATGATAATGGTACTTTATTCAAATAGTTAAAATCAGATATGGACAATTCAAACTGGCGCGAAACAGCTTACAAAAGTAAGTTTGAAAGTGCGGTAAAATTTATCCGAAACATGCGGGCTACTGATCCGGCTTTCACTATCAAAGATCTGGAAGCAATGCTCCAGAGTGAATACAATCGTGAAGGACTGGCATGGGACGGACGCGGTGAAGTAGTCGAAATTAGTATTCAGGCTACTATTGCAGCCATGCAACAGGAGTTGCTGAAATGGAAAAAGGATATTGAAGATCAGATCAGGTTACCGTAGTTGTAACTTTGTATTTTCTTTCTCATAATTGATTTCTCAAAAAAGAAAGCTTTCTCAAAAATCAATAAAACTGAAAATCCCTTTTTTTTTGAATAGTGGCAGCAAGAAAACCCTTTAAGTTTAATTTTAAACGAGTGGAGTTTTCTTGCTGACCCTAATTATCACCACCATTCAGGTGGGTTGATAATTATCTTCTTTGCTATCTTTCGGGATAATTCCTGATTTTTGAGAAAGCCTCTTTATATCTGAGCAAAAATGTGTTTATTTACAGCAAATGGAATGATACAGCAATACCCACAGTAACAACTGACGCCATTGCCATAAGTTTAATCAGAATATTCAGGCTTGGTCCGGATGTATCTTTGAAGGGGTCACCAACTGTATCGCCGATAACGGCTGCTTTGTGATTTTCAGAGCCTTTCCCTCCATAGTTTCCCTCTTCAATGAATTTTTTGGCATTATCCCAGGCGCCACCTGAATTGGCCATGAAAATTGCAAGTGCAAAACCTGCGGAAGTTGTTCCTATTAAAAGTCCGGTAACACCGGCAACACCAAATACTAATCCAACTACAATTGGGATAAGAAGTGCCAGGAGTGATGGCATGAGCATTTCGTGCTGTGCACCTTTTGTTGAGATTTCTACGCAACGGGCATAATCAGGTTCGGTTTTGCCTTCCATAATTCCTTTTATTTCACGGAATTGACGACGAACCTCATCAACCATCTTTTGTGCAGCGCGACCAACAGCATTCATTGTCATACCACTGAAGAGAAATACGGCCATAACTCCAATCAGAATACCTACTATAACACGTGCATTCATCAAATGTATTTCATAGTGATAAATAAAATCAATGAAAGTTGCATCTTTAGCCGGGATATTATTGATCAGGGTTTCGGGTTGATTCAGGAATTTCACGAACATCATTTTAATCTCTTCGAAATAGGCAGCAAGAAGGGACAATGCTGTCAAGGCTGCACTTCCAATAGCGAAGCCTTTTCCTGTAGCAGCAGTAGTATTTCCAAGAGAGTCAAGTGCATCGGTACGTTTGCGGACTTCCGGTCCAAGGTGAGCCATTTCAGCATTGCCTCCCGCATTATCTGCAATAGGGCCATAAGCATCGGTTGCAAGTGTAATGCCGAGGGTGGAGAGCATTCCTACTGAAGCGATGGCAATTCCATACAAACCAAAGTTGATGTCAGCTCTGTCAAATGAAAAGATTGTGGGAGTTGCAAAACCATAGGCAAGTGTAATGGCCACGGCAATAATCAGCAAAGGAATTGCAGACGAAATAAGTCCAGTGCCGATTCCTGATATGATAATGGTTGCTGGCCCGGTTTGACTGGAAGCAGCAATTTTTTTTGTGGGCTTGTAGGCTGAAGCAGTATAATACTCGGTTGACTGA
>Ga0116151_10002913_pt1 | contig 15516 bp, 17 predicted proteins | sample AD_UKC117_MetaG_FD_89893 | JGI IMG/M metagenome (GOLD analysis project Ga0116151, IMG submission 89893) | Active sludge microbial communities of municipal wastewater-treating anaerobic digesters from Hong Kong - AD_UKC117_MetaG | ecosystem: Engineered > Bioreactor > Anaerobic > Digestate...
AACTATCATCAGATCAAAGCGAGCGAGGCGAGCCGCAGCGCCATCGCCTGCGTGCTGACCTGATACCGGTCGGCGAGCCTGACCAGCGCCTCGTCGTCGCTGAAGTCGATGCGCATGCTGTCCAGGTCGGCGCGCAACCAATCGGCGGGCATCAGCAGATTGGCGGCAAACGCGTTTGCCTCAATCTCAAGGACGTTCTCGGCGGTCGTCGACCGCCCGTCACGAAAATAGATCGGAAACTTCTCGTCGACATGGACGGCCTCGCCCTTGTGTAGGGCCAGATGACCGATCTCGTGGGCGATCGTGAATCGCTGGCGAACGACAGAATGATGCTGATTGACCACGATGACGCGGCGATCGCCTTCCCGATACAGGATGCCGGAAACATCAGCCGAAAGGTCAAACGGTCTGACCTCGGCGCCCAGTCGCGCCGCCACCGCCATAACGTCGACGGGCGGCTGCGTCAGATTCTGCAAAGCTTCTTCGGCCCTGCGGCGAACCCGCAGGTAGCTCGGCTTGAGGACAGTCACGAAGACCGTTCCGTCTCAGCCTTCAGCGTCGCAACAACGCGCGCGACGTCGTCGCGCAGCGCCGGCTTCGATTCCGGCTTCGGGATCAATTCGGTCGGATCGGCGTCGAGAGCCTGCGCGATCCCCACCATCTGATGGAGCAAGACGCGCTGCCGTCCTCGCTCGATGTTCGTGATCGAGGTTCGCGAGAGATCAACCCGCTTAGCGAGTTCGTCCTGCGTGACGTTTTTTTCCTCGCGCAACGCACGCACGCGGCTGCCGAACAGTCGGTAAAGACGATCTTCCATGGCTGGTTTGCTGGCCCTTCTCGGCGACGGTAGCTGATTCAAATCGGAAACACAAGCTGTTTGTCCGACATGGAAACAGTTTGTAAAAAGGTTTTTCACCGCATGTTTGCATTGTTGACATTCGATAGAATCGACCCCAATGTGGCCCGACTGAAAGGAGGCCACCCATGGCTGACGTAATCATCGAAAAGCGCGAGCTCCTCTTCGCAGTTGAAGGCGTCAAGGCGCCGCAATCCCTTCTCCTCGAGGCCGACCTGACCGTCGCCGGCCTGCTCGAGCGCGTGCGGCACGCGACCGGGCGGCACGACCTGGTCGAGGCGCTGATCGAGGATGAAGAGACCGCCCTTGCCCATCACGAACTCGTCTTCGAGCGCATCACAATCGAAGACTTCAGGCTGATCCACGTCGCCAGCTGCGGCGAGATCACCGTCACCGTCGCGTTCAACGGCGTAAAGCAGCGGACGTTCAAGCCGAGCGCGACGATGGCCAAAATCATCCGCTGGGCGATGCACGAATTCGGGATCGAAGGCGATCCGTCCGAATTCCAGCTGAAGGTCGGTGACGCGGTCCTGCCGCCCGGCGAACATCTCGGCCAGATCGCCCATGGCGCCAAGGAGGTCCGCCTCGCGCTCGTCATGAAGATCAGGCCGCAGGGCTGACCATCATGAACACCGACGAAACCGCGCTTCGCCGGGACCTGCAGGGCGCCAGATTTAAGGTCGGCGTCCTGCGCAAGCGATGGGAACTCGTGCGCATCCGTTTCCCGCTCGTCTGGTTCCGCATTCCGAAGCCAAGAGACAAGGCGGGGCCGCCGCACTTCCTGCTGCGGGTCGACGCCACCGACTACCCCGGCGCACTCACCGCGCAGTTGTGGGACGCGCGCGATAACAAGGCGCTCGCGCCGGAGCTGCGTCCCTCCGGCGCCGCCGGGCCGCTGCTGGCGTTCTCGAACTGGTCGCAGTGCCTTTACCACCCAATCGACCGTCTCGCGCGCAGCCACTGGCCGGGACACCCGGAGCCCTGGCCCGCGGGATCTGACATCAACGACTTTCTGGAGACCGTTCATGGCTTCATCCATGATCCGACGTATCTACAATCGAGTGCGCCCGCCGCGAGCGCTGAACTGCCCGCGGAGCCTCTGGAAACAGATCCTCCGGCAGCTGCGTGAACGCGGCGCCGGCGTCCGCGAGAGCGGCGGCTTTCTCCTGGGCAAGATTGTCTCGGGCCAACGGTACGTTACCGACTTCGTCGCCTACGACGACGTCGATCCAGGCGCCCTGCAAGGCATCATCGTCTTCGACGCGTCCAAAATGGATGTCGTCTGGCGGCGTTGTGAAGCCGACGGCCTGCAAGTCGTCGCCGACGTTCACACGCACGGTCGCGGGTTCGGGCAAAGCCAGATGGACATGGACAACCCGATGATTCCACAGCGCGGCCACATCGCGCTCATCGTGCCGGACTTCGCCCAAGGCTTCGTCAAGCCGGGTCAATTCGGCATGTACGAATTCTGCGGGATCGGCCAGTGGCGCAATCACAGCCGGCTCGGCGCGAAGTTCATGCGGCTGGAGCGGTTCTCATGAATGTCCTTACCGATCGCGGCGCGCAGTTCGTCATGGCGGCCACCGAAAACGACTACGATGAGGCGATCATCCGGCTTGAGCGTGCAGCACTCACGCTCGACTGCTCGCCGAACCCGGACGCCGCGCACCAAGCCGCGCTGCTCGCCGCCGCAACCTGCGCGATCCGCATGTTCAGGGGCGGCGTCTTCATGACGCCGAACGTCACGGGCCAACTGACCATCGGCCAGGAGCGCCCGCAAACGATCCGCCGACGCCTTGAGACCCTCGGCGTGCGCACGATCAACCCACCGGATCACGCCGTCAGACTACGGGTAGGCGCCTGCGACACCAACGTCGACGCGGATCTTCACGCCACCTGTTCGGGCTGGATCGCCAAAGTCGATCCACGCGCGTGCCTGCATCCGACCGCGCCCTCGAATGTCCTGACAGGGGTCGCGGCAGGCGGCCTGGCGATCGCTGAGCTCTTCCGCAAGGCAGTTCTCGACGATGTGCTGGCATGCAAACGGTCGCAACAGATGGACGTATGGGGCAACGCCGGCCACTCCGATCCCGAAATCCGGCGGTTGCCGCAGGCGCTTTGGTTCGTCGGCCTCGGAAATCTCGGCCAGGCGAGCCTCTTCACGCTCGCCTTGCTTCCTTGGCGCGACCCGGCCTTGACAACCCTCCTGCTCAACGATGCGGACGTCTGCGGCGTCGAAAACCTCGCGGTGCAGGTGCTCACCTCCCACAGCTCGATCGGGCAGCCCAAGGCGCGCGCCGCGGCGGCTTGGGCCGAGGCGCGAGGATTTCGAACGATCGTCAGCGAGCGTCGCTTTTCCGCAGCGACCAAACCGCAACAAGGCGAGCCAAGGATTGCGCTCGTCGGAGTCGACAACCTCGCAGCGCGGCGATGCGTCGCCGAAGCCGGCTTCGATCTTGTCGTCGACGCCGGGCTCGGCGCAACCGGCGCCGAAGCGTTCGACATTCGGCTGCACGTCTTCCCGGGCACACAGACAGCAGCTTCGGTCTGGCCTGAACAGAGCAAGAGCGAAGCCGCCGCACTCGGCGCCGCCTATCAACGCTTGATAGCGCAGGGGCGCCTGGATGCCTGCGGCGCCATGACGATCGCCGATCATGCGGTCGGCGTCCCTTGCACCGCTATCGTCGCGGCCGCCCTGCAGATCGCGCAAATGTGCCGGGCACTGGCGAGCGGACACTGTCTCGACCGGATCGATCTGAGTCTGGCGGACCTGCGCCATGCCGCGGTCCGCCCAATGCCGGCGCACCTGCCCGCAACGCCTCCAAGCTTTTCTGCGACCGACTAGTCGAGCCGCTTGCGGCCACGATACGGCGCGTGCATTTCGAAGATCAACGCGGTCTCCTTGAACGGCGGATCAGCGCCGATCTCCACGTTGATGTCGCGATGAACCAGGACATGGGGCATGTGCGCCATCAGCAGGTCGAAGTCCGAATCCGTGCTCGACGTCGCGTTGACGACCATGTGACCGATGATGTTGCGCGCGTCGTCGCCCTCCGGCGGCGGACAATCGGGAGAAATCAACTCCGTCACCCAGACAAAATGCGGCAGACGGCGCACCAACAGTTCCGTCTTGATCTCCTCGGCAAGGTCCGCCCTGGCGAGATGGTGCCGGTACCGGCCCGCGGTCGTCAGATAGGTGCGCCGGATCAGCCGGCCTGACGTCACGAGCGCGTAAAAGTCCTTCACTGCCAGCGCCGCGTCAGGCACGACGCCGTCAATACGCAAGAGCATTGCCCCGCCGACCTGCTCCACATAGCTCTCGAGAAAGTCACGCACGACGGTGTCGGCGCGATCGGCGCGCAAGAATACGCGAGACGGCAACGGTACGAAAATGTGCGAGGCCGCATCCTCCACCGTCAGAGGCTTGTCGCTGTAGATGAGCAGTCGGTCTTTCGGCAACGACCCGACATCGTCATGCGTCAGCGGCATCAGACGATACGGGCCGCGCTGATCGTCGTGAACGACAATAGCCCGAACGAAGGCGTCGTATCCATGGCTCGCCCGACACGCAGCGCCCCGGGCCTCGACGTAGCCGACTGCTGTGATCGCGTGCCCGACTTTTTCGCCGACATCGGCTAGCGCCACGATCACCGGCAGGCCAGAGTCGAGATAGCGGACGATCGATCTACCCGCCTCTCGGCGGACTTCGACCGCATCCTCGCTGCCCGACTCGCTCTCGGTCAGGAAGAAGTCAAACAGCGGCTGATGGCCCATGGCCCGCAGAGCGCGAATGATGTGAATCGGATTGAGACCGCCCGAGCCCGCAGGAAGATGCTGGCTGAGATCGGCGTCCGTCGGCGTCGTCGCCAGAGCCGTGATGTCAGCGATCGAATGCCAGGGCGTGCGGCCGTGCCGCTCATGCACCTGGCGCGCAGCCATCCAGATCGAGGCCTGCGCGCACGAGCCCAAACGCTCGTCTTGCTGAATGAACGGCGCCGCCCCGGTAAGCTCGAGCCGGGACCCGAGCAGATGAACATTAAAGGTCGCACGGACCGTGGAACGAACCAGGAGGTCGGGACCAAGGCTCGGAAATTTGAGAATGGTCCGGCCGATCGGCCCCTGCGCGATCGGGCGCACGACCACGAAGCCGAGGTAACCCGCCTCCTCGAGCGCCGTCTGCTGCTCGGCCATCGGCAGTCTGAGCGCCGGCTCTACCGACTTAGCAAAGAGATGGATTCGCTTCGTATGCCGCGGATAGTTGCGGAAAGCCGCTGCGTAGAAATTCAGATAGTCGGCCGAATAGTCCTTGTCGACGTACGGCTCCTCGATCACCGCGTATCCCGCGCCCAGCGACAAAACATGGTCTACGAGCGCGTCCGCGGACACGCTCGACTGATGAGCCGACACATACGACTTAAGGGTTCCAGCCCCCTTCGGATCGAGGCTGAAGCCCATCAGGTTGACGAGCATGAGATGTAACGGCGAGCCGAACGCTCGAACGAATTAACGAAACGCAAACGTCGCGGCAGTCCGAACCACAAGGTTCGCGCGCGACTCGTTGCGGCGAATTTCTTCCAGCGCCTCGTCCGACACGCGGCCGACAAATCCCAGATCGCGCAAGTTTACCTCACGCGAATCGTCAATGTGCTCGCGTGCCGGCGTCAAATCCTGAAATTCAACGTTATCAGTCATTTGCGAAAACCCTGGAGCCCGCAGAGTGGGTAATTTGCTCATTCCGCACTCCTGTCGAAACTCGCTTCTTGTGCGCCAGGCAAACGTAAACTGCAATGGCCCGGCTAAATTTTCCCTTACGCCCGAGCCACGCTGCGGCCATTTGCCGTGTCTGAAGGGCCGGAATCCGGAGCGCCGACGCCCCTGTAAACGTTTGTATAACAAACAAAGTTTCGCGGCTACGCGATTTCAGGCTTCGGCCGCCGGCTGAAAGACGCAGGGACAGCGGCGCCGCCCGGCCCAGGCCGCCTCAAGCCGCGCCCGATAGGTGGCAATCGTGCGCCACTGCGCTGCAGATCGGCACGTTGAGGCCCCGACCCCCCAACGCTCGAGGCAGCGGTGCAGCGTCGGCGACAAGCGGCGGTCTCAACGCCGAGGCGGATGTTGCTGAAGTCAGGTCGGCAACCTCGGCGGCTAGGCCACGTAGCCCAGGGCAACGGCATTCTCGGGCTCAACGTTGCACGGATTACCGAACCAGGACTCCTCGCGAAGACCTCGCCACGTCGGGATCAGATCGCCGTCAATCTGTCGCCCCGACGGTCAAAGCGCATTGATCGGAACCTTCAGGAAGAGACGTCCCGCTGGATCGGACGGCGGCATATGTCCGCCACGCATGTTCACCTGCAACGAGGGGATGATCAGCTTCGGCATGGCGAGTGTGCGATCGCGCGCCTCGCGCATGGCAACGAACGCATCCTCGCCGATCCCGTCTTGCACATGGATGTTGTTGTCGCGCTCGTCGCCGACCGTCGTCTCCCACCGAATCTCTCACTGGTTGGGGCCGTAATCGTGGCACATGAACAGGCGCGTCTCGCGCGGCAGCGACAGGACGCGGCGGATCGACCGGTAAAGCGTGCGCGCATCGCCGCCAGGGAAATCGGCGCGCGCTGAGCCGCCGTCGGGCATGAACAGCGTGTCGCCGACGAAGGCCGCATCGCCGATCACATGCGTCATGCAGGCCGGGGTATGGCCCGGCGTATGCAGCGCCGTCGCCGTCATATTTCCGATGCGGTAGACGTCGCCATCGGCGAAAAGCCTGTCGAACTGGCTGCCGTCGCGCGCGAACTCCGTGCCTTCGTTGAAAACCTTGCCGAAGACGTCCTGCACGACCGCGATCTTCTCGCCGATGGCGATCTTGCCGCCGAGCTTCGACTGAATGTACGGCGCAGCCGACAGATGGTCGGCATGGACGTGCGTCTCGACCAGCCATTGCAGGTCGAGGCGCTCGCGCCGGATGTGCTCGACGATCCTGTCGGCGGAGCCGTAGGCGATGCGGCCCGCGGCATAGTCGATGTCTAGAACGGGATCGACGACAGCGCATGCGTTCGAGCCGAGATCCTTCACGACATAGCTGATCGTGTTGGTCTGCGAATCGAAGAAGCCCACGACCTCGGGCTTCACCGCGAGATCGACGATACCTCTGGCGTCGCTCATGAGAGCCTTCCCTTCACCAACGAAAGGTGGAGACATATTCGCATACTTTCAGATATCAATGGCCGGGTCAGCCCACCGGCCTGAGATGAGGCCCAACTCGCCTCTGGCAACGAGCCCCCAAAAAGCAACGTCGCCCGCCAGACTTCCACGAGTTCGTCGCTATGAGCGTCGCCACCCGCTCAGTGCGCAGACGGCGCGTCTGGCCATATCGGCTCGACATCAACGTCCGCGTGACCGCAGGTCGGACACACAAGGAGCGCGCGCACTTTCCGCAACGTCGTCTTATCGGGCAGGATGTCGATCAGCGCCGGCCAGGTGTTTCCGCAATAGCCGCAGTGAGCCTCAACCGTATCAGCACCCGCGGCGACGAGCTCGGCGACGGATCGCCCAAGCGGATCCCGATCCTTCATAAGCGATCGTCCAACATGCGAGTGGCGGTATCCGGCCCCGAGGGAGGTCGTTGCCGGCTGATCATCCTGATGACACGATCCCAATGGCGCGCGTCACGATCCGCATCGATGGTTTTGCCGAGGCGGGCTTCCCGCGCACGCGTTCTAGCTAGGCGAAACGCATCTTCGCCATGATCGCGTAAGAGCACGGCAGCGTCATTTCTCGCAACCGCCCGCGCCGCCACCACCTTCGAGAGCCATTTCAACAGCAATGCGGGACCCGCAATCAGCACGTTCAAAAATAAGAATACAGACTAGCAGCGCCTAAGCCCCAAGCCAACGGCGCCGCCGGCGCAGTATCGCCGCGCGGCTTATCACTATGAGTTTAGATGGTGGGCGATGCTACAGAAACTGGGATCGGACACTTGTTGCGCGATCTGCAGGAATCGAACCTTGACGCCGCTTCAGCCTGCCCATGAGGCGAGACGGTCGCCCCCACACCAGATCATGATATCGCGCCGTCAGAAGGCGGCTTCATGAGCGCGAACAGCTCGTCGAGAGTCCTGCGCGCGACATCGCGAACCTCGGCATCGTTTTCGGCGCCGCCGATCCGGATTCCAGCCGCGACCGCGTGCATCTCGTCGCGGAATTCCGTTACAAAGCGCAGGGGGTCGGGCGAGGCGTTGGCGAGCCGAGCCACGAGTCCCGCCGCAAGCAACTGACAAGCGACCAATCGGCCGTTCAATTCATCCATCTCGCTTGCCCCTTTGAACCAAGACATCAGAAGGCGCGACGTCCGCCGCTACTCCCGCATCGGCAACGCAACTAGCATGCCGACTTCGCCCTCCGTCAAAAAGATGCTGCAAACGGCAAGATTAGATCGCGTATAATTTTCGACAGCAACGACACAACGCGACTTCAAATTCGAACAATTCCAAAGAACGAGTTTGATCGATTCTAATCGAAGCCGTTGATGCAGTTTGCATTTGACCGGTCCATCGGCGCTGCTGCATTTCTCGGAACGTTGCGCCGCGCATGCGGCGCGTCTCAGACGAAAAGAAGACGGGTCAGGTCATGTCGGCAGCGAAGTCGCCGCGGTCGTTACGCGCGGAAGATAGGATGCGCGAAATGTGCGTTCCGGCGGAGCGCGTCGTCGGGTCCTCGCTCGCGCTGGCTTGCGCCGTCGCCGGCGGATCGCAGGCGCATGCGCAAACGGCGACGCCCTCCGTCCTGCCGCAGATGACCGTCGATGCGCCCGTGGTGCGCAAGAAGCCGGTCGCGGCGCCGAAGCCGAGCGCCGCGCAGATGCGCGCCCGGGCCGCGATCCGGCAACGCGCGCGCGTGGCGCAAGCGGCCCCCGTGCAGGCAACGCCAAATCCCGCGCCTGTTCCGACATTCGCGCGCCAGCCGAGCGACAATCCCTATGCGCAGGCCGGCGCCCCCTACAAGGTCAATCGCCTGCAATCGACGAAGTTCGCCGAGCCGATCGCCAACACCGCGCGCACCGTGACGGTGCTCGGCAAGGAAGTTCTCGAGGACAAGGGCGCAACGACCCTGCGCGAACTCGGACGCAGCACGGCGGGCGTCACGCTCGGCACCGGCGAGGGCGGCAACGCGTTCGGCGACCGTTTCTTCATCCGCGGCTTCGACGTGCGCAACGACGTGTTCGTCGACGGCATCCGCGACCCCTCCGTCAGCGTGCGCGAAAATTTCTTCACCGAGCAGGTCGAGATCCTGCGCGGTCCTGCTTCGTCGTTCGCCGGGCGCGGCACCGCCGGCGGCTCGATCAACATCGTCACCAAGAAGGCGACGCTCGACGGCAATTTCAAGGAAGGCGAAGTCACGGGCTCGCCGACCGACCGCGGCGGCCGCGTGACCCTCGACGTCAACCAGGTGATCAATCCGATGCTCGCCGTGCGCGTCAACGGATTGTTCCAGGACCAGAAGGTCGCCGGACGCGATTTCGTCACGGACCATCGCGCCGGCGGCGCCGTGTCGGTGCTGTTCCAGCCGGTCGACCCGTTGAAGCTGACGTTCGACTACGTCCACACCGACCTGAACGGCCTGCCGGACTTCGGCGTGCCCTACAACCGCTTCTTCGGGAACAGGCCCTTCACCGAAGGATTCACCAACCGAAACACCTGGTACGGGTTCGCGAACCGCGACTTCCAGCATGTGAAGCAGGACTTCGGCACGCTGGCGGCGAGCTACGAGGTCAACGACCATATCGTCATCACCTCGAAGCTGCGGCGGGCGCAGTCGCTGCTGGCCTATGTCGGCACGCTGGCGGAATCGCCGCTGCTTCTCGGGCAGCCGTGGCCGGGCGGGCGCGTCAGCCTCAATGCGCAGAGCCGCTACCAGACGACGGCGATGCTCGCCAACCAGAACGACGCGACGATCAAGTTCGATCTCGGGCCGGTCAAGAACACCTTGGTGCTCGGCACGGAGTTCTCGCACGAGCAGGTGATGCGCGATGCCTATACGGGGTTGTCGTCGGAAAGCACGACGGGGACGCCGTTCACCGGAACGGGCAGCACGACGGGCAGCCTTCTGTTCCCGCCGAACCTGCTCGGCTTCTCGCAGACGCCGACAGTGCAGGGCAATCCGACCAACATCACGATCGACAGCAAGTCGGCTTACCTGATCCACACCGCCAACTACAACGACTTCCTCATCCTCAACGGCGGCGTGCGGTTCGACGACTACCGCATCTCGGCGATCACGCCGGCGGCGGCGCTCGCGCAATTCGCCGGCGTGGCGGCGGGCAATCCTTTCAGCAATTACGCGTTCAACCATTCCGCGCTGGTGAACTACAACGGCAACGTGATGGTGAAGCCGCTGCCGTGGCTCGGCGTCTACGCGGCCTACGCCACGGCCGCCAATCCGGTCGGCGCCGAACTCGACGGCACGACCGCGGCCTACGGCGGCCTGAACAGTTCCGCGCAGATCTTCTCGCCGGAGAAGATCAAGGCGATCGAGGTCGGTTCGAAGGCCGAACTGCTCGATCGGCGCCTGCTGCTGACGGCGGCGCTGTTCCAGACGACCAAGACCAACGCCCGCGAGGTCGTCGGCGCCAACGTCTACGCGAACGCCGCCTATCAGGTGCAGGGCATCGATCTGGCGGCGACCGGCAAGATCACCGACCGCTGGAGCATCATGGGCGGCCTGGTCTTCATGCGTTCGAAGATCCTGAATTCCGTCGCGCCGAGCAACAAGGGCCTGTCGCTCGCCAACATCGCGCACGCCTCGTTCAGCCTCCTGTCGAAGTACCAGCTCACCGACGCGTGGGAGGTCGGCGGGCAGGCCGTCTACAATGCGCGGCGCTACGGCGGCTCGCTGCTGGCGGCGAATGGCGGCACAGCGATCAACCCGAACACCTTCCTGCCGGCGCCGACCGCGACCAATCCGTTCGTCAACGTGCCGACGGTGCTGCCATCCTATTGGCGCTTCGACGCCTTCAGCGAATACAAGATCAACGGGAACGTCAGCGCCAAGGTGCAGGTCCAGAACATCTTCAACCGGACCTACTACGACGGCTTCTACCAGAGCGCCGCGCCGTTCGCGCAGATCGCGCCGGGCCGCACGATCCAGTTTTCCATGAAGGTCACGTACTGATGCTGATCTGCATTCCCGAAATCCTCAGCAAAGAGGAAGTGGCCGGCATCCGCCGGCTCATGGATGCGGCGGATTGGGAAGACGGCCGCTCCACCGCCGGCGCGCAGTCGGCGATGGTGAAGAAGAACGAGCAACTGCCGCCGGACGGCGATCTCGCACGAAAGCTCGGCGCGCATATCGTCTCGGCGCTGACGCGCAATGCGACCTTCGTGTCAGCGGCGATCCCGATGCAGATCTTCCCGCCGCTGTTCAACCGCTACGGCGTCGGCCAGAAGTTCGGCATCCACGTCGACAACGCCGTGCGCGGCGATCCGCTGACGGGCCTGCGCATCCGCACCGATCTCTCCGCCACTTTGTTCCTGGCTGAGCCGGACGAATACGACGGCGGCGATCTCGTCGTGGAAGACTACTATGGGTCGCACGAGGTGAAGCTGCCGGCCGGCGATCTCGTGCTCTATCCCTCGAAAAGCCTGCACATGGTGACGGAAGTGACGCGCGGCGCGCGCGTCGCCTCGTTCATGTGGATGCAGAGCATGATCCGCGACGATCACGCGCGCAGCATGATCTTCGACCTCGACAACTCGATCCAGTCGCTGAGCGACCGGATCGGCCGCGACGATCCCGACGCCGTCCGCCTGACCGGCGTCTACCACAACCTCATCAGGTACTGGGCCGAGACATGAGACACATTTCCAGACTCGCCGGCGCTGCCCTCGCGACCGCCTTCGCCTTCGGCGCCCACGCACAGGAAGCGCTGCCCGTCGCGATGAAGGCGATCCCGCACGAACTGTCGCCGTGGTCGATGTTCATGGCCGCCGATATCGTGGTGAAGGCCGTCATGGTCGGCCTCGCCTTCGCCTCCCTCGCCACCTGGACGGTCTTCATCGCCAAGAGCGTCGAAATCTCGCGCGCGAAATCCGCGTTGCGGCGCGGATTGGCGGCGACGGCGCAGGCGCTGTCGGTCGCCGAAGCGCACGACCGCGATCCCGGCGGCTCGGTGCTCGGTGATTTTCTGGTCGCCGCCGAACACGAGGAGGCGCTTTCGGCGGCGGTCGGGGCCGAAGGACGCACGCTCGAACGCGCCGGCTCGCGCTTCGCAGAGATCGTGCGGGCCGAGCAACGGGCGATCCGCCGCGGCATGGGCGTGCTGGCGACGATCGGTTCGACGGCGCCGTTCGTCGGACTGTTCGGCACGGTCTGGGGCATCATGAACAGCTTCATCGGCATTTCGAAGTCGCAGACGACCAATCTCGCGGTCGTTGCGCCGGGCATCGCCGAGGCGCTGCTGGCGACGGCGATCGGTCTCGTCGCGGCGATCCCCGCGGTCATCATCTACAACCATTTCACACGCACGAGCGCGGGCTATCTCGACATCGTCGGCCAGGCGTCGGGCGCAGCGACCCGCCTGCTGTCGCGCGATCTCGAACGCGGCGAGCGCCGCGGTTTCGCGCGCGCGGCGGAGTAGTCCGATGGGGTTCTCGCTCGGCGACGCCGACACCGACGATCTCGCGGAAGCCCACGAGATCAACGTTACGCCGTTCATCGACGTGATCCTCGTGCTGCTCATCATCTTCATGGTGGCGGCGCCGCTGTCGACCGTCGATCTTCCTGTCGACCTGCCGACATCGAGCGCGCAGGCGCAGAAGCGGCCGGACACGCCGACCTACGTGACGATCGCCTCCGATCTCGCGGTGTCGCTCGGCGAGACGCCGACCAAGCGCGTCGATCTCGTCGCCGCGCTCGATGCGCAGCCGTCAGAGCAGGGCAAGGAACGCCGCATCTTCCTGCGCGCCGACAAGAGCGTGCCCTACGGCGAGATGATGGACGTGCTCGAGCGCCTGCGGAAGGGCGGTTATCTCAAGGTGGCATTGGTCGCGCAGGAAGCCTCCGGTGCAGCGGCGGGCGTTCCGCCTGACGCCGCGGCCAAGCCTTGAGCGCGATTTTCGCATATCCGGCGACGCCCGCACGGGCTTCGTCGAAGCTGTGGCTGACGGCGGCCGGCGCGGCGGTTGTTCTGCATCTGACGCTCGCGGGCGTCGCCGCATGGACGTTGCGGCCGGACGTCGCGGACGACGACGACGGCGCGCCGGCGATCGAACTCGCCATGGACATGGCGGCGCCGAGGAGCGAGCAGACCGACCTGCCGCCGGGGCCGGAAGCCGATGCGTCCGCCGCCGCGCCCGACAGCGCGCAAGCCGCGCCGAAAGCCGAGGCGATGGACCGGCCGAAGGAGGATGCGGTCGAGTCCGACAATCCCGATCGCCTCGTCGCGCCGGAGCAGGCGAAGAAGCCCGAACGCGAACCGGACGAGACGCGCCCGCAGCCGTCGGAGGCGTCCACCGCCTCGGTCGCCTCGGAAGCAACGGCCACGCCGCGTCAGGAGGCGACGCCGGAAGCGCGCGCGGCGGTTGCGCCCAGCGTTGGCGCTGGCGCCGCGGCGCAACGCATCAAGCTGGACTGGCAAAAGCGCCTGTTCGCGCATCTCAGCCGGCACAAGCGATATCCGGCGAACGTCCGTCAGCGGCAGGCGGAGAATCGGGTGATATTCTCACTGGATCGAACGGGCCACGTCGTTTCCGCCCGCATCAGCGCGGGTTCCGGCGATCAGGCCTTCGATGCCGCCGCTCTCGACATGATGAAGCGCTCCGATCCAGTTCCCGCGCCGCCGCCGCTGGTGGCCGACGAAACACTCACCTTCGAAATTCCGGTCGTTTTCAGAGCGCCGTCGCGCTGATTGCCCGTCGACAGGCAGCGGCGCAGGGACGTCAGAAGCGCAATTCAAGCTCGGGCCTGAGCATCACGGGCGTTCCCGCAGCTTGAGCGGTGCTCGGCTGCAGCGACGCAAGGGCAACATAATCGAGTATCTCAGGCGTGCCGGTCGGGGGGATCGGCTGTAACGGACCTCCGCTACCATTTCCCCTTAACTCGACTGTAATCCCCCTCCTCCTCCATAATGCGCCAAACGAGCCGCGCCCGTTTCGGCGCGCGCCCCTGCGGCGCGGTGGCGTGGCCGAGGAGGAAAGATGCCCAAGTTCGCCGCCAATCTCTCCATGATGTTCACGGAGCATGATTTCCTCGACCGTTTCGATGCGGCGGCCGACGCCGGCTTCGCCGCGGTCGAATATCTGTTTCCCTACGAGCATTCGCCGACCGACATTGCCGAGCGGCTGACCCGCAACAATCTGACGCAGGCCCTGTTCAACCTGCCGCCCGGCGATTTCGCCGCCGGCGAGCGCGGACTGGCGGCGCTTAGCGGCCGCGCCGAGGAGTTCAAGGCAAGCGTCGACCTTGCGCTGGAATATGCCGCCGCCACCGGCGTGAAGCGCCTGCACATGATGGCGGGTCTCGCCTCGTCCCATGACCCGAAGGCGCTCGTCACCTACCAGGGCGCGCTCGAACTCGCTGCGCGAAAACTGGGCGAGGCCGGGCTCGATCTCGTCATCGAGCCGATCAATGGCCGCAACATGCCCGGCTATTTCCTCAACGATTTCGGCCTCGCCGAAAAGATCATCTCGGCGAGCGGCATGGCGAATGTGAAACTGCAATTCGACATCTACCACCGCCAGATCATGCATGGCGACGTGACGATGGCGCTGCGCGCGATGATGCCGATCACGGGCCATGTGCAGATCGCCAGCGTGCCCTCGCGCAACGAGCCGGACGGCGAGGAACTGAACTATCCCTTCCTGTTCGCGGAGCTCGACCGCCTCGGCTACGACGGATATGTGGGCTGCGAATATAATCCGCGTGGGCGCACGGCAGACGGCCTCGCGTGGTTCAAGCCGTTTGCGAGGAGCTGACCAATGCCCATCCTGCTCGGCGCTGTCGCCGACGATTACACCGGCGCCTCCGACCTCGCGAACACCTTCTCCAAGAACGGCCTGCGCACCGTGCAGACGATCGGCGCGCCGCCGGACACGCTGCCGCTGCCTGATGTCGACGCCGTCGTCGTCGCGCTGAAGATCCGCTCGGTCGCTGCCGATGAAGCCGTGAACGCTGCGCGAAAAGCGCGGGAATGGCTGACCGCGCGTGGCGCGAAGCATGTGATGTACAAGATCTGCTCGACCTTCGATTCCACCGACGAAGGCAACATCGGCCCGGTGACGGAGGCCTTTCGCGCCGATGCGCAGGCCGGAACGGTGATCGTGACCCCGGCCTTTCCCGAGACCGGCCGCTCCGTCTATCTCGCCCATCTCTTCGTCAACGGCGAATTGCTGAGCGAGAGCCCGCTGAAGGATCATCCGCTCAATCCCATGCGCGACCCGAGCCTCGTGCGCGTGCTGGCGCGCCAGTCGAAGGCGCCGGTCGGCCTCGTCGATCTCGCGACGGTTTCGCGCGGCGCTGACGCCGTGGCCGCAGCGCTCGCCGACATGAGCGCGAAGGGATTTGGCGCGGCGATCGCCGACGCCGTCTTCGAATCCGATCTCGAGACGCTCGGCCGCGCCGCGCTGCAATCGCCGGTGTCGACCGGCGCGTCCGGCCTCGGCCTCG
>Ga0116151_10002914_pt1 | contig 15515 bp, 7 predicted proteins | sample AD_UKC117_MetaG_FD_89893 | JGI IMG/M metagenome (GOLD analysis project Ga0116151, IMG submission 89893) | Active sludge microbial communities of municipal wastewater-treating anaerobic digesters from Hong Kong - AD_UKC117_MetaG | ecosystem: Engineered > Bioreactor > Anaerobic > Digestate...
ATTCAGGATTCTGCCTCCAGTGCGACGTTGTGCGCTATTCTGGCCGCCCGTGAACGGGCCACTAATTTTCAGATCAACGAGCGAGGTCTCAACAACAAGCTAGTCGCCTACGCCTCCAGCCAGGCCCACTCGTCGATTGAAAAAGGAATCAAGATCGCCGGGATTGGTCGGGAGAACCTGCGCCTGATCGAAGTCGATGACCACTTTGCGCTTAGACCCGATCGGCTGGTCGAGCAGATCGAGCAAGATCGGCGGGCCGGGTTGACGCCCTTTTTCCTGGTGGCTAACGTTGGCAGCACCTCTGCGGGGGCGGTGGACCCGCTGCCGGAGATTGGCCGGATTTGCCGGGAGCAGGGGCTATGGCTGCACGTCGATGCGGCGATGTACGGCACGGCGGCGGTTTGCCCGGAGTTTCGCTCGATTCACGATGGTCTCGATTGGGCCGACAGCTATGCCTTTAATCCGCACAAGTGGATGTTTACCAATTTCGACTGCAACTGTTTTTACGTAGCCGACCGCCAGGCGTTGATCAATACCCTGAGCATTATGCCGGAATACCTGCGCAACGCGGCTACGACGGCAGGCGCCGTTTTTGATTATCGCGATTGGCAGATTCCGTTAGGGCGACGGTTTCGCTCGCTCAAGTTGTGGTTTGTCATTCGCCACTACGGGGTCGAGGGTTTGCGCTACCACATCCGCCGCCATGTCGAGTTGGCGCAGCAGTTCGCCGAATGGGTCGCCGCCAGTGACACCTTTGAGCTAGTGACCGAGCCAACGCTGAACCTGGTTTGCTTCCACCACATCGGCGGCGATGCGATCAACCAGGCCATTATGGATCAGCTCAATGCCGGCGGTGAGATGTACTTGAGCCACACTAAACTCAACGGCCGGTTGGTGCTGCGCCTGTGTGTGGGACAAACTCACACCGAATTTCAGCATGTCGAGCGAGCCTGGCAGCGGATTCAGGCTGCGGCAACTGAGGTTTAAATTAGTAGACCGCCAAAGCCTGAGTAGACGAAGCATATATCGAACGGCGGCAGGTAGCCTACTGAAAATGTCTCTTTAACGTTGACAATCATCTGATAGTTTGATAGCCTTAAAGTGAACACAATTGTCACATTCCCCCCTGTTAACCCGCACTTAAGGAGATTAACCTATGAAGAGATTGACTGTAGTAACCCTTGCTGTTGTATTGTGTTTTGTTGGCCTAACAACCTTAGCTTACGCCTCCGATCCGGTCCATTGGGGTTATGAAGGTGATACCGGCCCTGATGCGTGGGGTGACCTCAGCTCCGACTTTGCGACTTGCGCGACCGGGGTTGAACAATCTCCGATAGATATTACAGCTGACGCCGTGGTTAACCCGGCTGATATTCAGTTTAACTATCAGCCATCTAATCTGACGGTAGTGAATAACGGTCATACCATTCAGGCGAATTATGATGAAGGCAGCTCAATTACGGTGGATGGCGTTACCTATAACTTGCTGCAACTCCATTTCCATGAACGTAGCGAACACACGCTCTCCGGCCAGCCGGGGGCGATGGAAGCTCATTTTGTGCATCAGAATGATAACGGTGAATTAGCCGTTGTTGGCGCAATGATCAATGTCGGGGCCGAGAATCAGGCGGTGGCTCCGGTGTGGGCTAATATGCCGGCTGAAGCGGGCGACCCCATTGCTGTGGAGGGCGCCACCGTTAATGCGGATGAGATTCTCCCGGCCGATCGCACATACTATCGATACAATGGGTCGTTGACCACGCCGCCTTGTTCGGAAGGGGTAACCTGGTTGGTTATGACCACGCCCATCGAGATTTCCCAAGATCAACTGGCCGCATTCCAGCAAATTCACAGCGATAATTTCCGTCCAGTCCAACCTTTGAACGATCGTCAATTTTTACTTTCGGCGGATGTAATGTCAGCCCCGGCTGAGATGGCAGGTGAAATGGAGGCCGAGATGACCGAAACTACGCCAGAGGCCGTCACTGACGCGCCGGCGACCTTACCCCAGTCGGGTGGCGTCACTTCGCCCGATTTGACCAGCCTACTATTTGGTGGGGCCGGCCTGGTGATTCTTATCGGTAGCCTGGCCATGCGTCGTCGGACTGTTACTAACAAGAATAACTGATTATACGTTTACGCGTGGGGCGGGGTTACTGTTGACAATTAAGCCTGGGTGATTCCTAAATTTCTCAGGAAAGTAAAACAGTAAGAAAGCTGACCTCGGCCTTAAGCCGAAGTCAGCTAGAAGCGGTATCGAGATGTCTCGATACCGCTTTATAGTTCGGTGATCGCTTTCAACGTGATCGGGGTGGCTTTTTCCCGGTTGGTGTTGCCTGCTGTCATAACCAGCATGCGGTTTGATTTGCAAATAGATGTTGTTTAGTGATGTGTGCTAAAATATTAAGATGCATCATTAAATGGTCGAGGAGGTACTGAAGTGTTTAGCGAACTTAAAAGGTTTGACCAAAAATTGGAAATTGGCCCATTTTGGATTAGCGCTATTTATCTGATAATTAGCTGTCTATGGATTGGCTTTTCTGATATTGTTATAGCGACCCTTATTTCTTATTCCTCAACCGCTTTTGTATGGTTGGGGATCATCAAAGCCTGGGGTTTTGTAGCGGCGACCAGTTTGGCGTTATTTATCTTGTTGCGCCGGTACATTTTTGTGGTTCAAAATGCGCAGTACCGGTTAGCGCTGAGTGAGGAGCGGTATCACCAGTTTTTTGAATATACACACGATCCGGTCCTTCTATTTAATAGCCACGGACGTTGTATTGACGCCAATCCTCAGGCCGAAGTCTTAACCGGCTATCCTCATGAGGAATTGTTGAATCGTCACATTTCGAAGCTCTTATCCCGGCAATCATCGCCAGAGATCATCGAATTATTCGAGGCGGTGGCGAAGCTGGGCTTCATCCGGCAAGAAACGGCCATAACCCATCAGGACGGTACAATGCGCTGGGTAGAGTATACCTTAGTCCAGGACACCGGCGGTTATTATCCTTTGATTTTGCGTGATATCACCGCCCAAAAAAATCATCTCGAGTCCCTGCAGCGAGCTGCCTTGATTTTTCAACATCTCACTGTTGGTATTTTGGTAACCGATGAAACAGGTCGCATAACGGATATTAATCCGGCCGCTGAAAAGATGTTTGGTTACAACAAAGCCGAAATGATGGGGCAATCAACCGGAGTTTTATATGACCTTCAATTGAGAAAATCGCGTGAGGCGATTATGGCTGGTTTGCAAAAAACCGGTTATTGGCACGGTGAAATCCAGTTTATGCGCAAAAATAACCAAATTGGAGTTTGCGACCGGGTGGTGGTGCCGTTGCTCGATGAGCATAATCGAATGGTTGGTCGGATTAGTATTAACCAGGATATCACTGATCGTAAGCACGCCGAGACCCAATTACGGGAAAAGAATGCTCAGATGGAAGCCGTTTTTCGGGCTATGCCCGATCTCTATTTTCGGTTGGATGCTACCGGACGGATTCTTGATGTCAAGCCTAATCTTCATATTGATCTCCCGCTGCTCTTAGAAGATATCATCTATAATCATGTACACTCAATTGTCCCGGCAGACACGGCCGATAAATTCGAACAAGCCATAACCCAGGCTTTGGCCACAAAATTGGTCACAAATGTTGAGTGCTCGTTTCCCCCAATTCCGAAAATATACGAAGCTCGGTTATCGGCCCTGAACGATTATGAGGTGGTGGTCATTTGTCGTGATATGACAGAAGATAAAGAAGCCGAAGCCAGGCTCAAACTCCAGCGAACATTACTAACCTCTATTAGCGAAGCCAGTTTGGACGGTATTTTTGTAGGTTCGGAAGCCGGCAAATGCATCTATTATAATCGCAACTTTCTGAAAATGTGGTCGGTGCCGGACACAAATCTTGATAAGGCTGAGTGTCTAGAAATTGTTGAGGCCATCTACGCTCAAGTTACCGAGCCGGCCAAAAGTAAAGCCGATTTTGAGCGGCTGATGGTTGATCAGGTTAAAGTCGATCGGGATCAACTTCAGCTCACCGATGGCCAGGTATTTGACCGGTATACTGCGCCCTTAGTTGATGGGGAGACGTTTTACGGCCGGGTGTGGTACTATCGTGATATAACTGAGCACCTAAAGCTGGAAGCGCAGTTACGGCAATCACAAAAGATGGAGGCCATTGGCCGGCTGGCTGGTGGGATAGCTCACGATTTCAATAACATCCTGACCATTGTCATCGGAAATTTAGAATTTTTAATGGATCGTACGCCCGACCTCCCTGAACCGATCCAACATGATCTTGATACGGTTAAAGCGGCTGCTCAACGGGCGGCCAAATTAACCTCCCAATTACTGGCCTTTAGTCGTCAGCAGAATATTCGATCTCAACCGGTGGCGGTTAATGACCTGCTTCAGGGGTTGCGGCGGTTATTGGAGGGGATGGTTGGCGATGATATTACCCTAGATTTAATGCTTAAGGCCAACCCCGACCGGGTGATGTTTGATCCAAACCAATTAGAGCAAGTGTTGTTTAACCTGGTGGCGAATGCGCGTGATGCCATGCCGGAGGGGGGGCGCATCACCATTGCTACCAATACAGTTCATCAACCCAGCCGGCCCGGTGATATCACGTCCGCTGCCAGAGAGCGGGTAGTGATTACGGTCAGTGATACCGGCCGGGGCATCGATACTCAGACTCAGGCTAAAATGTTTGATCCCTTCTTTACCACCAAAGCCCAAGGCAAGGGCACCGGTCTGGGCCTATCCATTGTTTACGGCATTGTTACTCAATATGACGGGCAGATAGAGTTCGACAGCGGACCCGATCAAGGGACGGTCTTTAAAGTGACATTGCCGCTGGTGAACGATGTTCAAACCACCCTAAGTCAGGGTGATAACGTGAGCAGTATTCCCCCAGTCCCAGGCCATGAGACAATTATGGTGGTCGATGATGATGACGAGGTTCGATCTCTCATCAATAGGGTTTTGAAACGACACGGGTATGAGGTGGTGAGTGCGCGGACCGGGGTGGAAGCCTTAGCGATCCTGACTTCTAACCCCATTGATGTCGATCTGCTAATCGCCGATGTCATGATGCCCGAACTGTACGGTCCCGAACTGGCCGACCAGATCAAAGCCCAACAACCGGACTTAAAGGTCTTATACTTATCCGGCTTTACCACCAAAGCCTTGTCCCGGTGGAATCTTGATCAAGACGAGATTTTAATCAAGCCATTTTCCATAAATGATTTAGTCAATAAGGTGCAAGAATTGTTGCAGCCTGCTGACAGCGGTGGATCGAGTTGAATCAACAAATCCCGAAGGTTAGTTAACCTTCGCGCCTATCTATCACCTCACGAATCTTATGCAGTAGCCCTGTAGCTGTAAAGGGTTTCTCTAAAAAAAACACGCCCGGACCGAGTACGCCGTGGTGAACAATGGCATTGTCGGTGTAGCCGGAGATATACAGCACCTTGAGGGCCGGTCGTTGGGCGATCAGAATTTCCGCTGTTTCAGGGCCGCTCATTCCGTCGGGCAAAATAACATCGGTAATTAACAGACTAATTGTTTGGTGGTATTGATCGACAATTTGCAGCGCCTCTGGACCGCTTCGAGCGGCTAAGACCGTATATCCTTCGTCGCTCAAAACACGCTGGGCGAAATCACGGACCATCATTTCATCTTCCACCAGGAGGATGGTTTCAGACCCGGGCTGCGTTTCGACGGGATCTGAAACCCGGTGCGGCATTTGAGGCGCTTCGTCAATTCGCGGTAAATAGATTTTAAAGGTCGTCCCCTGTCCCGGCTCGCTATAAACCCAAATATGGCCCCCGCTCTGGTTGATGATGCCATGTACGGTGGCCAGTCCTAAACCGGTGCCTTTGCCGCGCTCTTTAGTCGTAAAAAAGGGTTCAAACAGGTGGGCCTGAGCCGCAGCATCCAAGCCCTGGCCGGAGTCACTGATGGCCAGCATAATGTAGCGCCCCGGTATAACCTCAACCTGGGCGCGCGCATAGGCGTCGTCCAATTCAATATTGGCGGTTTCGATAGTCAACCGGCCCCCTTGCGGCATCGCATCCCGCGCATTGACCACCAAATTGATCAGCACCTGATCCATCTGGCCGGGATCGATTTTGACCATCCCTAACTCCGGGGCCAGTTGTATAATCAGATCAATATTTTCCCCCAATAAACGCCTCAGCATTTTACTCATCTGCCCAACTGTTTCGTTGAGGTGGAGAATTTGCGGCTGAAGCACTTGTTTTCGACTAAAGGCTAACAACTGCTGGGTCAAAGCGGCAGCGCGTTGGCCGGCCTTGACTATCTGCTCAATATCCCGGTGAGCCGGATGATCAGGTTCAAGCCCGGTTTGCAAAACAAATTCACCGAAGCCGGTAATTACGGTTAGTAGATTGTTGAAATCGTGGGCGATGCCGCCGGCCAGTCGACCGATGGCTTCCATTTTTTGGGCCTGATATAACTGCTCTTCAAGGTGTTTGCGTCTGGTAATATCACTGAATACGCCAAAGATAAATTGAGAACGATCACCCGTTTGTTCAACCCGGGCGCTGTCGCGTATCCAAATCACCTGGCCATCGGCCCGAACCAAGCGATACTCAACCTCACTATCCCTACCGGCCGTTAACCTGGCCCATTGCTCGGCCGCACCGGCTCGATCTTCCGGATGGATGACCGTTTCAGCCCAAAACGCCCAGTCGTTCAGAAACCGCTGGACCGGATAACCCGTTAACGACTCAATATTGGGCGATACATACCGATTCTTAGGATGTCTGGCTTCGTTTACTTCGATCATATAGATAAAATCGCTAATGGAGGTAACCACCCGCCGGAATCGATCGGCTAGCTGCGCATTCTGAACGGCAATGGCGATTTGATTGGCCACCTCGCGGACAATTTGCCGGTGTTCGTCATTGAAACTATCAGGCCTAGATGACCAGAGCATTAACACCCCGATCAAATCCTCTTGGCAAAGAAGCGGGGCGGTCAAAGTTGAATAAGCGTCTTGAGGCGGTGAGTTGGCTGCGGTCACCAGAATTTGGCCGTGCTTTAGCGCATCCAGATCATTTAAGATTCTGTCGGGCGAAATATAGCTGCTCATACCTGGACTGTGGTCGTCGGTTTTCTGTTCGGCCAGAACAGTGGCGGTTAGGTCTTCCGGATCAATGAGGCTTATGGTTGCCTGCTGATAAGGAATTAATTGTTGTAGATGGGCTAGCGCTGCTTGAGCTGTCTCTTCGGCTGAATGAGCAGCCAAAATCGCCTGGTCTATTTGATATAGGATTTCCAACCGGTCGGCGTAGCGTCGTAGCGCCTGCTCGGCCAGTTTTTGGTCAGTGATATCTTGGAGTACGCCTCTCACTTTTATTACTTTATGAGCGCCGACAATAGGGGTGCCGATGGCTCTAACCCATTTGTGGTTGCCTTTTTTCGTAGTCAGTTCCAGTTCCAGATCGAAAGGTTTATCCCATTTGATCGCATCTTTGATCGCGTCCCGAATTAGCCTTCGTGATTCACCCCAAAAAAAGTCTAGCCCTGCCGCAAGATCAGCCGGTTGGTCAGGATCTAGGTCGAGAATGAGCGTTACCGCCTCTGTCCGAGCGCCTTCCAGCGTTGTAGCATTAAGCTCCCAGCCGCCAATCTTAGCCAATTTACTCGTTTCACGCAGCAATAACTCGTTGTCCTGCAGCGCCTGTTCTATCTCTTTCTTGCGGGTAATATCAATGTGAGAGCCAAGCATCCGTATCGGTTGACCGTGTTCATCGTGAAATATGGAGGCTGTTGTCAATATCCAGCGGTACGTCCCATCTTTGTGTTGGAAACGAAACTCTTCTTCGTAGTTGGGCCAGGGGTTCTTGAGATAAGATTGGATAGTAGTTTGCATTCGTTCCAAATCGTCAGGGTGAAGGCGAGTTTCCCATTCTTGGTAGTCGTTGGTGATTTCATTGTCGGCGTAACCAATCTGATGTTTCCACTCCGGTGAGTAGTAAACCTCGTTTGTGCCAATTTTCCAATCCCACAAACCCACATTAGCCGCTTGCACAGCCAATTGAAAACGGGTCTCACTTTCACGCAGGGTTTCTTCCACACGTTCGCGTTCGGTGATAGTCCGGCTGACTGTCGACGTCAACCGTTCCGTTTTGAGCCAGTTTTGATTCACGATATACAGTAAGCTTAAGAGTAACAGCGTTCCGCCGCCCCAAATGAGGAACAAGATCCAGGGATCAGGCTGGTGGGGAGGCGCATCCCAGCCTACGATCATCGTCCAGGAATTATCGCCTACGATAATGGTTGTGGTCTGGCTTTCCCCGGCCATGGTTTCGGCTCCCCAAAAGTAAGCCCCGGTCGCATCGGTCAATTGAAATTTATAGGGCGGTCTCAACTCTGCTCCGGTCCCTTTCATAATTTCGGCAATGTCAAAAACGCCCTGAACCAGACCCAGAAACTCATCTTCGCGATATAACGGCGTGCGAGCGACAATGGCTAGCGAGCCTTGGACCGTTACGGTGGGATTGTTCACGGTGGTCATCTGTTCTTGGATGGCTTTTTCAACAAAGGGCGCCGCCGGCCGAGTTTTCAGGTCAAGGTTAAGCGCCGGCTCGTTGCCGGCCAACGGATAAACAAAACGAATGATCCGATCGGTATCCACGTACTGAACCGTCCGGATAGCGGCATTATTAACCAGCAGCTCGGCGGCAAAACGATCAAACGTCCGATTGTCGGGTAACATAGGCGATGCCAGCATGAAGGCTCTTAAATCCTCTACAGCGACCAAGCGCAACCGGACCGCCGTTGACAAGGTGTTTTGAAACTCATTTACCTTGTCAGCCAGTTCATTGGCGTTCCCCTGTCGGATATGTTGCCGGTAATGGTTATCAACCAGAAACATAACGACTAATCCGGTTATGGCAATTAGAGATAAAAGCAGCCATCGCTTCATAGTTATTCACCTTAATCTGGTATGAATGATCGGGAGACCGAGGTAGCCTCCGGCGTGGCAACGACAATGAAATTGTATTGGAGCGACAAAGCTTGCTTTATCATACTTCTGGTAAGGTCAAAGTTTACTTTGACGCTCCAGACCGTTATTTTTAGAGGAGTAGAAAAAGGGAAGTAGAGAGTCAGACAGTTCATCTTGCTGCCGACCGACGACAAAAAATTTATGTCGCATTATAACCGATTGCCCCGAGGATGAAAAGATAGCCCTATTTCTTAACTCTTCATAAGAAGCAAACGACTCCTGAGCAGAATCTGCACAATTGTGAGGTAAATTAATCTCTAACGTTAAATTCCAAAATCGCTCGTTCTTTTGAAAGAGACAGGATTAAAACCATTTAAGACCTACTTATAATTGGAGAAAGGAAAGGAACAACCCATGAAATCTAACCGAATCGTAACTAAACCCGTTAACCCGGCGGTCGACGATCCGGACAACGACGACGAGCAAATCGGTCAAATTCTAAGCCGGCGCGAGGTTCTGAGACTATTAGGGATATCCGGCGCCGCTCTGCTGGCCGGCTGCGCGGTGGCCCAGCCCGGCTCGTCCTCGACGCCAGAGGCCGCCGCCGAACCAACCACCGCTGTCACGGCTGTACCGGCTTGTGTCGTTCGTCCGGAAGTCACCGAAGGTCCCGGGCATAACGACACCGGCTATGATAACATCCGACGCCCGATCCCCGATAATCGACGAGCGACTACGCTTTGCCCGCCCTTTTGTCTCGATGTTATGGCAAAATTGCTCAAATCGTAAACTTGTCAGGACTTGTCCTAAGCGTGAAGCATTACTATAATTAAATATCGCCATGATGAGCCTTAGTAAGTCAATACGGGGTGTTTGAGGCTCTTTTTTTACCACGTTGACGCCACAAAGATTTCTGCATGGAAAACAACTCCCTTTTAACCCAACCAATGCCGGAGAACTGGTTTCCATACACCAAATTTCAGCCGCCCCAATTTGGGGCCAACGTAGTCGTCCGGTTGCGGTTACACACCATGCTGTACGAGGCGGCGGTTCGGCATCGACTAACCTTGGTTGCTGCTCCGGCCGGTTCCGGCAAAACTATCCTGACGTCTTCCTTGACTCAAAGCGACTTGCCGACCGCCTGGGTCGCCCTAGATCCGACGGATGATGATCTGACCAGTTTTGTGGCTCTAATCTTAACCGCTCTGCGAGATCGGCTTCAGGATGACGGGCAAGCAGTCCTGAGTTTTTTGCAAACCGTGCCCAATGCCTCCGAAAAAACGCCGCAATTAACGGCCATCCTCATCAACCATCTCAAACCCGCCGATCAATCGCCATCCACCCTAATTTTGGATGATTATCACACCATCACCGACCCGGCTATCCATCAGTTTTTGACCTATTTGCTTGATTATCTGCCCCCTTCTCTACGGGTGGTGATCGTTACTCGATACGATCCTCCTCTATCTCTGGCCCGCTTGCGGGCACGAGGCCAATTAGCTGAAATTCGTTTACCACAATTAAGTTTTGATGACGATGAAACTGCCGCCTTTTTCAATCAACGACACCAGCTACAGTTAACCGGCGAAGAAGTGTCAACATTGCAGCGCCAAACCGAAGGCTGGATAGCCGGGCTTCAATTGCTGGCTATGGTCCTGGTTACGATTAAAGACAGCCAAGCGCGCTCCACCTACATTCATCATCTCAATTCCGCTAATCGCGCTATTTTTGCCCTGTTAGCCGAAGAGGTCTTGGCTCACCAGCCGCCGGATATCCAAGATTTTCTACTCAAAACGTCTATCTTGCCGGAATTAACGCCGGCCAATTGCCGGGCTGTGACGCAGAACAATGCCGCATTGCGCCTACTGGCCGCCGTTTATGAGCGTAATCTTTTCTTGAATGTCCTGGCCCCAGATGCGCTTAATGGCCCCTTTCGCTATCACGATTTGTTTAGCAGTTTTTTGCAGGAGCGGCTCAAAGCGGATCGACCCGAACAGTGGCGCGACCTCCACCGTCGTGCGGCTCAGGTCACCGTCGGCTCCGAACAAAAACTAATGCACCTGATGAGCGCCGAACTTTGGGACGAAGCCGCCGATCTTCTGGAACAGATGGGGCAGGTGGATACGGAACGCCGTTTCACGCGGCGTATCGTCATTACCACTATCGAGGCGCTTCCCAAATCGATACAGCAGGCGCACCCCTGGCTGTTGCTCTATGTTGCTCAGTATTATGCCGTGCGGGGCTATGTCGAAACGGCGGCCCCCTGGCTGGCCCAGGCCACCGCGTGCTTCCACGAGCAGGGGGATGAGTTGGGCCAAATTGAGGCCCTTACGGCCAGAGCCATGACCGATACCCTGAACACGGCCGAGATAGTGCAGGCATTTCGCCAAAAAGTTGACACCGTGGGCGATATACTGCGTCCCGACCACCGGATTATTTATCATGGCACAGAACAGTGGCACGCCATTGCCAATCAGGAATGGTCTACCCTAACCCGGCACCTCCAGGCCGGTATGCAGGTCGCCCTGCAAAGCAGCGATCCGGGGGCGTTGACCATGGCCGGCTTAATTCTTGGTCCGCAAATGTTATTCAACCACGATGGCATCGCCCCGATCGAGGAATTCGTATGGCGCAGCAGCCAATCAGCGCAGCCAACCGATTGGATTTTGCAGATATGCACTCATGCGCTGTTGGGCTATATCCGCTTCTTGCAAGGTCGGGTAGATGAGGCCGAGCAGGCCATTCACCGGTCGCATCGCCTGCTCCAGGAGATCGGTGGCCTAGCCTGGATAGATGACCACGTGAGTTGGCTCATCCTGGCTCTGGCCTTGACCCGACGAGCCTACCGCACGTTTGACGATTTCTTTACTACGCAATCGGTTCGCTGGGAAACGCAAGAGACATCGGCCGGCTACCACCAGGGGTTTCTTTATTTGCGGGGGCGTTCTTTCTGGCTGCAAGGCCGCACCGCCGAAGCGCAAACGGTTTTGGCGCAGATGGAAGCGCACCGGCCCCCCTCCGGCTACAAGACCGAAGATGAAGAACGCCGGCTGCTGCTGGCCGGCCTCATTGCGATGGATACCGGCGATACCGGTACAGCCAAAAGATACCTGCGTCAGGCCGCAGCCTTGCACGAACGCGTTCGCCACACCGTTTTGTTGACCCATCCCCGGTTGACCTTGGCCACTCTATACGGCCGGCAAAATCGTTGGGATGAAGCGCTTGACGAATTGCACGCCGTACTCGAACAGCTAAAAGCCCAGGGAACTCCCGGCGTTATTCTTCAGGAAGGGGAAAGCATTGTCCCGGTATTGAATCATGCCCTGAAGCAGGGGCTTGAGCCTGAACTGCTTCAACCTTTCCTAACTATGCTTCAACCGGTCGATACTCAAACCATCCCCTTGCCCAACTCCGACCGCTATCTAACCCCTAGAGAAAGCGAAGTCCTGCACCTATTAGCCACAGGCGCGACCAACCGGGCCATCGCCGCTGAACTCTATGTAACGGAACGCACCGTTAAAGCCCACGTTACTCGAATTTTAACCAAACTTGACGCGGCCACGCGCACCGAAGCTGTCACCAAAGCCGGTCGGTTGGGCCTCATTTGACCCTACCTTCGTAACTCGCGGTATCCCCCTTTATCGCCGTTCCATAAAATCGGTTGTCCTCTACCGAGCTTGTTCAGAACCATATCTTATGCACCCTTGATAGACCAATGTGTACCATCGTACAATGTTTATTGTTCTCTCATCGGTTATGCTTATTCCTAACGAAATAGGTGCTGGTACAAAGACCCGCGCCGAAAGACTATCCACCTTACGTTCAAGAAAAGGAGTTAATTATGAGTACAGAGTTATTGACGCCGTTGGCCATAGGCCCCGGCGAAGCCCGGGTGTATGACCATATTGGCGGAGAAAAGATAACTATCCTCTTATCCGCCCAAGATACCAACGGCAGTTTTGCCATGTTCATCGATGAAATTCCGCCCGCCGCCGGGCCGCCATACCATATTCACCATAACGAAGATGAAACCTTTTATATTTTGGATGGGGAGCTTGATATCCAGATTAACGAAGACAAATTTACCGTCCGGGCTGGAGCCACCGCCTTTTTACCCAAAGGGATTCCCCACACCTTTCACAATTCCAGCTCACAGGTCACCCGTGCTTTGGTGGTCTTGTCGCCGGCAGGGTTGGAAAGCTTTTTTGCCGATGTCGAGCCGCTGGTCATCCAAGCGGAGTTGGATATGGCGGCCATTTTAACTATTGCCGGCCAATACGGCATTGAGATTATCCCCCAGTAGATTCCAATTGATAAAAAGGAGTACAAAATGGATACAAAATTTATAGCCAACAGCACTCGAATGGGCAGCTACACGGCCATCGGGGGAGCCGTGACGATGATCGTTGGCGCAATCCTCTGGGGTACATCAGGCGCCGACCTATGGGTGGCGCTGGACAGCGGTGACGTGGCCGGTTATCTGGCCGCCGCCGGCGCGGTGCAAGCCCAGCTTATCGCCAACCTCACCTTGTGGATGGTGGGCGTCCTCATTTTAGGTATGGCCGGCGTCGCGTTGGCAAACTTGTGCGTCCAGCGGCCGCTGTTGGCCCAAATGGCGCTGGTCTGCATCAGAACGGGCGTCCCGCTGGTGCTTGTCGCCTACATTGCCATGCTGGCGTTGGTGGTGCAGATTGCGCCGGATACGTCAGCCACATCTGTGGCCATAGCTCAGGTGGTCGGTTGGATTGGCGTTCGCGCTGATGATTTAGCGACGGCGCTTATGATTGGAGCCGCCCCCCTGTTTCTCTCGCTGGCCGGACGAGACGAATGGGCGCCGGTGTGGCTGGTACGTTGGGGGTATCTGGCCGGTGTCATTGGTCTGCTGTCGCTCGTCGTCCTCTATATACCTCCGCTTCGAGGATTGGGCTTTATCATCATCCCGGTTGGGGTGGCCTGGATGATCGCCGCCGGCATTGTCCTACTCCGGCGCAGCGGCGCAGATCAAAAAGACGAGGGCGTGAAAGCCGTCAATCCTGAAGTAATCGTCGGGACTCTCAGTCAACGCGGCGGATCTGACAGAGGTAGGCGCGGTGCGGAACCGAGCCGCTGATGGGGTCAATGGCCTCATGGCCGATGATAAGGTTGAAGTTGGCCCCGTCAGGCCCAAAGGCATCATAGCCAGGTGCGCCAATCTCCGGGCAAGGCTGCCACCAGCCATGCTGGCCGCAAACGACATTGGGCTTCAGCGTGTCGTCCAGCCGCGCCCGCGCCCGGACGCTGCCTTCAGGCGTCTCAATGCTCACCCAGTCGCCAGGGCTGATGCCTCGCTCGGCGGCAGCCGCCGGATGCAACTCGACCTCGGGGTCCGGCGCGTGTCGTCGCAAGCTAGGCAGCGCCCGCTGCTGAGTTTCACAAAACAGGGTGTTCTTGGCGCAGGTGAGAATCAACGGGTAACGCTGGGTCAACTCCGGTCGTGACAGCGGGCTTATCAGTGGCTCTTCATACGCCGGTAGGGGTGGATAACCGTGCGCCAACAGTGTCTCGGAGTACAATTCGATTTTCCGTGTCGGCGTGTCGAAGCCTTGCGCGATGCCGTTCCTCTGCTCGGCGAACTTGCGGTGGCGGGTCTGGAGCGGAACTCGCACGCCTCTTGGGTTCTGGCGCAGTGTATCAAGCGAAACACCGGACGGCTCAAGCTGGTAACGATAGCCGGCGTCAACGTCACCGTCCCAGAAATGAGCGCCAAGACCAAGATGGTTCGCCAGGTCGAACACGATCTCAATATCAGAGCGGGCCTCACCTTGAGGCTCAACCACCCGCTGCCGCAATTGCACCAGCGATTGGGCCTCCTGGCTCACCTCAAAGCCAATCTTGAGACCCTCGCTCTCGAAAGCGCTGGTAACCGGCAGCACAATGTCGGCCAGTTCGGCCGTCGGGTTCATAAAGAGATCGGCATGGACATAGAAATCGAGCCCCGCCAGAGCCTCGCGCCCGCGCCCGCTATCGGCATGCGAGAGGAGTAGGTTAGCCCCGAATCCGACCAGCCCTCGCACCGCATAAGGTTGCTGCTCCAGGATACCCCGATACAGTTCCTCGGAGGTGACATGCTGCCAGCGGGCCGGCCCCAGCGGCAGTTCCGGTAGGCCCAGTGTACGAGCGGCCTGCTCCGTTGACAACAACTCTCTGCCGACGACATCTTTAGTTGGCACGGAGGGAAAAAGCACGTTACCGCCCGGCGCATCGAGGTTGCCGGTCAGCGCGTAAAGCTGCCCAATCGCCCGGGCGATCTGGGTGGCATTTGTCTGCATCTCAACCCCGCTCCAGGCATAGTAGGCCACCGGCCGCGCTTCCCAGAGCATCCGGGCGGCGCTCTCAACCTGGTCACGCCCCACTCCACAGATTGTCTCCACCCGCTCTGGTGTATTGCGCCCGCAGACTTCGGCAGTAAGGTCGAAGACCGGGCGACAGCCAACCGTTCCGTGCAACGTGTCAATCATGAACTCACCAAAAAGGGCCAGCTCAGTGTTGTCCCCG
>Ga0116151_10002917_pt1 | contig 15509 bp, 14 predicted proteins | sample AD_UKC117_MetaG_FD_89893 | JGI IMG/M metagenome (GOLD analysis project Ga0116151, IMG submission 89893) | Active sludge microbial communities of municipal wastewater-treating anaerobic digesters from Hong Kong - AD_UKC117_MetaG | ecosystem: Engineered > Bioreactor > Anaerobic > Digestate...
CTGGGCGATGCGTGCGACAACTGTCCCGGCGTGGACAATCCCGGCCAGGAGAACGCGGACGGGGACGCCGCGGGCGACGCCTGCGACGCATGTCCCAACGATCCCGACAAGACCGCGGTGGGCGTCTGCGGATGCGGCGTCGCGGACGAGTCGAACGACGGCGACACGATAATCGACTGCCAGGACAACTGTCCGCTGGTGGCGAACGAGACGCAGGCCGACGCGGACAATGACGAGGTCGGCGACGCGTGCGACGCCTGTCCCGGCGAGGACGATCGCGAGGATGCCGACAACGACGGCACGCCGGATGCGTGCGACAACTGCCCGGATACGGCGAACCCCACGCAGGCCGATGTGGACAGCGACGGCTTCGGCAACGCGTGCGACAACTGTCCGACGGTCGCCAATCCGACGCAGGTCAACGCCGACTCCGACGGTTTCGGCGATGCCTGCGATCTGTGCCCCAACTTCGCGAGCAGCAACAACGCCGACGCCGATACCGACGGTGTCGGCAACGTCTGCGACAACTGCCCCTCCGTGGCCAATCCCAGCCAGTTGGACTCGGATACGGACGGTTTCGGCAATGCGTGCGACAACTGCCCGAACCTGGCCAACCCGAACCAGGGGGCGGACGATTGCATACCGGACGCCGACGGCGACGGCGTGCGTGATGAGAACGACATCTGCCCCAATTCCCCGGTGGGCATCGATGTGAATTCCGACGGGTGCACCGAGATCCAGCTTGCGCTGCGCGATGACGACGGTGACAACGTGGCGAACGGCGTGGACGTCTGTCCGGGGACCGCCGCAGGCGCGGTGGTGAACGCCGACGGTTGCTCGGCGGAACAGCTCGGCGAACAGCCCAGCCCGCCGCCGACCCCGACTCCGACGCCAACGTCGGACGATCTGGACAACGATGGCGTGCGGAACGCGTTCGACCTCTGTCCGGATACGCCCGAGGGCACGGTTGTCGACACCACGGGTTGCCCGCTCGAGGGGGGCGCCACGCCTCCGCCGCAGGATGTGCCCTCGACGGACTGCGGGAACGGCACGATGTGCGGCACGTTGGGAATGGCCAACCTGTACGTCCTGCTCATCGGCTTGGGCTGGCTGCGCCGGGGCACGCGGCGCTGACGCGGGCACGCTCGTCGACCTCTGACGCCCGGCGCTTGCTTTACCCGGCGGGTTCCGCGCGGGTCAGCACCGCCACCAGCACGACTCCCAGCAGAATCATGGCGACGCCGACCCACTGCCCGGGGCTCATCCGCTCGCGGAGGTTGGGGGCCAGCGCAGCTACGACCGCGATGATGGCGTAGCCGCCGCCCACCATGATGGGGTAGGCCAGGCTGATCTTCAGCGTTCGCGACTGCAGCGCGTACATGTAGAGGAAGGCGTTGGAGCCGAAGCAGATGAGCCCGGCGAGGAGCACCGGCGAGGTCAGGATGGTCTTGAGTGCGCCGACCGGGCCGCCGGCGAGCATGCCACCGCCCGCCTCGACGGTTTTCATGCCCATCTTCATGCACAGGTTGGCGACGGCATTGAGGGTGAGCGCTCCCACCAGCGCAACGACGTATTTCATGTCGGTCTCCTGATCCGGATCTTTCGTGAATCTGTGGGTGCGTTGAGTAGCAGACGGGCGGCGATGCCGCAAGCGGTGCGGGGTCGGAGAGCGCGGGGCAGTTGGCACGGGTGGGCGCATCCCGCATAATCGCCGCAGCGTGAAAGGAAGGGCAGCCGGCGGTGACCACGGTTCTGGGGATTGAAACTTCGTGCGACGAGACGTCCGCGGCGGTGGTCGTGGACGGGGGCGACGTGCGCAGCAACGTGATCGCGTCGCAGATCGATCTGCACGTGAAGTACGGGGGGGTGGTGCCGGAGATCGCCGCGCGGGCGCACATCGAGCGGCTCAACGCGGTGACCGCGGAGGCGCTGGAGCGGGCCGAGGTGCAGGCGGGCGACATCGACGTGATCGCGGTGACGAACCGTCCGGGGCTGGTGGGATCGCTGCTGATCGGGGTGACGGCGGCCAAGACGCTGAGCTGAGTGTGGGAGCGGCCGCTGGTGGCGGTGGATCACGTGCTGGCGCATGCGGCGAGCCCGGCGATCGGGCTGCCCGAGCCGCCTTGGCCGGCGGTGGGGCTGATCGTCTCGGGCGGGCACACGTCGCTGTACCGGGTGCGTGATTTTCTGGACATCGAGCGGTTGGGCGCGACGCTGGACGATGCCGCGGGCGAGGCGTTCGACAAGGTCGCGATGATGTTGGGATTACCTTATCCAGGCGGTCCGGCGATCGAGCGGACGGCGGCGGGCGGCGATCCCGAGGCGTTCGCCTTTCCGCGCACGCTGCTCGACCGCGACTCGCTGGACTTTTCGTTCTCGGGCGTGAAGACGGCGGTGCTGTACACGATCCACGGGCAGGGCCGGACGACGGGTGGGCTCGAGTCGCTGACGCCGCAGCGGCGCGCGGACATCTGCGCGTCGTTCCAGCGCGCGGTGGTGGACGTGCTGGTGGCCAAGGCGTTGCGGGCGGTGGCGCAGACGGGCGCGGACGGCGTGGTGCTCGGCGGCGGGGTGGCGGCGAACAAGGGGTTGCGCGCGGCGCTGGCCGACGTCTGTGCGGACCGGGGGCTGCGTTTTCACGCGGCGCCGATGCCGTACTGCGTGGACAATGGCGCGATGATCGCGGCGCTCGGATACCATCTCTTCCGGCGGGGGACGCTGGCGGCGCTGGACCTGACGGCGTACGCGTCGTCGATGCTGAAGTAGCCGACAGGCGCACCCGGCGGCTTGTTCACGCTGCGGCCGGGGCATACACTGGGCACATGCAGGAATCCGCGGTACGAGAGCTGCTGGGGCAGGTGCAGGCGGGCGCGACGTCGGTGGACGAGGCGGTGGCGCGGTTGCGGGCGCTGCCCTTCGAGGACCTGGGATTTGCCAAGGTCGATCACCACCGGGCGGTGCGCTGTGGTTTTCCCGAGGTGATCTACTGCGCGGGCAAGACGCCGGAGCAGGTCGCGGGGATTTTCGCGGCGTGCGCGGCGCGCGGCGGCAACGTGCTGGGCACGCGGGCGACCGAGGAGATGGCGCAGGCCGTCGCGCGGGAGCACGCGGCGGTTGTGTACGAGCCGGTGTCGCGCACGGTGGTGCTGCGGCAGCAGCCGTACAAGCCTTCGGCGCAGACGATCGCGATCGTTGCGGCGGGCACGAGCGACCTGCCCGTCGCGGAGGAAGCGCGGATCACGGCGGAGATCATGGACCAGACCTGCGCCACGTTCTACGATGTGGGCGTGGCGGGCATCCACCGGTTGCTGGCCCACAGCCAGGCGATCCAGGCCGCCAACGTGGTGGTGGTGGTCGCCGGGATGGAGGGGGCGCTGGCGAGTGTGGTGGGGGGCCTGGTCAGCGCGCCGGTGATCGCGGTGCCCACCAGCGTGGGGTACGGCGCGAGTTTTCACGGCCTGGCGGCGCTGCTGACCATGCTGAACAGTTGCGCCACCGGCGTGTCGGTGGTCAACATCGACAACGGTTTTGCGGGCGGTTACATCGCGGCGCTGATCAACCGGCGCGCCGCGGGCGGCGCCGGCGAGACGGCGGCGTCATAGCGAAAAGACACTGGTGCCGATCGGCGAGCATTCCGTGGAACGTTTTCATCAGATTCCCAAGCTGCCCAAGCGGGCGCTCGATGCGCACAAGGGCGACGTCGGCCGCGTGCTGGTCGTCGGCGGATCGCTGGGCGAGCACGGCATGATCGGCGCGCCGGCGCTGGTGGCCAACGCCGCGCTGCGCAGCGGCACCGGGCTCGTGCAGATCGCCACGGAAGCGAGCGCGATGGGGTACGTGGCGACGCTGGCGCCGTGCGCCACGACGCGGGCGATGGCTGCCGGAGTGGATGACATCGCCGCGTTCGCGGTGGAGTTCGGAGCGGACGTCGTCGCGCTCGGGCCGGGGCTGGGGAAGACCGTGTCGGGGCAGGAGGTGGCGGCGCTGCTCGACCGGTTCAGCGGCGGGATCGTCGTGGACGCCGACGGGCTGAATGCGTTGGCGGCACTGGGCAAGTGGCGGGCGCGATGGCCGCACAACGTGGTGATCACGCCGCACCCGGGGGAGATGGAGCGGCTCGTCAAGGGGTGGGGGCTGGACGTCCCGGTCAAGGAGCGCGAGCGGTGCGCGGTGGCGCTCGCGCGGGAGACGGGCGTGACGGTGGTGCTCAAGGGGCACGGCACGGTGGTCACCGATGCTGAACGCGTTTACGTCAATCAGACCGGGAACGCGGGCATGGCGACCGCGGGCGCGGGGGACGTGCTCACCGGGGTGATCGCGGCATTGCTGGGGCAGCAGATGAGCGCATTTCCTGCAGCCGTTCTGGGGGTTCACGTCCACGGCCTGGCGGGCGACAGCGCCGCCGAGCAGCTTGGGCGCATGTCGCTCATCGCCACGGACATCATCGAGTATCTCTCCGACGCGTTCAGCGACCTTGAATTCGACACGATGAATTAGAGCAAGCTCTATCCGTCTGTAGCGGATCGGCCCCTGTTCATTACGGGGACTCAGGGGGTCTTGACGCTGCATGTGGATTGCGAACGCTCCAAGGCTGGATTGACGAACGCGGGTAGCGTGGATTGCGCGTGGTTCAATCGCCATCGGTGCGGCTTTGTAACCGATAGGAGAGATGCGGGAGAGGGAATGCACCGCGCGAGGAGCCGGACCGGGAGTCCTGCGTCAGCGCGTGGCGTGCATTCTGACGCTCCTGGTGGACCGAAGTGCCCATGCCCGGCTTCACAGACGAATTGGTCGTACTTCGCTCGTTGCGGCTTCCGGAGACGGAGCTGCGGCGCATCTCCAAAGCCCTCGCGGAACGGATGAAGGAGGATGTGCCGTGCGTGCCCCGGGCCCCGCGGTACGCGTATCGGGTGCGCGGGGGCATCGAACTGGTGCTCCAGCCGGACGGCGTGCACCGCATGCGTTACCTCGTTGATCCTCTGGACCTCAGCAACACCGGTATCGGCTTGATGCACGGTAATTTCGTGCACCTGGGGACGCCGTGCGAGCTGTACCTGCGGACCATCGACGGCGAGATCGTGCGCGTGTCGGGCAAGGTGGCACGGTGCAACTGTTTCTGCGCCCCGGTGCACATTCTGGGTGTCAACTTCGACACGCGGATCGAGGTGCACGACTACATCACGCCTCCCGAGACTGCCGAGAGAAAGGCGCCGGAGCCCCCGGTGCGCATTCCGGGCGTTCCGTACATTCCGCCGGGGACGGATGCGGAGCGGCTGCGCAGCGCCATGCACGAGCTGGGCACCTTGATCTTCGCGGGCGCCAGCGTCGAGATCATCCGCAAGCGGTACGAGCAGCTTTGCGGCCAGTTGCTGGCGCCGTACCCGGCTGCGGTGTCGGCGCGCTGAGTTACCGAGCGTATTCGGTCCGGCGCGGTGTCTCGCGGCGCAAACGCCAGGCGAGCGCTCCGCCCAGGGCACTGCCCAGCGCGTAGTGGGGAAAATCCAACCAATCAAATCCATTGCCCAGCAGCGCGGCGCCGAGGAACGTGCGGCGCAGATCGTCGAGCCAGGGCGCATGCCAGCGTTGCAAAAACTCGAGAACGCAGGTGGCGAGGAAAACGCCGGTCGCACTGCGCCGCGGGCCGAGCCGCGGTGAGAGCACCGCGAGCACGAGTACCCAGAACACCTCGTAGAGCACCGCCGCCCCGTAGAGGTTGCACCAGCGGCCGGCTGCGCCGCCGAGCCAGGCGGGCAGGGCGAACTTGGTCAGGAAGCCCGCCGGCGTGACCAGCAGGAGGGCGATGGCGGCGCGGATCCGGAGGCGGGTCCAGCCCGAGCGCAAAACCTGCGCTGTCGCGTTATCGGACCCTTCAACATGTAGTGTTTCGGGGCCCAATTAACCTACCCCTATGGCAGCCGGTGGGGCGTGGTGCGAGCGCGGAGTGCGCGCGCGAAATTCATTCGATTTTGGCCTTGCTTCCATTCCCACTCAGTGGTAGGTTTTCCCTACCTGGCCCACTCAGTGGGTGGCCATCCGAAGCCGGATGGCGGGGGTCGGTCCGGTCAACCGGCCCGGGAGCAGCGGACGCCCGATGGTCTTCACCGATGCCTACGAACGCACCATCGACGCCAAGAACCGGATCCAGATCCCGGCGGAGTTCCGCAAGGTCATGGATCCCGAGGTTCACGGTGAGGCATTCTACCTCTGCCCCGGCGAACGCCACAATACCTTGTCGCTTTATCCCGAGCGGACGTTTCACGCCCGGGCCCAGAGCCTGCGGACCGACGAGATGCAGGGCGACGAGTACCTGGAGTTCGAGCAGCTCTACTACAGCCTCGCCAGTCGGCTCGAGACCGACAAGCAGGGCCGGGTGGTCCTGCCCGAGCGGCAGCTAGGGCTGGTGGACCTGGGCAAGGAGATCACGCTGGCGGGAGTGAGCAACCGCATCGACGTCTGGAAGACCGCGGAGTACACGGCGTTCCTGCAGACGTCTTTTGCGAACCGCTGGCACGAACTGCACAAGTTGATGCGGCAGCGGCCGGCTGGGCCGGCGGAAGCGTCGCCGAAATAGCCCCGCGGAGCGGATCCGCGACCCATCGCAGTCGGAGGGGTGGGACAGCACGAAATACAAGGCGTTTGCGGCATGAGCCCGCTGCGAGCGCCACAGGATGTGCGGTATGCAGACGGGCTCGGGTTTGCCGGCCTCTGTTGGCGCGGTCGGTCGGTGAATCGATGAGTTCGAGCGCCGGCGGTGTGGATGCCGCCGGCCAGGCGAGGTGGCGACCTCTGCCGGAATCCAGCGCAGGGACGCGCTGGTGGCGGGTGGTCGCGGTCGAATGGCAGGCAAGGGCGGGACAATGGCGTGCGCGAGTCTGGTTTCGCAGATGCAGGAAGCGCTTCGAGGCAGAGCGATGGACGCTGCGGCACAGGAATGTGCGGTGGCTGAGCTTTGCTCCCGTATTCAGCGGCTGCGCAACCGTGACGCGAGGTTCGCACACGTCCGGTTGTCCGACGACGTAGCGGCGCGACGCCCGACCGCCAGATCGGCCTAAGGCCGGGGCAACGCGTCGCCCAGGAGGGGCGGCGCGCTCCAGCCCGATTCAGCAAAGAGCAAGGCGCAGGTGGAGGACCCGACGCGCGAACACGTTCCGGTGCTGGTGGACGAGGTCGCGCAGCTCCTGGCGGTCAAGCCGGGTGACATCATTCTGGACTGCACGGTAGGTCTCGGAGGCCATGCAAGGATGCTGGCGGAGGCCGCCGGGGAATCGGGGTTGCTCATCGGCATGGACGTTGATGAGTCCAACCTCCAGTCCGCGTCGCAGCGATTGGAAGGGTGTGCCTGTCGCGTGCGTCTGTTCCGCAGCAACTTTGCGCGGGCGGACGAGGTTCTGGCGGAGGCGCAGGTGGGTGCTGTGGATGTCATCCTGGCGGACCTGGGGGTCAGTTCGGCCCAGCTTGCGGACAAGCGGCGCGGCCTGAGTTTTCAGGAGGACGCGCCGCTCGACATGCGCCTCGACGACCGCCTCGAGCAGACGGCGGCCGACCTCGTGAATCGCCTGGGCGAGCAGGAGCTCGCCGATCTCATTTATCGTTACGGGCAGGAGCGGTTCAGCCGGCGGATCGCACGGGCGGTCGTGCATGCGCGGCGCAACCAGCGCATCACCACGACGCAGGAGCTGGTGACGGTCATTGCGCGCGCGTTGCGCGTGGATCCGCGTTCGCGGGCGGCGAAGATCCACCCGGCGACGCGCACGTTCCAGGCGCTGCGGATCGCGGTGAACGACGAGCTGGGCGCGCTCGAGCGGCTGCTGGCCCAGGCGCCGACGATGCTGCGGCCCGGCGGGCGGATTGGGATTATCTCGTTTCACAGTCTGGAGGACGGAATCGTGAAACAGGATTTCCGCGCGCACAAGAGTGATGAAATCTACGACGTTTTGACGAAGAAGCCCTTAACGGCGCGCGCGGAGGAAATAGCCGTCAATCCCCGGTCGCGCAGCGCAAAGCTCCGCGTCGCCGTTCGTCACGAAAACTAACGCCAGGATCAACCATTGAGGGTGCGTCCCCCGCACTCGGGCCGGTGTCATGCCGGCCTGCCGTCAGGAGTTTTTCATGGGCAGCGAAACCAAGGTCGGCTTGCTGGTCGGAATGTGCTTCATCGTCTGCTTCGCGATCATCCTGGCCCACCGCGGCGCGCCCGAGCCCCAGCATCCGCGGTCGGCGTTCGAGATCAGCACAGCCGATGAGGCGGCGCCGGCGGGTCAGCCGCAGACCACCGAGGTGAGCCCGGCGACGCCTGCAGCGCAGGAAGCGACCCGCGTACCGCCGCAGCGCCGCACGCCGAGCAACGATCTGCCGCGCCGCCGCACCGCGCCCCCGGCTGAGCCCACGCAGCACCTTGCCCAGCAGGGCACGTCGAACCGCCGCGACCTGGCGAACGATCCTGACCGCTTTACCAGGCGCACGACGCCGGTACCCGCGCCGGAGACGGTGAGCCGGATGGCCCAGGCGCTGCATCAGCCCGAAGCTTCTGCCGGCAATGAAGTTGCACGTGGCAGCGGCACCGAGGAGCAGGCCGCCGTCATGAGCCCGGAGTACGCGGATGCGCGGGATACGCAGGGTTCGTCGGCCGAGCCGTGGTCGCACGCGGGCCGACAGATGATCGATGCGCTGGCGAGCGCTGGCTATCAACTCTCCAGCCGCGTCCAGGAGGAGCAGTTGCGGCGGCAGTCGGAGGATCGCGAGCGGCAGGAGATCGCGGAGCGTCAGCGGCAGGCCCAGGCGGAGTTGCTGTCGGCCGCGCACGGCGCGCCGGCCAGGTCCGAGGAGCCCAAGCGGGCGGAGCCAGAACCGACGATCCGCGCGACGTACACGGTGCAGTCGGGCGACACGCTCACGCGGATCGCGCGGGCGCAGTACGGCAGCGACAAACCTGAAATTCTCGACGCGATCTTCGCGGCGAACAAGGACCGGCTCGAGAGCCCGGACCGGCTGCTGGTCGGCAAGGACATCCGCCTGCCGGAGCTGGCGGGTACGACGACCGTGGCGGATGCGCGCAAGACGGATGCGGACGAGCGCAGTCCAGCCGCCGAGTCGGACGCTGCCCGGGCGTTTCGCGCGGAGCTGGCGGAGCTGAACGCGAGCCAGAGTAAGGAGCGGACACCGACTGATCGGACACCGACTGATCGGACGCCGGCGGCGACGCACGTGGTCAAGCCGGGCGAGACGCTTTCGCGCATCGTGGCGGCGCACTATGGCTCGGCTGATCCGGCGATTATCCGCGCCGTGTTCGAGGCCAACCGCAAGCAGATGAAGAGTCCGGACACGATCGTGGTGGGCACCGAACTCGTGCTGCCCAGCCGCGGCCGGCCCAACGGTGACGTCAATGCCGACACCACGATGGTGGCGGACGCCGGCGCGGCGAGGACCACGCGTTCGACGCCCGTAGCGCCGCAGGCGGAAAAGCAGGCGAAGCCGGCGGAGCGCTGGTACGTGATTCAGCCCGGCGACCTGCTCTCGACCGTGGCGCAGAAGGAGCTGGGCAGTGCGCGGCGCTGGCCGGAGATCGCGGCGCTGAACAAGAAGACGTTTCCCGATCCGAGCCATATCCGCTCCGGAGCGAAGATCCGCCTGCCGCTCGACGGGATGCAGACGGCTGACGCGAGCGTGGTGGGGGCGTCGCGATGACACCGATTCGGGCGGGCGTCGTGCTGCTGGTGATGTGCACGATGTGCCTGATCGTCGTCGCGCTGCGGGCGGAGCGGGTGCGTCTTGATGCGCGGGCGGAGGCCCACGAGGGCCAGATTATCGAGACGCGCCGCAGGATCTGGAATCTGCAGGCCGAGCTGGCCCGGTTGCGTGCGCCCCAGGAGGTGCGCCGCCGGGCATTGCGCGTGGAGCCCGGCCTGTGCCGCAACTTGGAAATTTCGCCCCTTTCGGACACGGATCCCCGGGTGGCCTCCAGCAGGTAATTGTCATGGACACATACGCAGCACCGACCCGCGCCGACGCGCGACGCCAGTTGCAACTGGCTGGCATTGCACTCGCGGGTCTGGCCCTCGCCCTGGGGGCGCTGGTACTGCGGCTCGTGTACATCGACACTGCGCTGTCCCCGAAGCTCCAGGCGATCGCCGACAGTCAGCAGGAAAGCTACAGCACGCTGCAGGCGCGGCGCGGCTCGATCGTTGACACGCGCGGCCGCGTCATGGCGGTGAGCGAATCACGAAGCAGCATCTTCGCCGACCCGGGCATGATCGAGCACCCCGACGAGGTCGCCCGCGAACTCGCGCCCATCCTCAACATGGAAGCCGGCGAGATTGAGAACGAGATCCGCGCCAGCGGTACGCCGCGGTTCTGCTGGTTGAAGCGGCGTGTCGCCGATGCGGTGGCCGACGCGGTCACGGCGCTGAAGCTGCCGGGCATCGGGCTGCGCAGCGAGTTCGAGCGGCACTGGCCGATGCACGAGACGGCGGCCCAGATCATCGGCTTCGTCGGCATCGACGGCAACGGCCTGGAGGGCGCCGAACTCGCCTACGACGGACTGCTCTGCGGGAAGCCCGGCAAGCGCAGCGTGCTGCGCGACGTCCGCCGGCGGGCGCTCGGCGCGGGCAACGAGGAACTCATCGAGCCGAGCGACGGCGGCCACCTGATGCTGACGATCGACAGCGTGATCCAGTCGATGGCGGAGGTGCGGCTGCGGGAGCAGGTCGAGAAGTTCGAAGCTGAGAGCGGCGTCGCGGTGGTGATGTCGCCGAAGACGGGAGCGATTCTGGCGCTGGTGGCGGTTCCGACATACGACGCGAACGATCATCAGGACGCGGAGAAGGGCGCGAAGCGGATCCGGGCGATCACCGATCCGGTCGAGCCGGGCAGCATCTTCAAACCGTTCGTGATGGCGGGGGCGCTGGCGGGTCACTTCGTGCGGCCGAACGAGGTTTTCAACTGCTACAACGGCGTGCATCAGTTCGGCGGCCGGACGATTCACGACACGCATCCGAAGGGCGAACTGGACGTCACCGGGATCATCGTGCACAGCAGCAACATCGGCATGGGGCAGATCGGCATGCGGATGGGCAACGCGGTGCTGCGCGAGACGCTGGCGGCGTTCGGGTTCGGCGCGGAGACGCAGATCGGGCTGCCGGGCGAGAGCGGCGGCATTGTGCCGCCGCTGCGGCGGTGGAACAGCTACTCGACGACGTCGGTGCCGATGGGCCAGGAGATCGCGGTGACGCCGCTGCAACTGGCGACGGCGTTCTGTGCGTTGGTGAACCACGGCATCCTGCTGCGGCCGCGGCTGGTGCGGGCGAAGCTGGCTGCCGACTACACGCCGATCGAGGAGTTTGACACGCCGGAGATCATCCGGCGGGTGATGCCGGCGGAGGTGGCGGACTTTCTGCGGACGCGCGCGTTGGTCGGTGTGGTCGAGGAGGGCGGTGAGCCGCTCGACGCCGCGCCGTACCAGATGTGCGGCAAGACCGGCACGGCGCAGGTGCCCTACCGTCACCGGCGCGGCTACGAGCCCAACGCATACCTCAGTTCGTTCATGGGGGCGGCACCCGCGGAAGATCCGGAGCTGGTGACGCTCGTGATGGTGCGCAAGCCCAACCGCGCGATCGGCTACTACGGCCGCGTGGTCGCGGGCCCGGTGGTTCGCGACATCATGCGTGAGTCGCTGCTGTACCTCGAGGTGCCGGCGCCGGCGCGGGCCGAGGGCGGGGCGCGGGTGGTGGACGGTGTTGCCCAGGCGTCACCGTCGGGCTTGTGAATTCTCCAGCATTCACATCTGCGGCGTGAATGTAGATCCGGGCTGGGAAGTTGGAGTATCTCCGCATACAATAGCAACTGGTGATGCCGCAGGCAGCGCCGGTCCAATGATGAATGCGGAATGATGATTGATGAATGAGCCCCGCCGGCCGGCGGTTTGCTGGATTCGCTGAGGGTGATGGTGCCGGGCCCCACGCGATTCCCCGATGAGGCTGTTGGGCTGGTTGATCCGGCGCGATCGTGGGCTGATTGTGCATCGTTCGAGGTAGTGTGCTGCAGGGACGTGGCGCGGGCTGCACGCATCGGTTCAGGGAAGGACCGTCATGACCACACCGCCGAAGGAATGGAAATTGGGTGATCTGCTGGCGGATGCCAACCAGGTCGCCTACACGCCAGCCGGCGGATTCAACCCGACGATTTGCAGACTGAGCGTGGACTCCCGCGACGTGGAGCCGGGCACGTGCTTCATCGCGCTGGCGGGCACGCGCGTCGACAGCCATCGGTTCATCGACGACGTCTTAGCCCGCGGGGCGAGCGTCGTCATCGCGGAAGCCGGGCGCACGCCGCGCGCGGGCGGCGTCGTGGTCACGGTGCCGGACACGCACGAAGCGGTAGCGCGGCTCGCGGCGTCGTACCACGGTGTGGCGGCTGCTCAGCGCGCGGGGCGGTTGCACCTCGTCGGCGTGACGGGCACGAATGGCAAGACGACGGTGTGCGCGCTGGTCCGCGCGGTGCTCGAGGCTGCGGGTCATCGCGTGGCGAGTTTTGGCACGATCGTCAACGACACGGGGACGGCGGCGCGGGCGTCGGACATGACGACGATGGCGCCGCTCGATCTCTGCCGGGAACTGGGCGCAGCCGTTGCCGCCGGCGCCACGCACGCGGTGCTCGAGGTATCGAGCCATGCGCTCGATCAGCGGCGCTGCGCGGGACTCGTCTTTGACGCGGGCGTCTTCACGAACCTGACCCGCGATCATCTTGATTATCACGGCAGCATGGAGGCGTACGCCGTCGCGAAGCGACGGTTGTTCACCGCGCTGCCGCAAGCGGCGGCTGCGATCGCGTGCGCCGATGACGCTTGGGCGGAGCGGATCGTCGAGGGGATTGCCGCCCGCGTCGTGCGTTACGGGCTGGATGCGGCGGCCCGGGACGTGCACGCCGGCCGGATCCTGATCGACAACGATGCGCTGCACGTGTCGTTCACGCTGCGCGGCGTTGACGGCGCGGTTCGCGAGTTGCCGCTCACGACGCAACTGATCGGGCGGCACAACGTGCGCAACATAGCAGCCGCGGTAGCTGTCGGCGATACCTTGGGCGTGCGCCACGACGATATCCGCCGCGGAATCGAGGCCGTCGCGTGCGTGCCCGGGCGGCTCGAACGCGTGGCGAGCGCCGCGCCGTTTCGCGTGCTGGTGGATTACGCCCACACACCGGACGCGCTCGAGAACGTGCTCAGCATCCTGCGCGAGACTGCCGCCCGGCGGATCATCTGCGTGTTCGGTTGCGGCGGAGATCGCGATCGCGGCAAGCGGCCGGTGATGGCGCAGATGGTCGGCCGGTCCGCCGATGCCGCAGTGGTCACCAGCGACAATCCGCGTTCGGAGCAGCCCGACGCCATCATCGCCGAGACCGTTTCGGGCTTCGCGGCGAGCGACCGGTGCGTGCATGAGGTCGAGCCCGACCGGGCCCGGGCGATTCGTCGCGCGGTGGCCATGGCGGAGGCGGGCGACATCGTGCTGATCGCCGGCAAGGGCCACGAGAAATTCCAGGTGGTCGGTGCGCAGCGCCTGCCGTTTGACGATGTCGCCGAGGCCCGGGCGGCGCTCGCGGAGCGCTTCGGCCCCGACGCACCGGAAAGGCAGGTGGCGTGATGATCCGAATGCCACTCGCGGAAGCGGTCGGCGCCATGCCCGGTCGCTGGCAGGGGACCGCGGGCAGCGGCGAACTCGCCGGCGTTTCCACCGATACGCGCACGCTGCAGCCCGGGGCGCTCTACTTCGCGATCCGCGGCCTGAGCCACGACGGCCATCGCTTCATTCCGAACGCGTGGGAGGCTGGTGCGTGTGCGTGCGTTGCGGACGAAGTCGGGGCGGAGGCGCTGGGGAAGAACATCGCCGGCCCGCTGATCGTCGTGAACGACACCGTGGCGGCACTCGGCCAACTCGCCCGGCACTATCGCCGACAGCTACCCGCGACGGTGATCGCGGTGACGGGCAGCAACGGCAAGACGACGACCAAGGGCATGCTCGCCCACGTGCTGAGTGCGCACGGCAAGTGCCACGCGGCGGTCCGCAGCTTCAACAACCAGATCGGCGTTCCGCTCACGCTGCTCGGGGCCGCCGAGGATGACGAGTTCCTCGTGGTGGAGATCGGCACGAACGCGCCGGGGGAGATTGCGGCGCTCGCGGCCCTCACCGATCCGGATGCGGGCCTGCTGACCAGCATCGGCGACGCGCACCTCGAAGGACTGGGCGGTCGCGACGGCGTGGTCCGCGAAAAAATGGCTCTGTTCGACTTCGTACGGGCGGGCGGTGACGCGGTGATCGAATGCGCCGCGGCGCGGCGCGTCGGCACGCTGCCGCGTCTGCGCGAGTTGAGCTGGACGACGTTCGGCCACGAGGCGGACGCGGACGTGTGCGTTCACGATATCGAGACAGACCTGCGGCAGACGGAGGCGGTGCTGAGTGGACGTTGGCGGCTGCGGCTGGGGTTTGGCGGGGCGCACAACGCGACGAATGCAGCCGGGGTCTTCGCGCTTTGCCGCCGGCTCGGGGTCGCGGAGGATGCGATCGTCGCGGCGTTGGCCACGTACCACCTGCCCGAACTGCGCATGAACGTCCACGCGATCGACGGCATCACGGTCGTGGAGGACTGCTACAACGCGAACCCGTCGAGCATGGCGGCGGCCATAGATCTGCTGTCTGCCACGGGCCCCGGGCGGCGTGTGCTGGTGGTGGGGGAGATGGCCGAGTTGGGGGATGACGCGGTCGATCTGCACCGGCGGATCGGGGAGCAGGCGGCCCGGGCGGGCATCGAGTTCATCGTGTCGATCGGGCGGTTGGCGCGGCGGGTGTCGGAGGCGGCATCGGCGGCGTCGGCGCAGGTGCGTACGCGGCACTTCGCCGACGCGACGGCTGCGGCTGAGGGCCTGCGCGGTTGCCTGCACACTGGCGACACCGTGCTGATCAAGGGGTCGCGGTCCGCGCGGCTCGAGCGGATCATGCAGGCGTGGCGGGCGCAGGCGGCGGACGGCGTAGCGGCTGTCGGGGTCTAGGCGCAGCCGGGGAAAGTGGCCCGCGCGTCGGTCGCGCGGACGGGACGGTTCGGAATCGGCTGCGGGTGTCGTCGTGCTGTACTACCTCTTTCATGCCATCCTGCAGGGTGAGCATTACGCGTACGAGAACGCGCTGTTTCGCAGCGTGTGCGCGGCCATTTTCTGCTTTGTGCTGGTGGTGCTTGCGGGCAAGCCGGTGATCCGGACGCTGGTGCGGCTCAAGATCGGCGATCGGCCGGAGTTCGACCACGAGACGCTCAACAAGCTGATGAGTCAGAAGTCGAACGTACCCACGATGGGTGGGGTGCTGATCATCGGCGCGGTGCTGGTGGGCATACTGCTGTTCGCGGCGGTCCGCAACTTCTACGTGCAGATGGGGATCTTCTGCCTGGTGTGGTTGGGGGTGCTCGGCGCCGTGGACGACTGGCTCAAGCTGACGGCGGGCCGGCGGGCCGGCTCGCGCGACGGGTTGCGC
>Ga0116151_10002919_pt1 | contig 15496 bp, 13 predicted proteins | sample AD_UKC117_MetaG_FD_89893 | JGI IMG/M metagenome (GOLD analysis project Ga0116151, IMG submission 89893) | Active sludge microbial communities of municipal wastewater-treating anaerobic digesters from Hong Kong - AD_UKC117_MetaG | ecosystem: Engineered > Bioreactor > Anaerobic > Digestate...
AGAATCAGCCCACTACCCACACCCCGTCGATCGACGGGGCCCATGACACGGCAGGAGGCGACGAGATGGTCGCCATGGACCACACCGCCACCACGCTCGGGGGCCTTGAGACCTCGCAGGCCGGCTATACCCTCGTCCCGACAGAGACGGCGCTCGAGGCCACCGACACCGCCGACTACCGATTCACGATCGAAGGCCCCGACGGCCTCCCGGTGAACGAGTACACCAAGGAGCACGACAAGGAGCTGCACCTCATCGTGGTGCGCCGCGACCTGTCGGGTTACCAGCATCTGCATCCCACCCGTGACGCGGAGGGCGTCTGGAGCACAACCACTGACCTGTCCGTCCCGGGCACCTACCGGATCCTCGCCGACTTCACCCCAACAGCGTCCGGCGACGGGCTCACGCTCGGCCTGGACCTCCAGGTCCCGGGCGAGCAGCGCGCCACGCCACTGCCTGCGCCGTCGAGGACCGCCGAGATCGACGGCTACACCGTCACCCTCACAGGTGACCTGGTGCCCGGATCGTCGTCGGCGCTGACCCCGTCGGTCGCGAAGGATGGTCGACCCGTCACGAATCTGGAGCCGTACCTGGGCGCCTACGGCCACCTCGTCGCGCTCCGCTCAGGCGATGTCGCCTATCTGCACGTCCACCCGGAGGGTGAACCCGGCGACGGCACGACGACGGCGGGGCCGACCATCGAGTTCGCCGCCAGCGTCCCCTCGGCGGGGACCTACCGGCTCTACCTGGACTTCCTTCACGACGGCGTGGTCAGAACCGCCGAGTTCACGGCAACCGCCAGCACGGACGCACCCGCAGCAGCAGCGCCCGACAGCAGCACGACCACGCCGACGTCCGCGTCGCACGACGACAGCGACGGCCACCACAGCAACGGAGCAGGACGATGACCGCTACCACCCACCGCACCGACGAGGGCACTCCCGACTCCGCGGTTCGCACGCTCGACCTGACCATCAGCGGCATGACCTGCGCGTCGTGCGCCAACCGCATCGAGAAGCGGCTCAACAAGGTCGACGGCGTCACCGCCACCGTGAACTACGCCACCGAACGTGCGGCGGTCACGATCGACGGCGACGTGGACGTCGACCCTGCCGAGCTCGTCGCGGAGGTCGAGGCGGCTGGTTACACCGCCCAGCTGCCCCAGGCGCCGGGTGGCGAAGGTGATGACAACGAGGGTGCTGCAACGATCGATCCGACCGCTGCGCTGCGCACCCGCTTGCTCGTCTCGCTCGCGCTGACCATCCCGGTCGTCGCGATGGCGATGATCCCGGCGCTGCAGTTCGACAACTGGCAGTGGCTATCCCTCACGCTCGCTGCGCCAGTCGTCGTGTGGGGTGCGTTGCCGTTCCACCGGGCCGCGTGGCTGAACCTGCGTCACGGCACAGCGACGATGGACACGCTCATCTCGATCGGCACACTCGCCGCGTTCGGATGGTCGATCTACAGCCTGTTCATCGGCGACGCCGGCGTGGTCGGCATGACGATGCCCTTCGAGCTCACCATCCAACGCGGCTCCGGCGCAGATGAGATCTACCTCGAGGTCGCGGCAGCGGTCACCACGTTCATCCTCGCCGGGCGCTACTTCGAAGCGAAGTCCAAGCGCCGCACCGGTGCTGCGCTGCGGGCGTTGCTCGACCTCGGCGCCAAGGACGTCGTGGTGCTCCGCGACGGCCGCGAGGAACGCATCGGGATCGACCAGCTCCAGGTCGGCGACCGGTTCGTCGCCCGGCCCGGCGAGAAGATCGCCACCGACGGCATCGTCGACGAAGGCTCCTCCGCAGTCGATGCGTCGCTGCTGACCGGCGAGAGCGTGCCGATCGAAGTCGTGCCCGGTGACCACGTCACCGGCGCCACGGTGAACGCCGGCGGGCGGCTGGTGATCCGAGCGACCCGCGTCGGAGCCGACACCCAACTCGCCCAGATGGCCCGCCTCGTGACCCAGGCCCAGTCCGGTAAGGCCGAGGTGCAACGACTCGCCGACCGTGTCTCCGCAGTGTTCGTGCCGATCGTCATCGTTCTGGCGCTCGCAACGCTCGGCTTCTGGATCGGCGCCGGCGGCGGAACCACGGCGGCGTTCACCGCCGCCGTCGCCGTGCTGATCATCGCCTGCCCGTGCGCCCTCGGACTCGCCACCCCCGTCGCACTGATGGTGGGCACAGGCCGCGGCGCCCAGCTCGGCATCCTGATCAAGGGCCCCGAGGTGCTCGAATCGACCCGCAAGGTCGACACCGTCGTGCTCGACAAGACCGGCACGGTCACCACCGGCAAGATGACTCTCGTCGACGTCGTCGTCGAGCCCGGCACGACCAGGGAGGACGCGCTGCGGATCGTGGGCGCACTAGAGCACGCCTCAGAGCACCCCATCGCCCAGGCGATCGCCAACGGCGCCGCCGACGAGGTCGGCGAACTGCCGCCCGTCGAGTCGTTCGCCAACCGCGAAGGCCTCGGCGTCGAGGGTGTCGTCGAGGGGCACGGTGTGATCGCTGGTCGCCCGGCGTTGCTCGCCGACTGGGGCCTCACCCCCAGCGAGACACTGCTCGCCGAGAAGGCCGAGGCTGAAGCGCAGGCCCGGACCGCGGTCCTCGCTGCGTGGGACGGCCAGGTCCGGGCGCTGTTCGTGGTCGCAGACACCGTGAAGGCGACCTCGGCCGAAGCGATCCAGCAGTTGCGCGACCTCGGACTCACCCCGATCCTCCTCACCGGCGACAACACCGCCGCCGCCCGCAGCGTCGCCGCCCAGGTCGGCATCACCGAGGTCATCGCCGAGGTGCTGCCCTCCGACAAGGTCGACGTCGTCCAGCGTCTCCAGGCCGACGGCAAGGTCGTCGCGATGGTCGGCGACGGCGTCAACGACGCTGCCGCCCTCGCCCAGGCCGACCTCGGACTGTCGATGGGCACGGGCACCGACGCCGCCATCGAGGCCAGCGACCTCACCCTCGTCCGCGGAGACCTCCGGGCAGCGCCCGACGCGATCCGCCTCGCCCGACGGACGCTCGCCACGATCAAGGGCAACCTGTTCTGGGCGTTCGCCTACAACGTCGCCGCCCTTCCACTCGCTGCCGCCGGGTACCTGAACCCGATGATCGCCGGCGCCGCCATGGCGTTCTCCTCCGTCTTCGTCATCACCAACAGCCTCCGGCTGCGACGTTTCGCTCCGCTGTCCGCCTCCGCCGGCGCAGCTGGCCGCACTCCAGAGATACGGTCCGAAGGGGGTCACCATGTCGTCGACGCCGCATGAACCACACACAGCGCAGCACACCGGTCACCACCAGCATTCCGGGCACGATGACCACGCGGGGCACAACAAGCACGCAGGCCACGACCCGGAGATGTTCCGGCGCCGCTTCTGGATCTCGCTGATCCTGACCGTCCCCCTCGTGGTGACGAGCCACATGGTCATGGACTGGTTCGGCTACACGCTCGACTTCCCAGGCATCGAATGGGTCGGCCCGGTGCTTGGCTCGATCGTGTTCCTGTGGGCCGGCTGGCCCTTCCTCCAGGGCGGAGTGCGCGAGATCCGCGACCGTCAGCCCGGGATGATGTTGCTGATCTCGATGGCGATCACCGTTGCGTACGCGGCGTCGATGGCCACGAGTCTCGGCTGGTTCGACCTGGACTTCTGGTGGGAGCTCGCCGCGCTGGTGACGATCATGTTGCTGGGTCACTGGCAGGAGATGAAGGCGATCGGCCAGGCGCAGAACGCGCTCGCTGCGCTGGCCGAGTTGATCCCGGACGAGGCCGAGGTCGTCCGGGGCGAGGGCGTCACCGAGACCGTGCCGATCGACACGCTGGCCGTGGGCGACGTCGTGCTCGTTCGTGCCGGCGGTCGTGTCCCGGTCGACGGCGAGATCCTCGATGGCGAGGCCGAGCTGGATGAGTCGATGATCACCGGGGAGTCGCGACCGGTCGAGAAGCGTGAGGGCGACCGCGTCGTGGCCGGCACCGTCTCGACCGACTCGTCGCTGAGGATCAGCGTCGTAGCGGTCGGTGATGACACCGCACTGGCCGGCATCCAGCGGATGGTCGCCGATGCCCAGGAGTCCAGCAGCCGGGCACAGGTGTTGGCGGATCGATTCGCTGCGCTGCTCTTCTACGTCGCGGCTGGTGCAGCGCTCGCGACGTTCGTTGCGTGGGCGGCCCTCGGCGACGTGGATTCGGCTGTGGTGAAGACCGTGACGGTGCTGGTGATCGCCTGCCCGCATGCGCTCGGACTGGCGATTCCGCTAGTTATCGCCATCTCGACCGCGGTGTCGGCCCGGGCCGGCATCCTGGTCAAGGACCGCCTGGCGCTCGAGCGCATGCGCACGATCGACGCCGTCCTGTTCGACAAGACCGGCACACTCACCAAGGGCGCCCACGTGGTCACCGGCGTCGCGGCGGCCGACACGGTCGACGAGGACCGGATGGTCGCCATCGCCGGTGCGGTCGAGAGCGACAGCGAGCATCCGTTGGCCCGGGCCATCACCGCCGAAGCCGCTCGCCGGGGCGACGTTCCTGCTGCGACGGACTTCCGGGCACGAACCGGTCGAGGGGTCGATGCCGTGGTCGACGGCGAGCAGTACTCCGTTGGTGGACCGGCGTTGCTCCGTGAGTTGGGCGCACCCGTTCCGGGCGAGGTCCAGCGACGCACGGACGAGTGGGTCGCGCGTGGAGCGGCCGCGCTCTACCTGTTCCACGGTGACGGGATCATCGGGGCGTTCGCGCTCGAGGACGAGGTCCGTCCCGAGGCCCGCCAGGCCGTCGACGAGTTGAAGGCGATGGGCATCCAGGTCGTGATGATCACCGGGGACGCCCAACAGGTCGCTGACGCGGTCGGCGCCGAGCTGGGCCTCGACCGGGTGATGGCCGAGGTGCTGCCCGAGGACAAGGACCGTGCCGTCAGCGAGCTGCAGGCCCAGGGTCTGTCGGTGGCGATGGTGGGTGACGGCGTCAATGACGCTCCGGCGCTCGCCAGAGCCGATGTCGGGCTCGCGATCGGTGCCGGTACCGACGTCGCGATCGAATCGGCCGGGGTGGTGCTGGCTTCGAGCGATCCGCGTTCGGTGACCGGGGTGGTCCGGCTGTCGCGGGCGAGCTACCGCAAGATGGTCCAGAACCTGGCGTGGGCAGCGGGCTACAACATCGTCGCCATCCCGCTCGCCGCCGGCGTGTTCGCGTGGGCCGGACTCGACCTGTCCCCTGCTGTCGGCGCCATCCTGATGAGCTTGTCGACCATCGTCGTCGCCCTCAACGCCCAGCTGCTGCGCCGGGTCGACCTTCAACTCGACCCGATCGCCGAAGAAGAAGTGACGTCGGCGTCGCTCGACTGACGTGAATGCCCATTCGGAGAATGGGAGCAGGCGGGGGTTCCTACGAGACGCGAACAGCCTGAGCATGGCCGGGGCGGTGTCGCTCGGCATCGGGGGTGATGATCCCGTGCCGGGATCTCCGCCATCGCAGGACAGATCAGCGCTGGCAGGCGACCTGTTCTCGCGTCGGGCGTTCGACCGGTGCCGTCCCGAGTGCGGATCGACCAGTTTCGTGTCCTTTACCACCAACGCCGATCTCAGCTCGGCACTAGCACCGGGTAGCGTTCTGACCGTGTCCGATCGTCGTGGATTTAGCATTCTCGCTCGACCGAGAAGCCGCCGCGGCTCCTTTCGCGTAGGGGGCGCCGCAGTCGTCCTTCTCGGAGCAGCATCTCTCGCCGGATGCGGATCGACCGAACCGGTCGAGCGCTCGTCCGCCTCGCCATCCATCTCGGCGGCTCGTCCGTCGGTGGTCGTCTACCGAACCCCGACCTGCGGCTGCTGCAAGAGCTACGAGGATTACCTCCGCAAGCACGACTTCGACGTCCAGTCCGAAGTCCGTGACGACCTGACACCCATTCGTTCGCAGAACGGCGTCCCGTCCGAGGCGGCGAGTTGCCACACGGTGCTCCTCGACGGCTACGCCGTCGAGGGCCACGTTCCCGTCGAAGCGATCGACAAGCTCCTGGCGGAGCGACCCGCCGTGGACGGCATCGGCATCCCCGGCATGCCCACCAACGCCCCTGGGATGGGCGAGCCCGATGGCAGACCCCTCGAAGTCCTCTCGTTCAACGACGACGGAGTCGCACCGTTCGCAACGCTGTGACGGCCGACCCACTGGGGCACCGTGTCACCGAGGTCGAATGCGATGCCGGGTTGTAGCCGAGCTGGAGGTCGAGCGGGCCGGGGAGTTCGACGACGCCGCGACCGGTGAGCCATTCGCTCGATGCGACCTTGGTCGGATGTCCATGGCGAGGACTGCGACGGCGGCGACGATCAGGGTCGCGTGTCGGCGCCGAGCGTGGGGGAGGGCGGTGGGGTTCGCGTGTGGTCCTGTTGGGGGGTGGGCACCGTGGTGTTCCCTCTGTCACTGTCAGTCGGCGGTTCGGGCGCGGTGCTCGTGGTCACGAGGCTCCCCTGTCGAGGTAGCGGTCGGGGTCGGCGGCGAAAGCGGCGGTGCAGGGGAGAGAGCAGAAGCGGTACTCGACACCGTGATGGCGGACCCGGCCGATCGCGGCTTGGCATGCGAGACGCATACGGCACACGGGGTCGACGGACAGGTCGATGTGGGTGGGGCACAGCTCGAGTGCCCACAGCTCGACGGGCTCGAGGATGTTGCGGAGTTGGTGCAGGCCGAGGCTGACCGTGTCGATGTCCGCGTCGTGGGCGGCGCTGAGCATGGAGTTGGTGACGAGGGCTTGACCGGAACCGGCACGGCTCGCGACTCTGGCTGCGAGGTTGACGGTGGCGCCGAAGAAGTCGTCGCCGCGAGCGACGACGGATCCGTGGTGGAGCCCTGCACGGGGTTCGGGGAACCCGCCGAGGTCGTAGGCCGCTTCGAACAGTCGCTGTACCGCGATGATGGCACTGTCGGGGGTGGCGGCGGCGAGCATGACGGCGTCGCCGATCGTCTTGACCAGCTCGGTGCCGGTGCCCTCGATGGCGGTGGTTGCGATGCCGGTGAACATGTCGATCAGATCGACGGCCGCGAGATCGCCGTGGGTCTCGGTGAGAGCCGTGAACCCGGCGAGGTCCACGAAGGCGATCGTGCGATCGGTGCTCATCGCGGGCTGGCCCGACGCACGCTGTGCCGTGCCTGATCGCGCGATGCCCCACACGGTCCATCCACACGACACCAGGTGTTGTTCATTCAGCGCGGAATCTGGTGACGGTGCCGAGGGCTGCGGTGTCGATCTGGACGGCGGTGAACCCGGCGGCGTCGAGCCCGTCTGCGAGTTCTCCGGATGCGAGCAGTCGGTGCGGAGAACGGTCTACGAGGTGCACGATGCGCGCGGTCCGGCGGTCGGTGAGGTCATAGCCGACCAGGGTGCCGCCGGGGCGGAGGACCCTGGCGACCTCCACCAGGGCGTCGCGCCAGTCGATGACGTGGTGCAGCATCAGCAGGCTCACCGCGGTGTCGAAGTGATCGTCGTCGAACGGCAAGTCGGTTGCGTCGGCTTTGGTCACGGTGACGCGGGCGCCGTGCGGGGCGAGACGTCGGCGTGCTGCGGCGACCATCACCGGATCGAGGTCCGTTGCAGTCAGTTCAACGGCCCGGTATCGCTCGAGGAGTGCCCGGCCGTTCGCTCCGGGACCGGAGCCGATCTCGAGCACTTGGCCGTCCAACTCGGTGTCGCCCAGTAGCCACGGCAGCACGACCCGACCGGTGAAGCTCTGCCACGGTGCGCTGCGACAGAACGCCCGCTCGACTCTCGACATCACCGGCATGATCGATCTCCATCGTTTCGCGGAGCCGTGCGTGACTCCATCGGCCATCAACGCTAACATCGGTTCATGCCGATGAAAAGGGAGTTGTCCTGATGGGAACCACCGTGCAACCAGACATTGCGATCGCAGCGCACATGTTCCGCAGCTTCGGCGACCCGACTCGTCTCGCGATCCTCACCGAGCTGCTCCGCGGTGAGCGCCGGGTCGTGGACCTGGTCGACGTGCTCGGCTGTTCGCAGTCGAACGTCTCCGGGCACCTCGCGTGCCTGAAGGAGTGCGGATTGATCTCGGATCGCCCGGAGGGCCGCTCGGTCCACTACCGGCTCGCCACCCCCGCGGTTGTCGACCTGTTGCGTCAGGCCGAGGCGTTGCTGGGCGAGATCGGTGAGCGGGTCGAGCTGTGCGAGAACTATCGGACGAAGCGATGAGCGCGACACCGACCCCTGTCGCGCCGACCCGGACCGAGGGCGAGGGGGGCGGCCTGCTCGGCGACCTGTGGCGCTCCCGCGAGGTGCGCTGGTCCGGGTTCAGCGGTCTGCTGATCGCGGCGGGCTATCTGGCCGGACCCCTCGGAGCTGTCGACGCGATCTCGACCGCGCTGTTCATCGCCGCGGCGCTCGTCGGTGCCCGCTTCTTCGCCGCCGAAGCCCTCGAGGAGCTCGTACGGGAGCGTGCGATCGGCATCGAGTTGCTGATGACCGTCGCCGCGGTCGTCGCCGGTGTGCTCGGCGCGTGGTCCGAGGCCGCGGCGCTGGCGTTCTTGTACTCGATCTCGGAATCGCTCGAGGAGTTCACCGAGGACCGCACACGCGACGCGGTCCGCAAGCTGTTGGACCTCGCGCCGCGCCGCGTCACTCTGCTCGGAGCGGACGGGTCCGAACGCGAGGTCGATGTCGACGAGGTGGTCGTCGGTGACCGGTTCCTGGTGCGCCCCGGCCAGAACATCGCCACTGATGGCAGGGTCCTCGAAGGGACCTCGTCGGTCGACGAGGCCGCCGTCACCGGTGAGTCGGTGCCGGTCGACAAGATGCCCGGTGAACTGGTCTTCGCCGGCACCTCGAACGCGCAGGGCGCGCTCGTCGTCGAGGCGACCGCAACGTCGGCGACGAACACCCTCGCCCGGGTCGTCGAGCTCGTCAGCGAAGCCCAGGAACGCAAGGGCCGCGGCCAGCAGTTCATGGAGCGCTTCTCGAAGGTGTACTCCCCAGCGGTCCTGGCGCTCGCTGCCGGGGTGTGGATCACCGGTGGCGCGGTGACCGGGTCGTGGAACGACTGGGCGCTGCGCGCCGCCACGGTCCTCGTCGCCGCCGCCCCCTGTGCCCTGGTCATCTCGATTCCGGTCACCTACGTCGCCGCGATGGGCCGATCCAGCCGCTCCGGGATACTCATCAAGGGCGGCATCTACCGCGAGGAACTCGGCCGGCTACGCGCCGTCGCCCTCGACAAGACCGGCACCCTCACCCGCGGCAAACCGCAGCTCACCGAACTGCACCCCCTCCGCGACCTCGACGCCGATCGCGCTCTGGCGATCGCCGCATCAGCAGAGCGCCGCTCCGAGCACCCCATCGCCACCGCGATCGTCGACGCCGCCGAAGCGAAGGGCCTCGACTTTTCCGAGCCCGAGGACTTCCGTGCCGCCGTCGGCGGCGGTGTGCACGCACGCATCAAGGGCAAGCAGTACACGGTCGGCAGCCCACGTTTCATCACCGACGAGGGCCACGACCTCGGCCCGATCGCCGACATGATCGAGGAGATGGAAGTGGCCGGGAACACCACCGTGGTCCTCGTCGACGACCAAGGACCGGTCGCAGTGCTCGGGGTGGCCGACACGGTGCGCGAACAATCCGCCGACACGATCACCCGACTCCGCGGCCTCGGCATCGACCACGTCGTGATGCTCACGGGCGACAACCCTCGCACCGCAGCCGCGATCGCCGCACAGGTGGGCATCGACGACGTCGCCGCCGGCATGACACCGGAAGCCAAAGCGGCACACGTCCAACGCCTCGTCGAGCAGTACGGACACGTCGCGATGGTCGGCGACGGCGTCAACGACGCGCCGCCCCTCGCTGCGGCGTCGGTCGGGGTCGCCATGGGTACCGCCGGTAGCGACATCGCGCTCGAGACCGCAGATGTCGCCCTCATGGCCGACGACCTCTCGAAGCTCGTCACTGCCATCGAGATCGGTCGCCGCACCCGCCGGGTCGTCACCCAGAACCTTGCCCTCTCCCTCGTGATCCTTGCCACGCTCGTACCACTCGCCCTGTTCGGGGTCATCGCACTCCCCGCTGCCGTGCTCGCCCACGAACTGTCCGAACTCGTCGTCATCCTCAACGGCACCCGAATGGCACGAAAGTGACGGGTCCGCCGTCGAATCCACGCGGGTCGGCCTCCGCACCGACACCCAAGCGCGTCGGCTCCCCCGACCGTCGACGCGACCGGACGGTGCTCGCCTTTACGGCGCTGGCCGTGCTGGTCGTCGACGTCACCTCGAAGGTGGCGGCTTCCACCTGGCTGCGCGACGCTCCCGTGGAGCTTCCCGGTCCGCTCGACCTGCAACTGGCCTACAACCCCGGCGCAGCGTTCGGTCTCGGATCGAACCTCCCGCTGGCAGTCGTCCTCGCCGTCACCACGACCGTCGCCGCGCTCATCGCCATCGGCGCGTGGCGGGGCTGGCTCCCCAACCCGTGGGCGGCAGGACTCATCGTGGGAGGGGCGATCGGCAACGTCATCGACCGCGCCGAGGCCGGCACCGTGGTCGACATGCTGCACACCGGATGGTGGCCCACCTTCAACCTCGCAGATGTCGCCATCGTCTGCGGTGCGATGCTCCTCGCGTTCAGCTCCCTGCGTTCCAACGAGCCCGATCATCAGCGCGGCCATGGCGATCCCGGGGATGCGGCTTGAATCGGCAACGCATCCGGTCTCCCGCTGGTCGGGTCGTCCCGATGCGGCTCCGCGCCAGCGAGGGGAGGGGTGTTCGGTCCACAACGAAGCGTCGAGCGGGGTCGCGCTCTCGGTCTCGAGGAGCGAACCCGAAGGTCGGCTTGCCGGCGTCGTCGACAGCTTCGGGGGCAGAGCCGATGAGGGCCGGAACGCGAAGCTGACGCCTCGATCCGTCACTCGACGAACCCGCATCGACACCCGGGCGCTTCTACTGTTCCTTCTACCGTGCGGCGCGGTACAGGGGTGTACGGGCTGGCACGTCGGCGGTACGATCGAACTCGAAACCCAAGCAAGAGGGCACGATCCGGTACACGGTGGTACGGGCTGACGAGCTGATCGTCGCGCTCATAACCCGAAGGTCGCAGGTTCAAATCCTGCCCCCGCCACCATCGAAAACCTTTGAACGTGGCCCTTCTCGGTTATCCGGGGAGGGCCATCTTCATGTACCGGGGCCCGACTTCTACACCGTTCTCTACACCGCTGGCTGGGACGCCCTGGGACCAACCGGCCCGGGACGCCTCGCAACGACAAGACGGCGTGCTGGGATGGCTCCCTGCCAGCGACGGGGTGCTCGACGATTAGGGGAGACGGCCCTATCGTCGGCAGGAGCAGCGCTGAGCCTCGTCAGACGTCGGAGGCCAGCCCTGGGTACTGCGTGGCGTCTCTTTCGGAATCCAGATCGGAAGAGACCCCATCATGCGCGGAGGCATCCAGAAGAAGGGCAATCGCTACTACGCCGTCATCTACGACGGTGTCGACCCGGGCACTGGGAAGAAGCGGCGTCGTTGGGTCCCGGCGGGAACGAGGCGCAGCGACGCCGAGAAGGTCCTCGCAGAAGAGATCAAGCGTCGCCACGATGGCGAGCCCGTACCGACCGAGAAGCTCACCCTGGGCGAGTACCTGACCGAGCGGTGGCTGCCGATCCAGAAGTCCCGGGTTCGGGCCAGCACCTACGACTCCTACCGGCGCAACATCCACCTTCACGTCGTACCGGCGCTCGGACGGCGGCCGTTGGCCAAGCTCACAGCGGACGATATCGACGCGTTCTACGCCGCGTTGCTCGTCGATGGCTACAGGAAGCGCAGCCCCCACGAGAAGGGCGGGCCGAAGGGGCTGTCGCCCAAGTCGGTGCGCCCCGCCGAGTATTGGAGGGTGACCGTTTGGAGGAGAGCAGTCGCACCTCGCGTCGCCTCGATCGGGTCTGCGGTCAGCGCTGCGGCCTGTGACGTCAGCTGTCCAGTCGGCGTCCGGCTTCGACCCAGGCGTCGAATCCGCCGTCGAGCTCGACGACATCGGTATAGCCGAGTGCGACCAGGTCATCGACGGCTTCGGCGGACATGTTGCCAGACTTGCAGTAGATGGCGAGGGGTGTGTCCAGGTCGGGTGGGAGGGCTTCGGAGTCGCTGATCTCGTCGAACCGAATCGCCAGATCGGTGCCGGGGAGCTGGCCTTCATCGGGGACGTGCACGTTGACCGCCAGCACATCGGGCTCTCCCATCCGCTCAGCAAATTCGTCGACCCCAACGAGGCGAGCGGACGACACCTCGGCGGCGGTTGCCATCGCGTCGTCCGCATCGTTCCCGGTGCAGCCGGCTACGAACACGACGAGCACAAGGCTGAGCGGGAGGACGTACTTGGCCATGCGGCTGAAGCTACCGGCGGGTGGACGCCGATTCTGGTCGGCAGCCGAACGACCATTGGTTCGCCATGGATCGATCGTGTCATCGGTACGCGCGGTGGCGGATTGACCGGAGTAGCTGGTGAGCGGGTGTCGCTGGCCCGGTGGTCAGCGCGTCAGGAGGCGCCCGACGGCCCCCATGAGCTCGTCTGCCTGCTCGTCGGGGTTGGACGGACCGCCATGTCCTCCGGCCAGGCAGTGGCGGGTGTGTCCGTCGAGCAGTCCGAGTGCCACCTTGTCGAGTGCGGCACGGATCGCCGATATCTGGGTGAGGACGTCGATGCAGTAGCGGTCGTCGTCCACCATGCCCTTGACGCCTCGAACTTGGCCCTCGATGCGTGACAGCCGTGTCTGCAGTTGGTCCTTGGTGGCGCTGTAGCCACGTTCAGCCATCGTTCCTCCGAACAGTTCGGTTCTTTCCTTGACGAGCATACCCCATGGGGGTACGTTTGATATACCCCACTGGGGTATCAACCAGGAGGTTCGGATGAGCACGATCAACACGGTTCGGGTGAGTGGCATGACCTGCGGACACTGTGTCGCTTCGGTCACCGAGGAGGTCTCGAAGGTCGAGGGTGTGACCGCGGTCGACGTCGATCTGGCGTCGGGCGATGTCACCGTCAGCAGTGCGACGCCGGTGGACCCGGATGCGCTCAGGGCAGCTGTCGAAGAAGCGGGCTACGAGGTGACGTCATGAACGTACCCACCCGGCTTGCGCTGTTCGGCGCCACGGTCTCGCTCGCCTTCGTCGCTGCGTACGGCGTCGGCGCTGCCAGCGCGCAGGAGGACGACGGTCGCAACTCGCGCCCGACGACGACCATCTCAGACCCGCACGGGGAAATGTCTCACGAGACGGAGGCGGGCGGATGAGCACGACCGATACTCGAGGGTCCCACAAGCCGGGTTCAGGCGACGAGCAACGTGTCGAGCTTGCGATCGGCGGAATGACCTGCGCGTCCTGCGCGAACCGTGTCGAGAAGCGCTTGAACAAGGTCGACGGCGTGACGGCGACGGTCAACTACGCCACCGAGCGAGCGACCGTCACTCTGGCCCGACCTGTCGATTCAGCCGAGCTGGTTGCCGAGGTCGAGGCTGCGGGCTACTCGGCTCAGGTCCAGGCTGAGGCCGGCTCCGATGGAGCAGCGCATGACGCGGTCGAATCCGAGGTCGATCCGACCGCGAGTCTTCGAGATCGTCTGCTGATCTCGATTGCCTTGACCGTGCCGGTGGTCGCGATGGCGATGGTCCCCGCTCTTCAGTTCGACAACTGGCAGTGGCTGTCGCTCACCCTTGCCGCGCCGGTCGTGGTGTGGGCCGCTTGGCCGTTTCACCGCGCTGCATGGGTGAACCTGCGCCACGGCGCTGCGACCATGGACACACTCATCTCGATCGGTACGCTCGCTGCGTTCACGTGGTCGCTGTACGCGTTGTTCTTCGGCGACGCAGGAGTCACCGGCATGCAGATGCCGTTCCGGTTGACGATCGAGCAAGGCTCGGGCGCGCACGAGATCTACCTGGAGGTCGCCGCAGCGGTGACGACCTTCATCCTTGCGGGCCGCTACTTCGAGGCACGCTCGAAGCGACGGACCGGCGCAGCATTGCGAGCCCTGCTCGACCTCGGCGCCAAGGATGTGGTGGTCCTCCGAGACGGAGCCGAACAGCACATCCCGATCGATCAGCTCAAGGTCGGCGACCGCTTCATCGCTCGGCCCGGGGAGAAGATCGCCACCGACGGTGTCGTCGAGGAGGGAACCTCGGCGGTCGACGCGTCGCTGCTCACCGGCGAGAGCGTGCCCATCGAAGTGGCACCCGGGGACCACGTCACGGGGGCGACAGTGAATGCTGGCGGCCGTCTGGTCGTTCGAGCGACCAGGGTCGGTGCCGACACCCAACTGGCACAGATCGCCCGACTGGTCACCGAGGCCCAGACCGGCAAGGCCGACGTCCAACGCCTGGCCGATCGCGTCTCGGGCGTGTTCGTGCCCATCGTCATCGTGTTGGCGGCAGCGACACTCGGGTACTGGCTCGGATCCGGCGCCGGAGCCTCGGCCGCGTTCACCGCGGCGGTTGCCGTGCTCATCATCGCTTGCCCGTGCGCCCTCGGCCTGGCGACACCCGTGGCGTTGATGGTCGGAACAGGCCGTGGCGCACAGCTCGGGATCCTCATCAAGGGCCCGGAGGTGCTCGAGTCGACACGGAAGGTCGACACGATCGTGCTCGACAAGACCGGCACCGTCACGACCGGCAAGATGACCTTGGTCGATGTGGTCGTCGAGCCCGGGACCCGACGCGAGGATGCTGTGCGCCTCGTCGGGGCGCTCGAACATGCGTCGGAACACCCTATTGCGCAGGCCATCGCATCGGCGGCTGCGACGGAGTTCGGCGGCCTCGAGTCCGTCGAGTCCTTCGTCAACCGCGAAGGGCTCGGTGTCGAGGGAGTGGTAGACGGCCACGGCGTCGTTGCCGGCCGTCCTGCGCTGATGGCTGACTGGGCGCTGGAGCCGAGCGAGGCCTTGCTCGCCGCAAAGCTCGACGCCGAGCAGCAGGCCCGCACGGCGGTGCTCGCAGGCTGGGATGGCCAGGTTCGGGCGCTGTTCGTCGTCGCGGACGTGGTCAAGCCCACTTCAGCGGAAGCGGTACGACAGTTCCGCGAGCTCGGGCTGACCCCGATCCTTCTGACGGGTGACAACGACGCTGCAGCTCGCAGCATCGCCGAACAGGTCGGCATCGATCAGGTCATCTCTGAAGTCCTGCCGCAGGACAAGGTCGCCGTCGTCGAGCAACTCCAAGCTGACGGTCGAGTCGTTGCGATGGTCGGCGACGGGGTCAACGATGCCGCAGCGCTCGCTCGAGCCGATCTCGGTCTGTCGATGGGCACCGGAACCGACGCGGCCATCGAGGCGAGCGACCTGACGCTCGTGCGTGGTGATCTGCGAGTCGCGGCTGACGCCATTCGTCTCGCTCGACGCACCCTCGGCACTATCAAGGGCAACCTGTTCTGGGCGTTCGCGTACAACGTGGCCGCGCTTCCGCTCGCCGCTGCCGGCTATCTGAACCCCATGATTGCGGGGGCTGCGATGGCCTTCTCCTCGGTGTTCGTCATCACCAACAGCCT
>Ga0116151_10002921_pt1 | contig 15493 bp, 13 predicted proteins | sample AD_UKC117_MetaG_FD_89893 | JGI IMG/M metagenome (GOLD analysis project Ga0116151, IMG submission 89893) | Active sludge microbial communities of municipal wastewater-treating anaerobic digesters from Hong Kong - AD_UKC117_MetaG | ecosystem: Engineered > Bioreactor > Anaerobic > Digestate...
AGCATCTCGGTCGTGACCTCGATCCGCCCCCCGGCCGGGCTCCGGGCCACCCGCTCGACGAAGCGCCGCATCACCGCCGGCGGCACGTCCGGCCGCAGCAGGAGCAGGAGCCGGGCGTCGAGGCCGCGGGCCACGGCGGCCTCGAAGGCGCCGAGCGCCAGATGCGCGCCGCGCAGCGCCAAGGGGGGCCCGAGATAGGCCACGACCGGCACGGCCTCCGGTGCCAGCAGCCGTGGTCGCAGCATGATCGGCGGTGCCTCGACCTGGGGCCGCAGCACGGGGCCGGGCGGCAGGCCGATGGCGCGAAAGCGCTCGCGGCCGGCCTCGCTCAGATAGATCGGCCGCACCGCCCCGGAGCGGCGATAGCCGGCCCTGACCAGGCAACCCGGCAGCAGGGCATTGACGAGCGGCAGGAGCATCAGCCGCCGCTCGCGCCAGAGCTCGAGCGGCCCCACGGCCAGGATCTCGCGCAGCCGCAGGAGCGGGCTCGCGACGATCAGCTCGGTCGGCGCACCCAGGTCGAGCCGTGCCATGCGGGCGAGGGCGGCCGTGCCGGTGAGGATGTAGATGCGGGCCGGTGCCAGCGCCTCGGCGAAGCGGCGGAGTGCCGGCGTCGGCCGCCCGCGCTGCATCAGCCGGCCGCAGCCGTGCACGATGTAGTCGGCCGACCGGTCATCCTCGGCCGCGACGTCCGTGGCGATGGTGACGGCCCGGCCCCGGGCGGCCAGCCCCTGGGCCAGGCCATGCGCCACGTGCCAGGGCTGCCGGCGCCGCTTCGCCAGGTCGAAGCCGAAGCAGACGATCAGATCGCGCGGCTGCTCGACGACCACCGGCAGCAGCTCGCTCATGCTGCCAGCCGCTCGCCATGACCGTAGCGATCGACCAGCCGGCGCACCACGTCGTCCCAGGCAAAGCGCTCCAGGACGAGCCGCCGCGCTTGCCTGGCCATGGCGGCAGCCGCCTCCGGGTCGGCGAGTACACGCGCGATCGCGGTGGCGAGATCGAGCGGGTTGCGCTCGGCCACGACGCAGGGTCGAGGCTCGGGCAACTCGGCCGCGAGCCCGGTTGACGTCGTCACCACGGGTGTGCCGCCGGCCATCGCCTCGAGCAGGGTCAAAGGCCCGCTCTCGTAATCGGCCGGGTTGACGAGGACCGCTGCCCGGTGGAGCGCTGCGAGCAAGGCAGGCCCGTCGAGAAAGCCGAGGAAGCAGACCCGCTCGGCGATGCCGAGATTCCGCGCCTGCGCCTGGAGCTTCTCCAGCAACGGCCCCTCGCCGGCGAGCTCGAGCCGCAGCCTGCCGTCGCCGAGGCAGGCGAAGGCGTCGAGCAGGCGGTGCAGCCCCTTGCGATAGCCGAGGCGGCCGACATAGAGCACGCTCCGCCGCCCGTCGGCATCCGGCGGGCGCGGCCCGCCCCGGTATGTGAAGACGCCCGTGTCGACGCCGTTGCCGATGACCGCGACCCGCCGGCCGAGGAGGCGGTAATGCCGGGCCAGCTCGTCCCTGACGTTCGCCGACACCGCCACCAGGGCCGCCGCGTCCCGGATATGGGCGTGCTCGTAGGCCTGGCTGAAGAGCCGCGCATTGGCCTTGATCAGCGCCGCCTTCAGGCCCGGCTCGCCGATCGCCGCCGTGTCGCTCAGGAGCGGGCTGTGGAAGGTCACCACCCGCCGCAAGGCGGTGCGCAAAGGCGGCAGCAGCGGCAGGTGCAGGTGCAGCGCGTCGCAGCCCTCCGCACCCTGGTCGAGCCAGCGCTGCAGCACGAGCCGCAGCGCCTCCTGGTGCAGGGGCCTGACCGGCAGATAGGGAAAGAGCCGGACCGGCACACCCTCGACCTCGAGCGACTGCCAGCGCAGGCCCTGGCCCCTGGCGACGATCAGGGGCTCGACGCCGTGCCGCGGCAGGCGTTTCGCGATCTCCAGCACATGCCGGCCGATGCCCTCGCGCGGCGGCATGACATTGTTGGTCAGGAGCCCGACTCGCATGGGCGTCAACCCGCCCCGGCCAAAGTGCCCGCCGGCCGGCGCCAGTAGAAATCCTGGCCGCTCATGAGCGCCTTGAGGCGGCGCGGCAGCCGGGCGCCGCCGAGGCCGAGCCGGTAGCCGGCATAGCGACCAGCGGTGTGCAGCAGCGCGTAGGGCAGGAGCCCCGGCGCCTCGCGAGCGAGCGTCGCCAGCAACCCCTTCGTGTAGGCGAGCCCGCGCGCCTCGTCGCGCTCGCGGCCGAGGAGCAGATGGCGGTAGGGGCGCCTGGCATGGCCGATGTCGAACTGCCGGCGGAAATCCGCGACGAGCCCGCTCGAGTGGCTGTGATGGACGGTCGCCTCGGCGACATAGGCGATGCGGTGACCGCGCTCGAGCAGCCTGGCCGCCGCGATCGTCTCCTCGCTGACCAGCGTCGGGGGGAACCCGCCGATCTCGTCGAGGGCGCTGCTCGACCAGGCAGCACAGCTGTTCGAGCAGAAATGCGTGTAGGCGCCGAAGGTGGGCCAGTCGGCGAGCGAGCGGAGCTGGCTCTGGGCCGGATAGTTGAACGAGCGGTTGAACGCCTCGATCCGGTCGGCCCCGGGCCGCGGCAGCTGGCGGCCATAGGCGACGGCGGCGCGGCCGTCACGCAGGGGGGCCGTGAGCCGCTCGAGGAAATCGCTGCCCGTCGCATGCGCGTCCGGCGTCAGCATCACCGTGATCGCCGTTCCCAGCCGCTGCCGCGCCAGCTCGCGCGTCCGCCCGTGATCGAAGCTCTCCCGCGGGATCGTCCAGGTCTCGGCCCCGAGATCCCAGGCCTTCTCGACCGTTCCGTCATGGCTGCTGGAATTGACGACGAGGATCTGCGGGCGGAGCGGCGAGGCCAGCAGCGGTTGGAGGCAGCCGTCGAGCAGCCGGCGTGCCCGATGGGTGACGACGACGACGCCGATGCTGGGCTGAACCATGTGCCTGCTCCAGGGCAAGGGATTTGGGCCACGGCCGGACGACGGAAGGGACGCGCCGATGATGCGAATTATTCAACGTGAAATCAACCATAAATAGAAGAACCATCAGGCCGCCTGCTCCATCCAGCCGCGCGCCCGGGCGCGATAATGGAGGGCCAGCCGATCCCAGCTGCGTGCCTGCGCCGCGCGATCGAAGAGCGCGGGCAGGGGCTCCGTGTTGAAGCGGCTCTGCGGCTCGCCGTCCGCCACGGGCTGGTCGGCCAGGGCGAAGCGGCAGGCCGCGCCGAGCCGGGGCCGCATCTCCTGTGCCAGACGCTCGGCGAAGGCGGCGCAGCTCAGGACATGGCCGCTCGGGTTGGCCCGCCCGCCCGCCAAGGGCTGGATCCGGCCGAGGGCGAGCGCTGCGTAGTGCGCCGCGAGGAGGTCGATCGGCACGAAGTCCCTGACCCGCTCCGGATGGCGCAGGCTCGGCACCTCGCTTGCCTGCCAGGCGCGCAGGAGATGATCGGCGAGGCCGCCCGCCTGGAAGGCGCCGAAGGGGCTCGGCAGGGTGACCTTCAGGAGCTCGACGCCCGCCGCCGCCGCCGCGTGGCGCACGACCTGCGTCGTCAGCGTCTTGGCGAGCCCATAGGCGCCGATCGCCTCCAGGGGCCGGTCGCCGTCGCCCTCGTCCGCCTCGAAGACGCTGCCGGTCAGCACCACCCGGGTGAGCCCGCGGCGCCGCATCCGCTCGAGCACCGGCTCGATCCCGGCAGTGTTGGCCCTGGCCGCCGCCAGCGCATCGTAGTCGGGCCGGCGGAAATCGCCGACCTCGGCATGGTGCAGGCAAAGCACATGGAAGGGCTCTTCCCTCCCGATCAGCTCGAGGAACGCGGCGCTGCCGAAGGCCGCCTCGAACCGCGTCGTGGCCAGCCGCGCCACCCGCTCGATCCGCAGCCGTCGGAGCGGCTCGTAGCGCTCGGGGTGGCCGCGCGCCACCGCCGTCACCACGGCCCCCGCCGTCACCAGCGCCCGCGCCAGCCAGAGCCCGCTGAAGCTGCTCGCCCCGGTGAGGAGAACCCGCATCAGACCGGCTCGCCGGCCATCTCGGGCTCGGCCCGCCATAGCCGCTCCGGGTCGAAGGGCGGATGGCCGCGATCGCGCGCCGAGACGACCAGCGGCGGCACCGGCCAGTCGATGCCGATCACCGGGTCGTCGAAGGCGACCCCACGGTCGAGCGAAGGCTCGTAGGCCTCGGTCACCAGGTAGGTCACCAGGGTATGGTCGGTCAGCGTCAGGAACCCGTGGGCGAAGCCCGGCGGCACCACCAGAAGGCGCCGGTTGGCTGCCGAAAGCTCCATCCCGCGCCAGCGTCCGAGAGTCCGCGAGTTGGGTCGCACATCGACGATGACATCGAAGATCGCCCCCGCAATGCACTGGACGAGCTTGGTCTCGGCGGCCCGCCCGACCTGGAAATGCAGCCCGCGCAGGGTCCGGGCCTTCGCGCTGAACGAGTGGTTGACCTGCGCGATGGCGCACTCGAAGCCGAGGCGGGCCAGCGCCTCGCGGCAGAAGGCGCGGGCGAAGTAGCCGCGCTCGTCCGTGTGCGGCTCGGTGGCGAGGAGGGCCGCCGCTGCCAGGGGGCGCTCGACCAGGCGCATCAGCGGGCGAGCTCCCGCTCGCTCGGACCCAGCCAGGGGCTGGCACCCGCCTCGTAGAGGGCGGCCACCCGGTCGCGGTCGGCCACCGTGTCGACGCAGGACCAGAACCCCTTGTGCCGATAGAGCTCGAGCTCGCCGTCCGCGGCGAGACGCTGCAAAGGCTCGCGCTCGAGCACGCAGCCGTCGTCGGTGTCCAGGTAGTCGAGAAAGCCCCGGCGGAAGAAGAAGTAGCCGCCATTGATCCAGTGCTGCTCGTCGAGCGGCTTCTCGACGAAGCCCTGGAGCTCCCCGGCGGCGAGGTCGAAGCGGCCGAACTGGCAGGGCGGGTTGACCGCGAGCACCGTGCCGAGCCGGTCGTGGTCGAGGTGGTGGGCGAACTCGGCGCCGAGATCGGCATCGGTCAGGCCGTCGCCATAGGTGATGGCGAAATGCTCGGCGTCGCCCAGGTAGCGGGCCGCGGCCCGGGCGATCCGGGCCCCGGTCATCGTCGCCTTGCCGGTCTGGGCGATGGTGACGTGCCAGTCCGGCGCGCCCGACGACTGGTGATAGGCGATCTCGCGGGTGGCGAGGTCGATGCTGAAATCGTTGGCGATGCCGGCGAGGTCGAGGAAGTAGCTGCTGATCACGTCGTGGCGGTGGCCGGTGCAGAGGATGAACCGGCGAAAGCCGAAGCGCCGGTAGGTCCGCATGATGTGGATCACGAGCGGCTGGTCGCCGACCTCGATCAGGGGCTTCGGCCGGAGCCGGCCCGCCTCGCCGAGCCGGGTGCCCTGGCCGCCGCAGAGGATGAAGACCGGGGTGCTCTCAGGCATGGGCGTGGGCTTCGGCGGGTTGGCCGGTCGCCGGGCGCCCCCGGCCCGCGACTTCCCCGACCGGCCGGAGGTCGGAGAAGCGCTCGATCTGGTCGAGGACGAACCGGCCGGACGCCTCGGCCTCGAGCCTGCGGTAGCCCTCGGCCGTCCAGTCGACGGCGGCGGCCGTGTCCAGCCTGGGCCGCCAGCCGAGCTCCTCGATGGCGGCGGTCGGATCGAGCCTGAGCACCGGCGTCTCGTGCCGGCCGGCCATCGGCACCGCCGCCCATTGACCGCCCAGCCGGGCCACCAGCCGGTCGGCGACGTCGCGCACCGGCCAGGGCGCCTGCACCGGGCCGAAGTTCCAGGCGCGGGCGAAGCGCCGGGGTGCCGTCGCCAGCGCCTCGGCCAGCAGCAGGTAGCCGTGCACCGCATCGAGCACGTGCTGCCAGGGGCGGATGGCGTCCGGATGGCGGATCGGCACCGTCCGCCCGGCGGCGATGCCGCGCACCAGGTCCGGCACCAGCCGGTCGGCGGCGAAATCGCCGCCGCCGATGACGTTGCCGGCCCGCGCGGTGGCGAGGCCGATGCCGTCCTCGGGCGAAAGGTAGCAATGCCGGTAGGCTTCGGCGATGATGTCGGCGCAGGCCTTGCTGGCGCTGTAGGGCTCGATCCCGCCGAGGTGGTCGGCCTCGCCGCGCGGCTCGGTCGAGGGCCTGTAGGCCTTGTCGCTGGTGACCACCACCATGGCGCGCAGGTCGGGGGCGCGGCGGGCCGCCTGGAGGATGTTGAGGGTGCCCTGGATGTTGGTGTCGAAGGTGTCGAGCGGCCGCTTCAGCCCGTCCAGGACGACGGGCTGGGCCGCGAGGTGGAAGACGATCTCGGGCGAGCTCGCCACCACCAGATGCTCGAGCCGTGCCCGGTCGCGCACGTCGGCGGTAACGTTGAGCAGGCGCTGGTCGAGCCCGGCGAGCGCGAACAGGCCGGCGGGCGGGGCCGGCGGGTGGGCCACGCCCACGATGTCGGCGCCGAGCTCGCTCAACCAGGCCGCGAGATAGCTTCCCTTGAAGCCCGTGTGGCCAGTCACGAGAACACGACGGTTCAACCAGAAAGTCGGATCGATCTTTGTCATGTCATTGGTTTTCCGAAGTTTCTTTCTTGGCAGAGAGCGCAAGTCTGATCGGTTGAATTCAACCTATGATTTAATTAGCCGAGAAGCAAGCATTTGCGCGAAATGCCCGGCGAATTGACCCCTGGAGGGCCGCGATGCGGCCGCTGATCGTCCACCACCCGACCTATGTGGCGCCGCTGCCCGCCGGGCACCGCTTCCCCATGCCCAAGTTCGGCGCGCTTTTCGCTCTGCTCCGGGCGAAGGGCCTGGCCCCCGCGAGTCGGCTTCGCGAGGCCGAGCCCGTGGGCCCGGCCGACCTCGCCTTGGCCCACGAGCCGGCCTATGTGGCAGCCGTGCTCGGCCAGCGGCTCGGGCCCGCGGAGCTCCGCCGGCTCGGCCTGCCGCTGACCGCCGCCGTCGTCGCCCGCAGCCGGGCCGCGGTCGGCGGCACGCTGCTGACCGCCCGCCTCGCGCTCGCCCACGGCCTCGCCTGCAACACCGCCGGCGGCAGCCATCACGCCTTCGCCGGCTTCGGCGCCGGCTTCTGCGTCTTCAACGATGTCGCCGTGGCCGCCCGCGTGCTGCTCGCCGAGGGTGCCGTGCGCCGGGTGATGGTGATCGATCTCGATGTCCACCAGGGCGACGGCACGGCGGCGATCCTCGGATCCGACCCTGCCCTCTTCACCCTCTCGGTGCATTGCCGGACCAACTTCCCGGCGCGCAAGGAACGCAGCACCCGCGATCTCGCCCTCGACCCCGACATGGGCGACCGCGCCTACCTCGCCGCCGTCGAGCCCCTGGTCGAGGCGGCGCTCGAGGCGTTTCGCCCCGATCTCGTCTTCTACAATGCCGGCGTCGACCCGCACATCGACGACCGCCTCGGCCGCCTCGCCCTCACCGACCAGGGCCTCGCCGCCCGCGACGCCGCCGTGCTCGAGGCCTGCCGCCGCCGGGGCCTGCCGCTCGCGGTCGTCGTCGGCGGCGGCTATGCGGAGGACGTCGCCACCGTCGCCGCCCGCCACGCCCTCCTGCACGAGGTCGCGGCCGAGCTCGCCCCCTGGTGAGGCCGCTCGGCGCGCCCCGGGTCAGCGGGCCGGGGCGCTGCTCGCGACCCGCCGCCCCGGCCGGCTGCGCCGCGGCAGGAAGATGGTGAGCACGCCGAGGATCGGCAGGAACGCGCAGACCCGGTAGACGAACTCGATGCCCCGGGCGTCGGCGAGAAAGCCGAGCGCCGCCGCCGCCAGCCCGCCCACGCCGAAGGCGAAGCCGAAGAAGAGCCCGGCGATCATGCCGACCCGCCCCGGCACCAGCTCCTGCGCATAGACGATGATGGCCGGGAAGGCCGAGGCCAGGATGACGCCGATGCAGACCGAGAGCACCCCGGTCCAGAAGAGGTCCACGTAGGGCAAGGCGAGGGTGAAGGGCAGAACGCCCAGGATCGAGACCCAGATGACCACGAGCGGGCCGAGCCGGTCGCCGATCGGCCCGCCGATCACGACCCCGACCGCCATGGCGCCGAGGAAGAGGAAGAGCATGATCTGGGACTCTTGCGTCGTCAGGCCGAATCGCTCGATGAGGAAGAACGTGTAGTAGCTGGTGATGCCGGCCGTGTAGAAATTCTTGGTCGCGACCAGCACCGCCAGCACGGCGATCGCCATGGTCACCCGCCGCTTGGACAGGCCCGTGGCGATTAAGGGCACCACCCGGCCCTTGTTGGCCTTGCGATAGCGCCCGTACCAGGCGCCCACCTGGCTCAGGATCGCCATGCCGAGCAGGGCCCCGAGCGCGAACCAGGCGATGCTCGGCCGGCCCAGCGGCACCACGATGAAGGCGGCGAGCAGGGGGCCCGTCGCACTGCCCGCATTGCCGCCGACCTGGAAGAACGACTGCGCGGCACCGTACTTGCCGCCCGAGGCCAGCCGCGCCACCCGCGACGCCTCGGGATGAAAGACCGCCGAGCCCACGCCGATCAGCGAAGCCCCCAGCAGCAGCATCGGATAGCTCGAGGCGGTGGCCAGAAGGAGAATGCCGCAGAGCGTCGAGCCCATGCCGACCGGCAGGGACTGCGGCACCGGCCGCTTGTCCGTGTAGAGCCCGATCAAGGGCTGCAGCAGCGACGCCGTCACCTGGAAGACCAGCGTCAAGAGCCCGATCTGCCAGAAATCGAGGCTGAACTCGTCACGCAGCAGGGGGTAGATCGCCGCCAGCAGCGACTGCATCACATCGTTGAGGAAATGGCAGAGGCTGACGCCTGTGATAACCAGATAAGCCGCCCGCTCGGGGCTCTCGCTCCCGATCACACCGTCACCCGCCGCCATCTCTTCAGCCATCCCCGCCAATGGACCCGAAGCGGCGACGGAACGACCTCCGCCGACCGAATGTCAAGGGTGGCGTGGGGCTGGCCGCCGCCTTGCGCCTGCGCTCGAAGGATGGCCCGTCGCGCCGGGCCGCGGTCGCTCGTTCCGCCGCACGAACGCGACGAAGGTGACGGAACGACTCGCCAGCGCCGGCCACGCCCATGATCCGCTCGCCATGCTCCGCCGTGTCGAGCGAAAGCCTTGACGGTGCAATTTCGCCGCGCCTAGTGTGCCTCGAGAAATTTGCGCGCGTAATATGTTTTTTGTGCGCGAGACGTAATCTCTCAGCTTTCCGGGCGAGGGCATGGTCGAGCAGAAGATCAGGAACATGGAGGAATTCGCCGCTGCCAGCGGCATCTCCCGGCCGACCGTCTCGAAATACTTCAACGACCCGGCGAGCGTGCGGCGCACCACGCGCGAGCGCATCGAGGCGGCGCTCGAGCGCTTCGACTACCGCCCGAACATCTACGCGATGAACCAGAACCGCCGCCTGACGAAGACGGTCGGCATCGTCGTCCCCTACCTCGCCGACCCGTTCTTCGCCGAGATCGCCCGCACCATCGAGCGCCTGTGCATCGCCGCCGGCTATCGCACCATCCTGCTCAGCTCGCACGGCGAGCCGGCGCTGGAGATCGAGAACCTCGAGAACCTCCGCTTGCTCCGGCCGGCAGGCGTCCTCCTCGCCCCCTTGGGCCGCGCTTCCGACCGGGCCGCGATCGAGCGCTTCTGCGCCGACGTGCCGGCCGTCCTGTTCGACAGCCGCATCGACGACGTGGGCGAGGCCTTCATCGGCTCGGACAACGGGCAGAGCATGGCGCTCATCGTCGACTATCTCTGCCGGACCGGCGAGCCGCCCTGCCTCTTCGAGATGAAGACCCCCACCAACCCGAACGCCAGGAAGCGCCATGCCGCCTACCTGGCGATCATGGAGCGGCTGGGCCACGCGCCGGAGGTCGTGCAGGTCGAGGGCCACGACTGGGAGTTCGAGGCGATCGGCTATCGGGGCGGCCTGAGCGCGATCGAGCGGCGCCGGTTCGCCACCGACACCGTGCTCTGCAGCAACGACCGCCTCGCCATCGGCCTGCTCGCCGCCGCCTACGAGAAGGGGCTCAGGGTCGGTCGCGGGCACGGCTGCGCGCTCAGGGTCGCCGGCCACGACGACCATCCCTTCGCGCGCTTCACCTGCCCCTCGCTCACGACCGTGTCGCAGGACTACGCCGCCATCGCGGCGCGCAGCGTCGAGACCCTGCTGGCCCTCATCGATTCCGACCAGACCGGCGCTGCTTTCGCCCCCAGGGTCGTGCTGTTCGACGGCAGGCTGGTCATGCGCCAGTCGGCCTGAAACCGGACTCGTGACAATAAGTTGGCGCGCGTCAAATTTCCGATTGACACACGGCGGCGGCCTGTCTTAGCTTCCATTCGCCAAACGCACATAAAAGGGAGCGGCCAGATGAACCTCGAGCGTTCACTCTACACGGCATCGGTCTTGGCGCTGATCGCGGCCGGCAGCGCGCAGGCGCAGACCACCATCACCATCGCCACGGTCAACAACGGCGACATGATCCGCATGCAGGGGCTGACCGAGGACTTCACGGCCCAGACCGGGCATCAGGTCGAATGGGTGATCCTGGAGGAGAACGTCCTGCGGCAGCGCGTGACGCAGGACATCGCGACCAGCGGCGGCCAGTTCGACATCATGACGATCGGCATGTACGAGACGCCGATCTGGGCCGCGCAGGACTGGCTGGTCCCGCTCGACGATCTGCCGGAAAGCTACGACGCCGACGACATCCTGCCTGCCATGCGCGCGGGCCTGTCCTACGAAGGCACGCTCTATGCCGCACCGTTCTACGGCGAGAGCTCGATGGTCATGTACCGCACCGACCTGATGGAGAAGGCGGGCCTGGAGATGCCCGAGGCCCCGACCTGGGACTTCATCCGGGAAGCCGCGGCGGCGATGACCGACAGGGACAACGAGATCTACGGCATCTGCCTGCGCGGCAAGGCCGGCTGGGGCGAGAACATGGCGTTCATCACCACCGTCGCCAACTCGTTCGGCGCGCGCTGGTTCGACGAGGACTGGACCCCGCAGCTCGACAGCCCGGCGTGGATGGAGGCGGTGACCTTCTACAACGACCTGCTCGCCAATTACGGCCCGCCCGGCGCCTCGACCAACGGCTTCAACGAGAACCTGTCGCTCTTCCAGCAGGGCAAGTGCGGCATGTGGATCGACGCCACCGTGGCCGCCTCCTTCGTGACCAACCCGAACGAATCGACGGTCGCCGACAAGGTCGGCTTCGCCCTGGCACCCGACAAGGGCCTGGGCAAGCGGGCCAACTGGCTCTGGGCCTGGGCGCTGGCCATTCCGGCGGGCACCCAGAAGGAAGAGGCGGCCAAGGACTTCATCAACTGGGCCACCTCGAAGGATTATCTGGCGCTCGTCGCGGAGAAGGAAGGCTGGGCCAACGTGCCGCCCGGCAGCCGCACCTCGCTCTACGAGAACCCCGAGTACCTGAAGGCGGCGCCCTTCGCCGAGATGACGCTGCAGTCGATCAACGCCGCGGATCCGGAGAACCCGACCGTCGAGCCGGTGCCCTATGTCGGCATCCAGTATGTCGCGATCCCCGAATGGGCCGGCATCGGCACGACCGCCGGCCAGGAGTTCTCGGCCATGGTCGCGGGGCAGCAGTCCCCCGAGCAGGCCCTGGAGAAGGCGCAGACCCTCGTCGCCGACGAGATGGAAGCCGCCGGCTACTGATCGGGCTCCCTCCCGGCCCGGAGGGGGCGGCCACCTGCCGTCCCCTCCGGCCCCGGAACCCCGCAGGCCTGCGCCCATGCGGCCTTCGAGGGCAGCAACGTTCCTGACAGGATACGGTCAGACAGGGAAGGAGCCGCGGTATGGCCACGCAACAATCCCGTTCTGCCGCCCGGTGGATGATGGCGCCCGCCGTGGTCCTCCTCCTCGGCTGGATGCTCGTCCCCCTGGTCATGACCCTCTACTTCTCGTTCAAGCAGTATCTGCCACTGCGCGGCGGTGATCTCGGCTGGGTCGGCTTCGACAACTACATCCGCTTCGTCACCTCGAGCGCCTTCTGGCCGTCGATCCAGGCGACGCTGCTGATCGTCGGCGGCGTGCTGGTCATCACGGTCGGGCTCGGCATCCTCCTGGCCCTCCTGCTCGACCAGCCGATGTGGGGACAGGGCATCGTCCGCATCCTCGTCATCGCCCCCTTCTTCGTCATGCCGACCGTCTCCGCCCTGGTCTGGAAGAACATGTTCATGGATCCCGTGAACGGTCTTCTGGCGCATCTCTGGAAATTCTTCGGCGCGCAGCCGATCGAATGGCTGAGCCAGGTCTCGATGACGTCCATCATCATCATCGTCTCCTGGCAATGGCTGCCGTTCGCGACGCTCATCCTGCTCACCGCCGTGCAGTCGCTCGATACCGAGCAGATGGAGGCGGCCGAGATGGACGGCGCGCCGCTGCTCAGCCGCTTCTGGCACCTGGTCCTGCCGCACCTCTCGCGGGCGATCACCGTGGTGATCCTGATCCAGACCATCTTCCTGCTCTCGATCTTCGCCGAGATCTTCGTCACCACCCAGGGCTCGTTCGGCACCCGCACGCTGACCTACCTGATCTTCCAGCGCGTGCTGGAGAGCCAGAATGTCGGGCTCGGCTCGGCCGGCGGCGTCTATGCGATCATCCTGGCCAACATCGTTGCCATCTTCCTGATGCGCATCGTCGGCAAGAACCTGGACGCGTGAGGAGACAGACCCATGGCCCGCGCCGTCACGCCGAAGAAGAAAGCGATCAACACCGCCGCCGCCTGGGCGATCGGCCTCCTGATCTTCTTCCCGATCCTCTGGACGATCCTGACCAGCTTCAAGACGGAAGCCACGGCGATCGCCGATCCCCCCGTCTTCCTCTTCTTCGACTGGACCCTGGAGAACTACCAGGTCGTCCAGGACCGCTCCGACTACATGCGGTTCTTGTGGAACTCCGTGATCATCGCCGGCGGCTCGACCCTGATCGGCGTCATGATCGCCGTCCCCGCCGCCTGGTCGATGGCCTTCGTGCCCTCGAAGCGGACCAAGGACATCCTGCTCTGGATGCTCTCCACCAAGATGCTGCCGGCGGTCGGCGTGCTCTACCCGATCTACCTGATCTTCATCTCCATGGGGCTCCTCGACACCCGCACCGGCCTCGTCTTCATCCTGATGATGATGAACCTGCCGATCATCGTCTGGATGCTCTACACCTACTTCAAGGAGATCCCGGGCGAGATCCTCGAGGCCTGTCGCATGGACGGCGCCGGCCTGAAGGAGGAGATCCTCCACATCCTGACACCGATGGCCATCCCGGGCATCGCGTCCACCATGCTCCTGAACTTCATCCTCGCCTGGAACGAGGCGTTCTGGACGCTGAACCTGACGGCCGCCCAGGCGGCCCCGCTCACCGCCTTCATCGCCAGCTATTCCAGCCCGGAAGGCCTCTTCTTCGCCAAGCTCTCCGCCGCCTCGACCATGGCCATCGCGCCGGTGCTCATCCTCGGCTGGTTCAGCCAGAAGCAGCTGGTCCGCGGCCTGACGTTCGGCGCCGTCAAATGACCGGCCACGGCCAGTCGAACCAGCAGGATCGGGAGAACGCCCGTGGGTAGCATCAGGTTGGAGCAGGTCAACAAGACCTTCGGCGACGTCACCGTCATCCCCAGCGTCGACCTCGACATCGACGACGGCGAGTTCGTCGTCTTCGTCGGCCCCTCCGGCTGCGGCAAGTCCACCCTGCTCCGCCTGATCGCCGGCCTCGAGGACACCACCGGCGGGCGCATCCTGATCGACGGCAAGGACGCCACCGACACCCCGCCCGCCAAGCGCGGCCTCGCCATGGTCTTCCAGTCCTACGCCCTCTACCCGCACATGAGCGTGCGCAAGAACATCGCCTTCCCGCTGCGCATGGCGAAGATGGACAAGGCCGAGCAGGACCGCCGGATCGAGCAGGCGGCCGCCGTCCTCAACCTCACCGACTACCTCGACCGCCGGCCCGGCCAGCTCTCGGGCGGCCAGCGCCAGCGCGTCGCCATCGGCCGCGCCATCGTCCGCGAGCCCGCCGCCTTCCTCTTCGACGAGCCGCTCTCCAACCTCGACGCCGCCCTTCGCGTCGGCATGCGGCTCGAGATCAGCGAGCTGCACGAGCGGCTGAAGACCACCATGGTCTACGTCACCCACGACCAGGTCGAGGCCATGACCATGGCCGACAAGATCGTGGTCCTGCGGGCCGGCAATATCGAGCAGGTGGGCTCGCCGCTCGAGCTCTACCACACCCCGCGCAACCTCTTCGTCGCCGGCTTCATCGGCTCGCCCAGGATGAACTTCATCGAGGGGCCGGAGGCCGCCCGCTACAATGCCCACACGATCGGCATCCGCCCCGAGCACATCGCGGTCTCGGCCGACGAGGGGACCTGGTCCGGGGTCGTCAGCGTCTCCGAGCACCTGGGCTCCGACACCTTCTTCCACGTCCACGATTCCGGCCTCGCCGAAAGCATCACGGTGCGCGCCGGCGGCGAGGTGGGCTTCCGCCACGGCGACCGCATTTTCATGACCCCCCGTGAGGACGTCCTCCACCGCTTCTCGGCCGACGGCCTCAGGCTCGCCTGACCCGGCCATATCGATCGAGAAAAAAAAATGGACAGGCCGATGAAGCTGTCGAACGCCACCCTGGGCCGGCTCCCCGATTCCATCCTGCGGCCGCGCTACGACCGAAGGGCGCTTCGACCCGGCATCGTCCATATCGGCGTCGGCAACTTCCACCGCGCCCACCAGTCCTGGTACCTCCACCGCCTGATGCAGCAGGGCCAGGCCATGGACTGGGCGATCCTCGGCGCCGGCGTGCGCCCCTATGACGCCCGGATGCGCCAGAAGCTCCTCGACCAGGACTGCCTGACCACGCTGATCGAGCTGGACCCCTCCGGCCGGTCCGCCGAGGTCGTGGGCTCCATGATCGACTACCTGCCGATCGAGGACGGCAACGGCGCCCTCGTCGCCGCCATGGCCGACCCCGCCATCCGCATCGTCGGCCTCACCGTCACCGAGGGCGGCTACTATGTCGACCCGGTCAGCCGCGGCTTCGATGCCGCCCATCCCGACATCATCCACGACGCCGCCAACCCCGACACCCCCCGCACCGCCTTCGGCGCGATGATCGCAGCTCTGCAGCACCGCCGCGACGCCGGCCACGGGCCCTTCACCGCCCTGAGCTGCGACAACCTCCAGGGCAACGGCGCCATCCTCCGCCAGACCCTCGTCTCGCTCGCCCGGCTCTCCAACCCCGACCTCGCCGACTGGATCGACGAGCGCTGCACCTTCCCCAGCTCCATGGTCGACTGCATCGTCCCGGCGACCGGCCCGGACGAGCTCGCCCTCGCCCGCTCGCTCGGCATCGACGACGCCGCACCCGTGACCCACGAGAACTTCCGCCAGTGGGTGATCGAGGACGTTTTCTGCGCCGGCCGGCCCGACTGGGACCGCGTCGGCGCCACCTTCACCGATCGCGTCCACGACTACGAGACCATGAAGATCCGCATCCTCAATGCCGGCCACCAGGTCCTCGCCAATGCCGGCGAGATCCTGGCCGTGCCCACCATCGCCGCCTGCATGGCCCACCCCCTC
>Ga0116151_10002923_pt1 | contig 15490 bp, 12 predicted proteins | sample AD_UKC117_MetaG_FD_89893 | JGI IMG/M metagenome (GOLD analysis project Ga0116151, IMG submission 89893) | Active sludge microbial communities of municipal wastewater-treating anaerobic digesters from Hong Kong - AD_UKC117_MetaG | ecosystem: Engineered > Bioreactor > Anaerobic > Digestate...
CCGCGTCGCCGCGGACCTCGCGCCACTCGTCGATGCCGAGGATGCGCAATGGCTCGCCGCCGCCTGCCGGCCGCTTGCCGACGACCCGTAGCCCGACCGGAGGCGCGGCCCTGACCACGCCTTCGCCTCATGCGGTCTCCGGGTGAATCGATCGCCAAGGGACACTTCCCGAACCGGCGAGAGCGAGGCACTGCCTCGCGCCGGTTCGTCGACCTTAGCGCGCGAGCGCGGAGGTCGAAGGGGGTCGTGTTTCACCGCCGGCTGGTAATCCGCGCGCGTCTGCCTGGCGGGTGCGTCGGAGACGCGCCTGGCGTCGTGCCGGAGGCACGCCTTCGGCGTGGCGGCAGGCAGGCGCGCGCGGATATGTCACCTGCCAAATCCGCGGGGAAAGTTTGCGCCGCCACGGTCAAACGGCGTCGGCCAGCAGCGGCGACAGCCCCGCCGCTCACCCCTCCATCAGCACCCCGGCCGCGGCGCGGGCCTCGTCGGTGATCACGTCGCCGGCGAGCATGCGCGCGATCTCCTCGCGGCGCTGGGCCGGCGTGAGCCGGGTGACCTCGGTGCGCGCCGCGCCGCCGGCGACGGTCTTGCCGACCCGCCAGTGATGCCGGCCGCGCGCCGCGACCTGCGGCGCATGGGTGACCACCAGCACCTGCGCGCCCTCGCCGAGCGCCTGGAGCCGCCGCCCCACCGCATCCGCCGTCGCACCGCCCACGCCGCGGTCGATCTCGTCGAAGATCAGCGTCAGCGCCCCGCTCTGGCCGCCGAGACAGACCTTCAGCGCCAGCAGGAAGCGCGAGAGCTCCCCCCCCGAGGCGATGCGGTCGATCGGCCCGGGCGCGGCGCCGGGGTTGGTCGCGACGATGAAGCGCACCCGGTCGCTGCCCCCCGGCCCGGGCTCGCCGGGCGCGAGCTCGGTGACGAAGACCGCCCGCTCGAGCTTCAGCGCCGGCAGTTCCCCCGCCATCATCCCGTCGAGGCGCAGCGCCGCTTCGGCGCGCCGCGCCGAGAGCGCCCCGGCCGCCGCCGCATAGGCCGCCTCCGCCGCGGCCAGCGCCGCGGCGATGCGGTCGAGACCGGCATCGGCCTCCTCGAGCGCCCGCAGCCGTGCCCGCAGGTCCGCGGCGAGATCCGCCAGCGCATCGGGCGGAACCTGATGCTTGCGCGCGAGGCCGCGGATCGCGAAGAGCCGCTCCTCGACTCGCTCCAGCTCGCCCGGATCGATGCCGATCGCCGCCTGCACCGCCTCGACGGCGCCGAGCACCTCGGAGAGCTCGCCCAGGAGCCGCCCGAGCCCGTCGAGCGCCGGATCGAGCAGGCCCTCGGCGGGTCCCGCCGCCGCCTCCAGCCGGCGCAGCGCCTCGATCAGCGGCGCCTCGGCCCCCTCGGGTCCCAGCGCCTCCGCCGCCCGCGCCACATCCGCGCGGATCCGCTCCGCCGCCCGCAGCGCCCGGCGCCGCGCGTCCAGCGCGGCCTCTTCCTCCGGCTCCGGGGCGAGCGCGTCGAGCTCGGCCAGGGCATGGGCGAGATAATCCGCATCCCGCGCCGCGTCCTCCCGCGCCGCCTTCGCCGCCTCGAGCGCCGCCGCGGCGCCCGCGCGCGCGGCCCAGGCCTGCCGCACCGCAAGGGCCTGCTCCCCCGCTCCGGCGAAGTCGTCGAGCAGGTCGCGATGGCCGCGCGGATCGAGCAGGCCGCGGTCGTCCTGCTGGCCGTGCAGCTCGACCAGCGCATCGGCGAGCGCGCGGAGCGTCTCGGCCGTCACCCGGCGGTCGTTCACCCAGGCCTGACGGCGCCCGTCGGCCCCGAGGCTCCGCCGCAGCAGCAGCAGATCCTCCTCGGGCAGGCCGCCCGCGCGCAGGATCGCCTGCGCCGCATGGCCCTCGGGAAGCTCGAACTCGGCGGTCACCTCGCCCCGGGCGGCCCCGCTGCGCACCAGATCGCCCCGCCCGCGCCAGCCGAGCACGAATCCGAGAGAATCGAGCAGGATCGACTTGCCGGCCCCGGTCTCGCCGGTCAGCACGTTCAGCCCGGGCTCGAAGCCGAGCTCCGCGCGCTCGATCAGGACCATGTCCCGGATTGTCAGCGCGCGCAGCATCCCGGCCCGTCGTCAGCCCTCAGCGCCATTTCCCCTGCACCACCTGCCGATAGGTCTGGTTCAGCCAGCTGCCGCTCTCCACGTCGGCCGGACGCAGCCCGCGCCCGGTCAGGAGCACGTAGCTGTCGGCGTACCAGGGCGAGCCGCGGAAATTGTGCCCCAGGATCGCCGCCGCGGTCTGGGCCTCGTCGACCAGCCCGAGCGAGAGATAGCTCTCGACCAGGCGATGCAGGGCCTCGGGCGTGTGGGTGGTCGTCTGGTAATCCTCGACCACCACCCGGAAGCGGTTGATCGCGGCGGTGTAGAAGCCCCGGTTGAGGTAGTAGCGCCCGATCTCCATCTCCTTGCCCGCGAGATGGTCGAGTGCGAGCTCGAACTTCAGCTGCGCGGAGGCCGCGTACTCGCTGTCGGGATAGCGCTCGATGATGTCGCGCATCTCCTGCAGCGCGTCGAAGGTATTGGACTGGTCGCGGCCGATGTCGACGATCTGGTCGTAATAGCTCAGCGCGATCAGGAACTGCGCATAGGGCGCGTCCACGTCCGCGGGATAGAAATCGAGATAGCGTTCCGCCGCCGCCCGGCTCTCGGCGAAGAGCGAGCCCTCGTGATAGGCGAAGGCCGACATCAGCATCGCCCGCTTGGCCCATTCCGAATAGGGATAGAGCCGCTCGACCTCGCCGAACATCTCGCCGGCCTCGCGCGGCTGGTTGGTCGCGAGCAAGGCCTCGCCGTCGAGATAGATCTCCTGCGGCGATCGCGTTTCGATGGGGGCCTTCGGCTGGCCTCCCAGCGAGGCGGGCAGGTAGCTGCAGGCCCCCAGCGCGAGCGTCATTCCGAGAGTGGCGGCAAGTGCCGGAAACCGCCCCCAACGTCGCACGAAAATCATCGTTACCCCTGAGGCTTTCGACCCAACGAAGCGCCGCGCGGGCCCCGTCGACGGCAACGAGGTAGCACAGCTTTCCGGGGGGTTGAAACGAAAAGCGCAGCCCGGACGGGCTGCACCCCTCGACCGCCGCTCCGCCTCAGCCGGCGCGGCGAAGATCCGCCATGCCGAGGCCCGCGCCGGGCAGCCGGCGGGCGGTGGCGGCGTCGATGACGACCTCCTCCCAGGCGCCCTCGGTCGCGAAGAGCCGCCGCAGCAGCCGGTTCGTGAGGCCATGGCCGGCCCGGACCCCGCGATAGGCGCCGAGGATCGGCGCACCCGCGAGCGCGAGGTCGCCGACCGCGTCGAGCATCTTGTGCCGCACGCATTCGTCCACCCGCCGGAAACCGCCGGGGTTCAGCACGCGGTCGCCCTCGACGACCACGGCATTGTCGAGCGAACCACCCAGCGCCAGCCCGCTGGCCCGCATCGCCTCGACCTCCACCCGCCGGCAGAAGGTGCGGCAATCGCTCAACTCGTGGACGAAGGCGCCGTTGACCATCGCCATGGCGCGGGACTGCCGCCCGATCGCCGCATCGGGAAAGTCGATCTCGAAATCGATCGAGAGCGTCTGGGCGGGCGCGAGCTCCGCCCGCGCGTCGCCCTCCACCACGCGCACCGGCGCGAGCACGCGGATCGCCCGCTGCGGGCCGCCGAGGCCGCGCAGCCCGGCGCGCAGGATCGCCTGGACGAAACGCAGCGAGCTGCCGTCCATGATCGGCACTTCCGGTCCGTCGATCTCGACGATGGCATGGGTCACGCCGGTCCCGGCCAGCGCCGCCATCAGATGCTCCACGGTCGAGACCGAGACCCCGGCGGCATTGCTCAGCACGGTGCAGAGCCGGGTGTCGCTCACCAGGTCGAAGCGCGCGGGGATGACGTTGTCGCGGTCGGTCACGTCCACCCGGTGGAAGCGGATGCCACCCTCGCTGGCGGGACGGAGGCGCAGCCGCGCCGGACGGCCGGAATGGAGCCCCATTCCGACAAGCGTCGTCTCGCCTTTCAAGGTGGTCTGCATGATGGCCCCCGAATTTCCGACGACGGATTTTCCTGCGGATTCCGCCTGTCTCATGCAGCGCAATGTAGGGATTGGCCAAATTCGCGACAAATCAAGCTTTGTGACCATTTGCAACACTGCACACACCCGCCGATCGCGCCGGAACGGGGCCTCTGCTGCAAAGAAAAAAGGCACCCGGGGGTCCGGATGCCTTTGCTCGGGAGCCGACTTGCGGTGTGTGGGGGGGTGCTCCCGATCAGTTGGCCTGACGTCGGAGGAAGGCCGGTATGTCGACGCGTTCGCGCTCGGTATCCTCGTAATCCTGCTCGTGGGCATGCGGCTCGTGCGCCGCGAAGCCCGGTTCCGCCGGCCGCTGGCGCGCAGCCGGCGCCTCGCGCCCCGCCTGCCCGGTCATCTTGTGGATCAGGCTGTTGATCGTCAGCCGGCTGTTGCGCTCGGCCTCGCGCGGCGAGGAAGCGAGCGGCCGGACCATGGGCTGCGCCTTGGGCACGTTCTGCACCGCCGCCTGGAGCCGGCGCAGCGCGTCCGGCGAGGGCTCGCCCGGCCGCCGGTCCTGGCCCGCGGCGCCGATCTTCGGCTGGCCGTAGGGCGCGGTGCGCTGCATCTCCGCCGGCTGCGGCACCGGCTGCGGCGCCGCCGCGTATTCCGGCTCGGCCTCGAAGCTCTCGCGCTCGAACTCGACCGACTGCGTATCGGCGAAGCTCGGCGCGCGGGCGACCTCGGGCTGGGCCAGCGGCTCGGGCGCCGGCTGCGGCGCGGGCTTCGGCGCCGCCGCGGCGGGCGCGGCGATCGGCTCGGCGACCTTGCGCTGCGGCACGGGCACGTTCTCGCTTCGGGCGAGCGCATCGATTCCGGTCGCGACCACCGAGACCCGCATCTGGCCGGCCATCTCCGGGTCGAGGGTCGAGCCGACCATGATGTTGGCTTCCGGGTCGACCTCGGCGCGGATGCGGTTGGCCGCCTCGTCGAGCTCGAAGAGCGTGAGGTCGGGGCCGGCGGTGATGTTGATCAGCACGCCCTTGGCGCCCTTGAGGCTGATCTCGTCCAGGAGCGGGTTGGCGATCGCCTTCTCGGCGGCCTGCACCGCGCGATCCTCGCCCTCGGCCTCGCCGGTGCCCATCATCGCCTTGCCCATCTCGTTCATCACCGAGCGCACGTCGGCGAAGTCGAGGTTGATGATGCCGGGCCGGACCATGAGGTCGGTGACGCCCTTCACGCCCTGGTAGAGCACGTCGTCGGCGAGCGCGAAGGCGTCGGTGAAGGTGGTCTTCTCGTTCGCCAGCCGGAAGAGGTTCTGGTTGGGGATGATGATGAGCGTGTCGACATGCTTCTGCAGCTCGTCGACGCCGTTCTCGGCCTGGCGCATGCGGCGCGAGCCCTCGAACTGGAAGGGCTTGGTGACCACGCCCACGGTCAGCACGCCCATCTCGCGCGCCGCCTTGGCGATGATCGGGGCCGCCCCGGTGCCGGTGCCGCCGCCCATGCCGCCGGTGATGAAGCACATGTGGCAGCCCGAGAGCTTCTCGACGATGTCCTCGATGCTCTCCTCGGCGGCCGCGGCACCCACTTCGGGCCGCGCGCCCGCGCCGAGCCCCTCGGTGACCCGCGCGCCGAGCTGGAGCTTGTTGGTGGCACGGCTCTGCTGCAGCGCCTGGGCGTCGGTGTTGGCCACCACGAACTCGCAGCCCTCGAGCTCCTTCTCGATCATGTTGTTGACGGCGTTGCCGCCGGCGCCGCCGACGCCGATCACGGTGATCCGGGGGCTGAGGTCCTGGGTAACCGGTATGCTGAGTGTAAGAGCCATGGTGTCATCCGCCTGTTGGTTTCGCCCTGCCTCCGCGCCCCTATCGCGGAGTTCGTGCCTGTCGTCACGATTCGCAATATAGCGATTATCGCCGCTAGGGTCACGCGTTTTCATGGGTTTGACCCCAATATATTGTAGCTAACCCCTAGATAAAGCGGAATTGTTGCGCGGTGTCGCAAGTTACCAGTTCTCCTTAAACCATCGCAGCGCCCGGGTGACGCGGCGGGCCCCCTGGCGGTCCGCGGGCATCTCGAAATCCCAGCATTCGTCCTGGGGATGGGAGACATGCATGGCGAGCCCGACCGCCGTCGCGAAGGCGGTCCCGGTGGCCGATTGCGGCAGGCCCTGCACCCGGAGCGGCTTGCCCACCCGGCACTGCCGCCCGAGGATGTGGCTCGCGACCATCTCCAGCCCGGGGATCTGCGCCGAGCCGCCGGTCAGCACGATGCGCTGGCTCGGAAGGTACTCGAATCCCGAGGCGTCGAGCCGGGCGCGCACCTCCTCGAGGATCTCCTCCACCCGCGGCCGCATCACCCCGATCAGCTCGGTGCGCGAGATCTGCCGCCGGTCATGGTCCCAGTCGCCGAGGATGGAGGGCAGCTCGATCATCTCGCGGTCGTCGACGCCGGTCGCCACCAGCCCACCGTGCATGGTCTTGAGGCGCTCGGCATCGGCCATGGAGACCTGCAGCCCCTGGCAGATGTCGGAGGTCACGTGGCTGCCGCCCATGCGCACGCAATCGGCGTAGATCATCTGCCGCCGCACGAAGATCGAGAGGCCGGTCGCCCCGCCGCCGATGTCGACGCAGGCCGCACCGAGTTCCTGCTCGTCCTCCACGAGGCTCGCGAGCCCGCTCGCATAGGGCGCGACCACCACCCCGGCCAGTTCGAGGTCGCAGCGCCGGATGCATTGCAGGATGTTGCGGAGCGGCGTGGCGGCGACGGTCACCAGATGCAGGTCGACGGCGAGGCTGCGGCCGATCTGGCCGCGCGGGTCGGTCAGCCCCGAGCGGTGGTCGAGCGCGAAATTCACCGGCAGCGCATGGATCGCATCGCGGCCGTGGCCGTATTCGGGAATGTCGCAGGCCGCGAGCACATGGCCGATGTCGCGCTCGGCCACCGCACCGTTCTCCACCTCGATCTCGCCCGCCACCCCGTAGGAGCGCGGCCGCCCGCCGGAGAAGCTCACGATCACATGGTCGACCCGCAGGTTCGCCATCTTCTGCGCGCCCTGGATCGCGGTGCGGATCGCCCGCTCGCATTCGTCCATCGCGGTGATCTCGCCGAGCGCGATGCCGCGCGAGCGGGTGTTGGCGGCGCCGATCACCCGGAAGGCGCCCTGGCGCAGCACCGGCCGGGTCTCGACGCCTTCGCCGACCTCCTCGGGCACGAATTGCAGCACGAGGCAGGCGACCTTGGTGGTGCCGATGTCGAGGACCGCGATCACGCCGCGCCGGAGCGCCGTCTCGCGCCGCGAGCGCATCGCGCGCTGGACCTCGTAGAGCTGTCGCCTCATGCATCCTCTCCTGCAACCATCGCCCGCACCCGAACCAGTTCCGCCACCGCATTCTCGCCCAGCCGCAGGATCGGCCGCCGCGGGTCGCGCATGTCGACCACGGTCAGGTCGCGATCCATCAGATCCTCGGCGGCCTGCAGATCCATGACATGCGCCAGCGCCGCCGCGGCGCCGGTCTCCGGCAGGCGGATCACCTGGTCGCGGTCGAGCACCAGATCCCAGCGCCGCTCGCCCATGCGCACGAGGCCGCGGATGCGGTCGTGCAAGGGCCGGGCCAGCGCGAAGAGCTCCAGCGCCTCGGGAACCTGCCCGGCGGCGCCCTCGCCCGCGATCAGCGGCAGATCCGGCCGGCGCAACCGGCTGTCGACCTCGGCCACCCGCACCCCGGCGGGATCGAGCAGCTGCAGCCCCGGCCCCGAGCGCCAGACCACCACCGGCACCCGCTCGATGGCGCGGATCTCCAGCACCCCGCTCGCCAGCGCCCGGACGCGGGCCCGCTCCACCGCGTCGAGCGCCTCGATGCGGGCGCGCACCGAGACCACGTCCACCTCGAGGCTCGAGGCCGGCAGGTCGACGAAGGCCGCGACCCGGATCTGCTCGGCGAGATCGGGGCTGACATCGGGGATGTCGATGCGGGTGATGACGAATTGCGGCTGGTCGACGATCGCCTCGCGCACCCGCTCGAAGGCCAGCATGGCCCGGCCGCGCAGGTCGTATTCCGCCATGAGCGTCCAGGCCGCGAGCAGCCCCGCCAGCATCGGCAGCCCGAAATTCGCCAGCCGCCGGAAGCCCGGCCGCAGCCAGAGCCGCGTCAGCCGGTAGCGCAGCCGCGACGGCGCGGGATCGCGGCGGGGCGTCTTCACCGGAAGCACGAGGCGTCCTCCACCATCCAGCGCACCAGCGCGCCGAAGGACATGCCGCAATGCGCCGCCTGCTCGGGCGCGAGCGAGGTCGGCGTCATGCCCGGCTGGGTATTGGTCTCCAGGAGATAGAGCCCCGCGAGCCCGCGCGACTCGTCCCAGCGGAAATCAGTGCGGCTCACCCCGCGGCAGCCCAGCGCGCCATGGGCGCGCAGCGCATAGTCGAGGCAGGCCTCGGTGATCTCCGCGGGAAGTTCCGCCGGCACCACGTGCCGCGACCCGCCCGGCGCGTATTTCGCGTGATAATCGTACCAGCCGGCGGCGATGATGTCGGTCACCGCCAGCGCCCGGTCGCCCATCACCGCGGTGGTCAGCTCGCGCCCGGGGACGAAGGCCTCCACCAGCAGCGTCTCGGGCATGTCGTCGGAGACCTGCGCCGGACCGTTCGCGCCGGCAGGGACGATATAGACCCCGACCGAGGAACCCTCGTTGACCGGCTTGACCACATAGGGCGGCGGCATCGGATGGCTGGCCCGCACCTCCTCGCGCGAGGCGAGCAGGCCCTCGGCCACCGGCAGGCCCGCGGCGCGGAAGACCTGCTTGGCGCGGCGCTTGTCCATCGCCAGCGCCGAGGCCAGCACGCCGGAATGGGTATAGGGGATGCCGAGCCATTCCAGCAGGCCCTGCACGCAGCCGTCCTCGCCCCAACGGCCGTGCAGCGCGTTGAAGACCACGTCCGGCTTCGCCTCGATCAAGGCTTGCGCAAGATCGGGGCCGGCGTCGATCTCGACGACCCGATAGCCTTCCTGCCGCAGCGCCGCCGCACATTCGGCACCGGAGACGAGCGAGACTTCCCGCTCGGCGGACCGGCCGCCCTTGAGGACCGCGATGCGGGCTGCTGTCCTGCTCGACATGCCCGCCTCAACTTCTTCCCGCAGCCCTTATCCGGGCTTGTCGGGCCTTCCATGCGCGATCAGGGTCTCCCGATCCGCATGATCTCCCATTCTAGTGCTATTCCGCTGGTTTCGAAAACCTTTTTTCGCACCAATTCGCCCAAATTCTCCAGATCGGCGGCTTTCGCCCCCCCGGCGTTGATCAGGAAATTGGCATGCTTCGGCGACATCTGCGCGCCGCCGAGGGCCGCGCCCCTCATGCCCGCGTCCTCGATCAGCTTCCAGGCCTTGAAATCATGCACGTCGTCCGCCAGCCCGGTGGAGGAGAATCCCGCCGGATTGCGGAAGGTCGAGCCCGCCGAGCGCTCCCCGGTCGGCTGCGAGGCATCGCGCGCCGCTAGCTGCCGCTCCATGCGCGCCGCCAGTTCCGCCGGCGCGCCCGGCACCCCCCGCAGCACCACCTCGGTCACCACCATACCCGCCGGCAGGGCGGTGGCGCGATAGGCAAAGGCCAGATCCTGAGGCGAGAGCGCGACCGCGACCCCGTCGCGCCCCACCGCCCGCGCCGAGACGAAGACATCGGCCATGTAGCTGCCGTAGCAGCCGGCATTCATCCGCAGCGCGCCGCCGATCGAGCCCGGAATCGTGCGCAGGAAGGTCAGGTCGAGGCCCGCCTCCGCCGCCCTGCGCGCCACATGCGCATCGAGCGCCGCCGCCCCGGCGATCACCCGCTCGCCCTCGATCCGGATCCCGTTGAAGCCACGCCCCAGCCGGATCACCACGCCGGCGATGCCGCCGTCGCGCACGATGAGGTTCGAGCCCACGCCCACCGGCAGCACCGGCACCGAGTCCGGCAATGCGGCGAGAAACCCGGCCAGGTCATCCTCGTCCGCCGGCTGGAACAGCCAATCGGCGGGTCCGCCGACCCGGAGCCAGGTCAATTCCGCCATCGGCCGGCCGGCCGTCAGCACGCCGCGCACCGGCGGCATCGCACCGGGATTTCCGCCGTCGCTCATGTCACCTCGCAAGGACGAAGCACGGTTGACGCGCCGCGCCTTTCCGCCGACCTTCCGCCGCGGGTTCCGCGCTGGTGCGGAATCGGGGGGGAGGGCCACCGATGAGCGCCAGCGCGCCGCAGAAGACCCTGACGCCGGCGGCCATCCGGGCGCGCAAGGGCGGCACGCCGCTCGTCTGCCTGACGGCCTATTCCACGCCCATGGCGCGTTTCGTCGATGCCCATGCCGACGTGATCCTCGTCGGCGACAGCCTCGGCATGGTGGTGCACGGCCTGCCCTCCACGATCGGCGTGACGGTCGAGATGATGGTCCTGCACGGCCGGGCGGTCCGCCGCGGCGCCGAGCGCGCGCTGCTCGTCGTCGACCTGCCCTTCGGCAGCTACGAGGAAAGCCCCGACCAGGCGTTCCGCACCGCCGCCCGGGTCATGGCCGAGACCGGATGCGCCGCCGTCAAGCTCGAGGGCGGCGAGACGATGGCCGAGACGATCGGCTTCCTCACGCGCCGGGCGATCCCGGTGATGGCGCATGTGGGCCTCATGCCCCAGTCGGTCAACGTGACGGGAGGCTACCGCGTGCAGGGTCGCGGCGCCGAGGCCGAGCGGGTGATCCAGGACGCGCGCGCCGTGGCGGAAGCCGGCGCCTTCGCCGTCGTCCTCGAGAAGATCACCGAGCCGCTCGCCCGCAGCATCACCGAGCAGGTTCCGATCCCGACCATCGGCATCGGCGCCTCGCCCGCCTGCGACGGCCAGATCCTGGTGGTCGACGACATGCTCGGCCTCTTCACCGACTTCCGCCCGTCGTTCGTGCGCCGCTATGCCGAGCTCGGCGAGGCCACGGATGCGGCGATCGCGGCCTATGCCGAAGACGTGCGCGCCCGCCGCTTCCCGGCGCGCGAGCATACCTTCTCCGAGTCCTGAGCCGGAGGCGGCGCCATGGGCATTCCCATCGTCCGGACCCTGCCGGCGCTGCGCAGCGCCGTCGCCGGCTGGAAGGCGGCCGGTCAGCGTGTCGGCGTCGTGCCCACCATGGGCGCGCTGCACGCGGGCCACCTGAGCCTCGCCCGTGCCGCGCGGGCAACCTCCGACCGGGTCATCGTCACCCTCTTCGTGAATCCCCGGCAATTCGACAACCCCGACGACCTGGCCGCCTATCCCCGCACCGAGGACGCCGACGCGGCCAGGCTCGCCCCGCTCGGCATCGACCTGCTCTATGCGCCCGATCCCGATCAGATCTACCCGCCGGGCTTTGCCACCACCGTCACCGTCGCGGGGGCCGGCGAAGGGCTCGAGGGCGCCTTCCGGCCCGGGCATTTCGACGGCGTCGCCACGGTCGTCGCCAAGCTCCTGCTGCAGACCGGCGCCGATCGCGCCTTCTTCGGCGAGAAGGACTTCCAGCAGCTCAGGCTGGTGCAGCGCCTGGTCCGGGACCTCGACATCCCGACCGAGATCACCGGCTGCGCCACGGTGCGCGAGCCCGATGGCCTCGCGCTCTCGTCGCGCAATGCCCGGCTCGCCGCGGCGGAACGCGCCGTCGCCCCGGCGCTCGCCGCGGCGCTGCGAAAGGCCGCCGACGCCATCGCCGCGGGCACCCCGGCCGAGCACGCCGTCGCGACGGCGCGCGCCGGGATCCTGGCCGCCGGCTTCGATGCGGTCGAATACCTGGAGCTGCGCCGCGACGCCGACCTCGCGCCGACCGCGCGCACGGACGAGCCCGCCCGGCTGCTGGCCGCCGCCTGGCTCGGCGGCGTCCGGCTCATCGACAACATGCCCCTGAGGCGCTGAGCGCGGCGCGGGCGCGGCCCGGCCGAACGGCCCCGAAGGAGGCTCACCGCCCCCGCGCCGGCCCATGGCCCTGCGCCCCAAACCTGTCGAAACCATCGTCACGGCCGCCCGATCGTCTCCCCGGCCTTCATACAGGTTAGCTAACCTGGAGAGCAGTCGTGATGCGCCAACAGGCGCATCACCGAAGAAATGCCGATGCGCGCACCCGCGCGCGCAAACTGGCGGCAAGGGCCGCCGCGCGGCGCGCGGCGCGCCTCACGCCTCCACCGGCTCCTTCGCGCCGTTCTCCGCCCCGAGCCGCGCCGGCAGGGCATTGGCCCAGGCCGAGATCGATCCCGCGCCGAGGCAGACCAGCATGTCGCCGGGCCGGCATTCGGCGCGCACGAAATCCGCCAGCGCCGCCTCGCCGGCGAGCGGCAGCGCCCGGCGGTGGCCATGGGCGATCAGCCCGCCCACCAGCGTGTCGCGGCTGATGCCCTCGATCGGCGCCTCGCCGGCGGTATAGACCTCGGCGATCGCCACGGTATCGGCATCGTTGAAGCAGGCGCAGAACTGGGTGAAGAGGTCGCGCAGCCGCGTGTAGCGATGCGGCTGGTGCACTGCGATCACCCGACCCTTGGTCGCCTGCCGTGCTGCCTTCAGGACCGCGGCGATCTCCACCGGGTGATGGCCGTAATCGTCGATGATGGTCACGCCGTCGACCACGCCGACCCGGGTGAAGCGCCGGTTCACCCCGCCGAAGGCCGCCAGCGCCTTCTTGATCGCGCCGGGCGCGATGCCGAGATGCCGCGCCACCGCCACCGCGGCGAGCGCGTTCGAGACATTGTGGTCCCCGGTCATCGGCAGCCGCACCCCCTCGATCACCCGCCCCTCGGCGTTGAGGGCGACGTCGAAGCTCGCCCCGCCGTCCTCGAAGCGCAGGTTGCGGCCCTGCACGTCCGCCTGCGGGTTGAAGCCATAGGTCGCCACTCGCCGGTCGGTGATCCGCCCCACCAGCGCCTGCACCTCCGCATGGTCGATGCAGGCCACCGCCAGCCCGTAGAAGGGGATGTTCGACACGAAGGTGTCGAAGGCCGCGCGCAGGCTGTCGAAATCGCCGTAATGGTCCAGGTGCTCGGGGTCGATGTTGGTGATCACCGCCACGGTCGCGGGCAGCTTGTTGAAGCTGCCGTCGCTCTCGTCGGCCTCCACCACCATCCATTCGCCGGCGCCGATGCGCGCGTTCGAGCCATAGGCGTGGATCACGCCGCCGTTGATCACCGTCGGATCCATGCCGCCGGCGTCGAGCAGCGCGGCCACCATCGAGGTGGTGGTGGTCTTGCCGTGGGTCCCGGCCACCGCCACGTTCGACTTCAGCCGCATCAGCTCGGCCAGCATCTCCGCGCGCCGCACCACCGGCAGGTTCTTGGCCCGCGCCGCGTCGAGCTCGGGGTTGCCGCGCTTGATCGCCGAGGAGATCACCACCACCTCCGCGCCCTCGAGGTTCTCCGCGCTCTGGCCGATGAAGATGCGCGCGCCCTTCGACTCCAGCCGCTCGGTGATCGGCGAGGCCTTCAGGTCCGAGCCCTGCACGGTGAAGCCGTGGTTCAACAGCACCTCGGCGATCCCCGACATGCCGATGCCGCCGATGCCGGTGAAATGGATCGCGCCGATGTCATGCGGCAGCCGCGTCTGTCCGTTCATGCGTTTCTTCCTTGCTGGGCGAGCTCGACCACGAGGCCCGCCAGATGCTCCGCCGCGTCGGGCCGGCCCTGGGCGAGGCTCGCCTCGGCCATGGCCGCGGCGCCCTCCGCGTCGGTCAGGATCGCGGTGATATGCCCCGCCAGCCCCTCGGCGGTCAATTCCTGCTCGCGGATCATGAAGGCGCCGCCCGCCTCCACGAGGCCGAGGGCGTTCGCGGCCTGGTGGTCGTCGGTCGCCGCCGCATAGGGGATCAGGATCGCCGGCCGGCCGATCACCGTGACATCGGCGATCGAGCTCGCGCCCGCCCGGCTGATCACCAGCGTCGCCTCGGCGAGCCGCTGCGGCACGTCCTCGAAGAAGCCGCGCAGATCCGCCTCGATGCCGAGATCGGCATAGATGTCGCCGGTGCGCGCCATGTCCTCGGGCCGCACCTGCTGCGCGAGCCTGAGCCGCGCGCGCAGGTCCGGATCGATGAGCCGCAGCGCCTCGGGCACCACGCGCGCGAAGAGCCCCGCGCCCTGGCTGCCGCCGATCACCAGAAGCCCCATGGGCCAGTCGCCGGGCATGACATAGGTCGCGCCCTGCTCGGCGAGCACCGCGGCGCGCACCGGATTGCCGGTATGCACCACCGTCGCGCCCTCGGGGACCTCCGTGGGCCAGGTGCCGCAGGCCACGACGTCGACCCGGCGCGCGAAGGCGCGGTTGACCCGGCCGAGCACGCCGTTCGCCTCGTGGATCAGCCGCGGGATCTGCAGGGCGGTCGCCGCGATCATCGCCGGCAGCGCCGGATAGCCGCCGAAACCCGCCACGCAATCGGGGCGCTCGCGGCGCATGGAAGCGATGCTCGCCGCCGCGCCCGCCGCCACGCTGAAGGGCGCCGCCGCCCGCCGCGCCAGCCCGCCCTGGCTGAGGCTCGCCGCGGCGGTGACCACCCGCTCGACCTCCTCGGGAAACCCCGTGGCATAGCGCGCGCCGCGGGCGTCGGTGGCGAGGCGCACCCGCCAGCCGCGCGCGAGCATCGCCTCGGCCAGCGCCTGGGCCGGGAACATGTGCCCGCCGGTGCCGCCGGCCGCGATCACAAGCAGGGGCGCCTCCGTCATCGCCACCGCCTCAGCGCGCCGGCCCGAGGATGTCGTCGAGATCGTGCTGCGGCCGCCGGCGCGTCAGCGCCAGCAGCACGCCGAGCCCGAGGCCCGCGGCGATCAGCGACGAGCCGCCGTAGGAGATGAGCGGCAGGGTCATGCCCTTCGCCGGCAGGAGCCGCACCGCGACCCCGACATTGATCATCGCCTGCATGCCGAGCAGCACCGCGAGCCCGGTGCCCGCCAGCCGCACGAAGGGATCGCGCTCCCGCACCAGCCGCAGGAGTGATCGCACCACGATCGTCATATAGAGGCCGAGGATCAGCACGCAGAGGATCAGCCCGAATTCCTCGGCCGCCACCGCGATGATGAAATCGGTATGCGCGTCCGGCAGCGTCCATTTCACGCTGCCATTGCCGATCCCGACCCCGAGATAGCCGCCCTCCTGGATCGCGTTGGTGGCGTAGCCGATCTGGGTGCGCGGATCGACCTCCGAGCTCAGGAACCCGTCGATGCGCCGCGCCACATGCTCGGAATTGTGATAGGCGAACCAGCCCACCGCGACCACGCCGGCGCCGACGCCGCCGAGCAGCGGCACCGGCGCGCCGGCGGCGAAATACATCAGCGCCCAGCAGGCGATGATCAGCCCCGCCTGGCCGAAATCCGGCTGGAGCGCCAGGATCGTGGTCAGCGCCAGCGCGAAGACGAAGGAGATCGCGGTGCCGGGCGGCCCCTTGACGTCGTAGCTCGCCGCCATCAGCCAGCCGGCGAAGACGGCGAAGCTGGGCTTGAGGAATTCCGAAGGCTGGACCGAGACCACC
>Ga0116151_10002926_pt1 | contig 15481 bp, 9 predicted proteins | sample AD_UKC117_MetaG_FD_89893 | JGI IMG/M metagenome (GOLD analysis project Ga0116151, IMG submission 89893) | Active sludge microbial communities of municipal wastewater-treating anaerobic digesters from Hong Kong - AD_UKC117_MetaG | ecosystem: Engineered > Bioreactor > Anaerobic > Digestate...
TAGGTTGCATATGCGAGCAGCAAGAGTCATCTTGCGACCAGCATAGGTTGCATATGCGAGCAGCAAGAGTCATCTTGCGACCAGCATAGGTTGCATATGCGAGCAGCAAGAGTCATCTTGCGAGTGAGCATAGGTTGCCCAGCACCATTTTTTAAAGAAAATGGTGCTGGACGAATGAGCAAAGGAACTTGCCCTTGTAGGTTGTTCTTATCAGACAATAAGCTTTTAGCACAAGATAAAAGCCCCACGGGTAACACGAAAAATTCCTTTAAAAAGCTGAAATTTGAAGCTGTCCTTAAAGCTAAAAATTTCAGCGGTATTTCGAGTGACAACGAGAAATATTGTCCTTAATATGCTTTAAACGGCATAGCCGTTCCGAAAATGGTAATTTTTCGAAGTTCCCTATAAATAGTTATTATTTGAGGTTAACCTATATGTCTTTCATATTGTAAAGTTGTTTGACATATCATTTTGAGAGCTATATATTATAATATATGCTTATCTGCTTGTGAATAAAGTTTTGTCTTCCTGTAAAAAATATTTTAAGGGATTATTTATGATAAAGGCCGTTATTATGGCGGGCGGAGAAGGTACCCGGCTTCGCCCTCTAACTTCCAACCGTGCTAAACCCATGACTCCGGTCGTAAACAAACCAGTCATCGAACATGCTGTCGAGCTTCTAAAGCGTCATGGTATCAGCGATATCGTAATTAGCCTCTTTTATCTTCCGGAAAATATTCAAAACTATTTTGGTGACGGCTCAGAATGGGATGTCTCAATAACATATTCGGTCGAGGAGACCCCTCTAGGTACTGCAGGCGGAGTGCACCTTGCCTCGGAAGGTTTTGATGACACTTTTATAGTGCTCTCTGGTGACGGAATAATCGATTTTGATCTTACAAAAATAATTGATTTTCACAAACAAAAAAAATCCGACTTCACGATAGCTCTTAAACGCGTAAAAGAGCCAACCGAGTATGGTATAGTAATAACCGATCCCGTAAGTGGAAAAATAGAAAAATTTTTGGAGAAACCGTCATGGAGTGAGGTCTTTTCGGATACAGCAAATACCGGTGTTTATGTGATCGAACCAGGTTTCATTAATAAGTTTGTTCAGCCTGACAAGCCGTCCGATTTTTCATTTGATTTGTTTCCTCTTTTTGAAAAGCAAGAGGTCTCTATTTATGGATGTATTGTAGATGGTTACTGGTGTGATGTTGGTAATATCGACTCTTTTCTCTCCGTACATCGGGATATTTTGAACCGTGTTGCGGATGTAATAATTCCGGGAAAGATGATTGATGAGCAGGTCTGGGTAGGTAAAAATGTTCAGATCGAAGAAGGAGTTCAGATACAAGGTCCCGTATTGATAGGTGATTTTGTTAAAGTTAAAAAAGGCGCGGAAATTTCTGATTACTCAATCATAGGTAATAACTGTGTTGTTGAAGCCAGGGCCTCTATTCGTAGATCCGTTATACTCCATAGTACAATAATCGGTCCTGGTGCCGAACTCCGCGGTGCTGTTATTGGCAAACGCTGCTTTCTTGAAGAAAATGTATCAATATACGAAAGGGCGGTTATAAGCGATGATTGCCATATCGGAGCTCATGCCGAGATCCCCTCGACTATAAGAGTCTGGCCCGACAAGGTTATAGAAGAGGGTACAAGATTAACGACTGATCTTATCTGGGGGCGTTCTGAAAAAAAATTACTTTTTAATAACTCTTCTATTACCGGCTCATTTAATGTTAAAATCACACCCGAGTTTTCCGCAAAACTTGGCTCGGCTGTAGGAGCCTGGTTGGGATTAAACACTCGAGTTATTGTCAGCCGTGATGCTTCAGGTGCCTCACGTTTAATCAAACGGGCAATTACCTCTGGTCTTTTATCTATGGGTGTCGATGTCTTTGATCTTGAAATTGAATCTGTCTCTGTGGCACGTTATGCTTCCCGGTTTATTAAAACGGATCTTGTAATAAATGTTCAAACAAAACCGCAAACAGGCCTTCAATATATCGTAATTAATTTTTTTAACAAGAACGGCTTCAGACTTAATTTGTCTGCAGAAAAAAAGATCGAGGGAATCTTTTACCGAGGCGATTATCCCCGAAAATCTGCGTATGAGGTTGGTCAGATACACTATTCGACCCTATATAAAGAGGCATATAAAGATTATTTGTCAAGCCATATCGATCATGAATTATTAAAGTCGTCTCAAATGCCTATTATTATTGATTGTCGTTACGGAGCTTCATCCTATATTTTGCCCGATGTGCTTTCATTCTTTGGATTAAAAACTACAGTATTGCGCGGACAGATTCAGTACGGTGATATTGGTATAGAACTTAAAAATGAGAATATTAATGAACGTGGAGCTTTGAGCTCGATGTGCGCTTCAAATGGTGAGGTCGGTGCCATCGTATCATCTACCGGCAGTAATATATTTGTTTATGACGAACATGGTGATCTTCTTTCCGAAGACGAGATGATCATGCTGTTGTCAATATTTTTCGCAAGTTACCGCGATGCCCGTGTCTTTCTTCTTCCGGTTACAGCATCTCGAAAACTTGAGTTGATTCTTTCGGGTTTCGGAGCAAAAGTTAAAAGAATTTCAACCAAAATACGATCGCCCAAAAAAACCACTCAGATATATTCTGTGTCAGAAGAGGGGGTTTACCCTTCACTTATAATTGAAAATGATATTATTGTTACGTTTCTAATGTTGTTAGAGCTTGTACTTAAACAGAAAAAGTCTCTCGCTCAATTAAGAAGGGAGCTTCTTGAAATAAATATGATTCACAAGCGTATCGATTGTACACAAAACGAGAAAGCTCAAATAATGCGAGCTGTAACTGAGGCTTCTGTTAAAGAATCAGTAGAATTGACCGACGGCATAAGAATTGTTCGCGAAGATTGCTGGATTCTATTATTGCCGGATGGTTCACAGCCGTTTATACATGTTTACGCGGAGGGAAACACTGAGAAACTTCGTGATTCCATTCTATCCGAATATACCCGTATGATAAAGAAGTTCTCCGGTTCAAACAGCCGTTATGTTTAGTTAACAATTAAATTTTGTTTAAATGGTAGTTTCGATTGACATTGTTTCAAAAAAAGTACTTTTGGATCAGATAACGTCTAAAGAATTTTAGTTATAATGGAACTTCGAAAAATTACCATTTCTAGAGCGGTTATGCCGTTTAAAACATATAAACAGGTTCTTTAAGGAAAAAATAATGTATCAGGTAAATGAAAAACGTCTTTATAAAATATTTAAAGATCTTGCTTCTATCTCTTCACCTTCGATGAAAGAAGAAAAAGTCATTGATTATCTTGAGGAGTTTTCTCAAAAGCATGGATTAAGTTTTACAACATATCCCTGCGGAAAATCCCGAAACGTAATGATGAAGTTAAAGGCAACGGATGTTTCAAAAAAATCGGTGCTTTTCTCGGCACACACCGATACAGTAACTCCTTGTGAGAATATTAAAGTAATCGAAAACGAAACGCGTTTTACAAGTGATGGAACAACAGTGCTTGGCGGTGATGATAAGGCAGGTATCGCTGCTGTGCTTGAGGCTGTATTATACATATCTGAAAATAAAATTCCGCATGGTGGTCTTGAGCTGCTTTTTACTTGTGCCGAAGAGATCGGTCTGGTTGGCATGAAGGCCATGGATCTGAAAATTATTAAATCCAAACTATGTTATGTGCTTGATAGCGGTGGTCCTATTGGAACCGCGGCAATACAGGCTCCTTATCACCTTTTTGTTGGAACCGAGATAAAGGGCAAGGCTGCTCATGCAGGTATGGAACCAGAAAATGGCATTTCGGCGATAACGGCTTTAGCCGGTATAATTTCCAAGTTGCCTTCGGGACGTATTGATGCAGAGACAACCACAAATATTGGTACAGTCAGTGGTGGTAAAGCCACAAATATAGTTGCGGCTGATGCTTCGTTTGCACTCGAAATAAGGTCGCTTTCTCAAAAAAAGATGAAGGCACTTGAAAGTAAAATTGTACAGACAATAAAAAACGAAGCGCTTAAACACAGAGTAAAAGTAAAAATAGAAAGAAATCTTGAGTATTCAGGTTTTTGTGTGAAAATGGATTCTCCAGTAATAGAACATTTCGAAAAAGCGTGCGCGAGTATAAAGATAAAGCCTCGTTATGAGGCTTCGGGTGGTGGTTCTGATACCAATGTTTTACAATCGGCAGGCCTTGAGGCTGTTAATCTGTCAGCAGGCATGAGCAAAGTGCATACAACATCCGAGTACATAAAAAAAAGTGATCTTGTAAAACTATCACGCCTTGTAACGGCTCTAATTGACAAAGCCTAATCTAATAATTTTTTCTAAGGTTTCAGGGCTGGTTGAAAGACATGCTCTGAACCTGTATTCCCTCTATTGTCTTAAGGTCTTCTTCAAGTTCTACCCACTCGTTGATGTCTCCTGCAAGTTCAAGAAGTAAAAGTCCGTCGGGAGAACAGTGGTTGCCAGCCTGATGCAGTCCAAGCCGTGTGCGTATAATACATCCGTGTTTAGTAAGTGTGTCCTGAACAGCGCCAGCCTCTTTTACGCGGTCTGTTACAAGAACTCCAATAACTTTATGTGTCATAATATAACTCCTTTAACCTCTTTTTGTTCGAAATTTATTAACAACTAATTGAACGATAAAAAAGTCTGGTCTAAAAATTACAACATGATGTTAATCAAGTCGGGCTTGTCTTCCAAAAACACGCAAATAAAACTTTTTATTATAATCGCAATTTCTAATCAAATACCGTAAAAGTGTAATTATAACCTAAAACTGTATATTCAGTCAACAAAAATCTCGATATATACTTTGAATAAGCTTTATTTTTTAACCTCCTTTGATAATCATTTTATACACTTGACAAAATTAAAATAGGTGTAATTTATATTGTACAAATGAAAAGCTTTTAAGTTTTAGCTGTTTCGGATAACAAATTTTAATTTCTAGTGATATTTCCGGCTTTTTTAAAGTAATTTTTGCAGGTTCCTCTGTTTGCTTGTCAGGCACCACTTATAAAAGGTAAAGAGGTGCTAGGCTGCTTGCAAATAATATGTTATACTAGTTGATAAACTAATTATCAGAGAATATGAAATTATTAATAAACGGAATTGATAATGAAAAGTCTTAAAAAATTCAAAAACGAAGCGGAAAAACATGTTGAAGACATGGATAAACTTTCCGAAATAATTGGTGAAATTGCAAATGGTGATTTCCCTGAGGAATATTATCTTTTTGCTTGTGAATTATGCGATCTGCTGCTGGGGCGTAATGCTTCTGATCATAAAACACGCTACAGGCGTGGTTATCTACTTTTTAAGGCAAACAACTTCGAAGAAGCTACAGAAGAGTTTACGTATGTGATAAATAATGATCCAAAAAGAAGCTCGGCGGTTCTTTATGATAGAGCCCGTGCATATTATCAAAACGGCCTTTTTGAAGAATCGCTTGTCGACATCGAACGGATATTAAGCGAATATAAACAGTTTGTCGAAGAGGGTTTTTCTCTGGATATTCTTCATGTTTTACGAGGCATGATTTTTATAAAGACAGATAAAACTGACTTGGCTATAGAAGAGTTTGAAAAGGCCGAACAATATGCACCTGACGATGAAAATATATCCACGATGGTCGAATCTGCCAAATATGAATTAAGCCAGAAAAATATTTTCTTAAACCTTAAGAAGTTACTACGAAAAGATGAGACGGAATCTTTTATTGAAGCCTTCGGTTCTCTAAATAATCCAAACTATACGATACTATCTGATAAGGGTATGACCCTGCTTCATCATGCAGCCGAACTTGGCAATATAGAACTTGTGCTATTCTTGCTCGAAACTGGCGCTAATCCCGATTCAGTTTCTGATGATAATTTATATCCTGTGCACATCGCGGCTTTGCATGATAAAACTGAAACAATAGTGCTTCTGATTAAACATGGCGCGAATATGTATATGCCTTCTTCCATAGAAGGGGGGTCTCTTTTAAACTATCTGATAATACATAAAAGGCTGGATGACCTCTGTGCGCTTGTTGCAGAAGGAGCCGATATTAATCGTATTATTCCAGGAGTGCCGGCTCCGCTACATACGGCTGTTTCATCTAATAACTTGGATGCTGTAAAGAAACTAATCGAGTTGGGCGCGGACGTGAATATCGAAGATAGTGATGGAGTTACACCATTTGACATAGCTATTGATAATGGATTTATAAAAATTGAAGATCTATTTCGTGAATTGCTTTAGTTGATTTCTTCCCTAAAATTTTGTATTATAGCCTGAATACATGTACAATAATCTGGTAACAAAGACTATAAGAAACATCTGTTAAAACTGGTTATTTTACTCAAACAAAACCATTAATCCACCACCATTAACTAATTTTACTTTTGTGTAACATTACAGGCTTTGCAACGGATCTTTTTTGTTGTACTTTGAGTATGCCTGCCCAATCGTGGCATATGCAGGTTTGAAATAAACCTGCAAGTATATATAAGGAGACTGCCGATGTTACAAATGTATCCCGACAATCAGGGGCTGTATGACAGTAACAATGAACATGATGCCTGCGGTATCGGGCTTGTTGCCAATATAAAAGGCAAACGTTCCCATGATATAGTACGGCGCGGCCTTGAAGTACTCGAGCGTATGGAGCACAGGGGAGCCGAAGCTTCTGATAATAAAACAGGAGACGGTGCTGGTATCATGATTCAAATACCGCATGAGCTTTATTCGCGTGAAATAGCCGCTCTGCCAACTGCTGGTAATTATGGTACTGGACTACTGTTTTTGCCTAAAGATGAAAAAGATAGAGATAATATAAAAAAAATATTTGAAGAAATTGTTAAAACTGAAGGCGCAAAAATTCTAACTTGGCGTCAGGTTCCTGTAAACTCTAGCGAGATAGGAGAGATAGCATCACGTACCGAGCCACATGTAGAACAGGTGTTTATTGTTCCCGGAGATGGTCAGCAACAACAACAGTTAGAGCAACAGTTATACATAATCCGAAAAGTGTCGGAAAGTGAAATTAGTAAAAATGCTCTTTATAAAAAGAGCATTTTTTATGTCGTTTCACTTTCCTCAAAAACAATAGTTTATAAAGGAATGCTTATGCCGGGGCAGGTTTCGGCTTACTATTCGGATCTAAAAGATGAAAAATGCTTAAGTGCGGCTGCTCTAGTGCATTCACGGTTTTCTACCAATACCTTCCCTGCTTGGGATCTTGCCCAACCGTTTAGAATGATAGCGCATAACGGTGAGATTAATACTGTCAAAGGTAACCGCTTTTGGATGCGCGCCAGAGAGCCATTTTTAAAAAGTGATGCTTTTGGTGATGATATTAGCAAAATATTGCCTGTGGTCGAAGGCGGCAAGAGTGATTCTGCGTCATTTGATAATGTGCTCGAGATGCTTGTATCTGCGGGACGTCCTTTACCCCATGCTCTTATGATGATGGTTCCCGAGTCATGGAACGACAAGAATCCAATCAGTGACGAGTTAAAAAAGTTTTATGAATATCACGCGGCCATGATGGAGCCATGGGACGGTCCGGCATCACTTGTGTTTTTTGATGGCCGCTTTCTTGGTGGAACTCTTGACCGAAATGGTTTGCGGCCATCTAGGTACACGATAACCGATGATGACCTCATAGTAATGGGCTCTGAAACAGGTGTTCAGGATTTTGAAGTGCAGAACGTTCGCTATAAAGGGCGGCTTATGCCAGGTAAACTTCTTCTTGTTGATATTCAGGAAGGACGAATTATTCCTGATTTCGAGATCAAACAGATGATCGTAAACAGTAAGCCCTACAAACAGTGGGTAATGGAAAACAGGATTACTATGGAGGATCTTCCTGACGTAACGTCTTTTAGTGATGATATTTCCAAAGAGAAGGTGCAAGGTCTTTTCCAGTTGTATGGTTATAGCCGTGAAGAGTCAGATAAACTTTTACCAGCTCTCGCTATCGACGGCCAAGAGATAACATCATCAATGGGTACAGATACGCCTATTGCCATTTTCTCCGACATTCCACAAAGACTTTACAGTTATTTTAAACAGGTTTTTGCTCAGGTTACTAATCCGGCTATTGACCCGATAAGGGAAGAGCTGGTTATGACTTTAACCAGTTTTCTAGGTCGCCAGAAAAATCTTTTGGATGAGACACCTGAACATTGCCGTATGCTTAAGATATTGAACCCGGTATTCACAAACAAGGATCTCGCTAAAATTAAGCGATTTGAAAATCCGGATTTTACAAGTGTTGTACTTGATGCGGTTTTCCCGGCTGCCGACGGAGCTGCCGGACTAGAAAAAGCTTTGGAAAAATTCTACCTGCTTGCGGAGGAGAAGATAAAAGAGGGTGCAACTTTCTTAATAATATCTGATAAAACCGTTGATGAAAATCTTGTACCCATACCTTCGCTATTAGCATCGGCAGGTCTTCATCATCACCTGATCCGCAAACAGCTTCGTACTCAGTGTTCGATAATTGTCGAATCTGCAGAACCACGCGAGGTTCAGCATTTTTGTCTGCTATTCGGTTACGGGGCGGATGCGATTAATCCATACGGAGCATACGCGATGTTAAAGAGCCTTGTCTTAGACACCAAGATTAATATCGATTACGAAAAGGCAGTATATAATTTTAACAAAGGTATCTCCAAGGGCATTCTAAAAGTGCTCTCCAAAATGGGGATATCGACTCTTCGCTCTTACAGGGGAGCTCAGGTCTTTGAGGCCGTCGGGCTTGGCAATGAACTTGTTGAGAAATGCTTTACAGGAACACCGTCCCGTATAGGTGGAATCGGTATTTTGCAACTTGCCGAAGAGGTCTTGGAATCGCATAAGCAGGCTTTTGTTAAAAAGCCGTCACTCCTTTTTAGTGAGGGTATGTACAAGTGGAGACGTGATGGAGAGCAGCACGCATGGAATCCTGAAACAATTCATATGCTCCAGTGGGCTACCCGTACAGGAGATTACACCAAGTTCAAAAAATTCACATCTCTTGTAAATGATTATAATCGAAAACCTAATGTTATACGTGGGCTTTTCGATTTCAAAAAAACAGATCCAATACCGGTAGACCAGGTCGAATCTGAAGACGAGATCATGAAGCGTTTTACAACTGGAGCCATGTCGTTTGGTTCCATCTCTAAAGAGGCTCATGAAACAATCGCAAAGGCTATGAATAAAATAAAGGGCCGCTCAAATTCGGGAGAGGGAGGAGAAGATCCGGCAAGGTTTACGCCAGATAAGGATGGAATGCTTGCCCGTTCCGCGATCAAGCAGGTGGCTTCCGGCCGTTTTGGTGTGACTTCCAACTATCTTGCCAATGCCGATGAGATTCAGATAAAACTGGCTCAGGGTGCAAAGCCGGGTGAGGGTGGTCAGTTACCAGGGCATAAAGTGGATATAAAAATTGCTGCCACACGTCACTCAACTCCGGGGGTAACATTGATATCTCCGCCGCCTCATCATGATATCTACTCTATAGAAGATCTGGCACAGCTGATCTTTGACCTAAAAAATGCCAATCCAAATGCCCGTGTTTCGGTCAAACTTGTTAGCGAAACTGGAGTAGGAACCATCGCTGCCGGCGTGGCCAAAGCCCATGCTGATAATATTCTGATTTCCGGTTATGATGGTGGAACAGGGGCTTCTCCCCAAAGCTCAATACGTTACGCAGGGCTTCCTTGGGAGATAGGCATGGCTGAGACCCATCAGACACTTGTGCTAAACGATTTACGGGGGCGTGTGAGAACCCAGACTGACGGCCAGCTAAAAACGGGTCGTGATATAGTTATTGCCGGCATGATAGGAGCCGAAGAGTTCGGTTTCGGAACCTCTGTTCTGATAGTTCTTGGTTGCATGATGATGCGTAAATGCCATCTTAATACTTGTCCGTTTGGAGTTGCAACACAGGATCCTGAGCTTCGTAATAAATTTATGGGCAAAAGTGATTATCTGATCAATTTTTTCCGCTTTTTGGCTCGTGATGTGCGCGAGACCATGGCTTCTCTGGGAGTTAGCAAATTTGATGATCTGATTGGACGTACCGATATGCTTGTTCAACGTGAAATTGACCATCCAAAGGCATCGTTTGTCGACCTGTCGGCGATAATATATCGACCGGCCGAATCAGATAAATACGATGTCTACTGTAAAAAAGATCAGGTTCACAAAACCGAATCGGTTCTTGACCGAAAGATTCTGTCTGACGCATCAAGAGCATTAGATAGTGGTGAAAAAGTTAATCTTGAGTACAACATAAAAAATACAGATCGAACTATGGGCACTATGCTTTCGCACGCTGTTTCACAAAAATATGGCGAATCGGGTCTTCCTTCAAATACTGTTAACGTGATCTTTCGTGGGTCAGCGGGTCAAAGTTTCGGGGCTTTTCTTGCGCGCGGATTAAGTTTTAAACTTGAGGGTGATGCCAATGACTATTTCGGAAAAGGGCTTTCTGGAGGAACGCTTGTGGCGGTTCCTCCTGCAGGTTCAAAATTTACAGCCGAAGAGAGCATAATTATTGGTAATACTGTTCTTTACGGTGCAACTTCGGGTGAGGCCTATATTAACGGAGTTGCTGGCGAAAGATTCTGTGTTCGTAATTCGGGTGCACTTGCTGTTGTCGAGGGTACGGGAGACCATTGTGCCGAATATATGACAGGCGGTCGTCTTGTTGTATTGGGTTCGGTTGGGCGTAACTTCGCTGCCGGTATGAGTGGAGGCATAGCTTATGTTTATGACAAGTCTGGTGATTTTGATTTTTATTGCAACAAGGGTATGGTCGAGTTAACTCGCGTTGGTGATGCCCAGGATCAACAGTTTCTGCTCGAGACAGTACAGAAGCATTTTGAATACACAAAGAGCGCTGTTGCCGGACGAATACTTGAAAACTGGTATGCCTCACTCGGTAATTTTGTAAAAGTGATGCCGCTTGAATATATGCGTGCCCTGAACGAGATGAAAATCGCGGAAATCAATAAAAAACTCGTAGGAGTCACAGAAGAAGAAGAGTTAGGGAGGTCTGTATAATGGGAGATCCTAAAGGTTTTTTAAAAGTAAAAAGACGAGAGGGCGGTTATCGTCCTGTTGAAGAGAGAATAAATGATTATCATGAAGTTGAAATTCAGCTTGATGAGTCTGGACGTAGAGAGCAGGCTTCTCGTTGCATGGATTGCGGTGTTGCATTTTGTCACTGGAGCTGTCCACTTGGTAATATAATGCCGGAATGGCAGGATGCTCTTTATCGAGGAGACTGGAAGTATGCCTACGAGATACTTCAGCAGACAAACAATTTTCCAGAATTTACAGGTCGAGTCTGTCCGGCTCTTTGCGAGGCGTCTTGTGTGCTTGCCGTAAATGATGAACCAGTTACTATTCGGCAAAACGAGTGGTTTGTAATTGATAAGGCCTGGGAACTGGGTCTAGTAAAACCTCGGGTTCCGCAAAACCGTACTGGTAAAAAGGTCGCTGTAATTGGCGGCGGTCCTGCTGGTTTGGCGGCCGCAGACAATCTGAATCAGCTGGGGCATACGGTTACACTTTTCGAAGCCGAAGCAAACGTAGGCGGCTTTGTTAGATATGGAATTCCCGACTTTAAACTTGATAAAAAGGTCATCGAGCGCCGTATCGGACTTATGGAAGAAGAGGGCGTAGTTTTCAAGACATCTACCCGTGTTGGTAAAGATATCGCGTCCGAATCTCTGTTAAAGGATTACGACGCAGTATGCATAACTATAGGCGCAAGAAAACCACGCGACCTCGTATGTGAAGGCCGCGACACCGGTGGTATTCACATGGCGTATGATTATCTTTCACAGCAAAATAAGAGCTGTTCGGGAGAGAAAGTTTGTAGAGAGTCTCTTATTCAGGCGCTGGATAAGGATGTCGTAGTAATAGGGGGAGGTGACACCGGAAGTGATTGCGTTGGTACTGCAAACCGTCAGGGTGCACGTTCTGTTTACCAGTTAGAACTCTTACCTCAACCTCCCGCTCACCGTACGGAAGATATGCCGTGGCCACTTTGGCCAAGATTGCATAAGGTTTCCTCTTCACATAAAGAAGGCTGTGTGAGGCTCTGGTCGGTGTCGACAAAAAGAATCGAGTCTGACAGCGAAGGAAATGTTAAAAAGATACATGGTGTCAAGGTTCAGTGGGACAAAGATGAAAACGGACGTTTCGTGATGAAAGAGGTTCCCGGATCCGATTTTACCCTTAATGCCGATCTGGTTCTGCTTGCAATGGGTTTTGTTCATCCAGAGCATGAAGGGCCAGTTAACGAGCTGGGTCTTGAAAAAGATGAGAGGGGTAATATAAAGGTGGACGCATCGTTTAAAACAAGTGTCGACTCGGTCTTCGCGGCCGGCGATGCCCGACGTGGAGCTTCGCTTGTGGTCTATGCTATTGACGAGGGCAGGCGTGTCGCAACAGCTATAGATCAATATCTTCTATCTTGAGTATTTATTGTTAAGGAAATAGTTCATGTGTGCTGTTATGCTTATTCGTGCACAACAGCACACAATTTCTTTTTTAAATTTGTAACTTTTATTAATTTTATATCTGTATTCATCTTCAGAATTATATGGATAATAAGTCAAGAATGCCTCCCTTTTGATAAAACAAAGTTTCTATCCCAAATAACTCCGTCCCCATTAATAAAAATATAATATTTCTTAAAGTAGGTCAAATTTTAGATTTTTCCGAATTGAAGTTTTTATGGAATTTAATATAGTATTGAGGTGAATTTAAGTTCTAACTACTTTTATTATCAAATAATGGGTTGACTCAATAAGCTAAAATAGATTCAATCTCAAACCGATAAGAAGTAATTTATCGTATAAAATGGTAAATCAGTAAGGCTGAATCGATTAACTTTGGCTTTATATAGAGTAAATAAAGGTGATTTAATGAAATTAACGGGAAAACAGAGAGGATATTTAAGAAAATTGGCACAGGAGCTTGATCCCTGCATTATGATAGGTAAATCTGGACTATCTGAACAGTTGATCAAAGCCACGGACGAAGCTCTTGATCATCATGAGCTTATCAAGGTTAGGTTTTCTGACTTTAAAGATGAGAAAAAAGATCTGTCTTTGAAGTTGGCACAACTTACTAATTCCCAGATTATTGGACAGATAGGTCATGTTGCAATGCTTTTTAGGCAAAATAGCGATTTAGAAAAAAGGAAAATAAAAATTATAGAGTGATTGTATCAATAATAATATTCTTGACGGATTTTTTTTGTTTCTTTAGATTGGGGCAACATGATTGGAAACTGGTTTCCCTCTGTAGCTGTAAAACTTCCGGATATTTAATGAAGGACACAATTATATGCCCAAAAAAAGCTCGCTGCGCAAACGGATGATTTTCTATTTTATATTAATCGCTTTTGCTAACGTTTTCGTTGCCGGTGAGATAATATTTGAAATATCTAGCGATAAATACCGTCAGAATGTTTATAGCAGTATAGATACCCCCCAACAGAGTGAAAGAGTCCAAGTTGTAGATAATATGCTTGATCAGCTTGTAAAAAAGTATATTGTGCTCGTATCCATATTAATTCTTGTTTCATCTGTAATACTCTTTCTGTTTGTAGTTCAGATCGTCTCACCATTAAACTACATGATAAATATGGCCGCCAAGATGTCAGAGGGAGACCTTAGTCTGCGAGTCAAGATGCGGTCTAACGATGAACTTTCGGATCTGGGCAATCTGATTAACGATCTCTCTAACAATGTTCAAGAGATTATTGCCCAGGTTGAACGTATAAGTTTTGATATGACAAAGCTTTGCGCATTACATTCAAAAAATCTGAAAAGGCATAGTAAATTTCCCCAGATATTCAAGAGTGAGACCGATGCGATGCACCTGATTTCGCAAAATCTACTGTTACTTAAAAACAGTTATGTGTTATATGCCATAGAATCTTTTAAACATAATTATCTTGATAAGGAAAACACGCAGTTATGATTGAGTATATATGGTTAATTCCTGTCGGAATGATTATTTCTACCTTCGCGTCTGTAATTGGTATTGGTGGTGGTCTTATCTGGGCTCCGTTTTTTATACTTCTTTTGGGTATGGAACCACAGCACGCCGCGATGTATTCTTTCGCGGTGCAGATTGTTGGAATGGGGTCAGCTGCCATAACCAACATTCTGCATAAGAATATATACTGGAAACTTGTATTTTTCTTGATGCCGTTAATATTTATTGGTGAGCTTGCCGGCTCTTTTATTAACCAGAGAATAGCTTCTCCAGATGTATTACAAGGTGCAATGGGGGTGATGAGTATCTTCGTCAGTCTCTTTTTTGCGTTTCAACCGGAACGTTACGACGCTGTACTTAACGAAGACCGAAAAACGAAACCTCCTTGCTGGATGATGGGGCTTTGTATTCCTTTTGGTAGTTTTTCCGGTCTTTTTTCTGTAGGTATCGGCGATAATCTTGTTCCGCTTTTCCGCAGCAAATTAAAAATATCTATGACAAACGCGGTGGGTACATGTCTTTTCCTTAATCTTGTTATTGCTCTTGTTGGTCTTGTGCTCCATTTATGCTTAAGCGGTAATAATTTTGGTTTTCTGAATCTTGATATTCTTGTAATGTGTTGGATAGGAGTCTTTGTCGGTGGGCAGGTCGGCCCAAGAGTAAGCGGTTCTATCGGTGATAACCGTCTTAAAGAGATGTTTATATTTATTCTGATGCTTATTGGTATACATCTTATTTACAAGGCGATGTAGCGTATTTCAATTTTCCCTTGCGGATTCCTATTATTTTACATTAACCAGCGAGACGCACTGCAGTGCGTCTTTACGATTCTGCCATTTTCTTTCCTTTCTTTCTCTTCCAGAGAGTGGATTTACTTTTAGTAAAGCAATAACCTTTCTGTTCTTTCTTTTTATGGCAAAAAGAAAGAACCAAAGAAAATGCCACAAGGGGCTGCTGCCCCTCGACCCCGCAAGGTGAGGATTATTAATAATATTCTTAAAGGTTTTATGGCTTTGATATTTATACGTAATTTCTGCTTTTGAATGTCCGCTTAGCTGGCATCCTGCCAGAAGCGCTACTGCGCCGGCATCGTGCCGGCTTTAGAGTACCTGATATGGAAGTTCTGATTTTATGGATTTTTTCTAAACGGTTTTTGGATTTTCAGCTAACAGACAACTCAACTTAGAAATAATTTCATCCTGGTGTCATTCCGGCCGAAGCGAAGCGGAGTGCCGGAATCCCGGGTGATGACTAATTCCTAATATGGATTCCTGCATGCGTAGGAATGACAATATACGGATTCGTATTGATTTACACCGTCCCTATTGTTTACACGGCCGGGCGTCTTTACGATGCTGTTATCGTTTTGTTTTTTTATGCGGGAATTTTGCTGTTTGTTGATCTTACATTGCCTTTTCTTCGCCCTTTTTTTCAAAAAATCAGTTGTTATA
>Ga0116151_10002928_pt1 | contig 15478 bp, 10 predicted proteins | sample AD_UKC117_MetaG_FD_89893 | JGI IMG/M metagenome (GOLD analysis project Ga0116151, IMG submission 89893) | Active sludge microbial communities of municipal wastewater-treating anaerobic digesters from Hong Kong - AD_UKC117_MetaG | ecosystem: Engineered > Bioreactor > Anaerobic > Digestate...
CCCATCATCGGAGGCAAAATCTATGAATTTCAATTCACGCCCCTGCGTGAGGGGCAACACGAGATGCCCATCATCGGCGGCAAAATCTATGAATTTCAATTCACGCCCCTGCGTGAGGGGCAACCAGCCCGAAGGGCGGGACGACTTTGCCCCCGAGCTTATTTCAATTCACGCCCCTGCGTGAGGGGCAACCCGCAGCCACTCGCTATCTGTGCGCTGCGGACAGCAATTTCAATTCACGCCCCTGCGTGAGGGGCAACGCTTAAATTTGATCACAACGACAGGCGGCTCCGTATTTCAATTCACGCCCCTGCGTGAGGGGCAACCACGAGATGCCCATCATCGGTGGCAAAATCTACGAATTTCAATTCACGCCCCTGCGTGAGGGGCAACGCCAGTGATTTGTTCGCCGTCTGCTTGCGTTCTGGTATTTCAATTCACGCCCCTGCGTGAGGGGCAACAGAACATCGCAGCTGTGTTTTTACGGCTCTTTGATTTCAATTCACGCCCCTGCGTGAGGGGCAACTCGGATAGACGATGCCGTTCTTGTCGCGCTCGTAATTTCAATTCACGCCCCTGCGTGAGGGGCAACCTCCCCATAAATCCATACAGGACTTCCCGCAACGTTGTATTTCAATTCACGCCCCTGCGTGAGGGGCAACCCGTCGGCGGTGGCGGAGGCGGATCGAGAAATCCTATTTCAATTCACGCCCCTGCGTGAGGGGCAACTAATTGCTTCACCTTATACGCCGTCGATACGACTTATTTCAATTCACGCCCCTGCGTGAGGGGCAACACATCGGGACTGCGGTTATTATTGCATCTATTAGTATTTCAATTCACGCCCCTGCGTGAGGGGCAACTGGGGCTGCAGGCGCAGTGGGCAAAGAACCCGCTCATTTCAATTCACGCCCCTGCGTGAGGGGCAACCCGGCGGCGCGAGCAATAACGGCAGCCCCGGCGTTATTTCAATTCACGCCCCTGCGTGAGGGGCAACCATTTGGAAGGATGGTTGCAGAACGAGAGCGAAGAGATTTCAATTCACGCCCCTGCGTGAGGGGCAACTACAAGCCAACAGGGCTTGGCTACACGCGCAGCATATTTCAATTCACGCCCCTGCGTGAGGGGCAACCATTAAAGCGATTTGGTAGAAAGAGGCTGAACGATATTTCAATTCACGCCCCTGCGTGAGGGGCAACCGCAAGCGCATGACAGCCGCATTCTTCCGTTCGTATTTCAATTCACCCCCCTGCGTGAGGGGCAACCATAATCGCTCACAAGCGTTCTAATCTGTTCTTCAAATTTCAATTCACGCCCCTGCGTGAGGGGCAACCGCAACATACAGTATTAACAACGATAAGAAGCACTACATATGCCTCTTTACTGTATGCGCATTTCTGTTTTGCCCGAATTTTCGTGCAATTCTTCAAAACGACCCTCTATTTTCTGCGCCGATCTCCCATCAAAACATGTATGTACGACATCGGCGCATTCCTCAAAGGATCAGTGGCTCACCCGCTTGTATAGATGCAGTTTTGCCCATTGTTGCAATCTTGTTTTGGTAAGTATTTCCCAATCGATAGAACCGAATGGAATCCAGCGAGGGGTCGATGACCTTCCCCAACTCATGCTTCAGCAGCGTGAGCTGTGCCGCGTCCACCAATACCTCAAAGACGGAGTTTTGGACGCGCATCCCGTATTTTTCGCATAGCTTGGCGACCTGTCGGATACGCTTTTGCCCCGATGGGTGCGTCACATTCACATCGTAGGTAACGACTAAAAGCATTATTTACCTCCAGACAAATGGCGGATATTGATCCAAGTCACCGCGCAGGACACGAGCAAACAGCATTGCCTGCACATAGGGAATAAGCCCAATTTCGAGTTTCTCATTTAGAAAGGGGTGCTGTATCGTCTCAAATTTTCGCTTCTGCCACCCTTGCAAGACGGTTCTGCGGCCCTTATCGTTCAAATATACCGCGTGCGAATCCGTTTCAAAGTCTTTTTTTGAAAGTTGCCCCTTGTTAAACATCGCAAGCGTGAACCGATCGCACAACGGTGCACGAAGTTCCTCCATGAAGTCCAACGCGAGGGAAGGTCTTCCGGGACGCAGCACATGCAGATAACCTGCCGCCGGATCCAGCCCGACGGTTTCCATGGCAGCTCGCATTTCTCCGGTCAGAAGGCTGTAGGCGAAGGACAAGACTGCATTAACCTCATTTGCAGGCGGACGCCTACAGCGGGAGACAAATTGGTATCCGGAACTACCATCACGCAGCATTCTATCGAATTGTGAGAAGTAGGTGGATGCACATACGCCTTCTATGCCGCGCATAGCATCGATGCTCACGCACTCAGTAAGCTGTTGCGCATATTCCCCAAGATGAACAGCGGATTCGTATAGAGACGCGGATGTTTCCTCGTTTTGGCTTGTTCTGGCGTGACGCATTAGCACGGCTCTGCTGTTGCGAATCTTCGCATACAGAATGTCTCGTACAAGACAAGCGGAGAAATCGACGTCGTTTAGACTGTCATACTGCTTTTTTCGCAGCAGAACATTTCCGCTGACAGGTCCGTTGAAATGACCGTAATATCGCCCTCTTTCCGACAGCAGATTCACAGAAATTCCATGCTCTGCGCAGAAGGCAAGCAACGGCGTAGAGACGCTCATTTTTCCAAAGCATACGACAGAATCGATCGTGACCGCAGGAACGGCCACCTTTTCTTCACCGGCGATACGAATGCCGATAGTCTCGTTGCGAAGGAACAGATCACTTTCCGGCGTCAAAACGTACAATGTGTTCAGCAGCTTTTTCACAGTTCGTCACCTCCTTTTGCCTCCTTCGCAAGACGCAAACAATATACCTTGGCAGAACTGCTTGCATCGGGCATACAATAGCTGTTCAAGGAGCAGCGTTTACATTTTGCGCTCTCCTGTGGGCGGGGAACCGACAGCGTATCGCGAACGACCCATAGCGCCTGCGCTGTATCTATTACCTGTCTGCGAAGCGTATCCGTAAAGATGACTTGCAGCCGTCTGTGGGAGGAAAGGTAAAAGATGGCGCCTTCCGAAATGTCGGTATGGTACATTTCCTCAAGGCACATTGCCTGCGCACAAAGCTGAATCTCATATTCCGTTTCCTCGCGCACCGAACCATGCTTATATTCTATCGGATACAGGCGCACGGGAAAATCAACCGCAGGAATATTGCAGCCGTCAAGCGCCTTTACAGCTTCGATACAGTCGCACTTTCCCGATAAACGCAGTATTGAGGAGAACACGGCATATTCGTACAGCTTGATCTGCTCACCACGCCGTTCTATTCGCTGATTGTGAACATTCTCATGCTCCGCTCGACCTTTTGCCGTATCCGCGTTCTCCACCCATACGCGTTCATTGAGGAGTAACGCGGCGCGTCTCAGGCAGTAAGCCGCCTGAGACAACCACGACAAGGGAAGGTATTCGTTATCTTCAGGCACGGATCCATGTTTCGTCCGCGGGCAGGACGTTCCAGCTTACTTCGCCATAGGGGTTAGTTTGGAAGCCCACTTCGACGCCCTGCGGCAACCCATCCATGCGAATACGCGCATCATAATCAAGATAGCTGCGCGGATGCTCGACTCCGTCCTTCTTATGGACAGTCACAAGCTCAAAGAGTTTATGTGCGGGCGCACAGCCAAGCTTTGCCTGTCTTGCTCTTTGTTCCGCATTGCTGTCCGTTCCAACGTGGCGGAATACGATGATTGGGGAAACAACGGCCATTTCTCCCTTACTGGCTGAATGGTCATGCTCATACATATTCAAGATTGCTTCAAAGAGGATATGCAGGTCGGCATCGTCAAAGCCGGTTTCAGCGGCAAGGTTCGCACTGACAAAACCGCGGATCTCGTACAGCCCAAAGGGAATGAGCTGCTTGCGTCCCATCGTGCGCAGCTTATCTTCCGGGGTCTCCTGTTCCTTCTTGAGATAATCTTCTACGGTACCGTTATCGATTTTCTCGGCGACGGCCATGCGAGTGATGGAGATGTCAAGCGGAATGATGGGGTCGATACTCCTGCCGAATGTGATTTGTACAGGCCCGCGCACCTGTCCCGCGTTAGGTCCCGTTGACATCACGGCGCCGAAGGTGCGCACGTCGAAGAACAGCTCGCAAGCCTTCTTCCTCCCTGCGTAGACCTCGTTCTTCTCCTTGGCACAGTCAGCGACGCCTGCGGCGCGTTTGGCTTCTGCAATGTGACGGTTGATGTTGGTGGATTGTTGGATGATGATGCCCATTCCAGGCCGCTCGGCGTATGCAAGATCCACATAGTTGCGGATACGGCGCTTGGTTGCCACGTCTGTGATATAACCGCGCATCGTTTCAGGATCAATGCGCGGGGTGTTGCCCATGTCGGGATCACCGTTCGGGTTTGCGTTCACGCAGGAAACGTAATACAGGAATTCATACCGATAATCGATAGCCATTGTTATTGCTCCTTTTCTGAAGTTGTTTGTTCCGGGTCCTTGGCAGCCTGACCTTTTTTGTAGGATCTCCTCTGATATATCTCTTTCGCCATCTGGCGATATCCCAGTGCAAAATATGCCTGCTCCTCCAAATTCAGCGTGACGGGCACAACGTCGCCTAAGGCGACATACGCATTGTTGAGAAGCTCCTCATATAGCTTTATAAGCCAACCGCTCTCTATTTTTGACTGATGATAATTGGACAGACGCGCAAGCTGACCTATAACCATGGCAGGAGTCTGACTTGCAGCGGCGTAGTATCGCTGGATGACGCCTGCGTTGACGTCGGGCATCGCCGTTTTTTGAATATCGGCATAGACAGCCATGATGGCGCCGCAGTGGTAGGCGGGGTTTGGGCTCTTGGGGTTGTACTCGGGCATAAGAAATACCTCCTCTTTTTTGTTTCTTGCACGGCGCAGCAGCCATGCCTTCAGCCATTGGCAGCACATGTCATCGGGTAAGGGCGGCGCTTTAAGCTCGTCCGTAGTGTCCATCATCTGCGAACGAATATACGCCAGCGCACGGGAAGCAACGGCATCGGGCAGAATACTGTCGGTCAGGATGGCGTGAATGATCTGGGGAGTAACGCCTGCCAGTTCGCTTGCCATGCGGTCAAAGATGTTGTTGTCGGTCGTTTGGCGGGACAGCAGACGGATGAGCATTGCGCTGAGCTTGTGTGGCTTAACAAGTCCTTCACCACCTCGAGCTGCAAGGGCAATGTCCTCTTGCCACTGTGCTAAACTTGCATAGAGCTGTTCGTAACTGCCGTGATCCCAACGACGGACCATCACACGTCCACTCACGGCGCTGAGCAGCAAGATATAGTAGACATGTGCCAAGGGTGGAGCTTCCTGCCCGCTTTCCACGCTCATTACAAGCCTGTCGGCACCAATCTGCGCCACAAGGCGTTCCTGCTCGTTATCTGCATCGGGTACGGAGTCGTCCTCCGTTTTCTCATCCTCACCGCTGCCAAGATCAAAGCTTCCAACAAAAAGCTTGGCCACAGGGTCATCGAGCAAGGGGAGGGGCTTATCATACCAGTGAATAAACTTCATCCCGGCTAAGGTGGGCGCTTTTGCTATAAGGGCCTCCAGCGCGGCGTTGACGCCTGCCATAGCTTCCTCGGAGACGGGGGCATTGGCGGCCTGCTTCAGCCCGTAGGAGCAAAACGCAGACTTGTCAAAGCAGATTAGCACATCGCCGCTTGCATGTCCTCCGACCGATCGTAGACCCTTTACCGAAGGAACCGTCCGAAGCGGCGCCGTGGGCGCACCCGTTATCAGGCAGACCGTCCGCACCTCGCCGCCGCCTTGTAAGAATTGCCTGCGGTAGGACGACCACCATGTCGCTGTTTCGGGAAGATACGGCAGCGGCACGCCGTCAACGCGGAAGCTGACGCGATCGGCCGGTTTAATCCTTTCGGCATGGAGTGCCTCCTTTATCTTTTGGCGAGTCTCCGCATCCGATAAAGCACGGAAGCATACCTGAAAAGCGGGAATCTGTTTACTGCCGTCTTGCAATGTGCTTAGGAAAAAATCAGTCTTTGCGTTATGTTCATCCGCCAAAATGATGGATGCCTTCTCGACCAGCACGTGGCACTTGCTCGGCCCGTTTGCAAGAGAGCCTATATCCGGGCATGCCACATTTTGATCGTCGCCCAGTGCAAGCCCTAAAAAATTTCCGGCGTTGTCAAGCGAGATATACGCTTTGATGGTTTTATTCGCATAGCCGGGTGGGAGTGTCAACCCATTTTCAATCGAATACGCATACAAGGCTTTCAGCATAGAGTGCCTCCCTTGATAACACCGGGGCTGTCATAGGGGGGGACAGTAATGACGCCCTGCGTCATTACTGCATGGTAAAGAGACAAACTCGTCACGGCTTTTTTGTGAACCCGGTGATCATGTAGGTCGAACACATCATAGACCGCAAGTCCTGTGTCCATGTCCATGGGGATAGGAGTGCGTTTCCCGTCGCTTTCCTCGAAATAGGCAACGAATTCCCGCAGACCAAAGCAGGGTTGATAAAAGCATTGCCCCCTGCGTATCCTCCTGAGAGCTTGGTCGTACAGATGGCTCTCCGAGCCGTGAAAGCCGGCTTGAGGGCAGATTGAGGCGGCAATGCGGTAACGAACATTGTGAAGCGCCGTGGTCTGACGTTGGGTACGTTCCTCATCGGTATAGATGGGTTTGTCGCGTGTAGTGGACTTGATCTCGTTTCGTTTGAAGGTGATGTAGCTTATTGGGTTCAGTACTTCGATGCGGTTGATCTGCCAGTAAAATTCAGCGGGTTTAGAGTAGATCGCAGACAGAATCCCCCTGGCGGCAGACGGGGTTGGAAAAGGTGCGCTGATACGTTCGACCTTTCCGTAGGGGAGTGTGAAACAAGCAAATTCTCCAAAGGTCTCCAATAGGACCTCCATCTTTAGGCCTCCTTTCCGGTAACAGCGGCGGTGCGGCATTCGCCGCCACTACAGATTACTTGATTATGATAAAATTTCAATTCCCTGCAGCTCAGACTTGAAATGCATTACAGGATGCCGCATATCCTGTATTTATTATAATAAAGTATCATAAAAATGAAGATTTTTCAATAACCTAAAAGATCTACATTTGGATTCGTGTTGGGGAATTGCAGACCCATATCCTCAGTATAGAGATCAGTATGCCCTGTAAGTAGCACAAAGTGATCGCTTGGACTCCGTTCTCCCTTTTTCCTTGACGCGTAGTACAAGCGCTCCGTATACCTGCTTGCGAGCTTTTCATCAAACGTTGTGACGGTGATGGGCGCAGCTTCGCGCATTTGCTGTTTTGTAAGTCCGTGCAGTAACGCTTCCTCCCTTAGACGGGCATATAGCGTTTCCTTGCCGGGAGCGGGAACCAGTACGCGTATCCCCTTTGTTTTGATCAACTGATACGCATCCGCAGTGGCGGCATAGTCCCTTTGTGCAATCGCGTTTAGCAGCGTCGGATCGTCCGTTGCCCTCTGAAACAACAGCGTATAGTAGTTTGTTATGTCCTTTGGGTCGTGAATGTCCAAAGACCCGCGAGAAAGCATCTCCTTAACCAGTAAGGCGGCGTTGCTGTAGCGATCGTCGGGATACAGCCGACCCGGCTCTTGCGGCACAAAAACGATAACGCGCCCAAGGTGATCAAGCCTGCCGTTTCTGTTGCAGCGACCTGCTGCCTGCAGGATTGCATCCAGCGGCGCAAGAGCGCGGTACATACACTCAAAATCAAGATCCACGCCCGCCTCAATGCATTGCGTGGCCACGATCCTGCATGGCAGACCCTTTGCAAGGCGCTCCTTAATCCGCTTGATTTGTGCAAGACGATGGTCGGGACAGAGGTCTGTGGTCAGGAAAAAAAGCTCGTCCGCCCTGCACGTCGTCTTTAGTCGTTGATACAGCGTCCTTGCATGTCTGCGCAGGTTAACAATCGCACAGACGCTGTTCTCACGCGACATCTCGTCAGCGACGGAGACAAGCGGACTTTCGGGATCCAAGCGCCATTCCACCTCAGTACGCCGAAGCTTACGGTACAACTCCTCATGATTTTGCAGGATCTCTACGGGCTTCCAAGACAAAGCGGGAAGGGCGTCATAGCTGGGCTGTGAAGCCGTGGAGAACAACACGGTGCATCGGTATTGCGAACAAAGGGTGTTGACCGCCTGCAATGTCGATGTCGTCAATGAGGCGGGCAAGCTCTGCGCCTCGTCAAAGATCACCACGCTGTCGGCAATGCTGTGGAGCTTGCGACAATCCGTCGGCCGCTGCGCGAACAGTGTCTCAAAGAAGCGTACCGATGTAGTTATTATGAAGGGTACACTCCATCTTGCGGCATATTCCCGCGCTTCTTCGGAGAGCCCGCTTTGGCTGTGGTCCACAAGAACGTAGGGGATGATATCGGAATAGGCTGCGGTACTCTGCTCGGCAAGGGCAAGGAACGGAAGGACGAGGATAATCCGTCTTTTTCCATGCGTCGCACAGTGCTGAAGTGCAAAATGCAGAAGTGCAAGGGTCTTACCGGTGCCTGTTGGCGCGGTCAAGGTGTACAGCCCTGAGGGGAGTTTGCCGGCTTCTCCGCAGCGCGTGAACAATTCGTCCCTGATTTGGTCAAGCTCTTTATTTGCGGCAGAGCTGCTGCGAATCCGTTCCATATGTTCCGACAAACGCTGCAGCAAGACCATTGGATCGTCCGCCTGCTTTTCCGTTTCCTCCAGATACTCAGGGCGTTCGCCCGTCGCCGACGCGCTGTAGTCGGCGTCGACCAAGCAGGAAAACAGCATCCTTGTATAGAGCATCCCTTCCAGCGCACAATTTGTGTACGGATGGAGCGAGCGGCGCAGCTCATTTGACGGACGAAACTCAGGCAGCTCTTTAAGGAAGATCTGAATGGCGTACATATATTGCTTCGGCCCGGCCAAGGCTGCGGTCTTTCCGTTATTGCAGCGAATCGGCTTCGTATCCTGCGTGCTTTGCTCAAGGTAAGCTCGCAAATAAGCGAAGCTCACAAGCCCGTCATGGTGTCCGTTGATGGCCTCTAACAAGGGAATGTAAGTGGGATCTCTTTTGCATATAGAGTAAAGCAGGACGGCGCCGCAGATGGCGTGGTCGATGCGCCGAGGGATACCATCGGTGGAGTGGAGAGACTCTTGAAAGGCTTCGCTCCATTTTCCAAAGTCATGGGGAAGTGCAATTGCCTTCCCCGCTTCGCCTTGCCCAAAGACCGCGGCGTATTCCTTTGCAAGCTTGGCCACGCTTTGGGCGTGTTCCTTGCAGGTCGTCTGCGACCCATCGGAAGAGGGGGATTTTGCGTAGTATGTCTTATCCATATGATCCTTCCCCTGCAAAGCGGCGCCGCTCCTACATTCACACTCCGCTCCTCAGATTATTATGTCGTTTTTTACGGTTTTGATTATCTCACAGGCATTGTCCGTTGGAAAGGAAGTTTTGCTCATTCGTTAGGTTCGTTTTCCTTGTAGTGTGAACTTCTCTGAGTTTTCAGGCGAAGGCTTCCATGTTCTTCCTTCTTCCCCTATGTACCGATTATGAGGCTTCGGTAATTCTGTAAAATCTATTTTTTCAAACTTCACATAAGGCATTTACTCCGCGAAACAGAAAATGCAATGCTCACCATGCGATGCTGGTTCAATATCAGAATACTTTATATCATGCTCATGGTCAACATAATTTAGCGAATATATGTGGATAAGCAATATACTTAGCAGAAGATATGCATATAAACACAGGGCAATACATCACAGCGCTCTTGTGTTGTTTTGGGCTTACTCGAAAACGATGTTGAATGCGATGTTTCAGGGCTAAGTCGCAGCGTATCTGACCCAACGGAGAATAAGCCCTGCTTCAACGGGGTGTGGACATTCAGCCGTACACTTTACAGTCGTTGTGGATGACTGAGCTATAGTGCTGATTTGGCGGCAAACCGTTGCGGGACATACATATGGTGTAGTATAATCAGCGCGGCAGGTCGAAATTCGTTGAGTTTGATTAACGTGATAGAGAGGAAGCAACCTGTGAATGCTTTAGCGCTGATGGGGTGTCCTTGCCTTAGCGGAAATACTGTGTAGCTGTGCAAACCGTTTACCGCCACGCTCAGAGAAAGCAATGTCTGCGTGCGATACACATAATTGAGTACGAAAAGAATAGCTCCGCGCATGGGCTGTTATGCCTGTCAAGATGCCAGTGAGTATTACGGCTGTAAGCAAACAGAGGATATGAACGGTATCGCGGAGGATGTTCTATGGGCGGACTGCATTGCGTTGGCAACGCCAATCTATTCATGGTGTTGCATCGCTGAAATGGAAGCGGCGCCGGATCGTCTATATGGGCTGAACAAGTTATACGTGAAAGCACAAGAATCCCTGTGGGCAGGGAAAAGGGTGGCGATCATTGCGCCCAATGGATATGAGCATGAGTATGCGACACAACCGTTTTCGTTCTTCTCTTTTCTTCGCCCGCAAGCAGGCGACTTTTTTGAGAAAAGAGAATTGCTGCTTTGCCGCGCAAAGCAATGTTGCTATAAATTTTGCATGCTATGCAGCGTGATAGTCCACCTGTTGAAGGCTTCCTGATTCTGCGAAAAACCAAACAGCCTCGTTGTTTCGCGACAGGGTAATTGTAACGAGTTTTCGTGGTAATTGTAACGAGTTTTCGGGCGGCTGTTGCAAAACTCAAATCAATCTGTTATGATGATTCAAACATGGAGGTGGGATAACAATGGAAGAACAAAGGAACGTATACGACATACTCGAGGAGCGCGGCTACATCAAGCAATGCTCGCACCCCGAGGAGCTGAAGGAACTCTTGGGCCGCGAAAAGCTGACCTTCTATATAGGCTTTGACCCGACTGCGGACAGCCTGCACATCGGGCATTATGTCGCCCTCATGACCATGGCGCATATGCAGCGCGCAGGCCACAGACCTATCGCTCTCTTGGGCGGCGGTACGGCCATGATAGCCGACCCGTCGGGCAAGACCGAACTGCGCAAGATGCTCACGGTCGAGGAGCTTGACCACAACGCCGCCTGCTTCAAAAAGCAGATGGAACGTCTTGTGGACTTCTCCGAGGGACGCGCTGTCATGGCCAACAATGCGGACTGGCTGCGCGACCTCAACTTCATGAACTTCATGCGCGAGATTGGCGTACTGTTCTCCGTGAACCGTATGCTCACGGCCGAGTGCTACAAACAGCGCATGGAGACCGGTCTGACCTTCTTTGAGATGAGCTACATGCTTATGCAGAGCTATGACTTCCTCATGCTCAATCAAAGATACGGCTGCGTCCTTCAGATGGGCGGCGACGATCAGTGGAGCAACATCCTAAACGGCGCGGACCTCATTCGCCGCAAGGAGCGCAAGCCCGCTTACGCCCTGACCACAACGCTGCTTGTCAACTCCGACGGCAAGAAGATGGGCAAGACCGAGCGCGGCGCACTCTGGCTTGACAAAAATAAGTGCAGCGTATTCGACTTCTATCAGTATTGGCGCAACATCGACGATCAGGAGGTCAGGAACTGCCTGTGCCTTTTGACCTTCCTGCCCATGGACGAAATCAACGCCCTTTGCAGCGAAGGCGCGAACATCAACGAGGCCAAGAAGGTCTTGGCATACACGCTTACCGCCCAGGTGCATGGCGACGACGAGGCCATGAAAGCCAAGTCCGCGGCCGAGGCGCTGTTCAGCGGCGGCGGAGACCTTGAGCATATGCCCACTCGCGAGCTTACCGACTCCGAAATAAAGGAAAGCGGGCTTCTGCTTCCCGACCTGTTGGTGCTGTGCGGGCTTGCCAAGTCCAAGAGCGAGGCGCGCAGGCTCATAAAGGACGGCGGAGTTCTTGTGGGCGACGTCAAGGCGGCTTCGTTCGACGACAAGCTCACCACAGAGCAGATCGAGGGCGAGGGCGTTATCATCAGGAAAGGCAAGAAGAGCTTTTGCAGGGTGAGAAGAGCTTAAGCGTATATAGGACTGTCGAACGGGAGAGCGAGATCGAGCTTGTGATCAAGCGCTCCCGCTTCATAGGGCGTTGCTTTCCGGTAAGCAGCGAGCCTGAGGCCTTATCGACCTTGGAGCGCGTGCGCAAGCAAAACCGAGACGCAAGCCATAACTGCTTTGCCTACGTCATCGGGGAGAGGGGCGCATTCGCCAGGTTCTCCGACGACGGCGAGCCGGGCGGCACGGCGGGTATGCCCATGATGGAAACCCTGAAAAGCATAGGCGCGGTCGATGTTTTGTGCATAGTCACACGCTACTTCGGGGGCATACTGCTTGGCTCGGGAGGGCTTGTCAGGGCCTATTCGGGCGCGTGCAGCGAGGCGGTCAAGGCCGCCAATATAGTCGAGATGCGTCCCTGCGTACACTACGGGTTTGAAGTGGATTACCCCAAATGGGGTATGCTGCAAAGCCTTCTGTCGCGTTACGGCAGCATTGACAGCGTGGAGTACAGCGACAGGGTAAGGTGTGCCGTTTGGGTGCCAAATGTCCGCTCCACAGAGTTTATCGCGGAGCTTACGGAGCGCTCGGACGGAAAGATTTCGGCTCAATACTTGGGGCAGGAGCGCTTCCCCTGTGAGCCTGAAGGAGACAATAAATGAAACGATGCCTGTCTGTCTTAACAGCGATACTTGCCGTGGCGTTGGCGCTCACGGCCGTTTCGCTTGCGGCAGACGAGCATCCCATCAAGCTGGAGATAAGCTGTGATTCGGAGTGCAGACTTATCGAGGCGGGCAATATGAGTTGGATATCGTTCACCATAGTCAACGACTCCGACGCGGAGTACACCCTGTACAACGCCGTCTTGACGGGCGATATACTGAGTTCGTCGGTGTCGCTGGACAGCACGATAACCATTCCCGCCAATGAGAACCGCGTGTTCACTTTGGAGAACGTCCCCATTTCGGAGGACAAGTTTGACACACCTATCACCTTCATGCTTGAATGGACGGAAACGACCTACGCCAAGGATGATATTGCCAAGCTCCATCCAAGCTCCGTGAAGCGGCAGGCGTTTGGCACGCTCACGGTGGAACGCTTCGTTCTGCCTGAGATGGGCATAACGGCGACGGCGGACTGCGCCTACCATGAGGAGGGCGAAAGCGTTGAGGTAAGCCTTACGCTCACCAATGCTTCGATCTTCGACATGACCGACATATCCATAGTCGAGAGCGCGACGGGCGAAACGATAATGCTTGATAAGAACCTGCTTGCGGCTCAGTCGAGTGACGTATTCGTGTATACCGTGGTGATGGGTACGGAGGACATGAACATCCAACCCGTCATCAGCTACAATGTCAAGAACTATCCCGCCTCGCCCGTACAGCTTCAAACTCCGGTGCTTGTGGAGTATCTCAAGGTGAAGCTGTCGATAGACGCGCAGATTATCTCAACCTCCTCGGAGGGGACCCGCTTTGTCGTGACCGTCAGCAATGTCGGCACGCACGCCATGACGGGAATACAGCTTTACGACGAGGTAAACGACCCCTTGGGCAGGGAGTTCGACCTTGGCACGGATTGGCAGACCTTTGAGTTCACCTTGCCCGCGGCCTCACAGACCAACTACAACCGCAGAGCCTTGTTCCACGCGGAGGGCATAGACGTCAGGGGCGACAAGTATGTCTGTTACGACGACGACAGCTACGAAATCAAGCCCTATATCGAGCCGTCGCAGGTGGTGATTTCCCTTGGCGCGACGCTTACCGACCCCGTAACGGACAGCAGCGGAAGCATGAGCGCCACCTTGAGCTTCGTTGTCAGCAACGACTCGGTTGTAAGGCTGACGAATGCCCGTCTGTATGAGCTGTTCGACAGCGGCGAAATAGTAATCGCAAGCTATGACGTCTTGGGCACGGGCTACACGAAGCTTTCGAGGGAGATAGAGCTTGACGGGCTGACGAGCTTGAGCTTCGTACTGAGAGCAGAGGACGCGGCGGGCAATGAGTATTCTACTTCCGTGGTCACGCTTGACCTTTCCGCGCTGCTGTCGGCCGAGTCAAACGCCAACCCGATTGCGGAGGAGACCGAGACTTCCGCTGTGGCGGCGCTGCTTACGGGGCTGAATAAGCTGGTAAGGAAGCTCCTGATAGGGCTTATCATCACTGTCGCGGTCTGTACCTGCACGGTGATTGTGCTGTACGCGCTGGAACGCTCCGCCATAGCCAAGCTCCCGCGTGAGGAGGAGAGCAAGCCGCCAAAGCCCGGCTTTGAGGCCGACGCCATGGGTATCAACATGGGCTACGCGGCCGGCGCACAGGCACACGGCTCCATGGGCTATGTACCGCCCGCGAAGCTGCTGTACTCAAGGGACAGCGCACAGCGCTTTGCCCCGCTGAAGGTTAAGGCTGAGGCCCCTGCGCTCCGTGAGATGAACCGTTCTGTGAGGATAATCGAGCAGGGCGGCGAACCAGAGGTTCGCCCGTTGATTAAGAATGAATTCATACGAATTAAGCCTCCAAGGGCAGTAACGGCGAAGGAAGAATAATTGAACAAGACCGCTCTCCCATATACTGACATGGAGAGCGGTCTTTTATATGCACGCTCGACATGGGCGGCAAGGCAGGTTGTTATCAGTGGCGGAAGGGCAATGTAATAGGCTTGCGGTAGAAGCCCCGTTCACCCAAACTGCCCCCGCTGTCATACTAATATGCTTCGCCAACCAAACCACGTTGTCATCCTAATATGCTTCGCCAACGAACCTCCGCTGTCATCCTGAGGAGCAAAGCGACGAAGGATCTTGAAACAAGCTTGCGGTTGTAGGGGCGCTCCCGCGCGGGACAAGCTGTTCCAGCCGTGAGCGCCCCTTGACTTTTTAGTTTTCGGGAAGATCCTTCGACTACGCAATAGGATGACACGAAGGGTTGAGAAAGGAAATTCGGGGGGAGCGGGGACTGACCGCTATTGCTTATAGCAAGATCCTTCGACTGTCGCAAGAGGATGACAGCGGATTGCGCATGAAGCCCTTAAGCGCGGTCAATGAAGTCGAGTATGGCCCTGTCGTACTCTGCGGTGTTGTTTATCCGAAGGTGCGAATGCGCGCCCTTGTCAAGCCATTTTATACTTTTATCCTTGCTTATGCAGCTGTCGCAAAGCCTTTGGCTCTCCCTTGGAACCGAGAAAAGGTCCTGCCTTCCGCATATGAAAAGCACGCGCTTATCGCACTTTTTGACACAGCGCAGGGGCGTATTCCTATTGACGTTGTTGCCCGCGCACTTATGGATAAGATGCATAATCTCGTCCAGCACGGGGAAGATGGGACGCTTCTCGTACTGCATATGCCGCTTGAAGGATTCCCTGAAGCTTGTAAAGCAGCCCTCCGCGATGATGGTACTGAGATAGTCGGGACATTCGGGGTTGGCGGCCGCAAGAAAGCAGGCCGAGCCGCCCACGCAGACGCCATGCAATATGACCTCATCCATGCCCTTTTGTTCGCGCAGAAAGCGCACCCAGTTGAGCGCGTCGCG